>Ga0172378_10000027_pt1 | contig 102356 bp, 107 predicted proteins | sample GrowelOW332metaG_FD_119755 | JGI IMG/M metagenome (GOLD analysis project Ga0172378, IMG submission 119755) | Groundwater microbial communities from an aquifer near a municipal landfill in Southern Ontario, Canada - Pumphouse #3_1 metaG | ecosystem: Environmental > Aquatic > Deep subsurface >... | reverse complement strand
GAAGAATTTATTCGCGCTCTAAAAGGCGTGTGGACTCAAGATCAATTTAATTTTGATGGCAAGTTTTATCAATTTAAAGACTATAGCTTAAGTCCAAAACCAGTACAAAAACCGCATATTGAAATTTTCCAAGGCGGTAGTTCACGTGCAGCACGCGATATGGCAGCACGCGTGTCGGATTGGTATTTTACCAATGGCAATAGCCCTCAAGAACTCAAAAAACAAATTGATGATATTCGTGAAAAAGCACAAGCCAATGGTCATCAGGTTAAAATTGGCGTGAATGCCTTTATTATTGCCCGTGATACTGAACAAGAAGCTCAAGCTGTTTTACAAGAGATTATTGATAAAGCCCATGTCGCTGCGGTGAATTCTTTTGCTGATGCCACCCGTGAAGCAGGCGCTGCAACCAATGAAGGTGAAGGCAATTGGGCCAAATCAACTTTTGAAGATTTAGTCCAATATAACGACGGCTTTAAAACCAATTTAATTGGCACACCACAGCAAATTGCTGAGCGTATTCTTGAACTGAAACAAGTTGGGGTAGATTTGGTGCTTTCAGGCTTTTTACATGCCATTGAAGAAGTCGAATATTTTGGCGCTCAAGTTTTACCCTTAGTACGTCAACTAGAGCAACAACAGCAACTTAAATCTGCTTAAAGCATTCTAATAATAATAAATCATCAGCGTACTGTCCCTTAAGACTCGGCTTAAGGGATTTTTTTGTCTCAGCATTCCAAGGCCATGATGATCTTCTGGCACGAATTGTGCATTTTTCAAGCAAAATAAAAACTGCACACTTCAGTACTCCCAAGGATGAGAACAAGATGAATAAGCCAAAAACTGGGTTTGTGAGCGGCACCATGGTACACACTGCCTGTGGGTTAAAACCCATTCAGGATTTAAATGTTGGTGAACTAATTTTAACTTACTCTCTTGATGGCTATACCGTATTTCAGCCTATTGTTCAGATTGATAAAACTGTCCAAGCCATTTATCGTTGTACTTTATTAAACGAAGAAGATCCGCAATCGTGCACCGTAGATTATTTGTTTACGGCACCCGAACAACACATTTTTGCGCACAATGCTTGGACCTGTGTGTTAAATCCTGAGCAAAAACAGCTACGAGCCTTTAGTTTAGCCAAGCAGCCGTTAAGCTTATGGCAAGGCAAACCCATTTTTGCAGTAAATACACGTACCCAACAAACCATTGGTTTAAATGCAGCCACGTTTAGCCGTGACTTATATCCCAATGGCAAAGATGATGAATTTATTTGCATCTCAAACAAAGGCTTAGTGCATTATCCCAATACAGATTGTCAGTTTAAGTTTTCTCATGTGGCTGCACCGTTGTATCGCAACAGCGTCAATTAGCACAGCCTTTAGCAAAATACCTTAGTGCTTCCTGTGTACCAATTAAAACTGGCACATAGTGATAATTATTTTGTGGGTGAAGCTGGAATTTTGGCACGCGCCAGTTAAAAAAAGCCCGCAACTGCGGACTTAGATATTTAAGAATAGAAGCTCGGTTTGGGGAATTTATTGCTCACTACCCATTCACCAATTTCTTGATACTTATAATCTACAGGGTCATGCAAAGTTTGGGTACGCACATTGCGCCAAAAACGATCTAAATTCAATTGAGCAGTGGTGGCGCGCGCGCCCATCACTTGGAATATATTTTGAGTAATGGCTAAACTGCTATTGGTGGCGGCGATCTTCGCTGTGGCAATCGCAACTGCTGCCTCTCCACGCTGTTCAGGGCTTAAATTTTGACCTTCATTCCATGCACTTTGTAAGCTTGCTACCGCTTTGGCTGCTAATAAACGAACACTTTCCAGTTGCACATAAAATTCAGCAAAATGCCGCTGAATATAAGGATCATCGACTGCCTGTTCAGTCAGTGACTTGGACCACGCTTTTTGCCCCTGTACGGCATGTTTGGCGGTGTTAAATGCGCCTTCTGCTACACCTAAAAACATATGCACAAAAATCAATTGCGCAATCAAAGGACGTACACTTGAATATGGTGTACTTAAAGGTCCAGGATTAAGTAGCAATTCATGTTGATGAATTTTGACTTGTTCAAAATGACTGGTGCCACTATCGGTTTGGCGTTGTCCCATATTGTTCCAATCGCCTAAGAAACTCACACCCTCGCGTTGCGTTGGAATCACAGCTATCAGTAATTTACCTTCAGGATTATAAGCAGAACATAGCAACATATCTGAGTCTATTGAGCCTGAGCAAAAGCTTTTATCACCATGAAAGATATATTCATTTTCATTGATTTTTGTAGCTGTGACACGTCGATCAAGTGGATTTAAAGTGTTGCCCCAAAACAGATTTTCTTGAACTGTTTTTTCAAACCAAGGCGCGTATTGTTGTGGTTGCGCAAACAATTTGACTGTGGTTATCAGTAAATGATGAAAAGCATAGACATGCGCCAACGAGCTATCGGCACGGGCAATGCTTTGAATAGTGGCAAAAATCGTTGCCCAATCGGCACCTTGTCCACCAAATTCTTTGGGGATGGATAAACTCAGTAAGCCACTTTGACGAATTAAATCGCGCTCTTTTTTAGGGTTACCGCCTTGTTTGTCACGCTGTGCGGCAGTTTGTGCAAATTGTTCGGCAAGAGATTCAGCAATGCTCAGCGGATCGAGGCTATTTTGATGTGTAATATTCATAGTAATACTTAATGCTTCCAATATTTTTAGATTAGCAGAACTGTGGCTTATGCCTTAGCTAAATGCTTGATGTACTTATGGTAAAAAATAAAATGCGCTCATGTAAGCTGAGCTTAAATGCTTTGTTTCATTAGTTTTATTATTTACTCTGATCCTTTTAACTTAAGCCACCAATACCTTCTTTTATCAGCTTGAGCATAGCTCAATCTTTGCACTTTAGTGTGCTTATTTATGTAAACTGAATCTATAAATCGCGATCAAAAGCCAGCTGTTAGGCTAACAAGATCAAATAAATCAAGCATAAAATTTTGATCTATTTATAACTCTTGTTCAGCAGGTATTTTGAGTAAAAAGAGTAACTCAAGTTAATTTTTTAGCAATTTTCAGGCACAATAAAACAAAATTTTATCAATTGGAAAACCTGTGGCTGAACAAGAGAATGCCTCAAAAGATTTGTCCGAAGGTGCGGCTAATTTAATTCAAGAGGCCAGCAATAAAACTGCTGAGGCGGTGAGTTTATATGCTAAAACCTCTATTGAGGCGTATTCCACCATTGATCATTTTATTGATTTATTTTGGCAACGCCTGCCCTACATTTGCATTGCAATTGTGGTGTTTACTATTTTTTATTTACTCTCGAAAGTATTTAAATTATTTGTACGTAAGGCATTATCAGAACGCTCTTATACCAAACAAAATTTAGTTTTGGTGCTCAATCGGGTTGGTAGTTCTGCAATCATCTTTTTTGGTTTTTTAATTGCCATGGTGATTGCCATTCCGGGCTTTACACCGGGTCAACTGATGAGTGCCCTCGGGATTGGTTCGGTTGCCATTGGTTTTGCTTTTAAAGATATTTTCCAAAACTTGCTTTCAGGAATTTTAATTTTATTGGGCGAGCCGTTTAAAATTGGCGACGACATTATTGTTTCAGGTATGGAAGGTACGGTCGAAGACATTCAAATTCGCGCAACATTTTTACGCTCTCCCGATGGACGTCGTATTGTCATTCCAAATGCTACGGTTTACACCAGTCCAGTCACAGTCAATACAGCCTATCCGCGTCGTCGTTGTCAGTTTGTGGTGGGTATTGGTTATGAAGATGATGTACAAAAAGCCAAAGACATCATTATGAGCATTTTAGATAAAGACCAAACTATTTTAAGCCAACCGGGCTTTAGCGTTAATGTGAATGCACTGGCGGATTTTTCGGTCAATTTAAATGTCACATGGTGGATCAATACCTCAGAAACCACCATGTCAGGTTCAATTAGTGATGTCCAACAACGCGTGATTAAAGCCTTTGCTGAACATGGCATTTCAATTCCTTACCCTGTACAAGAAGTGAAAGTCTATCGTGGCGACCCTGTTGTAGATTCAAGTGCTAAATAAGCGCCCAATCAAATAAGGAATCACTGTTTCGGTGCGAATAATACGGTTGCCTAAGTTTGCTGCTTGGCAGCCGTTTTTTATGAGTAAATCAATCTCATAAGGAATAAAACCGCCTTCTGGCCCAATCACAATAGTACACGGCTGATTGATCGCATGTGGCATGGTTTGCTCTATATAAGGATGTGCAACAAAAGCTGGTTTAGCTTCAGTGATTAACATTGGTAGCACATCCTCGACAAATGGTTTAAAGCGTTTATACAGCTCAACTTTTGGAGCAATGGTATCACCTGCTTGCTCAAGTCCAAGTTCAATATAATGATTCACTTGCTGCAAAAATGGGGTTTGCCAATAGCTTTTATCCACCCGATAACTATGAATTAAGATAATTTTCTCAACGCCTAAGGTCACCGCATCCATAATTAAACGTCGTAAAACTTTAGGGCGTGGCAGCGCCACAATTAAGGTAACAGGTAATTTTTGGGGTACATTTTCTTGTTGGATCGGCTGAATCTGAACAACACTTGGACCAACTTGCAACACTTTGGTTAAATAACGCGCGCCTTCGGCAATGCCAACTTTGAGCGTATCACCAACTTGTAGATTGATATGCGTATGTAGATGCTCAAGCTGACGTTTGGATGTGATGCTCCACACTTCATTTTGAGTTTGGCGAGGGTCAAGTAAGACAATATTCATAAGCGCCTGTTAAAGATAAGTGTCGAGGAATTGGATATGCCGTGCCAATGCGCCTTGGTTACGTTGCATCACCTGTTGGGCATTTAAATTAAGCTGTTGGCGCTGCTCTAAATTATCAATCAAGCTGAGCAATATTGTGCAAGCATGTTTAAAATCGCGCACAACTTTTACCCCATCTACCGCCACAAACTCATCAACGATACTTTGGAAATTAAAATACTGTTGCCCTAATACCGTTGCCACACCCAGTGCAATAGGCTCCAAAATATTATGGCCACCACCGGGCTGATTAAGTGAGCCCCCTACATAGCAGGCTTGAGTTAAAGCGTACCATAGCCACATCTCACCCATCGAATCGGCCAAATAGACTTGTGTATCGGGCTGAATACTTTGCCCTAAACTACGGCGTTGGGTATTTAAATTTAAGGCCTGACAGGCTGCAAAAACTTCATCAAAACGCTCAGGATGACGTGGTACCACAATACAAACTAAATTGAGATCAGCCATTAAAGCAGGTTTAAGCTGCTCAAGCAGTTTCACTTCTTCAGGGGCATGGGTACTGGCAAGCGTAATAATTTTACGCTGTGTTAATTGCCACTCTTTTTTAAGCTTTTGTGCTTGTTGTATAAAGTGTTGTGGCGCACCAATGTCAAATTTTACGCTACCTAAAACTTGGGTTTTTTCAACAGGCATGCCGAGTTTAATAAAACGTTGCTGCGTGGCTTGATCTTGCGCCAATAAAGCATCCAAACACTGTAACATTCCTCGGGTTAAACCTTTGACTTTGGCATAGCCGCGTGCTGATTTTTCTGATAAGCGTGCATTTAATACAATACACGGCACATTAAATTCTTGTGCCACATCAATTAAATTTGGCCACAATTCTGTTTCCATTAACGCTAAGATTTTAGGTTGATATTTTTGGTAAAAGTTACGCACTAAATCACGTTGATCGGCAGGCAAATACACTGCCTGAAACAGATGCTCATATTCAGGTTTTAAAAATAAGGCTTTGGCTCTAGCTTGACCGGTTTTGGTGGTATTGGTGACTAAAACTGCATGACCTTGCTTTAAATAATGCTCGATGATCGGCTGTGCTGCGTTGGTTTCGCCAACCGAAACCACATGAAACCACAGTGCTTTTAAATTTTTAGGCGTTTGAAAAGGCCCAAAACGCTCAAGGCATTCTTGTTGCAACGCTTGTGGTGAAGTAGCACGTTTTTGAATACGTGCACGATAAATTGGCTGAATAAGTTTTAATGCTGCGTTATACCAAAACGGAGTAGCCAAGAAATCGCCTCAAATCACAAGCCATGAAAGCGCAGAATATAGCAGAGAAGTGCTTGTATGAATAGAAACAGCCAAATGGCAATGACATAAAAGCGCCGAGTCAGCACTCGACGCTTTGAGTTTTTTTGTTAAGCTTCAACCATTTCTAAAGTTGGATAATCGATATACCCCTCTGGCGTATCTGTGCCAATCATTTTATCAAGTTGTACTTCATTGAGTGGTGCGTCTTGCACTAAACGTTCATATAAGTCAGGATTGGCAATATAGGCTTTACCAAAGGCAACCGCATCTGCTTTACCTGAAGCCAATAACTCAATCGCATCTTGACGAGTTAAACCCATATTGGCGATGTAAGGCACTCCACCTGAACGCTCTTTCATATAACTTGAAATACTGTCTTCCGCTAAATATTCACGGGTAAAGAAAAAAGCAATCTTACGTTTACCCAATTCTTGCATGGCGTAACCAAAGGTTTCACGTGGATTCGCATCGCCCATGTCATTTTCATCACAACGTGGCGCAAGATGCACGCCTACTCGCCCTGCACCCCATACTTCAATTAAAGCATCGACAATTTCAAGTAAAAAACGCACACGATTTTCTACCGAACCACCGTATTGGTCATCACGTAAATTGGTGCTGCTTTGCAAAAACTGATCGACCAAATAACCATTGGCTGCATGTAACTCTACGCCATCAAAACCTGCTGCTTTGGCGTTCATCGCCATTTTTTTAAAGTCAGCAATTGTGGTTTGAATTTCATCTAAGCTTAGAGGACGTGGTGCCACGTAATCTTGTTTTGGACGTAACAAACTCAGTTGACCTGCAGGTTTTACATCACTCGCCGAAACAGGCTTTTGTCCATTTTGAAAATATGGATGAGAAATACGCCCTACATGCCAAAGCTGCGCCATGATTAAGCCACCTTTGGCATGTACAGCATCTGTGACACGCTTCCAACCTGCAATTTGCGCTTGGCTAAACATGGCTGGGGTATTGGCATAGCCGATCGCTTCAGAGATAATTAAGCCTGCACTAGCGCGTTGGGCGTAATAATCCGCCATCATTTGAGTCGGAATTAAGTCATCTGCTACGCGCGTACGCGTTAATGGTGCCATAATCACACGATTTCTAAGCGTTAAGTCGCCAAGCGTAATTGGTGTCGATAATTCAGCCATGCTGCCCCTCATTAAATTAATTTTTAAAATCTAAATTGATATTTCAGTTAACATTTATCATCAAGAATCTGCTTTTTTAACTAGAAAAAATTGCATTTAGATGAATTGAATAGCGCAGCATACAATACTCAATACTTGAATAGAAACAAAAAAACGCCAAGGTTTAACTTGACGTTTCAATTGAATCATACTGATTTTATTTTAGGCTTGGATAATCGATATAGCCTTCTGCGACATCGGTTCCAATCATATTTTCGAGCTTTAATTCATTGAGTGGCGCGTCAATTAATAAACGCTCATATAAATCAGGGTTAGCAATATAGGCTTTACCAAACGATACTGCATCGGCTTTGCCTGAGGCTAATAAATCAATTGCATCGGCACGGCTTAAACGCATATTGGCAATATAAGGCACCCCATTAGAGCGCTGTTTCATATACTCAGAAATACTATCTTCAGCCAAATATTCACGGGTAAAGAAAAAGGCAATATTACGTTTACCCAATTCTTCCATCACATAGCCAAATGTTTCACGTGGAGTCGCATCCCCCATATCGTGTTCATCACCACGCGGTGCTAAATGCACACCGACACGCCCTGCACCCCAAACTTCAATTAAAGCATCCACCACTTCAAGTAAGAAACGGGCACGATTTTCAACTGAACCACCATATTGGTCATCACGTAAGTTCGTTGTGCTTTGTAAGAATTGATCAATTAAATAACCGTTAGCAGCATGTAGCTCTACACCATCAAAACCTGCTTCTTTGGCATAAATGGCAGCTTGTTTATATTGTTCCTTAATGGCATGAATTTCAGCAATTTCCAGTGCACGAGGAACGACATATTCACGTTTTGGACGCAATAAGCTCACATAACCTGCTTGTTGTACATTACTGGCTGAAACTGGGGTTGCACCATCTAACAAATCAGGATGCGATACACGCCCCACATGCCAAAGTTGCGACACAATTAAGCTGCCTTTTGCATGTACAGCATCGGTGACCAATTTCCAACCCTCAACTTGGGCTTGGTTAAATAGCCCCGGGGTATTTAAATAGCCGTTGGCTTGTTCTGAAATGACCGTTGCTTCAGCAATAATTAAACCAGCACTGGCACGTTGGGCATAATACTCAGCCATCATTGCTGTAGGTACACGGTCTTTGGTCGCACGACTACGGGTTAGTGGTGCCATGACCACACGATTTTTAAGTTTTAATTCGCCAAGCGTTAAAGGAGTATTCAATTCAGCCATAATTACCTCATCACTCAACTTAAAGTGAGTGTTGTAAATGATCAATATAGTGCTGAATTAAGGCTTCATTGCGAGAAAAATAGGACCATTGCCCATGCTTTTGCGCTTGGATTAAACCCGCTTGCTGTAAAACCGACAAATGATTGGACATGGTCGATTGTGATACATTGCCAAGGCGTTCAATTTGCCCTGCACACACACCACGCTCAAAATTACCACATTCTTCAGCCGGTAAATACGCTGCTGGGTCTTTGAGCCACATTAAAATCTGCCGTCGCGTGGGATTCGCTAAGGCTTTAAAGATTAAATCAACATCCATAGACATAGACCCTCTTCAAATTACACAAAGGCCTAATTCAGCGTTATATTAATATATCGTATTTTTTAGATATTAATATCTATTTTTTACGATAAATAACCAAAACGCTGCATTAGACCCTTGGAAAAACTTATAAACCTTGTTTTAAGCTGGCTTCAATAAACTTATCTAAGTCGCCATCTAAAACTGCACCTGTGTTGGAATTTTCTACACCAGTACGTAAGTCTTTAATACGTGAGTCATCTAAAACGTATGAACGAATTTGACTGCCCCAACCAATATCAGACTTCGAGTCTTCTAAGGCTTGCGCTGCTTCATTACGTTTGCTCATTTCTAACTCATAGAGTTTGGCACGTAATTGCTTCCAAGCATGGTCACGGTTGGCGTGTTGTGAACGCTGGTTCTGACATGCCACGACAATACCGGTTGGCGCGTGGGTTAAACGTACCGCAGAGTCAGTTTTGTTAATGTGCTGACCACCTGCCCCTGAGGCACGATAAGTATCCGTACGTACATCGGCTGGATTAATATCAATTTCGATATTGTCATCGACTTCAGGCGATACAAACACTGCAGAGAATGAAGTATGACGACGGTTACCTGAATCAAATGGCGATTTACGTACTAGACGATGTACACCAGATTCAGTACGCAGCCAACCATAGGCATACTCACCTTCTACACGAATGGTCGCTGACTTAATACCAGCCACATCACCGTCTGATTCTTCCATCACTTCGGCTTTAAAACCATGACGCTCGATCCAACGTAAATACATACGTAGCAGCATAGAGGCCCAATCTTGTGCCTCTGTACCACCAGAACCGGCTTGAATTTCCACATAACATGGGTTTGGGTCCATCGGATTACTAAACATACGACGGAATTCAAGCTTCGCTAATTCTTCTTCAGCAGCGCTGAGTTCTGCTTGCACATCAGCCAACATCTCTTCTTCATCTGCTTCAACAGCAAGATCAAGCATCGCTTGAGCATCTTCAAGTTGGGTGGTTAAACCATCCAGCACATTGAGTACGTTTTCAAGCTCGCCTTTTTCTTTGGCCATGGCTTGGGCACGACTTTGGTCATTCCAAATTGCAGGATCTTCTAACTCGCGCAGAACCTCTTCTAAACGCTCTTTCTTTAGATCGTAGTCAAAGATACCCCCGTAGTGTTTGACCACGGTCGTTTAAGTCTTTTAGCTGTACTAGATAAGGATTAATTTCCACGTTCGTCTCTCAAACAAATGTAAGCGTTAAATAGTCCAATATTATAGCACAGCCGCATTTTAGATTTTTAAATCGGCAACATAGGCAAAATTTACTACTTGAGCTATGATTTTAACTGCTATCCTCTTCATGATTTATTCTTAATTGGATACAAATATGCATAATTCACTTGATTTTTTACAATTTTGAATAAAATATACAGATCTGATCTAAAGCCAAGAATAAAATAAATCAATAAAAATCAATAGTTAATAAAAACAACTTTACATAACATTACCAAATTCACAAAACGGTAACTTTGCAGAGATTGACGATATTTGAATATGCTCTAGACTAAAACTTGTAACAAGAAATTTATTATTTTAATCAGTTTCAGAGGGGTGGACATCCATGAAAAAATTAGCAATCGCATCTGCACTTCTTTCCGCTATTGCATTCACAGGCACAGCAGCACACGCTTACCAAGCTGAAGTTGGCGGTTCTTTAGGTTATGTTGACCCAGATCGCGGCAGTTCAGGTGAGTCTTATGGCTTAAACGGTACGTATTATTTCAAGCAAGTTCAAACACGTAATGCACCACTTGCTGAAGCTGCTTACCTAGACCGTGCAAGTAATGTAAGTGCACATGTTCAATTTGATGACGTAGGCGCTGCTGAAGAAACCAAATACGGCGTTGCGGGCGAATACTTTGTACCAAATTCTGATTTTTATGTAAGTGCTAACCTTGGTCGTACAGACGTAGAAGAGCGTGGTTATGCAGATGTAGATACCACAACATTTGGTGCTGAAGTCGGTTACTTCTTTGCTCCAGGTTTGTTGGTCGCTGCAGGTCTTAAAGGCTATGACAATGACTTTACAGATGGTACAGATCCAACCTTACGTGCTAAATATGTAACCACATTAAGCAACGGTAAAGATATTAATTTAGAAGCTGGTGCTGCATTTGGTGATCTAGATGAATACCGTGTTGCTGGTGATTACTACATCGACAAAACATTTAGCGTAGGTGCTGACTATATCGATAATGACCTACAAGAAAGCAGTGAATTGGGTATTAAAGCTCGTAAGTTCTTTAATCCTCAATTAAGTGTAGAAGGTCGTGTAGGTTTTGGTGAAGTCAATACAGTTGACTACAACAAGTTTGGCTTAGCTGCGAAGTATCGTTTCTAAGTCTTGGATAAAATCTAAAATCAAAAAACCGCGCTATGGCGCGGTTTTTTTATTGGCTTAAGTGAATCACTTTCAGCTGTAAACTCACCTGCCCATTAAATTCATTCCGATCAAGCTCATACACTAAATGTACATAATCTTGCATCGGGTTAAATTCATATTTGCTTGCTGCGTTAAATGCAATCGCTTCTACTATTGGCCCAGTTTTCCCATCTGCTAATGCAAGATGCAATTTTAAATGCACCTCTTTAAGCCAACGAAAATCAACAATTTTAAAGGTCCCTTCAAATACAGGGCTTGGGAATTTTTGCCCCCATGGACTTAAATTTTTTAGTAAATCGACTGTCGTTAAATTTAACTCTTGTGTACTTAATTCACCATCTGTCCAAAGAGTCGCTTGAAATAGCTCTGCTTCATAGGTGGCAATTAAAGCTTCAAAACGTGTCTTAAACTCAGCAAAATGTTGTTCTTTAATGGTCAAACCTGCGGCTGCTGCATGTCCACCAAAATGCGTGACTAAATGCGGATATTGCTCAGCAAGCAGTTCAATCGCATCACGAATATGAATGCCTTCAATCGAACGTGCTGAACCTTTAATATGCACCCCATCTTCATCACAAGCAAAGACAATACTTGGACGATGAAACTGCTCTTTTAAACGCCCTGCTACAATGCCAATTACACCTTGATGCCAATGGGGTTCAAACAAGACTAAAGCATGTGGTAAATGCGCTTGATCAAGCTCAATTTGTTCAAGGGCGGCAAGTGCATCTTGTTTGATTTTGCCTTCTACCTGACGTCGTTCTACATTTAATTGCGTCAGTTGCTCGGCCAACGGATAGGCTTCTTTTAAACTTGGCGCCAACAAACACTCAATGCCGATGTCCATGGTTTCCATGCGCCCAGCAGCATTAATTCTTGGACCAAGCACAAAGCCTAAATCAGATGCTGACAAATGCGCCGCATCACGTTTAGCCAAATCAAGTAAGGCCAAAATACCCGGACGACATTGCTGCTGACGAATGCGCTGTAAACCGGCATCAATAAAAATACGGTTGTTATAATCTAAACTTGCTACATCTGCATATGTGCCTAAAGCGACCAAATCCAAATATTGCACCATCGCCACATGGCTTTTGCCTTGTTGTTTACGCTGACTGGATAAATTAGCCAACACATAAAAAGCTACACCGACCCCTGCTAAGGCTTTACTCGGAAAAGTACAACCCAATTGATTGGGATTAACCACAGCTTCTGCTTGCGGTGTGGGTTTAGTAGTCAGGTGGTGATCGGTGATAATCACTTGCATACCGTGATCTTGCGCCTGTTGCACACCTTCATGGCTTGAGATACCGTTATCTACCGTAATTAATAGATCAGGCGTAAATTTGGCAAAGGCTAAATCAGCAATGGCAGGTGTTAAGCCATAACCATATTTAAAACGATCTGGGACTAAATATTCAACATCAGCACCCATTTCACGTAAAGCAAGCAGCATTAATGTGGTACTGGTTGCTCCATCAGCATCGTAATCACCCACAATCACGATTTTTTTATTTTGATCAATGGCTTGATCCATTAAAGCAATCGCTTGTGGTAAACCCAACATGGTAGGTGCGAGTAAATGTTTAAGTTTAAGTTCTAATTCTTGAGTGGATTGCACACCGCGGCGCGCTAAAATTTTTGCCACCAAAGGCGACACGCCCTGAAAATTTTCAGGGCGTGTGAGAAATGGGCGTTGTTGAACAAGGATCTTGGTCATTTAAGGCATCAGACGTTGTAGCTTCCAGTTGCCTGCAATTCTTTCATAAATTAGGCGATCATGTAAGCGATTTGGTCGGCCTTGCCAAAACTCATAGTGCTCAGGCACTAAACGATAGCCACCCCAAAATTCAGGTTTCGGCAATTCTGCTTGTGTAGCGACCTGAGCTTGCAAGTCATCAAAGCGTTGTTGCAAATCTTCGCGACTGGCAATCACCCCACTTTGTGGGGTACTAATATGCGCTGCAATTTGGCTATCGCGCGGGCGCTTATGATAGTAATCAGTTGATTCTTGCTCAGAAATTTTTTCTACACTACCTGAGATACGCACCTGACGTTCAAGCTCAGGCCAATAAAATAAAATCTCTGCATAAGGATTGGCCGCTAAATCTAAGCCTTTTTGACTATCATAATTGGTATAAAAGTCATAACCTAGCTCCGTGGCCCCACGTAACAGTACAGTGCGTACATGTGGACGCCCCTGACCATCAGCTGTGGCAATCGACATGGCATACGGTTCATGCAACTGTGCCGATAAGGCTTGGTTAAACCATTGCAAAAACTGTTGATGCGGATCAGTTTGAATCTGATCTTCATGCAACTCACCTTTTTGATAGCTTAAACGCAATTCACTTAAATCTTTAATTACATCAGTCATGAGATTTCCTTAAACAGCATTGGCACGTACAGCATCGGCTAAATGATTGGCTAAAGCAGTGACTTCGGCTAAGTCATCACCTTCAACCATCACGCGAATCACAGGTTCTGTACCTGATTTACGAATTAATAAACGACCACGACCTTTAAGCTGTTGCTCGGCTTTATCAAATTCAGTCACTAAAGCAGGCACGCCGTAAGGGTCAAACATGGCATCTAAACGTACATTGACCAATACATTTGGCAATAATTTAAAGTCAGCCACTAATTCAGCTAAGCTTTGCTGACGCTCCACCATCACAGTTAACACTTGTAGTGCTGCAATAATCGCATCGCCGGTGGTGCTCTTATCTAAAGTAAGGATATGACCTGATGGCTCACCACCAGTTACCCAAGCGTGTTGCTCTAAACCTTGCAATACATAACGGTCACCGACTTTAGCACGCACAAATGGCACATTTGCTTGCTCTAAAGCCAACTCTAAAGCCATATTGCTCATGAGTGTACCCACAATACCTGCAGGTTTTTGCTTAGCTTTAGTCGCTAAGATATAAAGGATATGATCGCCTGTGATTTCTTGACCATGTTGGTCAATCATAATCACACGATCTGCATCACCATCAAAAGCAATACCTAAATCCGCTTGATGTTCAAGTACAGCAGCTTTTAGGTTTTCAGGATGGGTTGAACCACAATTTTCGTTAATGTTTAAACCGTCAGGCTCATTAAAGATCGCAACGACTTTAGCACCGAGTTCACGGAATACCGCAGGACCGACGTTATAAGCTGAACCATTGGCACAATCCACCACAATTTTAAGATCATTTAAGTCTAGATGGTACGGGAAGGTTGATTTACAAAATTCAATGTAACGACCATTGGCATCTTTTACACGTACGCTTTTACCTAAGTTAGCGGTATCTTCAATGACCAAGTCTTTTTCAAGTTCTTGATTAATTTCTTCTTGTAAACTATCAGGTAATTTTTTACCTTCAGCCGAGAAAAATTTAATACCATTATCAAAATACGGGTTATGCGAGGCCGAAATCACAATACCTAAACTTGCATGTAAAGCACGGGTTAAATGAGCAATCGCAGGCGTTGGCAATGGACCCAATAAGTGTACATAGACCCCAGCAGCGTTTAGACCTGCTTGTAGAGCAGCTTCTAAAATATAACCAGATAAACGTGTATCTTTACCCATCACCACAATAGGTTTTTTCTTTTTACTGTTACGTTTTAATACTTTACCCGCGGCAAAACCTAATTTTAAAGCAAATTCAGGGGTAATGGGTAAAACACCAAACTTACCACGAATACCATCTGTTCCAAAATAACTCATATTCTGCTCGCTATATTTTTATTGCTGCATATTGGGCAGCACTTGGTTTTTAATGGCAAATACTTTATCACCAAAATGTAAAAAAGCCGTCATTTTATGACGGCTTTTTCAATCTCTAGGTTAATAGATTAACCTACGCGATAATTTGGTGCTTCTTTGGTAATGGTCACATCATGTACATGTGATTCAGACATACCTGCTGCGGTGATTTTTACGAATTTCGCATTTTGACGAAGATCATTAATCGTTGCAGAACCAGTATAACCCATAGATGAACGTAAACCGCCCATCATTTGATGTACGATATTGCCCATTGGGCCTTTGTAAGGTACACGACCTTCAATACCTTCAGGAACTAACTTCTCAGCACCTGCTTTAGAGTCTTGGAAGTAACGGTCGGCAGAACCTGTAGAACCTGCCATCGCACCTAATGAACCCATACCACGGTAGGCTTTGTAGTAACGACCTTGGAAGAATTCAACTTCGCCCGGTGCTTCTTCAGTACCCGCCATAAGCGAACCGACCATGATGGTGCTTGCACCTGCGCCAATGGCTTTGGCCATATCGCCAGAGAAACGAATACCACCATCTGCGATCAATGGAATTTGTTCTTTCAATGCATTGGCAACTGAGTCAATCGCAGAGATTTGTGGCATACCAATACCAGCAACAATACGCGTGGTACAAATCGAACCAGGACCAATACCGACTTTAACGGCATCTGCACCAGCATCAAGTAAAGCAAGCGCAGCATCACCTGTTGCAATGTTACCGCCAATCACTTGAACTTGTGGATAGTTGGCTTTAACCCAACGCACACGCTCAATTACACCTGCTGAATGACCATGTGCAGTATCAACAACAATTGCGTCCACACCTGCTTCAACCAATGCTTCCACACGGCTTGGTGTTTCTACGCCTGTACCCACCGCAGCACCCACACGTAAACGACCTAAGTTATCTTTACAGCTGTTTGGATACAATTCCGCTTTGCGGAAATCCGTCACTGTAATTAAACCTTTAAGTTCGTTATTGGCACCCACCACAATCACTTTTTCAATGCGATGTTGTTGTAATAGAGCTTGGATGTTTTCTTTAGATTCGCCTTCACGCACAGTCACAAGACGGTCTTGACCGGTCATGATGTTGCTTACAGGCTGCTCTAAATTGGTTTCAAAACGTGTATCACGACCTGTTACGATCCCGACAACTTTACCATCTTTAACAACAGGTACACCGCTGATATTGTTGGCTTGAGTTAAGGCCATTAACTCACGAACAGTTGTTTCAGGCGTTACAGTAATCGGGTCTTTGACCATACCCGCTTCAAATTTTTTCACACGGCGTACTTCTGCAGCTTGTGCAGCAATATCCATGTTTTTATGCAAAATACCGATACCGCCGTTTTGCGCCATTGCAATCGCCATACGAGATTCAGTCACAGTATCCATAGCTGCTGAAACAAGTGGGATATTTAATTCAATGCCGCGAGTTAAACGTGTCTTTAGCGAGACATCTTTTGGGAGGACAGTAGAGTAGGCAGGGAGTAATAGGACATCATCGAAGGTTAACGCGTCTTGAACGATGGTCAACATAACAGTCTCACTGGTAATTTCCGTGCGCTATTATAAACAAAATTTTGGCTTTTATTCATTTAAATTTAGATAAAGATGCTAAAAAATATTCTATCTTGCTGAATAGCTTATAAGTTTAGTTAAAACAAGGCCTTATTTTTGATGATCTTTTTAAGTCTTTATTTCATTTAGCCAAGGGCAAAGTAAACTTTGCCCTTAGATTTAACACACCTGATCGAAATCTTCATCATTGGTGGCAGGGCGCGCCTCGATATTCACCAATGGGATCATGTTATACGCTGCACGGGCTTTGTTACACTGTGCATCGCCGGCTTGCACTTCTTGGCAGCTTGAGCTGCGTGCGCTATATACGCCACAACTGACCTCTACCCCAATTTCACCTTGTAATGCAATACAGCGTGGCTGGGATTGATTGGTACCTGCCATACAGCTATACACCGCGGTTACCGGTTCTGTGTAATGCTCAGGCAGATTTAAACCCTCTGCCCAATAAAAAGAAACACGAAAGTGCGCACAACACGCACCACAACTTAAACATGAATCTTCGCTTACCGATTGCGATAACATTTTTTAGCTCTTTTCGTCTGCAACTTCTTGGACCGAAAATTTTAAAAAAACTGTTTTTTGCAGGCAATATTTTTTTGTGATCTATTGGTCTTAGTGTGGATAGCTAAATACGCTTTCATCCATCAAGTCGGTACCACATTCAAGTGTTTCCACCCAATCTAAAAATTGATTGACTTTGGCTTTGCCGACAAAAGGCAAACCATGTTGTGGCACAATCATTTCTACATCCATGGTACGCACCATGTTGACCCACAAGCGAATCACTTTATTACAGCACATATAACGCTGATGAAAACCTTTCATTTTGGCAATGTGCATATCAAAGTCTTCTACAATGGCTTTACCATCTTCGACAATGGATGCGCCCATATCGCCTGAAAATAAGATTTTTGCCAGTGGATCATAAAACTGAAAATTACCGACCGAATGTAGAAAATGCGCCGGCACAGCCACAATTGAAGATTCACCCAAAGGAATCACTTGTCCCGGATCAGGCAGTTCAATCAAACGATCCAGCCAATTACCTTTCATACGGTCGGTCATAAAAGCTGAGTTTAAATGCGGTAGAAAGCGTGCCCATAGTTTAGAAGCTACAATCTTGGCATCGGTATACACCAACCAACGTGGCATAGAGGTAATAATATCGGGGTCTTGATGCGATGCCATCACGTAATCAAGGTTCTTCAGCTTGGTATAGCGGCTGAGCTCCATAGTCAGTGGCACATAGGTTAAATCACCACCCGGATCAAGCACAGCAGCACGTCCATGGTCAATAATCAGGAATTGATTGGCTTGAATACCCTCACCCTGCACAAGGCTTGTAAAGCTAATACATTTATGGGTGCCATTATCAAATAAGACTTGTGAAGTGGTACGTTCAAGTGCCATGTAAATCCCCTTGCAGGACGTTGTGTGTTGTTTATATTAATTCCACACAAAATATATGCTTTTCTTGCAAGTTACAATCACGACAAAGGTGTAATTTTGTAGTAAATCCAGTAGATGTGCATAACCTGATACAAAATAATGCACAGGTTATGCGCTTTCATTTAAAAAAAGTAATGCTGCAACAAGGTCCACATACCAATGCTTAAAAAGATCACGGCACTGACTTTATGAATTAATGAAATTGGCAACTTGTCAGCAAGTTTATTACCAATAAATACCGCTGGTGCATTGGCCAACATCATGCCTAAAGTTGTGCCTAACATGACCCAAACCAAACTATCAAAACGTGCAGCCAAGGCAACGGTGGCAATTTGAGTTTTATCGCCAATTTCGGCTAAGAAAAATAAAATAAAAGTTGCCCCAAATACTCCATAACGCTGCCACTTATTAATACTCTCGCTTTCATCGTCCAGCTCATCTGGTACAAGCATCCAAAGGGCCATACCAATAAAGCCCAATGCCAGAATCCACAGTAATACTTCAGGACTCATCACAGTGGTGACCCACTGACCTAAAGCCGCAGATAAACCATGATTAATAATGGTGGCCAATAAAATAGCAATTAAAATAGGAACGGGTTTTTGATAACGTGCAGCAAGTAGCAGCGCTAAAAGTTGGGTTTTATCGCCCATTTCGGCAAGCGCGACAATGGCAGTTGAGAGTAGGAACTCATACATGATGTGTTTCTCTGGCTAGCATACATACCAATGACCTATCCCTCCTGCTAGCCAAAATCTGCAGAGTGATAAATCAAAGGTCTTGCCAACAAAAGAAAGCTTACATAAGCTTATTTGGTTCTTTGCTATGATGACCATGCTCGGTTTAGAGCAAATATGTTGACCATCACCTTTTTACTTTGCGTAAAAAGCGGCTACTCCCCAATGAAGTGGCTTGATTATAGTCAACTCAAATTTAATTTACAAACCTAAATCAAAAAACCCTGCCGAAGCAGGGTTTTTTTTTACTTAAACCAATCTGATTAGATTAATAAAGTACGGATGTCTTTCAGCAATTTAGTTAACTTATTGGTGAAGCGTGCTGCATCGGCACCATTAATCACACGGTGATCATATGACAATGAAAGCGGCAGCATAAGCTTCGGATCAAAACCTTGACCATTCCAAACCGGCTGCATCGTTGCAGGTGAAATACCTAAAATTGCCACTTGTGGCCAGTTTACCAGTGGGGTAAATGCTGTACCACCAATGGCACCAAGGCTTGAAATTGTGAAGTTTGCACCTTGAAGATCTTTCGGAGAAAGCTTCTTATCACGTGCTTTTTGACCTAGCTCACCCAATTCAACCGCAATTTGCTTAATTGATTTTTGGTCTGGGTTACGTAATACAGGCACAGTTAAACCATCTGGCGTTGCCACCGCAACGCCCATATGGATTTCGTTACGCAACAATACCGATTTACCATCATCAGCCAAGTGACCGGCAAACTCACGCTCTTCTTTAAGAAGATGCGCAACTGCTTTGATGATAAAGGCAATAATGGTTAAGCTCACGCCCTCTTTCTTAAAGTTGCCTTTAAGATCATTACGCCATGCTTCAAGCTCAGTGATGTCAGCTAAGTCAAACTGGGTGACTTGTGGAATGTAGTTGTTTAAAGACAACTGCGGAATTGACACTTGTTGTAAACGCGTCAATGCTTTTTCTTCCACACCACCAAAGGCATCAAAGCTTGGCAGTTTTGGTAAACCTGCAGCAACCGTAGCCGCCACTGGAGCAGCAGCAGGTGCTGGCGCAGTCAGACGTGTTTTCACATAAGCAAACAGGTCTTCTTTCATTAAACGTGCATGTGGGCCAGATGCTTTCACTTCTGCCAAAATTACGCCTAATTCACGCGCCAACTTACGTACTGCAGGGCCTGCATACACTTTTGCATTGGCTGCATTTTGTTCTTTGGTCAGCTTATCTGCCGAAGGTGCTGCTTGTAGAGGTGCAGTAGCTGCTTTTGCTGCCTCAGCTTTTGCTGGCACTTGTGCAGGCTCAGGTGCAGCAGCCACTGGGGCTTGGCCTTCAGCTTCAATCGTGACTAAAGCAATGCCTTCAGAAACGTTTTGACCTAAAGTTACATGAATGGCCGTAATCACACCGCTTGCTGAGCTTGGTACTTCAACTGTTGCTTTGTCTGATTCAACTACAATGATGCTTTGGTCTTTTTCAACCTTGTCACCTACTGCAACTAAAATCTCAGCCACAGCTGCTTTGTCCACACCTAAATCAGGTACAGCGATGTCAACTTTACCTGCTGCGACAGCAGCAACGGGTGCTGCCACTTCTGCTGTTGCTGCTTCAGGAGCCGCTTGTGCAACTTCCGCTTGTACTGACGCAGCTGGCGCTGCCGCAGAACCTGCAGTTTTCACTTTTAAGATCACCACACCTTCTTTTACGCTGTCACCGACTGAAATTTCGATAGCAGTTACAGTGCCTGAAATGGTGCTTGGCACTTCTACAGTGGCTTTATCCGATTCAACCACCACGATGCTTTGATCAACGTCAATTTCATCGCCTACAGCAACCAAGATTTCACCCACAAGTGCTTTTTCAACACCAATGTCTGGCACTTGCACATCAACCACTTGTGATGCTGCTGCCGCTACAGGCTCAGCTTGCGCTGCAACCGGTGCTGCTGCTTGCACTTCTGCTTTAGGTGCTTCAGCTTTTGGCGCTTCAGCAGCAGATGCAGGCTCGGCCTGACCTTGTGCTTCAAGTTCTACCAAAACTGCACCTTCAGCGACTTCGTCACCAAGATTGACTAAAATGCTTTTTACTACACCTGCGACCGTGCTAGGCACTTCAACAGATGCTTTGTCAGATTCAAGCAAGACAATGCTGTCATCAACAGCAATGCTATCGCCCACTTTCACCAAAATTTCAGCGACTGTGGCTTTATCTACACCAATATCAGGAGTCGTAATTTGCATGCTTAGTTCTCCTCTTTGTAGTCAGCAACAGCATGTACTGATGGAGTCGCTTGAGGAAGCCATGCTACTGGACGGTCTGTATCTAATTCAAAGCTAGAGATCGCATCTTTGACTAAACGCGCGTCTACTTCGCCTTCATCAGCCAATTTTTTCAACGTTGCCACCACGATGTGCGCTGCATCTACACCAAAGTAGCTACGTAACTTAGCGCGTGTATCTGAACGACCGTAACCATCAGTACCAAGCGCTACGAATGGGCGGTTGTCTGGAAGGTACGCACGGATTTGTTCGCTATAGGCACGCATATGGTCTGTTGCAGATACCACAATACCTTTGGTGCCACGTAATTGCTGAGATACCCAAGCTTCTTTGGTTTCTTCAGCCATTGGATGTAGACGGTTGTATTCTTCACACGCCATACCATCACGCGCAAGCTCATTGAAGCTGGTTACGCTAAATACGTTTGAATGAATTTGGTATTCGTCACGTAAAATTTGAGCCGCTTTGATCACTTCACGTAGGATTACACCTGAACCCATGAGCTGAACAGTGGCTTTTTCATCTTCTTCAAGTAAGTACATACCACGTTTAATACCCTCTTCAACGCCTTGTGGCATTGCAGGATGCTCGTAGTTTTCGTTCATTACCGTTAAGTAGTAGAACACACGCTCTTGGTTCACATACATGCGTTTTAAACCGTCATGTACAATCACAGCCAATTCGTAACCGAAACATGGATCATACGAGATACAGTTTGGAATAGTATTGGCTAAGATATGTGAGTGACCATCTTGGTGCTGTAAGCCTTCACCGTTTAAGGTTGTACGACCTGCTGTAGCACCCAACAAGAAGCCTTGTGCTTGTGCATCACCTGCTGCCCACGCAATGTCACCAATACGTTGGAAACCAAACATAGAGTAGTACATGTACATTGGAATCATTGGCAAATTGTTAGTTGAATAACTAGTTGCCAACGCAGCCCACGCGCTCATTGCACCGGCTTCGTTAATCCCTTCTTGTAGCATGTGACCGTCTTTAGCTTCACGGTAATGCATCAATTGTTCTTGGTCTTCTGGGGTATATTTTTGACCGTGAGCAGCATAAATACCCAACTGACGGAACATACCTTCTAAACCAAAAGTACGTGCTTCATCTGGCACAATTGGAACAACACGATCTTTAATGGCTTTTTCTTTTAATAAAGCAGAGATTAAACGCACCATGACCATGGTGGTTGATTGCTGCTTACCATTAGAACCGGCAAGGACTGCATCAAACGCTGATAATTCAGGAATGGCAAGCTGTTCGCTTTCTTTACGACGTGCAGGTAAGTAACCACCTAATGCTTCACGACGCGCCTTCATGTATTTAATTTCAGGTGAATTTTCGCTTGGACGATAGAACGGTACTTCTTCTAATTGCTCATCGGTAAATGGCAAGTTAAAGCGGTTACGTACATATTTAAGCGATTCAAGCTGCATTTTTTTGATTTGATGGGTTTTGTTAACCGCTTCAATCTCATCAGATAAACCGTAACCTTTTACAGTTTTCGCTAGAATCACTGTAGGTTGACCAGTTGACTTCATCGCTTCTGCATAAGCTGCATAGACTTTATACGGGTCGTGACCACCGCGGTTTAAGTTGTCGATGTCTTCATCGCTTAAGCCTTTAACCAGTTCTTCAGCTTCTGGGTATTTACCAAAGAATTTAGCACGCGCGTAAGCACCGCCTTTGACTTGTAAACGTTGGAATTCACCATCAACGGTTTCTTCCATCACTGCTTTTAAAGCACCTGATTCGTCTTTGGCAAGGAGTGGATCCCAATGACGACCCCAAACCACTTTAATCACACGCCAGCCGGCACCACGGAACAATGATTCAAGTTCTTGAATGATTTTGCCGTTACCACGTACCGGACCATCAAGACGTTGTAAGTTACAGTTGACCACCCAAATTAAGTTATCTAACTTTTCACGACCAGCTAATGCAATTGCACCAGTGCTCTCTGGCTCATCCATTTCGCCATCGCCAAGGTAGGCCCATACCTTACGATTTTCTTCTTTGATCAAGCTACGATTCATCAAATATTTTTGAATGTGCGCTTGGTAAATCGACATGATAGGACCCAAACCCATCGACACAGTTGGGAACTGCCAATAATCCGGCATCAAGTATGGATGCGGGTACGAAGGTAAACCAACACCATCTACTTCACGACGGAAGTTATTTAAATGATCTTCGGTTAAACGACCTTCCAAGAATGAACGTGCATAGATACCCGGAGCACAGTGACCTTGGTAATAGATCATATCACCGCCAAAGTGATCACTGTTGGCACGGAAGAAGTGGTTAAAACCAACATCATATAAGGTTGCTGATGACGCAAAACTTGCCAAGTGACCACCGAGGTCGTCGCCAGTTTTGTTAGCACGGAGTACCATCGCCAACGCATTCCAACGAATGAGGGCACGAATACGGCGTTCCATGTCGGCATCACCCGGCATAGCTGGCTGTTCTTCTACAGAAATTGTGTTTAAGTAAGGTGTATTTAAGCGCTGAATGGGAACATGCTTTGCAATCGCGCGCTGATACAATTTTTCTAATAAAAAGGCAGCACGTTCTGTACCCATGTGTTCTAACACAGAGTCAAACGCTTCTTGCCATTCTTGGGTTTCTTGCGCGTCAGTATCGCCATAAAACGCCATAATTACTATCCCATATACCTAGTTTAGGATGTATATGTATCATACTTTAGCCGTAGCAAGTTATCGTTGTAGCTGAATAGCAAATCCGAGGAGTATTTCATAACTAAATAGTTGCTGTTTAACATTCAGTCAAATTAACAAAAAACCGCCAATTCAGGCGGTTCTTTAGACAACAACTATTCTTTCTCAGTGATAGCCTAACGTTTAAAGAGGCTTTTTAATACAGCTTAGGACTTCAACTGAAAGTTTTAAGTGTTGACAATTTATTCATGCAAGCACTTAAAGCGACTCAATTAACGTAACATCGCTAAATAAGGTGATGGATTTTTACGCTGACCATTCTTAACTACTTCATAGTGCAAGTGTGGTCCAGTACAACGACCAGTACAACCTACGTTAGCAATATGTTGACCCGCTTTGACACGTTGACCCACTTTAGCAATTAAACGTGAAGCATGTGCGTAACGCGTCACATAGCCATCGCCGTGGTTGATTTCCACATATTGACCATAGCCTGTACCCCAACCTGATTTGGTCACTACACCCGGACCTGTGGCATAAATTGGTGTACCGGTTGGTGCTGCTAAATCCAAACCTGAGTGGTTTTCGGCACGACCATTCATAGTACGACCGCCGTAGTTTGAACTAATACGACCATTGGGCAGTGGATGATTGAGCAACCAAGAATATGGGCTAGCACTTGAAGATATATTTTGTAGAGAAGCCGAATAATCTGTACTTGTGCTTGGATATTTTTTCTCAAGCATCTCATTATTGAGTACTGTGGTTTTTTCTGCACCACGAATAGTTACATTCAGTTCAGTTGGTTTAAGTTCAGCAATTTCAGCTGCTGGTTTAAAGTCTGAATATGAACCTTGAGCCAATGTTTTGGTGAGTTGCTCAAGTGCATCCTCATTGGACTCAACTTTTAAATCTAATACTTGAACTTTAGTTTGCGTATTCAGATCAACCAATTCAGCTAAAGCCACGGTTGACGCTGAAGCCGCTAAAGTACACGCTACAAAAATACGTCGCAAATGCATAAAAAAACCTCTTTAAACTGTCTTTAGCAAAGTTCCCTTGTCTGAATTTCTTCCTTGATATCCAACAAAAGAAGCGCATAAGATTAAGACATAAATATGAAGGAATGATGTATGTCTGAACCTGTCAACGTCTTTGGGCAAACAAGTCAACATTTAAAAACAGGAAACTTAACGTTTCTCTCAAGCCAAGTTGCTGCTTGGCAGAAACTGAGCAAACTTATCCAACCCATCCTGCCCCAACCGGAGCACTGGCAAGTTGTGTGTTATGAAAATGGTACTTTGACGATCACTGGTGAAAATCAAGCCATGATTAGTCAGCTTGGTTATCTACAAAAGCAATACGTACAACAATTGTCACAAATTTCTGGTTTAGAACACTTACAGAAAATTCAGGTACGTTTGCGGTCTAAAACCCAAGCACCTGTAAAAAATCCGAATTGTTCTAGACAGTTACAAGCAGAAACGCAAGATATGCTCCGCGATGCTGCTTGCTTTGTGAGCGACCCTAAGCTTAGCCAAGCTATGCTACGTTTGGCAAGCAAAAAAAAGTAATTCTCATTTATGCTTAGACCAAATGATGAATAAAATTCGTGACTTAAATCACAAGTGTATCTGTTACATTATTACATTTACATGAAAAGACAAGAACTTATGCAATTGTTACATAACTGATGGGACATTTTTCAACGTCATCAAATGTTACAATTTCATAGCTCGTTGGATCATTTTTCACATTGCGTAGTAACTGATTATTCAGGGCATGACCTGATTTGTAACCATCAAATTTTGCAATGATTTGATGCCCCATAAGGTATAAATCGCCTACAGCATCTAAGATTTTATGGCGCACAAATTCATCAGAAAAACGTAAACCTTCTTCATTGACCACACCGGTGTCATCTACCCCAATCGCATTTTCAAGACTGGCACCTAAAGCCAAATTATTGGCTTTTAAGTAATCAAGGTCTTTCATAAAACCAAAGGTACGCGCCTCACTGACTTCATAGACAAAGGTTTCTGTGGAAAAATCAATCGTGGCAGACTGATACTCTTTTTCAAACGCAGGATGGTCAAAATCAATGGTGAAATTTAGCTGAAAACCTTCATGTGGGGTAAAAATAGCTTTTTTATCCTGAATTAAGGCTTCCACAGGCTTTAAGATTTTAATAAATTTCTTGGCTGCATCTTGTTCTTGTAAACCACCTTGCATCAGTAAATAAATAAATGGACCAGCGCTGCCATCCATAATCGGTAATTCTGAAGCAGAAACTTCAACAATTAAATTATCAATGCCTAAACCGGCAATGGCACTCATGACATGCTCAATCGTGCCCACTTTGGCATTGTCTTGTACCAAGTTAGAACACATAAATGCTTCTTGAATCAGCATGGCATCGGCAGGAATATCCACCACTGGATCTAAATCAATACGACGAAACACAATCCCCCCGTCCGCATGGTGAGGCACAAAGTTAATAAAGACTTTTTGACCACTGTGCAGACCAATACCGCTCGCTTTCACGACACGTTTTAGGGTTCTTTGCTTCAACATATCCGTCCAATCTATTCGCTTAAACCGCTATACGTTAGCATACTTAAACCTGATGCAAAAACAAAAAGGTAGCCCGAAAGCTACCTTTTACGTTGTAACAATGTAAACATATCTTGTTACATATTACTTACGTTGTTGATTTTTAAGATAATCTTGAATACTCATTGGTGTTGGACGACCATTACCTGTTGGAGCAACTGGTGTACTTGGCGCCTCGGTCGTTTGACGCTGAATAGCAGGTACATCATCATCATCCACTGCTGTTTGCTGTGCTGCTGAAGCATTCGGTACTGTTGGATTAGCCGCTGGACGTTTGACCACATCAGCAGCATCGGCTGAGTTACGGGTTAAACCAGTGGCAATTACAGTCACGCTGATTTCATCACGCGCATCTGGGTCAAATACGGTACCGTAGAACACTTGACCTTCATCAAGATCGACAATTTGATTGACTACATCGGTGATTTCTTCAATTTCACCAAAGGTCACGTCATCGCCACCAGTTACATTAATTAAGATGCCTTTGGCATTCATAATCGTGACGTTGTCTAACAATGGGCTACGAATCGCTTGTTCAGCTGCTTGACGGGCACGATTTTCACCACGACCTAAACCTGCACCCATCATGGCATACCCACGTGTGCTCATGGCGGTTTTTAAATCGGCAAAGTCAAGGTTAATATGACCTGGACGCACCACAAGGTCAAAGATACTACGTACTGCATTAAGCAATACATCGTCGGCTTTTTTGTAGGCATCTTTCATTGAGATGTCACGGAACACTTTAAGCAGACGTTGGTTTGGAATAATAATCAAAGAATCAACATGTTGCTCTAATGCTTCAATGCCTTTTTCTGCTGAAAGTAAACGACGTTTACCCTCAAAATTAAATGGCGTGGTCACTACACCGACAGTCAAAATGCCCATTTCTTTAGCAATTTCAGCCACAACAGGCGCAGCACCCGTACCAGTACCACCGCCCATACCTGCGGTCACAAAAACCATGTCAGTACCTTCTAGGTGCTGACGAATGATCTCGCGACTTTCTTCAGCCGCAGCTTGACCCACTTGTGGATTTGCACCTGCGCCTAAGCCGCGTGTGCTTTGCTCGCCCAACTGAATTTTAAATTGCGCATTCATACGATCAAGCGCCTGACAGTCGGTATTGGCACAAACAAATTTTACGCCTTGGATGTCAGATTCCAACATGTGTTGCACAGCGTTACCACCAGCACCACCTACACCAAACACAGTAAAACGGGCTTGACCGTTGCTATCGGTTTGATCATCTTCAAAAAATTCAAATGAGGCCATGACCTTGAGAGTTCCTAATTCATAATTGGCAGCCACTTAAAGCCCGTACACTGCCTTATATTTAATAAATAAAAATTGCTTTAAAGCATGCTGTTCAAGTGACGGCTTGTCAAGTCTAAGCTTAATTTGTAGCCGCAATTGTAAATGCTTTTACCGCATATTCACCTAAAAGAATGATTTCAACTTATCGTTTAAACCAGACCAAGCGCGGCCAGCACGCTTCCAAAATGAAACTTCATCAGTTTCTTCTTCCTCAGAAATAGCTTCAGGCAACTCACTTTGGCTAAACATCAACAGTCCTGCTGCTGTTGCATATTGTGAACGGTGTAACGCCGCTTGCTGCGCATCATCGCTATATACCGCTGTTGGTGGATTGGCTAAATGTGCAGACACCCCCAGCATACGACGCACAAAATTCACCATACCTTCAATTTGGCAGGCATCACCTGCAAGGACCACGCCATGATAAAGCCCTTGTAACGCACCCGTTTTTTCTAACTCTTGACGGATTTGCCCAAAAATTTCTTCGTAGCGCGCAATAATAATATCAGTCAGCTCAATTCGACTAATAGTTTGTGGACCATCAATGCCTTGAATCTGAATCATATGATCGGGTTTTACGACTTTTTGATCCACACAACCATACAATAATTTAATACGCTCTGCTTCTTCGGTCGTGGTTTGCAACACAGCTGCAATGTCGCGTGTGACATGTTCACCACCACGTTGTAGAGTATGCGTGAGTGCCAAACGACCTTCAATATACATCGCTACATTGGTGGTACCTGCACCAATATCAATTAAGCATACGCCATATTCTTTTTCATCTTTTAATAGGCACGCTTCTGATGTGGCAAGGGTTGAAATCACCATTTTTTCAACGCCAATATTAGCGCCTTTCATAGCACGATCTAGGTTTTGCATGGTGCTAATCGGCAGTTGCATCAACTGATAATGACCAGTCATGCTATTGGCTGACATACGAATTGGGTTTTGTACCCATTCACCTGACTCATCTAAATCAAAACCTAAAGGCACAGCACTGACTAAATAGTGATCTGAACTGACCTGACTGGCTTTAGCAAGCTCAAGCGCACGCACCACCTCGCTAGTGGTAATGGTGTGATCGGCATTGGTAATGGTAGTCGTGCCAAAGGCATAGCAACTTTTTAGCTCTGTACTTGGAATAGACACCCAAGCAGAATGCACACGGCATTCAGCCATATCTTCGGCTTCTTGCACAGCATTTTTAATTGCAGTGATAACTTTATCGAGACTAACAATTTTCCCTTTATTCATGCCTCGGTTACGAGCTGTTGCCATACCAATCACTTGGATTTTATCCGGCGCGTGTACCTTACCAATCAAAACCGAAACTTTGTGCGTCCCAATGTCAATCGCAACAACCGAGGGAACAGCTTCACTCATTATTCACTACTACCATTATGTTGGTTTAATTTCTGGCCTTAAGCCTCTATTTATAAAGCCAAATTATGGCTTTGCCTTGGTTCCTGTTGCAATGCTTTTGTCATTTGTAGTTACAACAAAATGACCATTTACAATACTCGGTGCCGCTGAATGTTGCCATTGAATGGCTAAACCATTGCGGTAGCGTAAATCAATGGATGACATTTTTTGCCACACCGGCTTAAAATCAGTTTGTGCCAAATGACTTAAACGTTGCAACTTACTCATGGTTTGATCTTGATCGACAATGACGCGTAGACCCGAATCAAACTGCATAAACCAGGTCATGCGGTCTGTTAAATATAATTCTTTGAGACGCAAATTCACTGGTAGGAATAATTGATTAATTTCATTATAACGACGCATCATCATCTCAGACTGATGCACCGGACCATGTAATAAAGGCAGATGTTGATAGTTTTTTGCATCAACTTCACTAAACACCACACCACTATCACTGAGCAGTCGTCCTGTACCCCAACGTGCAATGGGATGACGTGGCATCACGCGCACACGAATGGCATTAGGCCATGCACGTGACACCACCACACGCTCAACCCACGACAACTCTAAAGTACGATCACGCACCACCCCAAGGTCAGAGGTAAAATAATTTTTGGTGATTACCGGTGCAACATGTTGCACCACTTTACTACTTTCAGCACCTGAACGTGTACCTACGACATCTAATTTAGCCACCTGTGCATCAGTCATTAGGTTATATAATGCATAGATGCCCACTGCCAATACAGCGCATGCAATCACCAATAATAACCAACCACCCCAATGTGCAAGCTTTTCTTGCTTGGTCGGTGGCTTGTCATGAATAGAGGTAATCGCCTTGTTGCGTTTACGCCGCATTGCAGCAGGAAGTTGGACCATGATTTAGTGAGCCACATCCGTTAAAGTTTGCTCTAAAATCGCAACACACAATTCATCAAAATTATAACCGACGGCTTGGGCTGCTTTTGGCACTAAAGAATGACTGGTCATCCCCGGCACGGTATTGACTTCAAGTAACCAAAAATTACCTTGTTCATCCTGCATGGCATCAATACGTCCCCAACCGCTTGCACCAACTGCTTGGAAAGCACGTAAGCTTAATGCTTGTAGGCGTTGTTCTTCTTCTGGGCTTAAACCACATGGAATGCCGTATTCTACATCATTACGCTGATATTTCGCTTCATAATCGTAAAATGCAACATCTGCTGGTGGTTGTAAACGAATCACAGGCAATGCCTGACCATTGAGCATGACGATAGTAAATTCACGCCCAGTAATCCATTTTTCTGCCATTACAATCGCATCGTGTTCAGTGGCTTTGGCAAGAGCAGCTGCAAAATCTTCAATTTTCTCGACTTTGCTCATCCCAATACTTGAACCTTCATGTACCGGTTTGATAATAAATGGCAAACCAATCGAAGCTACAACTTCATCTAAATTAGAATCTTTACTGACAATACGATAAGGCGCTGTTGGCAGTTCAGAACCCTGCCAAATTTGCTTAGTTTTTACCTTGTCCATACCAATGGCTGAACCTTGCACACCTGTACCGGTATAAGGAACATTTAACCATTCCAATGTACCTTGGATTTGACCATCCTCACCGCCACGTCCATGCAAAACAATAAAGGCACGATCATAGCCGACTAATTCGGTCACGCTACGTTGTTGTGGATCAAACGCTTCTGCATCTACACCTGAGCGTAATAATGACTCAAGCACAGCATGACCACTATCGAGCGACACTTGACGCTCTGCTGAGTTCCCACCAAATAACACGGCTACTTTGCCGAATTTTGCAACATCTAACACGCTAATATCCTTAAAATCTTTAGTACAGCTTTTAATCAAATCTAATCGCAAGCAAATTATTTTAAATACAGATGATTTTGCGCTAACTCGACTGAAATCCCACCCACATTACCTGCGCCTTGGGTTAATAACAAGTCATTTGCTTGTAACACTTTTTGCAATGCATTTTGCAGGTTGCCTTCTACAGGATCAATCAAAATTGGCTCAACATCACCACGTAAACGGATACTGCGCGCTAAGGCACGACTGTCTGCACCGACAATTGGTTTTTCACCTGCACTATAAACTTCAAGGAGTAACAATTGGTCAACTTGCGACAAAACGTCGACAAAATCGTCAAAGCAGTCACGCGTACGGCTATAACGATGTGGCTGGAACATCATCACTAAACGACGATCTGGATGGCTTTGGCGCGCGGCTTTAATAGTCGCTTCAACTTCTTTTGGATGATGACCATAATCATCCACCAATTTTACATCACCGCCAGCAACTTCAAACTGACCTTGGACTTGAAAGCGACGACCTACACCGCTAAAGCTCTCTAGGGCACGGCAAATTGCACCATCGGATACACCTTCATCGGTGGCAATACCAATCGCTGCTAAAGAATTGAGGATATTGTGCGCACCCGGCATATTAATGGTGACACGTAATGGCTCACGATCTTTACGAAGTACAGTAAAATGTGATTGCATGCCATCTTGTTCAACATCAACAGCACGAATGTCATTGTCTTCGTTAAAACCATAGGTTAAAACTGGACGACCAATACGCGGCATAATTTCACGTACGTTGGCATCATCGCCACACACTACAGCTAAACCATAAAAAGGTAGCTTTTGTAAGAAGGTGACAAACGTGTCTTTAAGTACATCAAAGCTACCGCCATAGGTATCCATATGGTCGGCATCAATGTTAGTCACAATGGCAGCCATTGGCTGTAAATGTAAGAAAGTGGCATCTGATTCGTCTGCTTCTGCCACGATATAACGACTCGCACCCAACGCAGCATTCACGCCTGTACGATTGAGTAAACCGCCAATCACATAGGTCGGGTCAAGGTTTTCTTCAGCTAACATACAGGTGACTAAACTGGTCGTTGTGGTTTTACCATGCGTACCTGCCACAGCAATACCATGACGGTAACGCATGAGTTCACCTAGCATTTCTGCACGACGTACCACAGGAATACGATGTTCAATCGCTGCTTTGATTTCAGGGTTTTCCTGATCAATTGCTGTAGAAACTACAACCACATCAGCATCTTGGATATTATCCGCTGCATGCCCGATATAGACTTGAATTCCGTTTTCTTCAAGCTGTGCAGTGGTTTTTGAAGCTTTAATGTCAGAACCTGAGACTTTATAGCCTTGGTTTTTCAAAACTTCGGCAATACCACACATACCTGCACCACCAATTCCCACAAAATGAATGTGTTTAATGCGGCGCATTTCTGGAACTTTAATTAATTTTTTTGCTTGATTAGCAGGAATAGAGGGTGACATAAATTACTCGGGTAACAATTCTTGAATTAAACGAACCACATGTTGGGTTGCATCAGGTTGAGCATGTTGACGGGCTTTGACTGCCATGTGTGACAATGTTTTACGATTCATCAACGGTGCTAAAGTTTCACCTAAACTGGCCGAGCTCAGTGTGCCTTGCGGACAAATTTTGGCAGCACCCGCATTGGCTAAAAATTTAGCGTTGGCTGTCTGGTGATCATCAACGGCACTGGGTAGCGGCACAAAAATCGCAGCCACACCAGCTGTGGCAATTTCTGTTACAGTCAGTGCACCGGCACGGCAAATAATTAAATCGGCATCGCTATAAGCTTGCGCCATATCTTGAATAAAGGGTTGTACTTGTACTTTTAAATCCGCAGCGGCGCTCGCATAGCGCTCACTTGTCGCTGCTTGGTGATTTTGCCCACATTGATGATACACCTCTAAAGGCAATCCCAATTGCATTAATGCTTCAGGCACACGTTCATTTAACGCTTGTGCGCCCAACGAACCACCAACAATCAACACTTTTAACGGTAAACCAGCTTTTTCACGCTGTTCATAACGCCAAGCAGGGCTTAAAATTTCAGTAATGTCTTTACGTACAGGATTACCTGTAGCAACCACTTTACTGGTGCTTGCAAAAGTATTTGGAAATGCTTCACATACTATTTTAGCAACACGTGACAACTGCGTATTGGTAAAACCTGCCACTGCATTTTGCTCATGGATTAATACAGGAATACCCAAAGCTCGTGCTGCAAGACCACCTGGGCCTGCCACATAGCCACCAAAACCTGCCACAGCATCCACATTCAGCTGCTTCATGTATTTCATAGCACTTAAAGTGGCTTTTAAGATTTTAAACGGTGCGATCAATTTACGCACAACACCGTTACCACGAACACCTTGAATATCAATTTGATAAATTTGAATATTTTGATCTTTTAATAGACGATTCTCCATACCTGTTGGCGTAGCCAACCAAGAGACCGTCACCCCCTGTTGTTGTAATTCTTTGGCCACAGCTAACGCAGGGAATACATGCCCACCTGTCCCTGCAGCCATCATCATGACGTGTTTAGGTTGTTGTTTCTGCGCTTGGCTCACGGTCTATTTCTTCAATTCAGAGAGGGCTAATGAAAGTTCTTTATAAGCGAACAATTGTAATCACAAATATGCAGCCATGAAAGTCAATTTAGTTTTTTTCAGTGGGCAATTTATTGGTTTTTTCCTTAGATTTGTGACTTTAAACTAGTTTTGTTATCAACAGCTATGCAGCTTATAAATTATTGTAAATTTATGCAAATTTTGACGCGTTAAAGTTGGGTGTAAATCCATCATCTTTGAGTCTTTTAAAGCAAAAAGTCAAAATAACTTACCAAAAAAAGAGCCATAAGTTGGCTCTTTTTTCATCATGCTTGAAACTTAAACTTTTAAACCGCTTTCTAAGACATCAAATAAGCTATCAGCAATTGAAGTCCCAAATTGTGCATCAATTTCACGAATACAGGTTGGACTGGTGACATTAATTTCTGTCACATAATGACCAATGACATCCAAGCCGACAAAAATCAAACCTTTTTCTTTTAAGAAAGGCCCAACTTTTGCTGCAATGGCTTTATCATTTTCAGTTAAGGGACGCGCTTCACCACGACCACCTGCAGCTAAATTACCACGCGTTTCGCCATTTTGCGGAATACGCGCTAAGCAATACGGAATTGGCTCGCCATTGACCATTAAAATACGTTTATCACCATCTACAATTTCAGGGATATAACGCTGCGCCATAATTGGCTGTTTCCCCATTTGGGTTAGCATCTCTAAGGTTGAACCAATATTGGCACCATCAGCAGTTAAGCGGAAAATCCCCATACCGCCCATACCATCGAGGGGTTTAACAATCACATCTTGATGTTCTTGAATAAATTCACGAATCAGTGATTGTTGCGAGGTCACCAAAGTCGGTACTTGTAGTTCAGGAAACTGAGTAGCAAACAGCTTTTCATTACAGTCACGCAAGCTTTGTGGTTTGTTAATAATCCACGCGCCTTCACGTTCTGCTTGTTCTAAAATATAAGTGGTATATACAAAGTTCATGTCAAATGGTGGGTCTTTACGCATCAACACCACATCATAAGCTGCAATGGATTCTTTTTGTTTTTCACCTAGCTCGAAATAATGATGGTCATCTTCAAACACTTTTAATGGTGAAATTAAGCCCAAGGCTTTACCTTGATCGATATATAAATCTTCTTGTAAAGCATAACCGAGCTCATGGCCACGGCGTGCCGCAGCCCAAAGCATTGCCATGCTTGAATCTTTTTTCAGGTTGACATTTTCGATGGGATCCATCACTACAAGTACACGCATAACTTTTCTCAGTTTTTACAATATTTGCAGTATATCTGAGTTTAGATAAGGCTTCTTTTAAAAAAAAATTCTCTAATGAGCAACATTTGTACATAAAAGTCCAATAAAATATGCATTTTATATAACTTAATCACTTGCCTAAATTTTTGCATGCGATCAGATATCATTATGAAAAAATTAATTCCTGCAAAAGCCCGCCTACACTATCAACTCGTAAAGCGCTATTTACGTGAACATATTTTAAAACCACAAAAATTTGCACAACACAACGCAAATCCACTCAAACTTAATCACAAACTATCTCATTACCAAGAAATCAAAATGAGTCATAGTTTTGGCAATAAAGTACATAATATTGATTTATGTTTAGAACATATCAATCACGTCGTGATTGAACCATCTCAAGTATTTTCATTTTGGCAGTTGGTGCCTCAACCTGTGTTAAAGAATGGTTTTAAAACTGGACGTAACTTAGTGAATGGTCAAATTCGTGAAGATGTTGGCGGAGGAATTTGTCAGGTGTCTGGTATTTTATACATCAATGCACTCAAAGCGGGTTTAAAGATTATTGAGCGTCACTCGCATTCCATTGATATTTATCAAGAACATGAGCGCTTCACCCCTTTAGGCAGTGATGCCACTGTGGTCTATGGCTATAAAGATTTACAGTTTCAAAACACCTATCGCTTCCCTATTCAAATTATAATGCAACGTTTAGAGCAGCAATTAATTTGTAACTTTTATAGTCCCGAGGATTTGCCAGATTTTGAATTAAACTTTCAAGTCGACATGACACAACAACTAAAATGTGTCACAACTTATGTGAATGAGGTTAAAGTGACTACTAACCAGTATAAAATCCTATAAAACATAAAGCCCTATCATGGATAGAGCTTTATTAAAAATCAATATTTTATATTAAAAAATTAGATACCATATTTCACACGATACGCTTCCATTTTCGCTAATGCTTCTATATCACCTTTGGCAGCTAAGTAATCCATTAAATCTTTCATGGTAATCAAAGCATGAACTGGAATTTCGAGTTCTTTTTGCACTTCTTGAATAGCAGATAACTCACCTTGACCTTTTTCTTGACGATCAAGAGCAACCAAAACACCTGCAATTTGTGCACCCGCATTTTTTAAAATAGTTACCACTTCACGGATCGCTGTACCTGCAGTGATCACATCATCAATGATCCATACTTTTTTGCCTTCAACCGCAGCGCCCACTAATACGCCACCTTCACCGTGGTCTTTGGCTTCTTTACGGTTAAAGCCCCAAGGGACACTCACACCGTGATTTTGTGACAATGCCACAGCAGTTGCCGCAACAAAAGGAATGCCTTTATACGCAGGGCCAAAAATCACTTCTACATGGTTGCATTCGGTTAATTTCGCTGCATAACCTGCGGCTAAACCTGTTAATGCTTCACCATCGTTTAATAAACCGGCATTAAAAAAATAAGGGCTCACACGACCCGATTTTAAAGTAAACTCACCAAATTTAAGCACACCACGTGATAATGCGAGTTCGATAAAAGCTTGTGGGTTAAATGCCGCTTGCGTTGTCATGAGGTGCTCCATTTTTTAAGTTTGAGGTTAAACCTGAGCATGATACCAAAGAGTAGCTATCCTAGTGATCAAAAAATTCTGCGCGTTGTTTCAATTAACGTAAATGGACTACGTTCTGCCGAAAAAAAAGGGCTTTTTGAATGGATGGCCACTTCAGATGCCGACGTGATTTGTATGCAAGAATCACGCATTAATCATGAACAATGGACCGATAAGTTTAAACCTGAAGGTTGGCATACACATTTATTTCCAGCTCAAAAACCAGGTTATGCAGGTACGGCAATTTATAGCCGTTTACCCTTTGTTTCTGTGACCGATGGCTTAGGCTTTGAACTGGCCGACTCACAAGGTCGCTTTATTTCGGCTGAATTTGACCTAGGTTTAGATAAAACTGCACATATTTGCTCCTTATATCTACCTTCAGGTTCATCAGGTGAAGAAGCTCAGGCACGTAAAGACCACTTTTTAGAAGAATACAAAAAAATTCTCAAACAATGGCGTGATGAAGATAAATCGGTAATTGTGTGTGGCGATTACAACATCGTACATAAACGGATTGATATTAAAAATTGGTCCGGCAATCAAAAAGCCTCTGGCTGCTTGCCGCATGAGCGTGCATGGCTTGATCATATCTATGATGATTTAGGTTATGTCGATACGTTCCGTGAAGTGGTGAAAGAAGCTGAAGTCTATTCATGGTGGTCGAATCGTGGGCAAGCACGGGCTAAAAATGTTGGTTGGCGTATTGATTACCAAGCCTGCTCACCCGATTGGAAAGCACGTACGGTGAATGCTTGGGTGTATAAAGAGCAATGGTACAGTGACCATGCCCCTGTGATTATTGACTACAAACTTTAAGTTTAAGTAAACAGTTGTTTACTCAATCGGTGTTTATTTCCTACATACTCTGTCGACTTTATTGCTTTTTTCTTAAAAAGATTCAGGGCATTATGTCGCCACAGCAAAGGGAGCCGGTCAGGATGACCACACATGGATTGGATGCTGTAGGATGAAAAAATAAGCTTTTACCCAAAGCTTGTTTTAAGGAAGAAGACAACGGACGTTGCACTGAGACCCGCATAATCAGGACGATTAGATGCGGGTTTTCTATATTCTAAAGCACTCATTTCTAATCCCTACTTTAAACTGCCGCTATGACATCATGATGACAGTCATTAAATTTTAAGCCCAAATCGTATAAGCTAGTCCAAAATCAACCTTGAGCAGCAATATGTTAAAAATTTACGGCATTAAAAATTGTAGTTCTATGAAAAAAGCTTTTGACCTACTTAATGAATTAGGTTTGGCTTATGAATTTCATGATTATAAAAAACACGGCATTGACCCAGACACCTTAAAAATTTGGCTTGATACTCAAGGTGAGGCGGTGATTTTAAATAAAAAAGGGACCACATGGCGCAAACTCTCTGAGCAAGAACAACAAAACGCTTTAGGTTCACAAGATAATTTAATTGATACGCTTTCAATACATACTAGCTTAATTAAACGTCCTGTTTTACAAACCTCCAAAGGCCTTATTGTCGGTTTTGACGAAGCTGCTTATCGCGCACTTGCATAAGAAAAAGAGCCTGCCAATAACAGGCTATTTTTTATGAACTTAATTGACACGTTGCCACGTTTGAGTACGCCCCAACAAAGACATACCAATAAAACCTCGCATCTGTAAATTACTGCCATTGAGCTGTGCTTTAAGTTTATAGGTTTTCCCTGAATTAGGATCAACAATAGATCCACCTTCATAAATGTTTGCACCAACCTTTTTTAAACCATGCACGATGGTCAAGCCTTTTAAGGATTTGTTTTTGTATTGACCTTCACATTTACTACATGCATTTTCCTCACCGGGGGTTAGTACTTGCTGAATGCTTGCCGAGAGTGTGCCATTTTTTTGTTCAGTAAATTTTACCAACGCTTTGGCTTTATTGGTGTTTTCATCTATGGTTTTCCATACTGTGCCATTCAGTGGATCTGCTGCATTGGCCATACTCGCTAAAGCTAATAAACCTACAACCCATAATTTTTTCATTGTTATGACTACCTTAAGGTCGAATCGACTGTTCTAGTATTAAAAATCGGCAACAAATTTGCAATTTTTGAATGTGACTGTTTAGTGTAGCCTGATCAAAAGTGTTGTGAAATATACAACCTAAGTCATAGCAACAATAAATAGGCTAGCAATGAAAATAGATCCCCTAATTAAACAACTTGCCACGGAAAAATTGTTAAAAACCACCATTCGTGCGCCAAGTCAGCTGAATTTGCCGCCCAACAGCTTACGTTTTGCTTTAGAACACATGAGTCGCGTGTTACCACAGCATAAACAAACCCATATACGCAGTTTAACGATCAGTGGTTTAAAAGTTGAAGAAATCAAAGCCCAAGATGAAGCTACGCAACTGATTTTGTATCTTCATGGTGGGGCATTTTTTGTTGGTTCGCTGAACACACATCGTGCGTATTTAACCCAAGTGGCAGCGCGTAGCCAAATGCAGATTTTGCATGTGCAATATCCATTGGCGCCTGAGTATCAATTTCCAGATGCGATTGAAGCGTTGTTACGGGTTTATAAGGATTTATTGGCACAAGGTATTCAAGCCAAAGATATTATTTTAGCCGGTGACTGTTCGGGGGCGAATTTAGCCTTGGCTTTAGCCTTGCGGATTCGCGACGAGAACTTACCACAAGTGAGTGGTTTAATTTTAAATTCACCTTTTTTAGATTTAACCTTAACCAGTGAATCCATTCGTTATAATGCCAAACTGGATGCCTTGCTAAGCCCCAAAGCCTTAGATACAGGGATTGAATACTACGTGCCACGTGGCTATGAACGAGGCGATGCCAAAATATCACCACTGTTTGCCAAGCTCGATGATTTACCTCCCCTTTTTATTCAAGTCGGCTCAAAAGCTCTATTGCTCGATGATGCCAAGCGTTTGCACCAACGTGCTGAGGCAGCAGGGGTAAAAAGTCAGCTTAAAATTTATACCGGTATGTGGCATAACTTCCAACTGTTTGGATGGTTTAATGAAGCCAAACAAGCTTTGGCTGATTTATCTGAATTTGCACATGCTGTAGATGTAGATTAAAAAAAAGGTCAGTATTCACTGACCTTTTTTATTTAAATTTGCGCAATTTTAGCCAGTGCGACATTAATCGCTTGGGTTTTCACATCATCGCCCATATTCACGCCTTCAGCACGAATCACGGTTACATCGCTTACGCCAGTAAAGTTAAATACTGCTTTGAGTAGACCTTCTTGGAAATCCATTGGGCTGTTGTCGCCATAGACACCACCACGGCTACTTAAGATATAAGCAGTTTTATTGCCTGCTAAACCAACCGGACCATTTTCAGTATATTTAAAGGTACGACCTGCTACGCTAATGCGGTCAATCCATGCTTTTAAATTTGAAGATAAGCCAAAGTTATACATTGACGCACCAATCACCACAATGTCAGCTGCTAAATATTGGCTAATCAATTGCTCGCCTAAAGCAGTTTGCTCGGCATTTTGACCCATTAAAATCGCGCCGGTTAAATGCGGAATATTGGTTTCATTTAAGTCTAAATATTCAACTTCAATTGCAGCATGTTTAACTTTTAACTGCTCAACCAAAGCATGGCTAAGTTGACGTGAAACAGATGCTGCACCTAGGATGCTTGAATCAATGTGTAAAACTTTCATGCTGATTCCAATCTTATTGTTTGCGATGTAACCATTATAACGTCCTACAAAGCTAAGTGAATATCTATGCTTGGCACACTATGTCTTATATATAGAACAATATTTACTCTAAAGCCTTTAACTTACTAAGCAGATCTTCACTGCTAAAACTTCCCGTTAAGCGCAAATGACGTTGTTCTTGTTGCTTGGAATTTAAAAATAAAAAAGTTGGTGGACCTAAAATTTGCCATTCTTTTAACAAAATGGCATGACTTGCATCGTAATCACTTAAATCCAGTTTAATCAAATAGGCATTGGATAGTGCTTGTTGTACTTTAGAATCTCGCAATACGCGTTTTTCAATGGGCTGACAAGCAACACACCAATCGGCATACACATCAATCACTATATTTTGCTGCGGTGCTTGTGCCAATAGTGCTTTAAACTCCGCTGCGGTTTTCGCGACATGCCAAGTATTTTGTTGATGGTTGGTCTGCTGTTGTTGCAATAGTGGTTGCACTTGCACATACATGGTGATTGGTGCAACTATGAGTAACAGTGCAATATACCAGATCCTTAAACGCGCTTGGCTGTGGTAAATTTGATAGCCCATATAGCTAAAGAAGCTTAAGCTGAGTACGCAGCCCAATAGCAATATAACGGTTTCATTCAGTAAAGGACGTACAAAGTACAGCGCTAGGCCCAACATTAAAAAAGCAAACACATAACGTACGTGCTGCATCCATTGCCCTGCTTGTGGCAAGACATGCGCGCCTAAAATACTGGCCAATAATAAAGGCGTGCCCATGCCTAAACCTAAGCTAAATAGCAGCATTGAACCTTGTAGTTGGTTTTGATTTTGACTAATAAACAATAAAGCACCTGCTAACGGTGCAGTCATACAAGGACCGACCAATAAAGCCGAAATCGCGCCCATCAGTGCAGCGCCAAGCAAGGTCCCACCGCGCTGCATGGCTTGTAAACGATCAAGACGATTGACCCATGCCGAGGGTAATTTAAGCTCAAACAAACCAAATAAATTTAAAGCAAAGACAATAAATAAGCCTGCAAATAGCATTAAGGTAACCGGTTGCTGTAACCAACGTTGGAAATTCAAACCGGCAGCTGAGGCCAATAAACCCAAAAGTGCATAGACACTTGCCATGGCTAAAACAAAGACCAAGGCAATCCAACCGGCCTGTAAACCACGCCGATCACGCACAATTAAAGAGGTTAAAATCGGCAACATCGGCAAAGAACATGGCGTAAATGCCAATAACATGCCTAAGCCAAAAAATAACAACAGACTATATATAAATGGATGTGCATTTAAACGATCTAACCATTGTTGATCTTGTGCATGCGCTAACGTGGCTTGCTCTGCAGCTTGGTTTTCCTGATTCAGCTGTAATAAGTCAAGCTTGTGCTTGGCAGTTTGAAATTGCACTAAACCGTTAACATCGGTTGTAAAATTGATCTGTTGTGGCGGATAACAAATGCGATCTTTGGCGCAGCCTTGCCATGATACTTGATAGTTTTTTAAGGGCTGACTTGGAATCTGAAAAGTTAAATGTTGATAGTAAACTTGGGTATGACCATAGTTCTCGTCATACATAGCTTGACTGGGTGGCAACTCAAGTTGCAGGGCTTGATGCTGTTGCTGTACCTCAATTTTATGTTGATATAAATAGTAATTTTCAGGAATTTCCCAAGAAATGCTTACTCGATCAGGAGCAAGCGACTGTACTTGAATCGGAAACGCAGCGTCAGCAGATAACAACTCATTTTGCGCCTGAGTCAAGCTACTCAATAAGGCCAAGAAGCTTAAAATAAACAGGCTAAGCCAAGACTGAATCTTCAACTGCGTTTTCCTATGGTTTTAGCACATTTTAAAAAGCGTAAGCAAAGCCTAAACCTGCTTGGTAACGATCTGCATGACCATTTAAACCGACACCCACACCAGCATCTAGCTGCAAGCGTGAATTGACTTTATACATCACCCCTGACCCCAAACCATACTCATAGTCCTGACTTTCAGCTTTTGAGTACACCAATTCAGAGTAACCGCTCCAACGCTGATTAAATGCATATTGCAAGGTAGGAACAGCTGTCGCACGCCATTTTCCATCTTGTACTGCATAAAACATACTGATGCCTGTAGTTAATTCATCTGTATATTGATAATTGACAGTTGAAGCAAGGCTATAGAGGTCATCTTGCAGGCTAAATACCTCGTTACCTGTGGCAATCACAGCTTGTGCTACAACTGCCATGGAGAGCTTTTCATCATCTAAATCAATGGCTTTTTTTAGCGCAATGCTGACATCACCTAAACCATCTTGCTCAAGTGACTGCCCTGCAACTTTAGTTTTTGACCATGCAGGACCTTGCCAACCCAATTGCAGTTCTAAATCATCAGTTAAGCCTGTACGCAGCAGCGTATCGGCGTAAACTAGGGTCTGCTTGACTGTTTGCCCTGCTGCATTTTGATCTTCAACATAATGTGCATTGGCAAGACTTTGCTCCCAAGCCAGCTGTCCTACAGGAACAGTAGAGGTGCCAAAACCGCTGCCCGGACGGTCAAATTCAACAGCAAAACTTGCACAGCTACAACCAAGCAATGCAAGCGCCATGAGCGTTTTTTGTTGGGTCATACGTTTTCCAAAGTTAGTTCAGTTCTTTAGACATTTTTGCGCCATGGGCACGTAACAATTCAAGTACTTGTTTTTCTTCTTCAAGTGCTTGCGACCAATCAATTTCATCAAAATCACATTCAAACAGCAATTGGCTGATCGATGATAAAACTGTTAGGTCATCTTCATCTTTAGTGTTTGGATCAACTTTTTCAGCCAATAAACGCTCAACTGCTGGCACACAGGCTGCACTTGCCACATCCCAAAGTGGGCCATAAATTTCTTCTGCATCCCACAGATGTAAATTAACTTTGGCTTGGATCAGCGCTTCTAAAATTTGCATATAAGGTTTGAGCAATTGGGCTTTTTCATCTTGTGATAAAGGCTGACCTGACTCATATGCTTCACACACTTGTTCCCACCATGCAAATACAGTATCTGACCACAATGAAATCAACGGTCCTGTTTCAGCATCAATAATAAAATTTGGGTCTGTGCCTTGTTGTAACAGCTGTTCAACTTGTTGAACATCTAAAGCAGAAACGGCTGCAACTAAGGCGTGTTGTTGTGTGCTTAACATAAGTAATTCTCTGTTTAATCTAAGCCCTATTATGCCCAATATGCTGCTATTTGCGATGACAAATTTACGCATGCGTAAAAAAGCCCCTAAAAAAGGGGCTTGATCAATTGAAGAGATTATTCGTCGTCATCAATCAGATCTAAATCACTGTCTTTGTCGTTATCAACCAGTTGCGGTTGTTGAGCACGTGGTTTTTCTGTTTTCTCAATCACATGTTCCAAACTACGTTTTAAGCGGTCAATAGCACCTGCAATTGCAGTATCTACATTGTGTCCACGGTGATTAACAACGACTGGTTTAAGTCCCGCAGGACGTGCTTCGATCATACATTTAATATCATCATCGCCACCTTTTGCACCATTTTCATCACTTAAATGTACCGAAAAGTGGGTAATACGCTCACTATGGCGTTGGAATTCTTCGTTCAGTTCTGCACGTACATAACCAATTAAACGATCACTGTTTTGAATGTTTTTATCTGTACGGATTTCAATGTTCATAATTTCATCCTCTTTTCGTATCTTTATATGAATCTTTATTGTGCAAAACTTTTCTATCTTGGCACGCTTGTCGCTTAGCTATTGCTAAAGCACTACATCTGTATTGTTTTGGAAGACAACCTCCATTTATTGATGCACTATTTTGAGTCTTAAGAAGCGTCCTTCTATGCTTTGAATATCGGGCTTCTGTTTAAAATATGCAAGAGGTATTTGAAAAAAAATTATCAAAAGGATACCAAACGTGACAACTTCTTACTTGATAGGACAAAAACTCATTGATTCTATTCAAAATTCTGCATATTCACGTGATTTAATTGGATATAAAGGCACACCACCTCGGGTGATTTGGCCCAATCAAGCCAAAATTGCCGTGCAGTTTGTTTTAAATTATGAAGAAGGTGGCGAAAATCATGTTGAACATGGTGATCAAGGCTCTGAGCAGTTTTTATCTGAGCTGGTTGGTGCTATGACTTTTAATGCCAAACATATGTCAATGGACTCGATGTATGAATATGGCTCGCGCGCAGGATTTTGGCGTATTCACCAAGAATTTCAACAACGCAAATTACCCATGACCATTTTTGGGGTAGGCATGGCCTTAGCCCGTAACCCTTATGTGGTAGAGGCGATTAAAACGGCTGGTTACGATGTAGTGTCGCATGGGCAACGCTGGTTGCATTATCAACATATTGATCTTGCGACCGAACGCCAACATATGCACCAAGCAATCAGTGTACTTGAAGCCTTATTTGGACAAGCACCTATAGGTTGGTATACCGGACGAGATAGCCCCAACACACGCCAGTTACTCGCTGAATTTCCACAAATTGAATATGACTGTGATTACTATGGCGATGACCTACCTTTTTGGACAAGCCTTAGCAATGCTCAAGGCATTCAGCGTCCACATTTGATTATTCCTTATAGCTTAGACACCAATGATATGAAGTTTAGTTCAGCTGGCGGTTTTAATAAGGCTGATGATTTTTATCAATATTTAAAAGATGCCTTTGACGTGTTGTATCGTGAAGGAGATAGCGCACCAAAAATGCTCTCGATTGGTATGCACTGCCGGCTTTTGGGGCGTCCGGGGCGCTTTAAAGCCCTGCAACGCTTCTTAGATTATGTCCAAAGCCATGAACAGGTATGGATTTGTCGTCGTGGTGATCTTGCACGGTATTGGCAACTCAATCATCCAGCCATTTAAAGATTTAAATTTGCTCAAATTTTTCAAAATTTTGGCTACCAAGTGTTGGCATTGTTATTGCTAATTTAGCGAATATATTAAAATAATTTGACCATTATGGACTTAGCACAATTTAATCAAGAACCAGTTACAGAATTTTTAGCGCATTGCGTCAACATTCCGCGTTGGGCTGAGGCCATGGCAGCAGCACGTCCGTTTAGCTCAAAACAAGCTGTACTTGCATTTGCACAACAACAAGCCCAAAGTTGGACATGGCAAGAGGTGTTAAACGCACTGAATACGCATCCTAAAATTGGTGAAAAAAAAGCTCAACATGCCTTAACTGCACAAGAAAAGGTTTTTTCTGAACGTGAGCAAGCTGCTGCACAAAGTGACCCCGACACCTTAGCTCAAATTTTGGCAGCCAATCTTAGCTATCAAAAACGCTTTGGCTATATATTTTTAATAAAAGCTGCAGGCTTAAGTAGCCAACAGATACTTAACGCTTTAAATACACGCTTGCAAAATGACGATAAAACTGAACAACAGATTGTTCAACAACAACTTGCTGCGATTGCTTTATCACGCTTAGAACAGGAATTACATCATGATTAGCAGCCACATTTTAGACACTCATTTAGGCAAACCTGCCGCCCATGTTTTGGTCAATTTACGTGATGAGCAAGACACCATTTTAGCCACTGTAGCGACCAACCAAGATGGTCGTATTACAAGTGAGGCTTTGGGTTTAAATCAGTTAGCACTTGGACATTACAGCTTAGAATTTTTCACCATGAATTATTTTAAATCACTAAATTTAAATAGTTTTTTCCCAAAAGTTGTTATTTATTTTAGTGTAGATAATTTAAATGAGCACTACCATATTCCGCTTTTGATCAGCCCATTTGCTTACTCTACTTATCGAGGCAGTTAAAAAACTAACGCTTAGCTTATCCGTTTGTCCTTTTTAGCTTTATTTTTACTTAATTGTCTGTATTCTAGATACGCTTTTTTATAGGCCTGAGATTTTTTTGATGAAACTTACACAACTTGCTGCACTTTGTGCACTCTCTTCCGCTGCTGTGTTTGCTCAAGCTAAGCCAGTATGGCAAGACTTTAGCCTCACTGCGCTTTATGGTGAAAATTACGAAGTTGGTACCGAGCAACGTACCACTTTAACTGCTGAATATGCAGCTAAATACAAATATTCTGATGTGTTTTTCTTTGTTGACCAACAATGGGATGACAACGACGACGCAAGTACTTATTTTGAACTTGCACCACGCTTAAGCTTAGGTGAAGTATCAGGTCAAGATTTAAGCTTTGGTCCTGTAAAAGACGTGCTGATTGCAACGACTTGGGAACACAATGCAGATTATGACAACAACCGTGGTTTTAACAACTTCCTGTATGGTGTTGGTTTTGCTTTAGATGTGCCATACACCCAATATGCCAATATCAACTTGTATAAAGTAGATAACGACAGTAAGTCAGGCAAAGATGATGATTATCAAATGACCATCACTTATGCGGTACCATTTAAATTAGGCAATGAAGATTTCCTTGTCGATGCCTTCTTTGATTGGTCAACTGCTGAAGATACCCATGCAAGTGAGCTAAATTGGACCAGTCAGTATAAATGGAATGTGGGTAAACACATTTCACCACAGACTAAGCTATATGTGGGTGTTGAACATTCAGTGTGGAAAAATAAATACGGCATTAAAGATGTTGACCAAAATGACGTGAGTGCTTTGGTCAAATATCACTTCTAAACCAACATATCATGTAGAAAAAGCAAGACTTCGGTCTTGCTTTTTTTATGCGCTGTTTTAGAGTAACTGCTACGCCTTTTTTAAGCTCTCCTGTTATGGCTTTTAGTTTACGTGCTGCCACTCAACAAGATCTTGCTGAGATCTTAGCAATTTATAATGCTGAAATTGCCAGCAATACCGCCAATTGGAACACCCAACCTTTTGAACTCAGTTATATGCAAAATTTCTTTACTGAGTTAAAACATCATAATTTTCCGCTCTTAGTCGCTGTTGAAGATACCAGCCAACAGATTGCAGCTTATGCCGATTACTCGTTTTTTAGCAAAAATAGCGGTTATATCTATACCGTAGAACACTCAGTTTTTGTAAAACCCGAATACCAAGGCCAAGGGCTAGGCAAGCGCTTAATGTTGGCTTTGATTGAGCATGCACAACAACAAAAACTGCATATGATGGTGGCCGCCATTGATGCAGAGAATACAGCTTCGATTCTGCTGCATCAAAAGTTAGGCTTTGTACAAACGGGGTACTTGCCTCAAATGGGCTTTAAATTTGGAACATGGCGCGATTTGGTCTATATGCAACTTCACTTAGAAGTAACTACCAACTAAGTGCTCGCCTTGTACAGCAACGACCACCAAATTATGTTCGGCGGCTTGATAATAAAAAGTTTGTAGTTGATTTAAGGCCAAACGTAGGCTTGCCAATACATCATCCACCGATTGATCAACTACAATATTGTTTTTGTGTAGCGCATGGATATGTTTTTCTTGAATAAATTCATTGACCTGTAGCGCATTTAAGGCTTCATACACCTGTGCCACACGCACCGCAGTGTTATAGCTTAGAATCACATCTTGGCTTGGCTGGGTACTGAGTGGATGAATGGGCTGTAGCACTTCTTTTAATACCTGATGATTTTGTAGGTGAGCGTTTAAAGCAGGCCATGTGTTATCAAGCTGTAGACGATATTGAATCTGATCAGATTCAACAATATCACTTACACTTTGGTGATTTAAAATCAGCTGCTCAAGTGTATTGGCAGTAAAAGCTAGTAGAAGTTTTTGCATCATTTTTGTTCCTTATTGTGGATGCTTATGCTCTAGCTTAGCGCGTTTTGGTGTAGGCTTGGGCTGTGAATGTGTAAAAAAAAAGGGCATTATGCCCTTTGGCTGTAGTATGTTTTTATTGTTTTAGCTGCTTATTATTAGATTAATTTTTTAATCTAATGGGTTACCTACAATATTGCTCATAATGCCTTGCATAATGTGTGGGCCTTGCTCACGGCGTAAATCTGCATACCAATCTTCTGTGACAGCTTGGTCTTTCATATGCGTCACATCACAGCGTTTGCGCGCACGTAATAATAGCTCATTAGCACGGCTTTGACGTTTTTCTTGATAACGATACAGCGCATCTTCCACCCCTAAAGTATTGATTTGTAATGAGCGAGCCAAATAAATGGCATCTTCCATCGCTTGGCAACCGCCTTGTCCAATATCAGGTGTGGTGCTATGTGCGGCATCGCCTAAAATCACCACACGACCTTTATAAAATTGGCTAAACGGTTCAATGTCATGGATTTCAACACGATTGGTGCTGTTTTCATCAATTGCATCAATTAAGTTGTGTACAGGCTGACACCAATCTTTAAAATATCCTTTAAGTAAGTTTTTATAATCACAACGCTGTTGGTTTAAACCTGCCGGTAGTGGCACATCAAAGAAGAAGTAAAAACGCTGTTTGGCCACAGGCATGAGTGAAGCACGTTTACCTTGTGCTACAAATGTTGTCCATTGATCTGCAGGTGCTAAGTCTGGTGCAATCTCCACCAAACCATTCCAATTGACATAACCTGCATAACGCCGCTCTACGCTTTCACCTAATACATAACCACGGGTGAGCGAATGCGTACCATCTGCACCAATCACTACATCAGCTTCGGTGCTTGAACCATCGGCAAACTCTACCTGTACACGGTCCTGTTGTTGGCTAAGATTAGTCATCTTTTTAGCTAAATACAGGTTTTCTTGACCAAATTCTTGCATCAACATATTTTGTAAATCGGCACGTGATACAGGATAAGGGCGCTGACCGACTTCTTGAATTAAAGGTTGCAAGCTAAATTGAGTCATGACATCGCCATTTAAACCATCAATATAGGCAAGGTTGTCAATTTGACCACCTAACGCTGCAACTTTGTCAGTTAAACCTAAGTAATTTAAACACTTCACCCCATTGGACCATAACGAAATGGCCGCACCTACTGGGCGTATTGTTTCGGTTTGCTCATAAATACGCACCTGATGACCAAATTTTTTTAAAGCGATTCCTGCAGTGAGTCCACCCATGCCTGCACCAATAATCACAATTTCCATTTTATTTGCCTATTTATTAGTGGTTATTGTTGTGCTTTAAAGCGAAAACTATGCCATTTCTATCGCGCTGCATAGAAAAACTGACCAACTTGGCACACGCTGTGCTTTTTAAAGCCTAAATACGCATTGTTTTGGGCTGTGCTGCCCATGCTTGCAATTTTCAACAGCCTATAGGATAAAAATATGGCCACCTTACATGCTCCTGTTTTTGAATTACCCCATGCTTTGCAACCACTGACTAACTTGGCCGATGCCGCGATTGGCGCTAAGGTGATTGAATGTTCAGATGAATTTTTTGCCGAAGCCAAACGCATGTTACAAAGCGAAGCGCCAATTTTTGTTGAAGATAAATTTGACGATCATGGTAAATGGATGGACGGTTGGGAAACACGTCGTAAACGCCATGCCGGCTATGATTGGGCAATGATTGAATTAGGCGTGGCAGGTCAAATTAAAGCTTTGGATATTGATACCAGCTTCTTTACCGGTAACTATCCGGCATCGGCAATGGTAGAAGCATGTTATGCACCAGATGGAAACTTACAAGATACAACTTGGTGCAGCATTTTAAGCAACACCGGCCTAGGTCCGGGACAACATCATATTTTTTATATTCAAGATGACAGCACTTATAGCCATGTACGCTTAAATATATTCCCAGATGGTGGTGTGGCGCGCTTTAGAGTCTATGGTGATGTAAAGCTTCAAATTGCCAATCATAATCAAGTCATTGATTTGGTTGCCCTGCAAAATGGTGGTCGGGTTGTGGCCTATAGCGATGCGCACTTCGGACATCCACGCAATTTAATTAAACCTAATCGTGGCATAAACATGGGAGATGGTTGGGAAACCAAACGTCGCCGTGCCCCAGGATTTGATTGGTGTATTTTGGCACTTGGTCATGCAGCGCATATTGAAAAAATTGAAATTGATACCGCACATTTTAAAGGTAACTACCCAGCTCAAGTGTCTGTGCAGGCCATTTATATTGAAGATGCTACCGACGCGCAATTAATCCCACAAAGTATGTTTTGGCCATTTTTACTCAATGCACAAGTGATGCAAATGGATCATGTTCATGACTATATTAATGAAGTTTTAGTACATGAAAAAATTAGCCATGTACGCGTGAATATGATTCCTGATGGTGGTATTAGCCGTATTCGTTTCTTTGGTAAAGTTTAAGCAAGGAGCTTGGCGCTTAACTTTAAATATTTAAGTGCCTTGTCTATAAAATACAATGCAAAAAATCCACATTCAGAACTTAACACATGCAAACTTTGCAGCTTTTGGCGAGGTGATTTCATGTCAAGGGCAACCATTTTTTTATATTAATGATGAGCGAACCCAACGTTATCATGCACTTGCAGACACACAAATTTTAGGAGATGGTAAAGCCAGTATTAGTATTTTTCGTAATATGAAAGCAAGTAGCTTACCCGTGTCTATTTCAATGTTAGAGCGTCATCCTTATGGTTCGCAGGCTTTTATTCCCATGCATGGGCAACGCTTTTTGGTGGTGGTGGCAAAATCTAAAAATGAACATGAACCAAATTTAGATGAAATCTATGCCTTTATCACAGATGGTGCACAAGGGGTCAATTATCATGCAGGTACATGGCATCATCCTTTATTAAGCTTAGAAGCACCCAGTGATTTTGCGGTAGTTGACCGTATAGGTACAGGCAACAATTGTGATGTATACAGCTTTTTACAACCTCATCAAATTGAATAAAACTCCCCTAAACAAGCTGCCTTTTTTTGCGGCAAAATTGAGGGGGAAAATCTGCTAAAAACCATGTATCAACACTTATTATGACTTAACAAAATCTAGTCCTACTATTGGTAAAAAATGTAAGTCTAGTACAGAGTAAGGGTTATTTTTTATGAGTATAGGACTAAGTTGCTTCATATTAAAAAAGCCCCATTATTTGGGGCTTTTAATATTACACAGCAATATCAGCAAGATTACCTTTTTGCTCTAACCATTGCTTACGGTCGCCTGAGCGTTTTTTAGCTAATAATTTATCTAACAAACTGGCGGTTAAGTGAATATCGTCTAAATCGAGTTGTACCAAACGACGAGTGTTTGGGTCCATGGTGGTTTCACGCAATTGACTAGCATTCATTTCACCTAAACCTTTAAAGCGCATAATTTGTGGTGCTTTGGTTTTGGCTTTTTTTAATACCGCTTCAAGTTCTGCATCATCAAGCGCGTAATAGACATCTTTGCCATCATCAATACGAAACAGCGGTGGCATAGCCACATATAAATGTCCAGCTTCAACTAAAGGTCTAAAATGTCGAACAAACAGCGCGCACAACAAGGTAGCGATATGTAAACCATCTGAGTCGGCATCCGCTAAAATACAAATCTTGCCATAGCGAAGTTCAGACAAATCATCACTGCCCGGATCGACCCCAATGGCAATCGCAATATCATGCACCTCTTGTGACGCCAGTACTTCGTCTGAAGACACTTCCCAAGTATTTAAAATTTTACCGCGAATTGGCATGATGGCTTGGAAGTTTTTATCGCGTGCTTGTTTAGCAGAACCGCCGGCTGAGTCACCCTCAACAATAAACAGTTCAGATTCATCTAGGCTATGCCCTACGCAATCGGCAAGTTTACCCGGTAGTGCAGGCCCTGACACAATACGCTTACGCTCGACTTTTTTAGCGGCTTTTAAACGACGTCCGGCTTTAGCAATCGCCATTTCGGCCAATTGTAATGCAATCTCAGAGTTTTGATTGAGCCATAAAGTAAAAGCATCTTTGGCAATATTTTGCACAATCGTTACTGCTTCACGGCTCGATAAACGCTCTTTGGTTTGTCCTGAAAATTGTGGCTCTTGTAATTTAAGCGACAAAATATAGTTGACCCCGTCCCACACATCTTCGGCTGAAAGTTTTAAGTTGCGGGTCAGTAAGTTACGTAACTCACAAAACTCACGCAATGCCTCCGTCACACCGGTACGTAAACCGTTGACATGCGTGCCACCTTGCGCGGTTGGAATTAAGTTGACATAGCTTTCTTGAACCTGCTCACCCCCTTCGACATTCCAACAAATGGCAAATTCGGCGCTGGCGCGTTCTGCCTCGCCGCTTGAAACAAAAGCAAGATGCGGCAAGATCTCACGATCTTGCAATTCATCCATTAAATAATCGACTAAACCATTTTCAAATTGCCATGTGATTTTTTCGTTATTGATTTCATCGACATAGTTAATTTGCAAACCTGCGGCCAATACAGCTTTGGCTTTTAAATTATGTTTAAGGGCTTTTAAGGCAAATTTAGGTGAATCAAAATATTTAGCTTCTGGCCAAAAATGTACCGTGGTTCCTGAAGCGCGTTTTGGGGCTTTACCTTCTAACACGGCTAAAGGTGCAACTGCTTCGCCATGTTCAAATAACATTTGATACAGATTGCCTTGGCGTTGCACACTCACTTCAACACGCGTCGATAACGCGTTGACGACAGAAATCCCGACCCCATGTAAACCACCTGAAAATTGATAGTTATCGGTGCTAAATTTACCGCCTGCATGCAGCTTGGTTAAAATAATCTCAATACCGCTTTGTCCATATTCAGGATGAATATCGACCGGCATACCACGTCCGTTGTCTTCAACCGACAAAGAACCATCTTTATAGACTTTAACGGTAATTTTATTGGCATGCCCTGCTAGTGCTTCATCTACAGCATTATCAATAACTTCTTGCGCTAAATGGTTAGGACGTGAAGTGTCAGTGTACATGCCCGGACGGCGACGTACCGGATCTAAACCAGATAAAACTTCAAGTGATTGAGCCGTATATTGAGACAAAGTAAGTTTTCCTTAATCTAGCATCAGATAAAAAATTGTAGCAACATAGCGATGGGCAATCGCTGCATAATCAAACGCAAGCATCCATCCCCACCGACTGTATGCGCTGGCTGCTGAGCACTTGAGCACTTGAGCACTTGAGCACTTGAGCACTTGAGCACTTGAGCACTTGAGCACTTGAGCACTTGAGCACTTGAGCACTTGAGCAAGATCATAATCTAAAATATGCATCTGTCGGTAGATATGTATCCATAAAAGCCCACTTTAGCTACAGATGGCAAAGTGCTTCGTAACAGCATCTTCAAGCGACGAGCGAAGTATATAGTTACATAACTGCGCCGACAGACATAGCCTGATGCCACAGTTGCACGACAAAAATTGTCGCAACCTATACCGGTATTTATGCATAAAGAGTGGCTATTGTTGGACAAAAACCAAGCAAAAAATCAATCAAGCACGTTATGTTAATTGCATCTGATTGTTTTTCAGCTGGTCATGCTGCCTGTGCATCTATTTGATCGTGAGTATGCGCTGTTATGCCAAGTTTAACCCCACTACATGAAACCTATTGTCGTATTGATGATCGACCTTTAAGCCAAGCCGATGTTTTGGAGGGTGTGGCACAACTGTTAAGCTCACGCTTGGCTGGCGGTGTGCATCATTTGGTGTTTGCCATTCAACGTGAAATTTTATTTAAAATATTGGGTATTAATGACTTACAAAGTCAAAAAATCATGCAACTGCCCTATATCAAAAAAGCGTATCAGTTTGCATCTCAAACCTCTGAACATTATGGCAAATTTTTATTGGCGCCGGGTTTACGACATTTAGTCAATAAATTTCCCAATTTAAGGCAAAAAAAGCTCACGCCTGCTTTGCATTTTTTAGTCGGCATTTTAAATGGTGTATTGGGGCATCATTTATTCCAACATCATAATCCGCTTGCGGTGCCTATGGCGCTTTATGACCATTACGGTGAACTACATCAAGGCGATTTAGCCGGAAAAATCGTGATTTTTATTCATGGGGTGTGTATGAGCCATCTTGATTGGGGCAACACGCGCCACAGTGGCATTGCCGATAAAATTATGATGCAACGCGGTCACAAAACCTTGCTGTATTTAAACTACAATTCCGGACGACGCATTTCTGCCAATGGTCGTAGCTTATCCAATCTGTTGGCGGATTTAGTGGCACGTCATCCCAAAATTAGCAGTATTGATTTTATTGGGCATAGCATGGGTGGATTGGTAGCACGTAGCGCATTATTTTATGCCAAACAAGATCTACAAGATTGGCTGTATAGAACAGAAAATTTGGTGTGTTTAGGCTCGCCGCATCATGGTGCAGGTTTAGAGCGGTTTAGCTTTACCATGCAACAAAAAATTGGCAGTTTGCCCATCGTTAAATTATTTGCTCATTTGGTCAACATTCGCAGCAATGGCATTTTAGATTTACGTCATGGTAGCGTGCGTGATGATGATTGGGAATATCACGACGCAAGGCTTGGTTCAATTAACGATAGTCGTAAACCAGCACCTTTACCGTCACATATCAATACTTTTTTGGTGGCAGGTACTTTAGAGCATGAAAACAGACAACAGTTTGCTTTAAAAATTTTGGGTGATTATTTGGTCAGTGTAGAAAGTGCTTTGGGTGAGCATCCAAATCCGCGTTTGGCTTTAAATGTACCACAAGCCCATAAAGCAGTCTTTTATGGCTTAAATCATTTTGAAATTCAATATCATCCAAGTGTGGCTGAACAAGTGGCCTCATGGCTGTATCCACCTTCTCAAGCTCAAAAAGACACGCAACGACATGAATATTTTACCAATGTTGCACAATCAAATATTGCTTAACATAAAAAATCCCACCTTATGGGCAGGATTTTTTTTATGCATAGCGTCGCACCAATTGCCACACACTCAGCAGGCTTAAAGCTGCAAAAAATACCAATGACCAGACGGGCAAAGATTGACCTAAGAACGTCCAATCAATCACAGCACATTCACCTGAGCCTGAGAGCACTTGCTGTAGCACACTTTTAAGCGGTAGTGCATCCACCAAGTAATCTAAGCCCGGCCCACAACTGGGTACTTGATCTGGGGGTAATGTTTGCAACCAGACATGCCGTGCTGCAACACCTGCCGACCATAAAATACCAAGTGTTCCCAAGGCAGCATAGCCACGTTTAAGCCATTGCGCCTTTGGGTTATGCAACATTCCTAATAAGGAAAATAAGCCCAACAGCATTAAACCAATACGCTGAAACACGCATAATGGACATGGATTTAAACCTTGTACATGCTCAAGGTAAAGCGCAAATGCCATACCTACGACACTGGCTAGAAATAAAATTCCACTCAACATGCGATAACTGTAGCGCATGAATTTATCCTCTTATCGGTAAGCGGCCAAGTAGTCACTAAAGCTCATGGTTTGCTCTTGCTCAAGCGCTTGTTGTTGTTGTAACGAACTTTGTGCTAAGTCATCAAAATAACGTTCAGTTTCTTCACTTAATGGATATTGGCTAAATAATTCTTCGTGATCTTGCAATAACGAATAGCCCAATTGCCACATACCACCAGCATCACGGGTATCACCCACCACCATAGCAGATAAGCTGTCATTCACTTCATGAATACGCTGCTGCATAACACGCATAGCATTGCTATAAATGGAGTTGTTATAAGTTTTATTCAGTAATTGACTCATCGGCTGCATGGCATCTAAATAGCCTTGTGCCCATGTTTCAATTGGAATGCGTTGCCCATCTACCAAAATCACTGCATTTTCAGCGCGTCCACGATTGACCACTTCGGCTTGATTTTTTTCAATCTCTGCCATTTCTGGATCTAACAAGGCTGGACTGTCTTGTAATAAACAATACGTGGCTAAGGTTTCTAAGAAACCTGCCGTATTTTCATCAATGCCAATTGGGCTATACGGGTTAATGTCAACTGCACGTAATTCGATATAACCAATACCGCGATTGGCTAAAGCTTGTGATGGTGTTTCACCACTTTGCGGCACTTGCTTTGGACGTACCAAGCTATAGTATTCATTTTCAATTTGTAATACGTGATCATTAATTTGTAATTGTTCACCTTGGGCATCGTCTAAACCTAAGCGGCTAAAGGCCAAATACGGCGTTTTGACCGCTTGTTGTAAACCACTCAGATAATCTTGCAAATTATTGTAGTGAATACCCAATTGTTTTTGCGCTGAATTTTGATAACCAAAATTGCCCATACGCAATGCAGTTGAATAAGGCACATACAACGTACCACGCGTCAGTGGCAACATATGATGTTCACGACCATGCATAAAACACGGCTGCACTGTTGGACTTGCACCTAGTAAAAACATTACCAATGGCGTTAAACGAATAAAATTACGAATTAAACCCAAATAACGATGGCTGCGATAATCCTGCAACGACATATTTTTTAATAAGTCATCGCTTTCTTGTTGTTGTAAGGCACTAAATACGCTGTCAGGGAAAGATAAATTGTAATGCACGCCGGCAATGGTCTGCATACGACGGCCATAACGCACGCCTAAACCACGGCGATACAAAGTTTTAAAACGCCCAATATTAGATGAGCCATATTCAGCCAAACGAATATTTTCTTCGTCTTCATCCAACATACATGGCATCGACATCGGCCATAAATGCTCATTTTCAGGCAAATGACGATGCACCACCGTATGAATATCCATTAAGTAATTTAATGCTTTTTGAATACTGGTTTGTGGTGGGGTAATAAACTCCAGCAAAGCTTCTGAATAGTCAGTGGTAATATGCGGATGAGTCAGTGCCGAACCAAGCGCTTGAGGATGGTCTGTCTGTGCAATCAGACCATCGGCTTGCATACGTAAGCATTCACGTTCGATGCCACGTAGCATGCCTTTAAATAAAGACGGCTCTACCCAAGTCGGAAGTGTAGCTTGAGAGGTCGATTCGGGTTGACTCATTCTTATCTCGCCTATTAGAAAGAAATTACCAAAATAAATTTTTCAGTTTAAACATTATAACCTGAATTCAGCTGTCAACCTTAGGGGGTGTATCCTGCAAAAGCAAACAGTTGTTGTATTTTTGGCAATTTTTTATCACAAAGTTACCCTACAAGACATGGCAATTTTGTGATTAATATAAATTTACAGCTCACAACGAGAGGTTTAGCGCATGCCATATCAACAGGTTTTAGATTTTTGGTTTAATGACGACACTCGCCCATTTTGGTTTGCCAAAAGCAATGACTTTGACCAACGTTTACGCACAGACTTTGGCAAAGTACTACAACAAGCCCAGCAAGCTGAGTTATGGCAATGGCGCAGCAGTGCTGAAGGACGCTTAGCCGAGATTCTGGTTTTAGATCAGTTTTCACGTAATGTCTATCGCAACACCCCTGCCGCATTTGCCCAAGATGCCCAAGCACTGAGCCTTGCTCAAGAAGCTATCGCTCAAGGTTTAGACCAAGCATTAACCGCAGAACAACGTAGCTTTTTATATCTGCCATTTATGCACAGTGAATCAGCTGTGGTTCACGTTGAGGCACTTAAGCTGTTTGAAGCTTTGGCTAATCCTCATAATCTAGATTATGAAATCAAGCATAAAAACATTATTGACCGTTTTGGACGCTATCCACATCGTAATGAGATTTTAGGACGTCAATCTACCGAAGAAGAATTGGAATTTTTACAACAACCGAACAGCAGTTTTTAACCACTAAACGGTTGTCACATTCAACACAGGAGCTGACCTCATGTCACGTTTATTTGGTTTAAGCTGCCTATTGGCAGCAAGTTTGACTATTGCAGGCTGTGCCAGCGCCCCTAAACAACCCCTGACTTTTGATCAACTGGGGCAATTTGCTGCCTATCCGCTCAACAGCCAAAGCTATCGCATTAGTTTTCAAGCCCGCCCGAATTTAAGCTATGCCACTGCCGAAGAAATCACCTTAGTTAAAGCTGCTCAAACGACCTTAAATCAAGGATTTAGCCATTTTAAGATCCTAGATGACCCAAGTAACCGTGCACAACAAGCCCCTCGTCAAGCGGTGGTGTATTCAAGCCCACATTATTATCCATATGGATTTTATTCGCGTCGTCCGTATTATGGGCATGATCCATTTTTTGACCAACCACGCATAGTCAATCTTGATCCTATTCAAGTGTCCTATAGCATTGAATGTTATAAAGATCAAAATACACCTCATGATGCTTTTGATGCGCGCTTAATTTTACAATCCCTTGGACAAAAATATGGCTTAAGTCCTACAGGACACGTTTTAACTGCGCCTTTACCTTAAACTTTGGATGCACTATGACCACACCACAGACCGCCTCGCCCAACTTAGCACGCAGCAAACGCTTTGCCACGATTGCTTTAGTTATTGCTGTGCTGATTTGGTTAGCACTCATGATTGCTGCAAAACTATTGCCCGATTATGTATGGCTAATTCATATTTTAATGCTCTCAGCCGAAGCAGGTGTGGTGGGTGGTTTAGCCGATTGGTACGCAATTACGGTATTGTTTCGCAATCCTTTTGGGCGTTTACCGATTCCAAAATTTTTACGTGATCACACCGCGATTATTCCACGCAACAAAGCCCGTATTGCCCAATCTATGGGGCGTTTTGTGCAAGAAAACTTTTTATCGCCACAGGTGGTGGAAAAAAGTTTGGCCAACAGTGATTTAAGTTTAGCCGCAGGCCAGTGGTTGGCAACGCCTGACAATAGCCGCCAAGTGACCCAAGTTTTGCAACAAACCTTGCCTAAAGTATTCGATTTTGTGGGGCAAAAACAAATTGGTCGTTTTATCCAAAGTAACAGTGTGCAATGGGTTAAAAATACCAAGGTCAATGCTTTGGCCAGTGAAATGCTTCATGCCGTCTTGGACAATGATTTCCATCAGGATGTATTACAACGGGGTTTAGATGTGGTACATGTATGGATGCTTAATCATCCAGAAGATACCCGTGAAATGATGCGTAAACTGTTTAAGGAACTCGGGGTATCTAAATTTGCCAAAGGGGCAAGTTTCATTGGGATTGATGTTAAACAGCGCAGTATTGATTCTATGGTCGAGCGTTTAGAAGCCATGCTTGCTGACCCCGACCATCCATGGCGTTTAAAAATTGAAGACAGTGCACGTCGTTATATGCAGGATTTAAGTAATCCTCAATCGCAAGCAAGTTTAAGTTTAAATCGTGCTAAAGACGCGCTGCTCGATAGCCCACAGGTGTTAAATTTTATCAGTGGTGCTGTAGTCATTTTATTTGATGCAGTTAAACATGATTTACAGCAGGAAAATTCAGGCATTGCGGAAAACCTACGCCTTGCGATTATGCAAGTAGGACGCAACATTGCCGAAAATGCACAAGTACGCGACTTACTCAATGCTCGCATTGCCACTATGGCAGTGACCTTGTCCGATCAATACAGTGAAAAAGTGATTCGTTTTATTAGTGAACGTATTCATGAATGGGATTCACAAGAGATGATCGACAAAATTGAAAATGAGGTCGGTGGCGATTTACATATGATTCGGGTCAATGGCGTTGTGGTGGGTGCGTTCATTGGTTTGGCATTAGGCCTCATCCGCGCGATTGTAGAATATGCCATTTAAGCCTTAAAACATGTGCGATATGTATGCTATTTTTAAGCATCATTTCATTCTAATAAGAGCCTGCCATGCTAGAACTTCACTCTAAATTACCCAACCAAGGGGTGACTATTTTTAGCATCATGAGCCAACTGGCACAGCAATTGGGGGCGCTCAATTTATCGCAAGGTTTTCCCGATTTTGCCCCACCACAAACCTTATTAGAAAGTTTAAGCCATGCCACTTTACACGGCAGCAATCAATATGCACCCGGTGATGGCTTAGCGAGCTTACGCCAACAAGTCGCCGAGTTATTTTTAAGCCGTGATCATATTCAACTTGACCCGATCACTGAAATTAGCATTACTCCCGGAGCCACCATTGGGATTTTTAGCACCATTCAAGCTTTGGTCAATGCAGGTGACGAAGTCATTGTATTTGACCCAAGCTATGACAGCTATGCTCCAAGCATCGAACTGGTTGGTGCTAAAGCAGTTCGTATTGCCTTGCAACAACCTGATTTTTCAGTCCCTTGGCAACAGGTTAAAGATGCTATCAACACCAAAACCCGCATGATTATTGTCAATACACCACATAATCCAAGCGGCAGTATGTGGTCAAAACAAGATTGGCTGAATCTGATTGAACTCATTCAAGCAAGTAATATTGTGGTGCTCTCAGATGAAGTCTATGAACATTTGGTGTATGACGGTCACAGACATTTTTCAGCACTGTCTTTTCCTGAGTTAAGGCAGCGTAGTGTGGTGGTCGGCTCCTTTGGTAAAACTTTTCATGTGACCGGTTGGAAAACGGGTTACTGTATTGCAGCGCCACATCTGATGCAGTTGTTCCGTCAGGTATATCAATTTGCCAATTTTTGCGGTGTGACCCCAGTGCAGGCTGCTTTAGCAGAGTTTATGCAACAGCATCCTGAGCATATTCAAGGCTTAAGCGCGTTTTATCAGCGCAAGCGTGATCTGTTTAATAGCGGACTGCAAGATTCACGTTTTATCTTCACACCGTCACAAGGTACTTATTTCCAAAATCTGGATTATTCTGCCATCCGTCCCGATTTAGACGATGTTGCAATGTGCCAATGGCTTGCCCATCAACATGGCATTGTGGCCATTCCAATTTCAGTGTTTTATCAACATCCCCCACAAGATTTGCGTTTAATTCGTTTTTGTTTTGCCAAACAAGATCAAACCTTAGCGCAAGCTGCAAAAATTCTAACAAATTGTTAATGCAAAAATTCTACAGACAACGCGGTTAAGCTTTGGTTAAGCTGAGTACATAACAACAACAGGATCACCTATGCCACAACAGCCAACTTTAATGGGCGAACGTAAGCTATGGAAAACCTTTTTGATTTTTCTATTGCCCTTAATTGCCACCAATATTTTACAAAACCTATCTGGCACCATTAATACCATTTTTGTAGGACAAATGATGGGCGTGGATGCGATTGCTGCGGTGGCGGTATTTTTCCCGATTTTGTTTTGTTTAATGGCATTTGTGATTGGTCTATCGGCGGGTTCCACTGTGCTTGTGGGTCAAGCATGGGGCGCGCAAAATGTAGAAAAAGTCCGTTGTGTGGTGGGTTCGACTTTATTTATGACGCTGATTGGCGGCACAGTTGTGGCTGCTTTTGGGGTGATTTTTGCCAAGCAAATTCTATTGTTATTGGGTACAGACCCAAACGTGATGCATTTGTCATTGCCGTATGTCCAATGGATGTTGGGCGGTAGCCCGTTGTTGTTTGTCTATATTATTTATACCTCTATTTTACGTGGTGTGGGTGACAGTATCACTCCGCTTATTGCATTGAGCCTGACCAGCGCGATTGGTTTGGTGATTACCCCAGTGTTAATTGCCGGTTATTTTGGTTTTCCAAAATTAGGCATTGTTGCTCCTGCTGTGGCAACCATTGTGGGTTATATGGCAGTGCTCTTATTTTTAGCCGTGTATCTCAATAAGCGTAATCATCCTTTAAAACCTGACCGAGCTTTGTTACGCCAAATTCGGCATCAACCTAAACTCAGTAAAATTATTTTGCGTTTAGGGATTCCTACCGGTATTCAAATGGTGACTACGTCTGTGGCAGGTTTAGTGATTGTGGGCTTGGTCAATCGTTATGGTTCTGAAGCCACGGCCGCTTATGGTGCGGTCAATCAAGTACTCAACTATATTCAATTTCCAGCCCTATCTATTGCAATTGCTGCTTCTATTTTTGCCGCACAAGCCATTGGTGCAGGTAAATCAGATTTACTCAACAAAGTCACACGTACTGCTTTAGGCATGAATGTTGTGTTTACCGGTGGCTTGGTGATTTTAGGCTATTTAGCCTCTAAATATTTAATGGCGTTGTTTATTACCGACCCCAAAGTGGTTGAGCTAGGACAACAACTGTTATTTATTGTGTTGTGGTCAATTGTATTTTTTGGCGCCAGTGCCATTTTTGCCTCAATTATGCGCGCCAGTGGCACGGTCACTGTACCCATGATCATTAATATTGTGGCGATTATTTTGATTGAAGTGCCTTGTGCTTATTTGTTTAGCCATTGGTGGGGCTTACAAGGCATTTGGTATGCCTATGCATTGGCATTTTTTAGCTTATGCCTCATGCAAGGTCTGTACTATCAATTTGTCTGGAAGAAAAAAACCATTACTGCGTTGGTTTAATATATCGTGGGTTTACTTCAACTTATCGCGTAATTGACTTAAACCTTGCAGTATCACTTGATAAGCACTTGGCAATAGACGTTGTAATAGATCTAAAAATTTTGCGTCATTGCCAATCAAAACACGGCGCTTATTTTTAATTACAGCCTCCAAAATTTGCTCGGCAGCTTTTTCAGCTGGATAACGTAAAAAATCATTAAAACTACGCTTTGAATCATCCACATTTATGCCTAAACTCGCCAAACTTTGGTTCATACGTGCAGCATTGGCAATATTGGTTTTAATCCCACCTGGATGCACACACAGTGCACTCACCCCACATGCTTGACGATCTAATTCTTGACGCAAAGCTTCGGTAAAACCTCGTACTGCAAACTTACTTGCGTTATAACCCGACTGCGTTGGCTGCGCTGTTAAACCAAAAACACTTGAAATATTCACCACATGCCCTGCACCACTTTGCTTAATGAAAGGCAAAAAGCTTTTGGTGCCATAGACCACACCCCAAAAATTAATATCCATAATCCACTCAAGTTCTTCATAGCTTGCACCCTCTACCGTGGAACCCAGTGCTACACCAGCATTATTAAAAATAAAATTCACCTGCTGATGGGTTTGCATCACTTGTTCTGCCCATGCTTCCACTTGATGTTTTTGTGCTACATCTACCACCGTTAAGCTGATGATCACCTTGTCTGTAATTAAGTCACGCGTGGCTTGTAAACCCTGTACATTGATGTCGCTTAACGCCAAATGACAGCCTTTTTTGGCCAGTAAAATTGCCAATTGTTGACCAATACCTGAGCCGGCACCAGTAATTGCTGCAACTTTATTTTCAAAATAGCGCATCGCTTATCTGCTCAAGAAAAAAATCACATCTTATAAGAAATACAGTTTTTGTCACTGTCATACTAACGATTCATTCAAAGTTACAGCAGCTTAATTCTTAAATTTTCCGTGCAATTTTCTATAGCAACATCTTGCAATGATTATGACACTTGGCCGAAATACAGATTTTATGTATTAATCACTTAATTTAAAGGCATTTTTAGCTTGCGCTATGAATAGCCACTGGATTTTTTTATCTCACGCAATGCTTAGCTTAAACCCTGATTTACAATAGATTTAAATCAAGCTTTACCATGCCATGTTAGTTTTCTCATATGTAATATCAGCAATATTAAGCCGTTTAAAGTTGCCTTATTCATAGATTAAGTATCAAAAATCATTCTAAAAACAGTCACATTTTTTTACTAAAACTCCGCACAGCTTAGCTTTTGCAATGATACTGTCATAATTAGTCTTTGTAATAAGCCTGTCATAAACCGTGATCAAAACATAGGATATTGCGTTGTGAAAGATGACTACATTTTAATTGTCGATGATGAATTGCCGATTCGCGAAATGCTGCATACTGCTTTAGATATGGCAGGCTTCCAATGCTTGCAAGCGGAAGATGCAAAGCAGGCGCATCAAATGATTGTCGATCAACGCCCATCTTTAATCCTATTGGATTGGATGATGCCCGGTGGTGTGAGCGGTATAGATTTGTGCCGTCGTTTAAAACGCGATGAAAACTTGGCTGAAATTCCAGTCATCATGCTCACAGCGCGCGGTGAAGAAGATCATAAGGTACAAGGCTTAGATGCCGGTGCCGATGACTACATGACCAAACCATTTTCTACCCGTGAATTGGTGTCACGCATTAAAGCTGTGTTACGCCGTGCCAATGCCTTAAGCGGTGAAAAGCCAATTGATGCCAATGGCTTAATCTTAGATCCGGTCAGTCAACGTGTCAGCTTTGGACAAAGCATTTTAGAAATGGGTCCAACTGAGTACCGTTTATTGGCATTTTTTATGACCCATCCTGAGCGCGCTTATACCCGCGCCCAATTGCTTGATCAAGTCTGGGGTGGTAATGTTTACATTGAAGACCGCACCATTGATGTGCATATTCGTCGCTTACGTAAAATTTTAGAACCGTTTGGCGCTGACCGTTATGTACAAACTGTACGTGGTACAGGTTATCGCTTCTCAACCCGCGCGGATGTTGCTTTAGGTTAACTATGTATGAACCCTACCCCGTGCCTGAGATTGCCCGCGAACATAAACAGTTTCGCTACAGCAGTCTATGGGCATTTGCCAAACAAGACTTGCGTTTATTGGCATTTTTTCTACTCATCGCAACACTGATTGGTTTTGGTACAGGGTATTTAGGCCCATGCATTTTGTTTGCATGTGCACTGTTTTTTGCTTTGCAAATGCGTTCGTTATATTTGGTTAATGATTGGATTTCTAATCGTCCTTACGATATTCCACCAAACTTAGATGGGATTTGGGGCGCATTGTTGTTCAATGTTTATCGGGCGCAACGCCAAGAACGTATTGTACAAGCAGAGATGGTAGGCTTAATTGATCGTGCTCAATCGTCTTTGGTGGCATTACAAGAAGCTGTGGTATTAATTGACGAAAACCATCAAATTGAATGGTGGAATCCTGCAGCCGAGCGCTTATTAGGCTTTCAAAGTTTAGACCGTGGCCGTAGTTTATTAACCATTTTGCGTCAGCCTATTTTTATTGAGTACTTTCATCATATTGATGATGCACCTGATGGCATTAAAATGAAATCTTCAGTTTTTGAAGACCATTATGTGCAAGTCAAAATGACCCGTTTTGGTGGTGAAAGTCGTTTATTGGTGGCTTACGATGTCACGCGTATGCATAACCTTGAGCAAATGCGTAAAGACTTTGTCGATAATATTTCGCACGAATTACGTACCCCACTGACGGTTTTAAGTGGCTATATCGAAACTTTTACCGACCAAGAAGATATTAATCCGCGTTGGAAACGTGCTTTCGATCAGATGCAATCGCAAACACGACGCATGAATGCTTTGGTGAATGATTTACTGCTCTTATCACGCCTAGAAAATGATAAAAGTATTGTGAAAAATCAAATTATTGATATGCCAACTTTAATGAATCAATTGTTTGATGATGCACAAGCCTATAACGTTGATTACGGTCATACTTTGAATCTAGACATCGACAGTCATTGTGATTTGATTGGTTCGGACAGCGAATTGGCCAGTGCCTTTACTAACCTCATTACCAATGCCATTAAATACACGCCAAAAGGCGGCACGGTCACCATTGGTTGGCATGATGATGGTGAACAAGGCATCTTAACGGTGCAGGACACAGGCATCGGCATTGACCCTAAACATCTACCACGTTTAACCGAACGTTTTTATCGGGTTGATAGCGCACGTAGCCGTCAAACCGGTGGTACAGGTTTGGGTTTAGCCATTGTAAAACACGTATTGATGCAGCATAACGCGCACCTTGAAATTGAATCTAAAGAAAATCAAGGTTCATTATTTAAAGTCATTTTTCCGAAAGAAAGACTCTATAAAATGCTGTAAAAAAAATCCCTCAATTTGAGGGATTTTTTTTATTAAAGCATATGCCCCAAGGCTTTGCCCATTTCCACCGCAGAGTTGGCGCCAAATGCTGGATCCCACTGGATCTTGTTGTGTTCAAACAAAACAATTGCAGTAGAGCCTAAATAAAAACGTCCAAGTTCTGCGCCTTTTTCTAAGAATAAATCATGTTGATTCAGCTCTAAGCGCCCTGTTGGTTTGACCTTACCTGTCGCAACCGTTTCAATGCCGGCCACAATCATCGCACCGACTAACACCACCGCCATACGACCTAGCTCAGTATCAAACAAGCAGACCATACGCTCATTACGGGCAAATAAACCCGGAATATTTTCAGCGGTGGTTTGGTTTACCGAAAACAACTCACCCGGTACGTACAAAGTTTCAGTTAACGTACCTGCAAATGGCATATGCACACGGTGATAATCTTTTGGCGATAAATATACAGTCGCAAATTGCCCATTTTTAAACGGTTCAGCCAGCTGTGGATCAGCAATCAGTTTTTCTACCGAAAAGCTTTGTCCTTTGGCTTGAAAAACATCACCCTCTACAATGCCACCAATTTGTGAAATAGCACCGTCAGCAGGTGACACAATACTACTTGGCTCTTGGTCAACTGCACGTACACCCTCTTTTAAAGCACGGGTAAAAAATTCATTAAATGATTTATATTTTAATGCGTTGTCTTGCTCAGCAATTGACATATCAATGCCATATTGCGCCTTAAATGCAGTAATCACCGCATTTTTAAGCAGTGGCTGTTCTGTTGCAGCAAGTTTACCCACAATACGTGACAATTGATGTTGTGGGACAACGTTTTGCGCTTTAATAAAAATCTGTTGTTTTAAACGTGATGTGAGGCTCAAGACGGCAACTCTCCAGTAATGATTGGACTGCTGAGGCGATTGCCCCATTCACTCCATGCACCATCATAGGCGCGAATATTCCACCCTAACAAACGTCCGACAATATAAGCCAAACCAGAACGGTGGTGTGACTGACAATACACCACCACAGGCTCATTCAGATTAAAACCCAAATGTTCTAAGCGTTGTTGGGTACGTTCTAAAGGCTGCAATTTTAGATGATTTTGCCGATTAAGGGCAGTACTCCATTCAAAATGTCGTGCCCCCGGAATATGTCCACCACGGCGCGCAGCTAAACGTAAACCGGTGTATTCATCTTCGGTACGACAATCCCAGAGTTGTATATTTTGGCGTTCAACTAAATCAAGCAGCTCATCATATTCAATACGGTATTGCAAATTCAGCTCAGCCTTCACTAAATTGGCTATTTGGGGTAGCTGTACTGCATCAGAAGAGGTGGGTAGTTGCGCTGCTAGCCATGCATGAATCCCACCATTGATTAAACTAGTGTTTTCAAAGCCAAGACAATGTAAATTCCAAATTAAACGCCCAGCCCAAGCGCCCCCTTCATCATCATAAGCCACCACATGGTGCTCAGGAGAAATCTGTAAATATTCAATGAGGCTTTGTAATTGCTCAAGCTCAGGTAATAAACCTGAGGCATATTCTTCTTGACGCACCAAAAGTTTTGGCGCTAGATGCACAGCACCGGGAATATGTAATTGTTCATATACCGAACGGCGGCTTAAATCAACAATACGTAATTGCTCATGCCCTAAAAATGGCACAACATCTTCGGCTTCAATCAGCAAATCAAAATTGAAATGGGTCATCGTTGTAATCGTTATATCAAGGTCGCTTAAAATATTAGCATAGCGTTTTGCAATACTTGTGCTGATTTTTAAGCAATGATAAGCAAAAAATCAGCACATCTGTCATTTATTCAGCTTCTTGAATATCAAATACTTGACGTAGATAGGCTAAGAATGTGTCGTTATCGGTCATGGTTTTGCCCGGACTATCCGGGATTTTTGCCACCGACTGACCATTACATTCCACCAGTTTTAACACAATATTGAGTGGTGTTTGCCCCATGTCATTGGTTAAGTTCGTGCCAATACCAAAGCTGACTTGAAAACGGTCTTTAAAGTATTGATACAACTGCCATGCTTTTTCCACATCTAGACCATCACTAAAGGTAAGCATTTTGGTTTTACTGTCAATTTTGAGCTTTTTATAATGCTCATAGGCTTTGTCCCCCCATTCATAAGGGTCGCCACTGTCATGACGCAAACCATCAAATAACTTGGCAAAATACAAATCAAAATCACGTAAGAAAGCATCCATGCCAACCACATCGGTTAAAGCAATACCTAAATCACCACGGTATTCTTGCACCCATGTTTCAAGCGCGGACTTTTGGAAATCCCGTAACCGCACATCTAAAGCCTGAAAAGCTTGTAAAAACTCATGTGCCATAGTACCAATTGGCGTGATATTCAACTCTTTGGCTAAAAAGACATTGCTGGTACCACGGAAAATATTAGGTACGGCTTGATGAAATTGTTGTACCACATGTTTTTGCCATTCAAAGCTATAACGACGACGCGTACCAAAATCAGACACCAAAAATGGCGGATCTTCAGGATTTTGCTGCGCTTGATAGCTTTGCATTAAGGCGATTTTATTTTTTAAACGCAGCTGACCTTGTTCTAAGACAGATGCTGAACGGATCTTGTTAAAATATAACTCATTCACAATGGCCAGCACGAAGATTTCAAACATCATCGCCTGTACCATTGGTCCTTCGACCCAGATATCCAAACGACCTTCATGGTCAATACCCGCTTTAATAAAACGACGTTTGAGTTGGAACAATTCTAAATAATCAACAAAGTCGCTTTTAATAAAACGCAAACTACGTAAATAAGTCAGTTCATCTTCTTTAAATTTAAGTTCACATAAGTAGTCAAGCTGTTGTTGGAGTTCAGGCAAAATATCAACCAAAGGATATTCAGTCTGCTCCAAATTACGACAGCGAAAATGATAGACGCTATGCGTTTGAGGAAATTTGTGTAATACCACCTGTAGCATGGTAAATTTATACAGGTCAGTATCCAGCAAGGATTGAATGATGGGTTGCATATTCTGCTCGTGAAGAATTCCTATCTTCACTATAAAAACTTAATTGACAGTTGCAAATCAAAAAAAACGATTCTGGGGCATTTTTTACATTTTTAATGTATATCTGTCATCATTTGGCGCATAAAGTCATGTTAGTTTTTAATTAATCAGTTTAACTTCACTTAGCATTTAGACTGTTCTTATTATTTTTGATAACCACATCACAAAACATTAACATATTATGTTAATTTAATGATGATTAAATATTTTTTAATTATATTTTATTGCAATAGATAAGCTTTTTAATTAGCATAGTTCTTAGCAAAAAATGTATTGTTTTGCTAAAAAAAGTAAAATCTTTACTCTATTTTTATACCACCCAGGGGACCCACCATGGCTAAATTGACTTTAGATGAATTAGCAGAAATTGACGGCTTTGTAGCAGCTGCACTTGTAGACAGCTCAAGTGGCCTTGCACTAGCAACTTTAGGTAGTGGTTTAGACTTAGAATTAGCAGCTGCTGGTAACACTGAAGTAATTCGTGCAAAAGTAAAAACTGCAAAAGCACTACAACTAAATGACAAAATTGAAGATATTTTAATTACTTTAGGTAAACAATATCACTTAATGCGTCCGCTTGACCGTAACGATGAGTTGTTCTTGTACCTTGTATTAGACCGTCAAAAATCAAACCTTGCAATGGCACGTCATGAATTACGTGGCTTTGAAAAAGGTTTAGATTTCGCTTAATTGTGAACTGACATAAAAAAATCTGTCATCAATGACAGATTTTTTTATGCTTAAAAACGCATTTATTCACCACGTTCAGAAGCATTAGCTTGTTGCATTTTAGTTGAGTAATCAACACCATGCTGCTTTAAATAATCCCGAATCAATTGACGCACAACCTGAGAAGGTTTGAGATCTTGACCTGCACAGAGTTCTTCAAAGGCTTGCTTTTTTATAGGGTCGATGAGTACAGTTAGACGCGCTGTTTTATTTTCCATAATTCAAAATAGATCTTAAATTCACATAAAATTATAATATGATTAACATTTAACTTTCTCAAGTATTTTATCGTTTGTTTTTTAACTTAAGCTTAAAAAGGTCGATCGCCATCGACCTTAATCAATCCTATAGATTACTCTTTTAAAAGCTGTTTGAGCTTTTCATCTTGTCCAATGACTTTGGCAAATTCAGCTACAGTTTTTTGACCCGTTTGTTTGGCATTTACATCGCAATCCACATTTTTAAGTTGCTTTGCAATTGACCATTCCAATTTAAAAATTGCGCCCATTAACGCTGTATTGCCTTTATGATCACGTAAACAACGATCAGCCCCTTGCTCAATTAAAGTGCTGACAATATCTTGATGTCCGTAATAACTGGCCATCATCAAAGCGGTATAACCATCGTGATTTTTAATATCCACGGGGAAGCCATGCTTTAAAAACTCTTGAATGACTTCATGGTTGCCTGTACGAGCCGCGGCAAAATAAAGATCAATCAATTCTTGTTGAGCAGGTTGTTTGACTGCTGCATGTGTTGGTTGTGCTTGGCTTGATCCAGCAAACAAGCCTAAAGCTACAGTCAGCAGCATGCTTTTCAATAAATTCATGGTTGTTCCTATAGATAGATTGAATGATGTCAAACCAATAGTGCCTGTAAAACTCCCCTAGGGTGCAGGAAAGGAATTGAGTTTTACAGGACTTAACGGAGGTGATTTCCGAGATGCACCAATCACCAATCTCAAGGACTAATTAAAATTAGTCTTTTAATTGAGCAGCTTTTGCTTTAACAGTTGCAAGGTTACCCTTCACAGCTGCTGTTAAACGCGTACCGTAGTCAGCGTCAGCTTTGTAGAAGTAAGACAACATAATGTGCTTGGTTTCTGCATCTTTTACTGCACCAAGGTCGGCAGCTAAGTTACGGATCAAGTCAGTTTTTTCTTGAGCTGAATATGAACGGTATAACTCACCTGCTTGCTTAAACGGTTGTTCTTTCTTAATTGCTTGTTGAAGAACAGTACCGTCAAGTGGTGTGTTTACAGCTTTGGCTTTAGCTGTTGCAGGTTTTGGCTCCATACGGCTTGGTTCGTAATTCACATTAGAATCACGCTCAGACATATTCATGAAACCTTCTTGGTTGTTGTTGTTTACAGCAACAATTGGACGGTTTACAGGAAGCTGCTGGTGGTTAGCACCTAAGCGGTACATTTGAGTATCTGAGTAAGAGAAGATACGACCTTGTAATAAACGATCTTCAGATGGCTCGATACCCGGTACTAAGTTCGCAGGTGCTAAAGCTGATTGCTCAGTTTCATTGAAGAAGTTCTTCGGCATGCGATTAAGCGTTAACGTACCTACTTTTGTTTCTGGTACTAAGTTTGTTGGCCAAATCTTAGTTGCATCAAGTGGGTTAAAGTCAAACTTGTCTAAATCTTTTGGATCTAATACTTGGATGTAAAGATCCCATTTAGGGAATTTACCCGCGTTGATGTTATTATAAAGATCATTGGTTAAGTGGTTGAAATCTTTACCTTGCATCATTGCAGCTTGTTCAAGGTTAAGACCTTTTACGCCTTGCTTAGAGCGGAAGTTAAATTTCACATACTTGTATTCGCCTTTATCGTTGTAAAGTTTGAATGCATGTACGCCAAAACCATCTTGTTCACGGTAGCTGGTTGGAATACCGTTGTTTGAGTAAACATAAGTCAACATATTCACCGCCCAAGGCTGACTTTGTAAGAAGTCAAATACGCGGTTTGGATCTTGAACATTGTTCACTGGAGATGGCTTCATTGCATGAATGAAATCAGGGAATTTGATTGCATCACGAATAAAGAATACAGGTAAGTTGTTACCCACTAAGTCCCAGTTACCTTCTTGAGTATAAAATTTAACTGCAAAACCATGCGGGTCACGTAAAGTTTCTGGTGAACCCTTCGGGTGAATTACGGTAGAAAAACGTAAGAATACAGGGGTTTTTGTACCTGCTTTGAAAAGTGATGCAACAGTAAGATCAGATAAATCTTTAGTTGCAACGAATTCACCATAAGCACCTGTACCACGCGCGTGTACTACACGCTCAGGAATACGCTCACGACCAAAACGTTGTAATTTTTGTACCAATTGTACGTCTTGTAATAAAACTGAACCATATTCACCAGCGGTGATAGAGTTTTGGTTGTCGCCAACCGGTGCGCCATTGTCTTTAGTTAATGGCGAAGCTTGAACACCAGCAGTCACTGCTGCAAGCATTGCTACGAGCAAAGAACGCTTAAACATGAATGTCATCTCTCAATAAATACCTTTCCTGCAGAGCATAAGGTACTAAAATTTAGTTTAGAGGTAAAAATGATAATTTTTATTAGCTTCATCGTTTTCTTAAATTGATCTTTAATAAATCAAAAATATTTTTCTATCAAAGATTTAAAGGCTAATATTTTTTATCATTACGAGGGATTATGTAGTTTTGCTACAATTGAAAACAAGCTGAGAAATATATGATTTTGGTTAATTTATGCGCGCATTATTACAAAGAGTTTTAGAAGCAAAAGTTATAGTTGATGGTCAAATCACAGGTGAAATTGAACACGGTATTTTGGTTTTTTTAGGACTGGGCAAAGACGATAATTTAGACAAAGGCAAAAAGCTGATTGATAAGATTTTAAAGTATCGTTTTTTTGATGATGAGCAAGGCAAAATGGGTTGGAACATCAGCCAAGCCGGTGGTGGTTTGTTGTTGGTGTCACAATTTACCCTGATGGCGCAAACTCAAAAAGGTTTACGCCCTGATTTTGGGCCGGCAATGCCACCTCAAGAAGCTAAAATTTTATATGAACAATTGGTTGAATATGCCAAAAGCCAATTTGCGCATGTACAAACCGGTATTTTTGCCGCCGATATGAAAGTGCATTTGGTCAATGATGGACCGGTGACTTTTAACTTAGACATTGAATAAAAATAAAGCCCGCGATTGCGGGCTTTATCTTAACGACCCATTTTTTGCTGGATCAAACGGCGCACTTGCTTAACTTTAGTTTTCACTTGTTTAGGCACGACCAACTGTGCACTACGGCTAAGCCAAACCAACAAACTAAAATCACCTTCCATTTTAATCGAACCGTTTTGTACACCGCTCATAATGGCTGAAGTATCGCCTTTGATTAAAGTTTTTACCGCTTGTTCGCTGTTTTCAAATTCTAAAACAAAATCTGCGGCTGCTTGACGTCCTGAAACTGTTGAAACTCTGCCATGATCTACCACAATTTGACGGACCATGCCCTGCTGCGTTGCAATCTCTAAACGAAATTGACGCTCTTGAATCAGGTCAATAAATTTAGGATTGCTGCGGGCAAGTTGCTTCATGCGTAACACTAAACCACTGACCAATAAATCAAGCGGATCGGTACTGACATCAACCAGCGGTAACTTCACCACAGGGAGTTTTGGAAATTTCATGTAAACAGCCTATTTTTAATTGTTTATAAATTATGCATGCTAGCACAATTTAAATTTTATTTTGTATAACAAGCGCTAAGCGAGCGCCAAGACAATAAAAATCAAAACTTATGTGCAAGATAATGGCTGTCACTCTCTAAAGGCGTATGTTCAATAGGCTGCTGTGGCGACTTATTTTGTTGTTGTAAATGACGATCTTCACGCAACAATAATACAACTAAACCTAACATCAACAAGGCAAATCCTAAACCATAAGCCATCAAGCTAGATAAATTAAATAGCCACATCATGCTTAAGGTAAACAGTTCAATCATCAATAAAGTGAGTGCCGCCAACACATAACGGCGATCAGGCGCGGCAAAGTACAATACCACCACGTTTATCAACAGTAATACAATCATTCATCAGCTCCGCAATGTTCGCTTTCGCTAAATTCGTCGCTGCTATTATGCGCAATTGAAGCTATAAAAAAACGTAAGCGAGCACTCAAAACGACATACCTTGTCGTGAAAAAAACGCAGCCTTAAGCTGCGTTTTTTAATTGATGCTCAATAGTTATGCATCACGATTTAAGTCTTTATCATGCACGCCAAGCAAGTACAACACACCATCTAAACCAACGCTTGAAATGGCTTGTTTGGCATTTTCACGTACCAATGGCTTAGCACGGAAAGCCACACCTAAGCCTGCAATTGAAAGCATAGGTAAGTCGTTGGCACCATCGCCTACCGCAATGGCTTGCTCGAGTGAAATACCCATTTCATCAGCAATTTGCTTGAGTAATAAGGCTTTACGCGCGCCATCAACGATATGACCTTTGACTTCGCCTGTGACTACGCCATCTTGAATATCTAAGATATTGGCATGCACTTCATCAATGCCTAATTTTGCTTGTAGATATTCGGCAAAATATTGAAAACCACCCGATAAAATCGCAGTACGGTAACCCAGTGCTTTTAAGGTTGAAATCAGACGTTCTGCACCATCGGTAATGGTTAAACGCTCAGCAATCTTAGAAAGCACTGAAGCATCCATACCTTTGAGCAGCGCAACACGGGCACGGAAACTCTCTTGAAAATCAAGCTCCCCTTGCATAGCACGCTCGGTGATTTCAGCCACTTGCGCACCTACACCTGCTTCAATGGCAAGCTCATCAATCACTTCTTGCTCAATTAAAGTTGAATCCATATCAAAGCAGACTAAACGACGATTACGGCGGTAAGCATTGTCTTCTTGTACTGCAATATCCATATTGAGTTCATTAGACAAACTCAAACACGCTGCACGCATGGCTGCTGCATCGAGCATTTGGCCTTTTAAACCAAACTCAACACACGCACGTTTACTTTGTTCTGGCTCATTGAGTACTGGACGCCCTGAAAGACGGGTTACAGTTTCAATGTTAAAGCCTTGCTCTGAAACAATCTGAGTTACGGCTTGTAAATGAGAGGCTTCAAGCTCAGGGGCAAGCGCGGTGACAATATAACGTGTACGCCCACCTTCACTGACCCACTGCTCATATTGCACTTGAGTAATCGGTTTAAAGCGCACAGTTAAGCCAATTTCGTGTGCTAAAATCAGAATTTCCTTCATCGCAAGCGCGGTTGCGGTTTGGTCTTCTGAAGCAACCACAATGCCTAAAGTGAGCTGGTTGTGAATGACGGCTTGACCGACATCAAGAATTTGTAAGGAATGAACGGACAACACCTGCATTAATCGAGTAAACTGATTAGGTTGGTCTGGCCCTAAAAATGAAATAAGAATGATTTCTCGCATGAATTGACTCGGGTCTGAGCTACAACTATTGTTAGAATCATAATCGAAATTGAATCGAATTGCCTTGGAAGTTTACGTTGAATGCGCCTAGACAAGGGCTATTTGCTAGCCTACTCATTGTAAGTTTTGCCCTACACACCTTTTTATTGGTGTTAGCCACAACTCATCAACTGAATGAAAACCGTGCCAATCAAGGTCAGTTGATGACCAGCCAATTGGTTACAGACAGTTTAACTGAGCTTGAGCCCGCCAATACGGTGTCTTTAGCGTTGTTAGCGAATCGTTATGCCACCAATCCAAGTGTGGCTTCAATTCGTATTTTAGATGCCAATCAACAGGTCTTAGCCACAGGTGGCTTAGCCAAAACCCGTGAAGGTGAAGTCTTCGTTCGCGATGCCATCCAAAATGAACAAAAAATTGGCAGCATTGAAATTACCCTCGTGCAACCAAGTACAGGCGAGATTTTGCGTAACCAATGGCTCATGATTTTGGTGTCTTTAATTGCCCATAGCGTGTTGTGGCTGATTTACCGTGCCATTGCCCGCCCAAGCCGTAAAGAATATTTAGAACGTATTAATCACGAAGCGCGTCTAAAACATGAATTACAAACCCTAAGCCAAGCTTTAGAGCAAGAAAAGCACAATACAGCTTTAGCATTGGCACAAATTGAGCAACAAGCGCAAAACAAACCTAAGCTCAAAGAGATTAAACCTGTAGTGCTTGATCAATCTGCGGTGGCATTAAGTATTCAATATTATGACCCGAAACAATTACTCAATTCGGTCAGTCCAACTGTGGCGGTGCCATATTTTAATTTGTGTCAGTTGTTCTTAAACAAAAGTATCGACTTATGTTTACAGCATTACAAACTCAATAGTCCTGATGTGGTGTTGGTACAGAACTTTAATGAACACGGCGCGATGCTGAGCGTGTCTTCTGAAAAAGCCGATGCAGTGAAATGTTTGGTGATGATTAGCAACGTGTTCCAATTGCTGTCTGAGGTGCTGTATAAGCGTTACCGTGAGGATAAACGCTTTGTGCTACAAACACGCACCGCTTTATCGACTGCCGTGCCTGCTATGCACTTGTCTGCGGCACAAGCAGCAGAGCGTTTAGTGCAACAGCTAGTAGCCAAAGAAAGTGCCTTGCAATTGGCCAATGAATTACTCAAACAATTGAGTGATCATTACGAATTGGTGGCCCTGCCTAATCCAAGCAATGCCCTGACTCGTCATGCCTTTATGATCAGTGGTATGGACGCGCAAACTGCTGAAGTCGCTCAACAGATCCGTAGTGAGATTTTAAAGAGTAAATCTGCAAGCAATGCATAAGAATGAAGGGATGCATCGCATCCCTTTTTTTTAATCTTGATGACGACTCGCCCAATAGGTGGCAAGTGCAGGTCCTGAGATATTGTGCCATAAACTAAAAATCGCACTTGGTACAGCCGTAATTGGTGATGCAGCAAAATGCACCGCGGCTAAAGCTACTCCTAAACCTGAATTTTGCATTCCCACTTCAATGGCAATCGCTTTACCATCGGCATAAGGTAATTTAAACAGACGACTTGCCCAATAACCAAGTAAGTAGCCTAAACCATTATGCAGCATTACCACGGCTAAAATTAATAATCCTGACTCTAAGATTTGTCCCTTACTGCCAGCAATAATGGCTGCCACGATGGCTACAATCGCCACCACTGAAATCAATGGCATCGCCGGCATATAATATTGAATATTGTGTTTTAAAATACCACGTACAATAAGCCCCAATACAATCGGTAACAGCACCACTTGTAAAATTGAAGTCAGCATCGACCATGCATTAATTTCAATCCATTGACTGGCAAGCAAGTAAAAAATTGCTGGTGTCAGTAACGGTGCTAGTAAAGTCGACACCGACGTACATGCCACCGACAGCGCTGTATTGCCTTTTGCCATATAGGTGATGACATTAGATGCCGTACCACCGGGGCAGCAACCCACTAAAATTACCCCAATGGCAATTTCAGGCGCTAAATTAAACAGCTTACATAACATAAAAGCCAAACTTGGCATTACGATAAACTGTGCCGCCACCCCAATCAACACCGCTTTAGGACTTTGCATCACACCTTTAAAATCAGCCAAAGTCATGGTCATGCCCATACCAAACATAATAATGCCGAGCATCCACGGAATATAGCTTTTAAGCCATATAAAAGTATTTGGACTGAGCATTGCAAGTAAGGCAAAGAGCAGTACCCAAAGCGCAAACGTCTTTTGTATAAAATTAGAAAAACCTAAAAATTTATGCATGGTTTTGATCTGCATTTAGAATTTGCGCAACATCTGCTGCCTGAATTTTATGTACCCCTGCGTGTTGCATTGCTTGCCATGCTTGCGCCAGCGAACCATTTAGATCTATCCCTTGGCAGGCATCTTCAATCACGTAGGTTTCAAAGCCTAAATTGGCACTATCTATGGCACTCCACGCTACACAAAAGTCGGTGGCTATTCCCACTACAAATACACGTTGAATGCCACGTTCACGTAAGTATCCAGCCAAACCTGTCGTAGTCTTTCGATCTGCTTCTTGGAAGGCAGAATAGCTGTCAATGTGTGGATTAACGCCTTTACGAATAATCAGTTGGGCATGATTGATATTTAAATCGGGATGAAAATCGGCATCATGCGTGCCTTGTACACAATGTGTTGGCCATAGCACTTGATTGCCATAATCCAGTTGCACACTGTCATAAGCCTGTTTATCTGGGTGTTGTTCGGCAAAGGAAATATGATCAACAGGATGCCAATCTTGGGTCAGCACAACCTGTTGAAATTGCGCTGCCAATTGATTAACTAACGGAATAATTTGATCGGCAGCAGCCACTGCTAAATGACCACCCGGTGTAAAACCATTTTGTACATCAACCACCAATAAGACACTTTTGTTGTTCATGTTCGTTATCCATCAACATTGCATTTTGTTAGCATCCTAGCGGATCTATAGATGGTTAAGCTACGTTTTTTAGGCAAAAAAATAGCCCACATCATGTGGGCTATATCAAGGTTGAAACTTATTGCGCGTCTTGAGTTTGCATACGTTTCACTAAGATCAGCATAAATACTGCTGAAATAATAATACATGGGATAGCAGCTGAGATTACACCTGTAGCGCCAAAGCCTGCTGTCAATAATGAACCAGCGATGGCAGGTCCAAGCATTGCACCTACACGACCTACCGCAGAGGCAACACCAACACCGGTTGCACGTACTTCAGTTGGGTAAACAATACCACCAAAAGCATATAATACGCCTTGGCAACCAATCACGAACGCACCCACTAAAGCAGAAGCAAGATACATTTGTGTTAATGAACCTGCCGCATTTAAAGCGATAAGACCTGCTAAAATACCACCGTACATTAAGATAATAACGTAAGATTTTTTCCAACGGTCAGTTAACATACCAAGAATAATCGTACCAATCGTTGCAGTGACCATGAAGTAGAACTGTGCAGTTGCACCTTCTTTACGGCTAAAGCCAAGCTCTTGGAACAATGAAGGTAACCAACTTAACATGATGTAAACCACCATCAATGTAAAGAAGTAACTTACCCAAATAAATAAGGTACGCAGCAGATTTTGCGAGTTAAATAGATCTGCAAAAGATCCACCTTGAGCTGCTGAACCTACTGGCGCTTGTGCAGCTAAATCTTTGGCTTTTAAGTATTCCTTAGATTCAGGTAATAACCACATCATCACTGGAATTACAATAATCGGTAATAAACCACCTAGATAGAAAATATTTTTCCAATTCGCACCAAATTCTGTACTTGCAATTAACGATAAAATTGCAGCACCCACTGGCATACCACAGTACATAAGACCTACAGCACGACCACGGTTTTGTGGAGATACCGCTTCCGATGCAAGAGTAATTAAGATTGGCATCGCCGCACCTAAACCTGCACCTGCTAAGAAACGTACTGCAAGTAAACTGTTAAAGCTATTGACCCATACAGTACATAAAGTAAAGACAGCGAAAATTGCAGTCGACCAAATCAATACCGTCTTACGACCAATACGATCGGCAATACGACCACCAACAAGTGCACCGGGTAATAAACCCAGAATCCCTGCACTAAAGAACACACCGAGTTGAGAGCTATTTAAGCCGAAACTTTCACGAATACCGGCAGCTGCAATACCTGCAGCTTGAATATCTAGACCTTCAATCACGGCAATAAGGAAACAAATCGCGACTGTAGTCACCGCGTGTTTGTTATCTGATCTTTGCATTGGATACTCCTTTGTTGCAATCAGTGGCCAATTTAGCCAGCAATCATGGCGAAGAGTGCATCTCTATACGAGCTATCAATAAGTTTAAGAAAATGCGCATTTAGAAAGGGTATATTGATAATTTATTGGAAAGTTATTTTTTTTCTGAGTGATTTTGATAGTCTTAAAATCAATTAATATGATTTAATTTTAGTCAAAAAATCCGAGTAAATTAGTATTAATTACTCAAGTTATTGATTTTTACAAAAAAATCCCTAGAAAGCGATTAATAGTTAAAAGCAATTATTAACCTATTCTAAACAGATCATTTACAGTTATTTATTATCCGTTAAATATACATTATAGATATATGATAATCGCTATTTAATCTTAAATTGATTAAAAAACTAGCATAAAGCACCACAAAATAACTTTTTGCATGAGTTTTTATGGCTTAAGTCTTATATAAATATTCAGAAAATTACTAGTGTTTAATTACAATTTGCTTTACCTTTAACATGTCTAATGCAGAGAAAGTAAAAGTTTAACGACCCCATCTTTTCTCAACTTTAGCTATTGTTTTTATCGACGATGAAAAAAGTATATTGTTCTTATGCGTTTCATCAGTCATAATTTAGCTAAGTAGACTCAGCGTTCAAAAAATCACGTTGATTTACTTACAAATCAAAATACAAATCCATCCAAATTCATGTTTTTCTAACCGTAATCGGATGGACAAATAGGATATTTTTTCAAATGACTCAACAAGCACAGACCATTCAGGGTTCAATTGTCGCAATCGTCACCCCTATGTTTGAAGATGGCAGCGTAGATTGGAAGGGTCTTGAGAAGCTCGTTGAGTGGCACATTGAGCAAGGTACCAACAGTATCGTGGCAGTGGGTACAACGGGTGAAGCCTCAACCTTGAGCATGGCAGAACACACACAAGTAATTAAAGAAATTATTCGTGTTGCCAACAAGCGCATTCCAATTATTGCCGGAACGGGTGCAAATTCAACACATGAAGCAATTGAGCTGACAAAAGAAGCCAAAGCTTTAGGTGCAGATGCTGCATTATTGGTGACCCCTTATTATAATAAGCCAACCCAAGAAGGTTTATATCAACACTATAAAGCGATTGCTGAAGCTGTAGATTTACCTCAAATCCTTTATAACGTACCAGGTCGTACTGGCGTTGATATGCACAATGACACTGTGATTCGTCTTGCAGATATTCCACAAATTGTGGGTATTAAAGATGCAACAGGCGATGTTGCGCGTGGTACAGCATTACTTGCAGGTTTACAGGGAAAAAATATGTCTGTGTATTCAGGTGATGATGCCACAGCCTATCAACTGATTGAACAAGGTGCCTTAGGTAACATTTCTGTGACTGCTAACATTGCACCAAAAGCAATGAGTGAAATTTGTGCCGCAGGTTTGGCAGGTCAGCACCAAGAAGCTGCTGCTTTAAATGCAAAAATTGCAAATCTTCACAATATTTTATTTTGTGAATCAAACCCAATTCCTGTGAAATGGGCACTTCATGAAATGGGCTTGATTGAGTCAGGTATTCGTTTACCGTTAACTCCACTTGCCCCAGCATATCGCGCGCCACTTCGTGAAGCACTTAAGGAAGTGGGCCTCATTTAATAAGAGCAAATTATGATGCAGTTACGTTTTGGTTTTATTCTCGCATTTTCCGCGATCAGCTTAGTTGGTTGTAATTCGGTTGTACTTGACAATGGTTCATTAGACTATAAAAAAGCAACTGAACTGAGCCCTTTGCAATATCCTGAAGGTGCGATGGTACGCCCATCAACGCCGCTGTATCCTGCGCCAACAGTTGACCCTTTAGCCATTGAAAATGCACCTGCATTTGAAAATAGCAAAGGCAATCGTTTTGATTTGCCACGCCCACAGTTGGCTCAAGCAACGCCCGCTCAAACAATGACAACAACGACCTCACGCCCAACCCCGTTGGTCGATGGTAATCAAAATCCATTACTTAAAATGGAAGGTGAAAGCAATGAAGTTTGGCAGTATACCCTTGCCACTTTAAGTAGCCTTAATTACCCCGTGACAAGTTCAAGCAAATATCGTTATCAAGCCTCTGTCCAACTTGATGGCAAAGCTGTTGTCATCAAATTGACCTCTTTAGGTTCTACGCAAACTTTAGCTGTATTCAACACAGATGGCAGTTTTGCAAATCAAGAGCTTGCCGCGCAGTTGTTAACCCAGATTTACCAAAATTGGCCAGCCTAGTCGTACTAGGCATTTTTTATGCAAAAGGTTCCCCTCATGTTAAAACAAACCTTGCTCTATACTGGTAAAGCTAAATCTGTTTATGAAACAGATAGTGCTGATCACTTAGTCTTAGTCTTCCGCGATGATGCTTCTGCATTCAATGGTGAAAAGATTGAACAGCTCGCGCGTAAAGGTAAGGTGAACAACCGTTTTAACGCCTTTATTATGGAAAAGCTTGCTGCTGCCGGCATTGAAACTCACTTTGAAAAACTTCTTACGCCAACTGAAGTTTTAGTGAAAAAATTACAAATGATTCCTGTTGAATGTGTCATTCGTAACTATGCTGCAGGTTCGCTTTGCCGTCGTCTAGGTGTAGAAGAAGGTAAAGAGTTAACTCCGCCAACATTTGAATTATTCTTTAAAGATGATGCTCTTGGCGATCCAATGGTCAATGAATCTCAAGCGATTGCATTGGGTTGGGCAAATGCAGAGCAACTTGCTCGCATGAAAGAACTCACTTACCAAGTGAACGATGTTCTTAAAGCACTATTTGCTGAAGGTAACATGCTTCTTGTTGACTTTAAACTTGAATTTGGTGTGTTCCACGACCGTATCGTACTTGGTGACGAATTCTCTCCAGACGGCTGCCGTCTATGGGATAAAGACACTAAGAAAAAGCTTGATAAAGACCGTTTCCGTCAAGGTTTAGGCGGTGTGGTTGAGGCATACGAAGAAGTTGCTACACGTATTGGTATCGACTTATCTGATCTTTAATTCAGAGCAAGTTTAAAAAAACCGAAGCTGATGCTTCGGTTTTTTTTATAAAAATACTGTTCCTGGTTGATAGCCCACGTATTTGGCGTATAACAATAACAACCATATACACATAACCACACATAAAACTAATCGCGTAATAATATTTAAACAGAACATGCCTGTGCCGTTTTTTGACATCCTTGTCACCTCATTTTATTTATTGTTGTTCTTCACTCCAGCGTCTTTGCTGTAAACGCTCAGCTTCTACTTCGCGTTTATTACGAGCCGATGTATATAACTTAGTCCCTTTTAATTCAGGCGGCAAATAATCCTGTGTGACAAAATGTTCAGGATAATTGTGTGGATATAGGTAATCCACGCCATAGCCTTCTTGCTGCATCATTTTGGTTGGTGCATTGCGTAAATGCAAAGGCACACTTAAATTAGCAGTCTTTTCAGCCAATTCCATGGCCCGATTAATGGCTAAATAGGTACTGTTACTTTTGGCACTGGTGGCCAAATACACAGCCGTTTGCCCTAAAATAATTCTCGCTTCTGGCATACCAATCGCCTGTACCGAGCGAAAACATTCACCAGCCAATAGCAGAGCATTGGGATTGGAGTTACCAATGTCTTCAGATGCTGCAATTAACATACGCCGCGCAACAAACACTGGATCTTCACCGCCTTTAAGCATACGTGCTAGCCAATACAAACTGGCATCGGGATCACTGCCACGAATGGATTTAATCAAGGCTGAAACCAAATCATAATGCTGCTCACCAGATTGGTCATAGCGCGCAATATTTTGCTGCGCCACACGTACTACCACAGCATTATCAATCACATTTTCAACATCAGGTTCAAAAGTATTGGCAATTAAATCGAGTAAATTAAGTGCTTTACGTGCATCGCCTGCTGCAAATTGAATTAAAGCATCAAACTCGCCAATTTGAATATGGCGTTCTTTTAAAAACTGATCTTGCTGTAATGCATAACGTAATAGCTGTTCAATTGCCTGTTCATCTAAGGCATTTAAACGATACACCTGACAACGTGATAACAATGCATTATTGACTTCAAAAGATGGATTTTCTGTGGTCGCGCCAATTAAGGTAATTTTGCCCTTTTCAACCGCGCTCAATAAGGCATCTTGCTGTGATTTATTAAAGCGATGTATTTCATCAATAAATACCACAGGCGTCAGTAAATCACCGCTGTCGGCAATAATTTCACGCAACTCTTTTACCCCAGTATTGAGCGCGGATAAACTAATAAAAGGACGGTCTACCGCTTGCGCCAATAACAATGCAATGGTGGTTTTACCAACTCCTGGTGGCCCCCAAAAAATTAACGAAGGTAGATGACCTTGGTCAATCATTTGTCTTAAAGGTGCTTGCTCACCGAGCAAATGTGCTTGTCCAATAATTTGGCTTAAGTCGCGTGGTCTTAAGCGTTCAGGTAGTGGAATTAAAGTCTCTGACATCGTCATATTCTTGTAGTGATCTTAATTCAAAGTCTACTATGTAATTTTAAGCTATGGCTAGTTGTCGCTGAATATCACTAAAATACTTCGCTTACATACGATGATAATAAAATATTATTTTTGTTGAAGATGCGTAAAAATGGAAAGTTTCAATATTTAGCATTCAGATGTTTATTGCTATACTTCAAGCTTAGTCTGTGATCTCTTTCACGATTTAATATTTTTTCAAGAGTGTAATCAAGAAAAAAATGCAATCCTCGCTCAAAAATAAGCACTCCATTTCTCATGCTCAGGATTGCAGTATACCAACGCATATCTCGAGGCTTCTTGCCGCTTCTGCATCGGAACGTACTTTAAATATTTTAAACTTGATTCCGCAATTGCTGTGTATTAAGACCAAATCCCAACATTATTTTTGTAATACAGCCTTAAATCAATACTTAGGCAAAAATTTAAATCATTCTGCTCGTCAGCATATAGGCTATTTCATTCATCCTGAAGATCGTGAAAATCTAACTGCATTATGGGATGAAGCTTCTATTTTAAATCAAGATTTTCAAAAAGAATGTCGTATTAAAAACTTACAGCAGCGTTATCAATGGTTTCGTATTAATGTGCAATTTAAACCACATCCCGATCTGGATTGGATTGCCACTTTAGATTGCATCCACAATTATGTGGTAGAGCGAAAACTTTATAAGCAGCAACAGATTAACCAAAAAAAGTTTTTAGATAGTAGTGCCGACTGTATTAAAGTCTTTAGCCCAGATGGTCGAATCACCTATATTAATCAATTTGGTCGTAATGTGTTACTTGAGCCTGAACAAAAATTAAATAATTTATTTTGGCTAAACTTACTCGATAAAACGGTACAACCTCAAGGTGTAACAGCCTTAACCAAAGCCCAAAAAGGCCATCAAGCACGTTTTTCAAGTATGACACAACGTAGAGATGAACCTATTTATCACTGGGATAATCTGTTAACCCCTTTATTAGATGAAAAAGGGCAAGTCAAACATATCTTATGTATTTCAAGAGATACCAGTCAGCAGATTCTTGCCGAAAAACGTCTTGAACATGCCTATACCTTTGATGATCTCACGCAATTGTATAATCGACGTGCCTTTCATCAACTCCTTGAACAATCCATTGTACAAGCACAAGCTGATGCTATATCGGTAGGTTTGGTCATGCTAGATTTAGATTGTTTTAAAAATTTAAATGATACGCTGGGTCATATGGCAGGTGATCATTTACTCAAAGTGTTTGCCTATCGTTTAAAAAAAGCTTTTCCTGAGCCTATGGTAGTTGCACGTTTTGGTAGCGATGAGTTTGCGATTATTATTCCTGATTTAAAATCTAAACAGGAGTTAATTGATTACGCGCAGCGTGCCGCTGAACAACTTGACACCCCAATTTATTATGAATCACAATACATCAATGGTGGGATCAGTATTGGTTGTGCCAGTTACCCTGAAAATGCCAGTAGCGCTGCACATTTAGTTCGCTGTGCGGATACCGCCTTAAATGATCTTAAAAAAACCGGTGGCGGTGGGGTTTTACCTTTTAATCATGACATGCTGCAAGCGCTAGAGCGTACTGCACAGAAGCTTAACTTAGCGCGTAAAATTTTACTTCATGATAGTGTAGTACCGTATTACCAACCAAAAGTGAATTTAAAGACAGGAAAAATTGTCGGCTTTGAAGCTTTATTACGTTGGTATGATCAAGGCGGTGGAGTCCAATCTCCGGTAGATATAGAACCTGCTTTTGAAGACTTTGCTTTAGCCACGCGCATGAGCGAAGTAATGCAACGTAAGGTGTTTAGTGATATTCGCTACTGTCTAGAGCACAATATCCGCTTACATCCTGTGGCGATTAATGCAGCACCAGTTGAGTTTTTACGCGACAATTATGCCGAGAGTTTACTGGCTCATTTAGATGAATATAATATTGCACCACAATTCATAGAAATTGAAATCACTGAGCAAAGTTTAGAAGCGCGTGGTGCAAGTTATGTACTCAGAGCCTTAAAAAAGCTCAAACATGCTGGCATCCGTATCGCTCTTGATGACTTTGGTACTGGGCATTCTTCTCTAACGCGTCTTAAAGACTATCCAATTGATATTCTTAAAATTGATCGTAGTTTTATTGAAAAAATGCACACTGATCCAAGTATTTTAGCCATCGTGACTGCAATTGGACAACTCGGTCCATCTATGCAAATTGAAATCTTAGCTGAGGGCATAGAAACCGCAGAACATGTTGCCAGCTTAGAACAACGTCAATGCGTCACGGGGCAAGGCTTTTACTTCCACAAGCCAATGCCAATTGATGAAGTCGTTACTTTAATCAACAGCCTTTAACGCACCCACCGTACAATATAATCTTCAATATCATCTTCATGAATATCAAGCTCTGATACACAGCGCCCTGCCACAGATTTTCGCGCTTGAATGACATTATCACGCGAGCCTGTATTTAAATAATGCCATGTAGGCAGTGGTTTATTTTCATGTAAACGACGATAGGCACAGCTGTTAGGTAACCAATGAATCGTGTTTAATTTTTCTGGGCTTAATTGAATACAATCAGGTACATGTGCTAAACGATTGCTATAGTCGCTGCAATGCCCAGTTTGGCAGTCGAGTAATTTACATGCCACTTTGGTATAGGCAACCTCATTACTTTCATCGTCTTCAAGTTTAATCAAGCAGCATAAACCACAGCCATCACACAGTGCTTCCCACTCTGCACCAGTTAATTGATCAAGGCTATAATTTTTCCAAAACTCAGGACGTAATTCAGTGCTCATCACATAGATACTAATTATAAACGCGCGATTATAGCAGCTTCACATGCTAAATTTTGGGTCGTTCATCCAAGTTCTCCCTATGCTTTAATATGTAATTTGAACACTTTATCAACAAAAGCCTAACAATCTTGGCGCTACTGACTTCTATACTTTAATTGGTATAACAACAATATGAGGGAGAAAACCATGTTCCGTTGGGCGATTATTTTTGCCGTTATCGCTTTAATTGCCAGTTTGCTTGGCTTTGGTGGCGTAGCCGGTTTATCTAAAGATTTTGCCGTTATTTTATTGGTTGTGGCTGTAATTTTAGCCATTGTTGGTTTCTTTTCTCGCAAAGTCTAAAGCAACATAATCTGTATAAAAAAGAAGAAGCACGCTTCTTCTTTTTTTTTGCGTAATAAGGTACAACTAAAGCTAAAGAGAAACTTTTATAAAAAGGGATAAATTTTCATGGCCTTAAGCATTCAAACACGCGAAATTGAATATACTGCACCAGATGGCACTCAATTGATTGGCTACTTTGCAGCACCAGAACATGCACAAAATCTAGCAGGTGTTTTGGTTGCACCAGAATGGTGGGGACGCAACAGTTATACCGAACAACGCGCGCGTGAATTGGCACAACAAGGCTATGCAGCTTTCGCCATTGATATGTATGGCGATAAAAAATCAACCACAACTGCAAGTCAAGCCAATGAATGGATGACGCAAACCTTTCAAAATCCACATACCATTGTAGAGCGCGCCAATGCAGCTTTAGCCACTTTAGCCGCCCAAGACCAAGTGGATGCTAACAAATTAGGCGCAATTGGCTTTTGCTATGGCGGTAAGGTGGTACTTGATTTAGCCCGCTCAGGTGCAGCTCTTCAAGCAGTGGCCACTTTCCATGCCGCTCTTGCAGCCAATGCCCCAGCTGAAAAAGATAAAGTTCAAGCAGAAATTTTAGTGTTACACGGCGAGCTTGATAGCATGGTAAGCCTTGATGACGTGGCTAAATTTAGAGCAGAGATGCATAATGCCCAAGTTGAGCATCACGTCATGATCTTTAAAGACGCGAAGCATGGCTTTAGTAACCCACAAGCCGATGAGCGTGCCAAAGCCAACGGTGTCGATTTAGGCTATAACCCACAAGCCGAAGCTGAAAGCTTAGATGCGATGTATGCCCTACTGGCGCGCCGTTTAGCTTAAATTTTTCCCATTTTATAACAATAAGGAGCATCACCATGACATGTACTTACTGCGATTTTGACGAATACGACGTGATTGCTAAAAATGATTTTGGTGTGGTTTTACCTGAACCAAAACCTCTTTCTCAAGGTCACTGTGTGATTATTCCGCTGCGCCATGTGTCTTCTTTTTTTGAAGTCACGGACAAAGAGCGTAAAAGCCTGATGTCATTGCTTGAACTGGCGCGCAACGAATTGGTATTACGTCATCAACCGGCAGGTTTTCATGTGGGCTTTAATGATGGTGATATTTTTGGTCAACATGCTCAGCATCTGCATGTGCACATTATTCCACGTTATGAAGGTAAAAATTTGCAACTTGATGAACGTTGGGGCATGCAGGCTTCGGCTTAATACGACCTAATTTGACGCAATCAAGATGATGCTTCGGCATCATCTTTTTTTATGCGATATACTCATGCGCTCATTTTGAGTCTGAGTTGCTATGAGTGAATTTCGTTTTTCTGATGCGTTATTAAGCTGGTTTGATGTGCATGGTCGACATGATTTACCGTGGCAAGTGGCTGATGACCCTTATAAAGTTTGGGTCTCTGAAATTATGTTGCAACAGACTCAAGTGAAAACGGTATTGCAGTATTTTGAGCGTTTTATTCAACGCTTTGCAACGGTCAACGATTTAGGCACAGCAAATTGGGATGATGTCGCACCCTATTGGGCAGGGCTTGGCTATTATGCGCGTGCACGTAATTTACATAAAGCGGCAGGCATAGTAGCAAGCCAAGGACATTTTCCAACTGATTTAGAAGGTTGGATGGCACTGCCCGGTATTGGGCGCTCAACCGCAGGCGCTTTGATGTCGCTGGGTTTACGTCAATATGGCGTGATTATGGATGGTAATGTCAAACGTGTGTTGGCGCGTTTTTTTGCCATTGAAGATGATTTATCTAAACCAATACATGAACGCAACATGTGGAACATTGCAGAAGATCTGTGCCCCACCAAGCGTAATCATGACTATACCCAAGCAATTATGGATTTAGGTGCAACGGTATGTACACCTAAAAAGCCCTTGTGTTTATATTGCCCTATGCAGGCACATTGTCAGGCGCACCAACAAGGTTTAGAGCAGCAACTTCCGTTTAAAAAAACCAAGAAGCCCGTTCCCGTTAAATCAGCGCAAGTGTTACTCATTAAAGATCAACAACATTGGCTATGGCAACAACGTCCGCATAGTGGCTTATGGGGTGGCTTATGGTGCTTACCTATTATTGAAGAACCTGAGCAATTTGCAGATTTATGTCAAAATTTAGGTTTAAGTCAGGTCATTCAACGCGCTGAAATTACCCACAGCTTTACGCATTTTACTTGGCAACTTGAAGCCTTATGTTTTGAAGTGCCTGCTGATCAACAACAACAGATATTAAATCAGTTGGGTGGTCAGTGGTTAAAACCAGAAATGGCACATGACATGGGAATTCCCACTGCAATGAAGAAATTGATTTCAGCTGTTCAGGTATGACATAGTCATCCCCATAATAATAAAAACCCAAGGGGTGATCTATGCCGTATCAATTGCTTGTTTTAACACTGTTCAGCCTCATTTTAGTGGCGTGTACTACACGCCCACCTGCCCCGCCAGCGATTCCTCAAGATCCAAGTACACACCTGAAAAACACCCCTTTACCACAAAAATTTACCCTACCTGTTGTAGGTATTCAAAGCCATGAACTACGTGACACTTGGGGTGCGGCACGCGGTCAAGGACGTCGTCACGAAGGTATTGATATTATGGCGCCACGCGGTACAAAAGTATTAAGTGCCACAGAAGGTGTCATTGCCGACTTACGTAATAACAATTTGGGTGGTAAAGTAATTTGGATACTCGGCCCTAGTTCTAGCTGGCATTATTATGCGCATTTAGATGTCCATCGTAGTGACTTAAAAGTTGGGGACTATGTTCGTCGTGGGGAACATCTTGGTTTTGTAGGCAATACAGGTAATGCCAAAGCCACCGCTCCTCACTTGCACTACGGTTTATATTTACAAGGTAAAGGGCGTGGTGCAGTCAATCCATTTTTATATTTACGTTAATTTTAGGAAGTTTTCATGTCAGAAGCGTTGATCAATCGTCTGGTAGAGTTTGCTGAATCAGGCAATCAACAAAAAATTGTGTTGGCAGGTCAAAGCCATCAAGGCTGGATCATGGAAATTAGCGACGAAGCCTTACAAATTAGTACAGGTTTTGCTGAAAAAACCGGTAAAGATATTTGGATCGATTTTAATGAGCTACAACAAGCTGAGCTTTGGTTTTGGGATAACCAACAAGATCAATGGGTAGAATTTAAACTCTAATTGAGTATATAAGGAGGAGCAAACCATGCTGAGCCGCTGTTCGTGGTGCTCCACCGACCCTATGTATCAAGATTATCATGATCAAGAATGGGGGCGTCCTGTGCATGAACCACATTTGCTGTTTGAAATGCTGTGTTTAGAGGGGCAACAGGCTGGGTTGTCATGGCTCACCGTTTTAAAAAAACGCAGCGCTTATCGTGCGCATTTCTTTCAATATCCTATTGCCTATATTGCTAATCTTTCAGACGCTGAGCTTCAGAAAAAATCACAAGATTCAGCTTTGATTCGTCATTTAGCTAAACTTAGCTCTATTCGTGATAATGCAATCGCATGGCAAAATATGCAAAGTAAAGGCTTTGAAATGCAGCAATGGTTATGGCGTTTTGCCGAGCATTCTACTCAGCCAGTTCAGCGTCCTGAACACCCCATTCCACAATATACACAAGCCAGTATGTTAATGTCTAAAGCCTTAAAGCAGCGTGGTTTTAAATTTATTGGACCTACAATTTGTTATGCATTTATGCAAGCGGTGGGTATGGTCAACGACCATGAAGCAAATTGTGCTTTTAGATATGTACATTAAAAGCTATCTAATTGATTGATTTAAAATAATATGTATAAAAAGTGTGTTTGCACCTAAAAAGCGTCTAGCTTATTTAACTTGATCAGCATATATTTAGAGCTATTGTTTAATCCCATCATCTTTATGGTGACACGGTACACTTGCGCCCGACGTATTTGACCGAAGAATTTTTGAGAAAAACTTATGAGTAAAGCCTTACCCATCGCTGTTGCAGTGCTTTTAGGCGGTGCTGCTCTTGTACCTGTTTACTATGCATCACAAAATCCGGCAACACTAACTGCTAAAGCTGACCCAAATGCCAAGCCAATTGCAAAAATTAGCTATGCATTAGGCTATGAAGTGGCTCATCAAACTCCACCTGAATTAGACGTAAATAGTTTTGTAGCTGGTATTCGTGACGGTCATGCGCGTACTGCACCCGCTTATACAGAACAACAATTACAACAGGCTTATGAGCAATTCCAAAAAGAGATGCTAGCCGAGCAAGAAGCGCAAACAACACAAGCCGAAGCTTCAAGTGATGCTTTCTTAACGGAAAACAAAACCAAGCCGGGTGTGCAAACTACTGCATCAGGTTTACAGTATAAAGTGACCCAAGAAGGGACAGGTAAATCACCTACTGCAACTTCAGTTGTAAAAGTGCATTACACGGGTAAATTGGTTGACGGTAAAGTCTTTGATAGTTCAGTTGAACGTGGTGAGCCAATTGAATTCCCACTTAATCAAGTCATTCCGGGTTGGACCGAAGGTTTACAACTGATGAAAGAAGGTGGCAAAGCGACACTTTATATTCCAAGTCACTTAGGTTATGGCGAACAAGGTGCTTCAGGCATGATCCCACCAAACAGCACGCTGATTTTTGATGTTGAATTAATTGAAGTTAAATAATTCAACACTGTATTTAAGGAGAGCCAAATGCTCTCCTTAATTTATTTTGAGATCATGTTATGAAAAAAACCTTATCTGTACTTGCTTTAACTTTTTGTAGTACCAGTTTTGCTGCTGACATTAACAATAAAAGTAGCTTAGAAAAACAAGTCGGTTATAGTCTGGGTTACAGCATGGCTGACAATAATAGTGACGTCTTTAAAAATATTGATATTGATGCATTTTTACAAGGCTTTAAAACGGCACTTGCAGGCAAAAATGCCAGTTTAAGCACAGCCGACATGGGCACAGCAATTAGCCAATATCGTCAAGCCAGCGAAAGTAAAGCCCTGGTTGAATTTCAAAAACAAGCGGCTGATAACCTTGCACAAGGTCAGGCTTTTTTAGCAGCCAATGCAAAAAAATCAGGTATTCAAGTCACCGCTTCTGGCTTACAGTATCAAGTGCTAAAGTCAACGCAAGCTAAAAAACCCAAAGCATCTTCTACAGTGCGTGTGCATTATGAAGGTCGTTTACTCGACCAAACCGTATTTGATAGTTCAATTGCCCGCCAACAACCGGCTGAGTTTGCGCTTTCGCAAGTGATCCAAGGTTGGACTGAAGGCGTACAATTAATGCCTGTGGGTAGCCAATATCGTTTTTTTATTCCAGCGCATTTAGCTTATGCTGAAACTGGTTCAGGCGATGTTATTGGTCCCAATAGTACTTTGATTTTTGATATTGAATTACTAGCAATTTTAGATTAAAAAAAGACCGCCTCGGCGGTCTTTTTAATTATGGGCGTAAATGACGTGGGCGGATGCCTGTTAATATTAAACCTACAGCATAGGTCACCGCGCCTACCATGCATAAGCCCAGTACTTGCGCTACGCGTAACCACTCTGCAACATCTCCGTTATACCAAGTTAAGGCATAGGCTAAGGCGAGTACCATTAAGCTATTGGCAATCAAAAATTGCAGCATGAGCTTTTTCCAATGTGTGCCAAAGCGGAAAATATCGCGTTTGTGTAAATAAAAATATAACAGGCCAGCATTGACTAAAGCCGAGCCGGAAGAAGCTAAAGCCAATGCCATGTGCTCTTCTTGCCATCCCATAAACTTAAATACACCAATCAAGATTAAGGTCAGTACCGCATTGACTGCCACAGTCATTAAGCCCACCCGCACTGGTGTTTTCGTGTCTTGTTGGGCGTAAAAACCTGGCGCAAAAACTTTAATCAGCATAAAAGACAATACCCCCGCACTCATACATTGCAAGGCAAGTGCCGTCATTTGCGTATCAGCTAGGGTAAATTGACCACGTTGGAAAAGCGTTTGAATAATTGGGGTCGAGAGCATAAATAAAGCCAAACTCGCAGGCACACCGGCAAGTACAATAATTTTAGCGGCCCAATCCATCATATTGCGATATTTGGTTTGATCTTGTTCGGCATGACGCGCTGACAATGCCGGTAAGATTACCGTACCAATCGCTACACCAATTAAACCCAATGGTAACTCTGTCATACGTTCAGCACTGTATAACCATGACACCGAACCATCTTGCATAAACGAAGCCCAAATAGAATTGAGCAATAGGTTAATTTGCGTGACTGAAACACCAAATAATGCCGGTAGCATCAGCTTTAAGATACGTTCTACACCCTCATGTTTAAAATCAATTTTAGGTGGAATCAGCAGCTTTTTGCGCCATAGCTCAGGAATTTGTAAGGCAAGTTGTAAAAAGCCCGCCACAATCACCGCCCAACCCAAAGCCATAATTGGCGTTGCCATATAAGGCGTGAGCCACAATGCCCCTGCGATCATGGACAAATTCAGCAATACAGGTGCAAATGCAGGCGTCGTAAACGAGCCATAACTGTTTAAAATGCTGCTGGCAAATGCAGTGAGTGACATAAAAAGTAAATATGGAATCGTGAGACGAAACATATCTGTAGCTAAGGCAAATTTCTCTGCATCATCATGAAAACCCGGCGCATAAACATACATAATGGCAGGAGCTGCGATCATGGCAATCAAAGTCAATAAAGTCATGAATGTGGCTAAACAGCCAAAGACTCGACTAATTAAAATTTGCACTTCAGCATGGGTACGCGTGGTTTTGTATTCAGTTAAAACCGGAATAAAAGCTTGTGAAAATGCCCCTTCAGCAAACAAACGCCGAAAAAAGTTCGGAATTCGAAACGCAATGACAAAAGTGTCAAAGTCTTTGCCTGCACCAAACACCCCAAGCAACACTACATCACGGACTAAACCCATGACACGTGAGAGCATGGTCATTGCACTCACAATAAAGGTCGATCGCCACAGCGCCATCAGAAGCACCTACAGATTAAATTGAACGCTATTGTAAAGAAAGGCATGCCCTATCGCATGCTTAAAATCATTCAAAATGTGTCGAATCACGTAACAAGTCACGAAATTTTTGCCACTGAAAATACGGGCCCGGATCGGTTTTACGTTGTGGTGCAATGTCAGAATGACCGGCAATATGTGAGGAAATTTTTGGATAAGCTTGACGTAAAGCATGCGTAACTTGACTTAAAGCCTGATATTGCAGGTCACTAAACGGCTGATCATCACTTCCCTCAAGTTCAATGCCAATCGAATAATCATTACATTCTGCTTTGCCTAAATAACTTGAACGGCCTGCGTGCCAAGCTCGGTCATTGAAATTCACAAATTGCAAAACTTCGCCGGTGCGCAAAATCAAAACATGTGCAGAAACTTGCATGCCTTCAATGGTCTTAAAATAAGGATGCTCACTCCAATCCAATTGATTTTGAAAAAATTTTTCAATATAGCCACCGCCAAATTGCGATGGTGGCAAACTAATATTATGAATCACTAACAGTTGAATTTCAGTGCCTTGTGGGCGCTGATTATAGTTTGGCGATGGCACCTGCCTTGCCCCAATCAGCTGACCATGTTCCACAACAAAAGTAACAGCCTGTGACATGATGCACGTCCTTAAAAATAATTAAAATAAAATAAAAACTGGGCTCCATGCTAAAACTTTCTTGGTAAAATCTCAAACCTTGCAAAGAAATTGGATAAAAAATCAGTCATTTTAAAGTAACAATGCTAATATAAGCCGCAATTTTTGATAGACGTTATAAGATACGGAACTTCGCATGAGCATCTCTCAATCTTTGTTAGAAGAATCAATTCAAATCAATATTCAGCATGCCTTGCAAGAAGATATTGGTGACGGTGACATCACGGCTTTATTAACACCTGAAGATGAACAAGCTACGGCAACCATTATTAGCCGTGAACAGATGATTCTTGCCGGTCGTCCTTGGGTCGATGCGCTGATTCAAGCTTACGATGCTACAGTAGAAGTGACTTGGTTAAAGCAAGAGGGCGAAACTGTTGCAGCCAATGAAGCCTTTTTAAAGCTCGCAGGCTCAGCACGTAGCTTACTTACCGTAGAGCGCCCTGCCCTGAATTTTATTCAAACTTTGTCGGCTGTAGCGACCAAAACGGCACTATATGTCAAAGAGTTAGATGGTTTACATACCAAACTTTTAGATACACGTAAAACTCTACCGGGCCTGCGTATTGCACAAAAATATGCAGTGGCGATTGGTGGTGGTCAAAACCATCGTTTAGGTTTATTTGATGCCTTTTTAATTAAAGAAAATCACATTATGGCCGCAGGTGGCATTGCGCAAGCGATTGCCAAAGCCCATCAAATTGCACCGGGTAAATTGGTTGAAGTTGAAGTTGAAACTTGGGATGAGCTCAATCAAGCGTTAGAAGCCAAAGCCGATATTGTGATGCTGGATAACTTTAGCCAACAACAAATGATTGATGCAGTGAAACATGTTGCAGGACGTTGTAAATTAGAAGCATCGGGTAATATTACTATTGCCAATTTACGTGAAGTGGCGACTACAGGTGTCGATTACATCTCAATGGGTGTTTTGACTAAAGATGTAACAGCCATTGATTTATCTATGCGCTTTAATGGTTAAGCAAAAACAGCCAAAATATGAAGGGTGCTATAAAGCACCCTTTTTTATGCTTTAATCATCGTCACGATTTTGCTCACGGTCATCACGGTCATCACGGTCATCACGGTCATCACGGTCATCACGGTCATCACGGTCATCACGGTCATCATGATCGTCTTTTTGTTCACTGCGTTGTTGTTCTCGTTCTTCGCCACGATCCATACAGGCGGTCATACTAAATGCCATTGCCATAATGATTAAGCCTAAAAAAATTGTTTTCATCAGCAGTTTCCATGTTGTGGTCTTATTTTATTTAAACAAAGAATGCGGCTTGGCTGTGCTGCAAAATGTAAAAACGCACCCGAAGGTGCGTTTTTGAGCTCAGCTTGAATGCTTACCAACCTAAAGCTTCTTGTTGTTTTTTCACTAATTCTTGAATGCCTTTTTCAGCCATTTCTAACATGGCATTGGATTGCGCACGGGTAAATGGTTTTTCTTCGGCTGTGCCTTGAATTTCAATAAACTCACCGGCTTGGGTCATCACCACGTTAAGGTCAGTTTGGCAGTTTGAATCTTCTTCATAGCAAAGATCAAGTAACACCTCATCTTGATACATACCTACAGAGATTGCCGCCACTAAGCCTTTTAGTGGATCTTGTTTAATGCGTTTTTTCTCAAGCAACACATTCATGGCATCCACTAAAGCCACCGCTGCACCTGTAATTGAAGCAGTACGCGTACCACCGTCAGCTTGAATCACATCACAGTCAATGGTAATGGTATGTTCACCCAATTTTTTCAAATCCACCATAGCACGTAAACTACGGCCAATTAAACGTTGGATTTCTTGCGTACGACCACTTTGTTTACCACGTGCCGCTTCACGGTCGCTACGCGTATGGGTCGAACGTGGCAACATGCCATATTCAGCAGTAATCCAACCTTGACCCTGACCTTTTAAGAAACGTGGTACAGAGTTATCAATACTTGCAGTACAAAGGACTTTGGTATGACCGAATTCAACCAATACTGACCCTTCTGCGTAACGTGTATAGTTACGGGTAATTTTCACGTCACGTAATTGATCTGCTGTTCGTTGGTCGATACGCATCATAGAAGCTATCCTAAGGATTTAAAATTGAAGAGCTTGAGTATAGCAGATTAAAACTCACGTTTTGCCTGCAAAATGGAGGCTGTTTTTTGCTAGACTACAGACAAATTTTCTCAGATAAACACTATGCCTATTCGTGAAGAACAAAAACAACAAACCCATCAAGCTTTGCTTAATGCAGTGCTGAGTTTAAGTTGTCAGGGTCGCACGTTTAGCAGCATGAGCTTGCGTGAGATTACCGGTGAGGTCAATCTTGCACCTGCAACTTTCTACCGTCATTTTCAAAATATGGATCATTTGGCTTTAGAGCTGATTGATCATATTGGTATTTTCTTAAAAGCCTGTTTTGGCAATATATGTAAAATGGCAGTCAAAGAACCTTATGATCACGAACAACGTTTAAATTATTTATTTGATGTGGTCAGTAAGCATCCTGAATATTGGTCTTTTTTTATTCATGAGCGTAGTAGTGGCTCAACAATTATTCGTCAAGCCATTAAACGTGAAGTGAAGTTTTTAGTGCAATACACGGCAAGCACCATACAAAATATGCAAAATTTTGCTGCCGTCAAAGATACCGAAGAATTACCCATTTTTGCTGATATATTCGTCAACATGACTTTTTGTTGGGTGATCCAATGGTTGGATTTACGTTATGTAGAAGATGTCATTCAACAAAAAATTGCACAAGACAAGGTCAAGGTTAAAGCCTTATTACAAACTCAGCTGATCTATGGCGGTATTCAAACTTGGCAATAAAAAGCTGCCCTTAGGCAGCTTTGATAAGTTGCAATTACTTGGCTTTACGTTCTTTTTCAACGAGGTAATTGATGACCTGTACTACCTTGCCATCATCACCTTGCACCACATATTTACCGTTAACTACCACAGCAGGTACGCCTGTCAATTGGTATTGCTTGGCCAATTGATTAGCTTTGCTGACTTTAGCGGTAATTGGGAACGAATTATATAAACTATTAAATTTTGCTTCAGGCACACCATATTTTACAAAAAATTGTGCTTGCGATTTTTGATCAAAAATTTGCTGACCTTTATCATGAATGGCATGGAACAAAGGTAAATGGATTTTGCGACGGATTTGCAGTGCTTCTGCCACGTAATAACCGCGCGCGCTTTGCTCCCAAACAGGGTTCATTGCCGCCGGTGTACGCACAAAGTTTACATCTTTTGGTAGTTTACGTAACCATGCCTGCATATGCGGTTCTAAAGTAAAACAGTGACCACAGCCATACCAAAAGAATTCACGGACTTCAATCTTGCCTTTTACATCCACGACACCCGGATTTGGCAGCACCGTGTAGTCTTTCCCCGCGACAAAATTAGCAGCCATAGCGCTACCTGAAATCGCAAACATTGCCGTTGCAATACTGCCCAACACAAATTTTTTCATTGAGTGGTTTATCCTCGAAATAATTCTGCTTAGTTTAGGCAAATACTATAAAACAAATATGCAAATTTAGTTTTGATTGTGTGAAGTTTTTTAGTGCTTTTATCGCTTTTTTCCAAATAGTCGCTACACTAGGATTATTTAAATTATAACGACTTAAATTGAGGTGGCACCCATGTCGCAACTGAATGTTGACCCGCAAGAAATTGCTAAATTTGAAGCATTCGCAGCCATATGGTGGGATCAGCATTCTGAGTTCCGCCCGCTGCATATGATTAACCCGCTACGTTTAAATTGGATTGATGAACACGCAGGTGGGTTAAGCGGTAAAAAAGTGCTTGATGTGGGTTGTGGTGGCGGAATTTTAGCCGAAAGCATGGCGCGCCGTGGTGCCAATGTTTTAGGCATTGATATGGGTGAAGCGCCGCTCAATGTGGCACGTTTACATGCCGAGCAAGAAAATGTCAGCAATATTGAGTATCGCCAAGTGCCCGTTGAGCAACTTGCCGAAGAACAAGCGGGTCAATACGATGTGGTGACTTGTATGGAGATGCTAGAGCATGTCCCTGACCCTGCATCAATTATTTTAGCCTGCCAAAAGCTAGTAAAACCGGGTGGTCATGTGTTTTTCTCCACCATTAACCGCAATCCAAAAGCATATTTATTTGCCATTATTGGTGCCGAATACGTTTTGCGGATGTTGGCTAAAGGCACACATGACTATAGCAAGTTTATTAAACCATCCGAGCTTGCACGTGACATCCGAGCGGCTAATTTAAAGCTCAAAGATATGACCGGTTTACATTATAACCCATTGACCAAAAACTATTGGTTAGCCCCAAATGTCGATGTCAATTACATGGTCTATACCGTCAAAGAAGAGGCTTAAATGAAAGCGGTTTTATTTGATCTAGATGGCACGTTAATTGATACCGCAGCCGATTTTGTACGCATTATTCAAAATATGTGCCGTGAGAAAGGCATGAAGCCTGTCGCAAGCGAGTTGATTCGTGCCCAAGTATCGGAAGGTGCACGAGCGATGGTCAAATTGGTTTATCCTGAATTAGATGTGAATGACCCAGAATTTTTACAGCATCGTCAACGCTTTTTAGATATCTATGGCACTGATATTGCAGTCGACACTGACTTATTTGCAGGCATGTATCCCCTATTAGATGAGCTAGAAGCTGCACAGATTCCTTGGGGCATTGTCACCAATAAACCACGTTGGTTAAGTGAAGCATTACTCAAGGCGTTAAACTTAACCGAGCGTTGCGGTGTCTTGGTCTGTCCTGAAGATGTAACGCACACCAAGCCTGATCCTGAGCCGATGTATTTGGCCGCTCAACAGATCAATATTACACCTGAAGATTGTATCTATGTGGGTGATCATCCACGTGATATTGATGCAGGTCGCGCAGCCAACATGTACACGATTTTAGCCGCTTATGGTTATTTACCATTGGCGCACAAAGATGACTTAACAGCTTGGCAGGCAGACTGTATAGTCAATGATGTAGCTGAATTACATCAAAAAATTCAGCAAATGGTCTTATCCGCTTCAACTTAACAATATAAATAACAAGTCGCTAGGAGGTGTCACCATGAAATACTCACAATACCAACCACGCCCCGATTTACTCAAAGACCGTATTATTTTAATTACGGGTGCCGGTGATGGCATTGGGCGTGCAGCAGCGTTGAGCTATGCATTACATGGCGCAACGGTAGTGTTACATGGTCGCACTTTAAACAAACTTGAAGTGATTTATGACGAAATTGAAAGCTTAGGTGCACCGCAGCCGGCAATTTTGCCGCTGCAACTTTCTAGCGCTTCCCCACGTGATTATGAATTGCTCTATAACACCTTAGAACAACAATTTGGGCGTTTGGATGGAATTTTACATAATGCTGGAATTTTAGGTGAACGTACCGAATTGGCCAATTATCCAATTGAAACTTGGGATGATGTAATGGCGGTCAATTTACGCGCCCCATTTTTACTCACTCAAGAATTATTGCCATTATTACAACGTTCAGACAGTGCCTCGGTGGTGTTTGCAAGTTCTGGGGTTGGTCGTGAAGCGCGTGAACGCTGGGGTGCTTATTCGGTGTCTAAAATTGCCATTGAAGCCGTTAATCAACTCTTTGCTAAAGAAAATAGCTATCCAAACGTGCGCTTTAACTGCATTAATCCGGGGGCCACACGTACCGCCATGCGTGCCAAAGCTTATCCTGAGGAAGATCCAAAAACTTTGCCTCCCCCTGAATCGATTATGCCGGCTTATTTATATTTAATGGGTGATGACAGTTTACAGCTCAATGGCGCGAGTATTGACGCGCAAGATTAACATTGGTGTTGAATTTTGCAGCATATTTAGCCAAAGGCGCATTGTGTTTCTAAGCATTTACACCATACTTAAACGCTAAATTTACACGTTGAGATTGATATGTCTGACTTTAGCAATATCACAGTCACTGCCCTAGACGATGGTATGGTGTCACTTTTAATTGATGGTCAACCGATTTCTGAAAAATACGGAATGAAGTTTGAAGCCAGTATTGTGGATGACTTACAAGCTTTAGAAAATGGTCAAAATCTTAAGTTATTTGATCAGTTTGTATTTTCTCATACCGATCTAAACTTTGAACACAGCTATAAATACATCACGCATATTGTGAAACAAGATGATGCTTACAAAGTCGCCAAGAACTTTACTTACATCATTAAAATTGAAGGGCAACCTGAGATTGAACATGTGATTACCAAACAAGGGCAACCGATGAGTGCTGAAGATGTTTCAGAATTCATTAATTCACATATTCAAAAGTCACTTAATGAATATACCGACTTAAAATACGCCTATTAATTAAAATAAGACCGCTTGCGGTCTTTTTTTGAGCACAATAATCGCTTTATTAAATTAATTTTACAAAATTATTCGGTTTTACAAATAAATAAGCTCGCCTTATGCTGTATGTATTCAAACATAAACCGTATTAGGTATATTTTCATGGCAGATCAACAACGTAAAATCGACACCATTCGTTCAATTGAAAATCTACAACTACCACGCAGCTTAATTTCAGCTTTAGATGACCGTATGCAAGCCCAAGAGGTTTTAGAAGCCATTTGCTCATTACAGGTGCTCAATCAACAATGGAATTAAGCCCTTAAACAACAGCCTACACATATAGGCTGTTTTTTTGCATTTAAGAATCGACTATTAAAACAACAGCTTTTACCGCATAATATTCTTATTTCCTCTACTTTATTTAAGTTATTTATCTGTGTTCTTCACAGTTTCTCTGCATTCTTTGCGTAGAGTAAACACTATTGAAAAAAGATTCCAAAATGGGGGTTCACAACATGCAAAAGATATTGGCAAGTGTGGCAATTTCTTTGAGTGCCTTGATGGCAAGCAGTGCTTTAACCGCTGCCCCACAAGTTGAATATTTCCCTGAAGCCGATACCCATACACCTTCTACCTATAAACATCGCGATAAACGACATACGGAAGATGCTCAATACCGTTCACATGAACAGCGTGGTATGAAGCGTCTAAAACAAATGAAATGGCAAACCGGTTACGTGATGCCACAGCATTATCGTAGCGATGGTTATAAAGTAGAATATAAAGACAATGACTTACCTAAACCAAGCCGTAATCAACAGTGGTATAAAGTGAATAATCATTATATCTTGCTCAATTCCGACACCAACAGTATTGTTAAAATTCAAGATTAAATCTGTGTGATCTCTTTTAAGCCTAAACCCATGTTTAGGCTTTTTTTATGCAATTTTATTGAAATATAGTGATCTTCTTTTTTTCTCCATACATTTCACATTTCACCTAAATTCCCCCCATCGTTTATCTAGTTTTTTGACCTAAATTGAACTCATCGGAAAACATCTGTACACAGTTTAGGTATCAGCAATGAAAAAACTTCTAACAACGATTGCGCTGTCATTAACCGCTGTAATGGCAACTACAACAGCAATGGCAGGTCCGGGTCCTGATCATCGTTTTGACCCTCGTAAAGCACCACCACCGCCTGCCCACATGGTGAAACACGGTCCACAGTTTAAGCATACGCCACCGCCGGTACATGCGAAAAAATATCAAGATGATCGTCGTTTTAGTCAAAGCAATTTACGCGTAGGTCAAACCCTACCCCGTGCTTTTGATTCAAAGCGTTTTGAAGTTAACTCACGTGATGCACGTGGTTTAGCCAAAGCCGGCAAAAATCAACAATGGTATAAAGTGAATGGAGATTATGTATTAGGGCTTGTTGAGAATTAACAAAGGCTACTGATTAATTTATAATAGTACTATGGATAGATACATACTTACTGATGCCCAATGGGCAAAAATGGAACCTTTTTGCCTAGGTAAAGTGACCGAT
>Ga0172378_10000025_pt1 | contig 105204 bp, 91 predicted proteins | sample GrowelOW332metaG_FD_119755 | JGI IMG/M metagenome (GOLD analysis project Ga0172378, IMG submission 119755) | Groundwater microbial communities from an aquifer near a municipal landfill in Southern Ontario, Canada - Pumphouse #3_1 metaG | ecosystem: Environmental > Aquatic > Deep subsurface >... | reverse complement strand
TATTTCATCAGCATCATTTTGCGAGTTTCGCTGTGATTGTCTGTGCTGAGGCGATAGAAATACAGACCACTGGTAACGTTGTTGCCACGTGAATCTGTACCGTTCCATACCACAGTGTTCTTTCCGCGGGTGGCTGTTCCGTTATACAGAGTATTAACAAGCTGACCCTTCACGTTGAACACATCCAGTCTGGCGTTGCCATTCTTGGGCATATCGAAACTGATGGTTGTTTCCGGATTGAAGGGGTTCGGATAGTTTTGATTCAGGATATTGCTTACCACAGGTACGACAGGATCATTGCTGTCGCTACCGGGGAATACGATATCTAGTTCCATAAACATCACTGTTCCGCCATCATTGGCTGGGAAGATGTCAGGTTCGATGGGATAAGCTCCCCATGTGTTGTCATCCAGGAACATAAATCCAACTCTGCCAATGGGATCGCCAGTTTCTGTCTGTCCCATATACTTCACTTTGTCGGCGGGGTATACCCACATAGGGATCATTCCAGCCAATTCCGGAGTATCCACAGCATTCAGGCGCATAGGATCACTCCAGGTAGTTCCGTTATCTTTGGAAGTAACGATCATGATTTCTGGACCTGTGGTATAGGGGACATCCTCAGGATAATCTTCGGGCCAGTTGAATCCATTTCTAGCTCTTTGAGAATCTTGCCACACCATAACCATCATACCTTGTTCGTTTACCTCGGTAAGCTTCTGATTATTGTAATGGAAATCCATATTACCGGCAGCATCGGAGTGTAAGTCTGCATCCATATGCGGTAATGGCATGTTGACTTCAATAGTCGGGTGATACGTATCATCGGATTCCTGGTACACAATCTCATCTACTTCACCGAAAGGAGCTTCAATATCCCAAGGTATATAGTGTTCATTGAAAGTATCACCAACTGGAAGTTTGGGGAATATATCCTGAATAAGGAATTCCTGAGTGTTGGTATCATACACGATATTCTTTAGGTTCTGCATGTAGGGGTAGTAAGTAAGTTCTATGGTGCTTAACGCAAAAAGGCCAGGAGAGTGAATGCGTCCCAGATTGTCGATCACTGCATTCTGGTGGCTGGAATTGAAGCTGAAGAACAATTCGCCATCAGCATAAGGAAGATTCGTTTCGGAATTGATAAAATAACCTTCATTATTTGGCGGAACGGGAGGATTCCACGCATTCATTCTACCCATAGCACTCACTCTGGTCCAAGTTCCTTGTCCATAATTCGGGCAAATGAAGACATCCATATCCGGTTCCATGATTATAGAGCCATCTGTTGCACGAGCAATGTGATGTCCATAATAATAGATATTTCCCAAATTATCTACTGCAAGAGTATAGTTTGGACGACGGAAGTTGAGCTCATCGGTATTCCATGCGTCCAATTCCGGGATGGTAATATAAGTCCAGGTCAGGTTGTTGCCCATCATCATACCTTCAGTAGTAAAATCGGCATAACCAATGATGCAGTTTTCACTGGGATCTCCATTTAATGCATGGGAAATAGAGTTTCTTGCCAGCACATATACTCTTCTCATATTGGCATTGGGAGATGGACCGATTTTGATGGTCGGCCAGATGAATTCATTGTCGTCAGTCACTCCGACTTCCAGCGGGTTGTTCATTACGGGAATAATGGTATTCCAGGAGCCCGGTGCGTTTCCAATAAATGAATCCCATACAAACTGGACCTCAAGCTCTGTGTCTGTGTCATGATTAGCATGCCAGGCGTACATCGGAATTCCGCTAATAGGATCAACGCCCAAGGTTGGGTATCCTTCATGGTTTGTAGTATTTGAAATCTCATTTGTCTGAACTGTACCATCTGCAGCTATGTGTGCCCAGAATACACGACGTGTAGACTCTAATGTCACTTTCCCGTGGTAAGTAAGGAAATATCCACCACCGGCTTCATCCGGGATTACCTGAATGGGAAGATGATTGTAAGCACCGATCTGGTAGTCGTAGTAGTTATCAATTATCTCGATAGGAGGGGTAGCCATAGTATACGTGGGTACCTCATCACGACTGGGAGCGGTAATCTTCTGAACTATTGGGGTGTAAACAGGCTTCTTCGTATTATCGGGTTTCGCGGGATTTGCAAAGACTGCTCCGATAATAAAAGAGAAGCATAAGGTTAGTAACAGGACTTTTTTCATTGTTCCTCCAGTAATTATTCTCATTATTCTAGTATCTCATCTTGAGTGAAACGCGATGAGCGCTCTTTATCATGGATTCTGCCAGGGGGCCCATATCTGTATAGGCATAGTCGATATTGAAGATTCCAATACTTGTGGGAACTTGCCAACCGGCACCTGCACTAAAGCCCGCAGCATCGTAGTTAATCTGGTAACCAGCTCTCAGGAATAGATTACCCAGTTTATACTCGGTTCCCAAGTTCCAAGTTTCCAAACGGTCAATTACGTTATCCAATTGCACCGAAGCAATCCAATATCCGGTGTCATTTCGCATCAGATCCCCAGATACGCCCAATGAAAAGTGCATCGGGATCTTACTCTCCAGTTCGGGTCCGTCTTCGTCTATATCTCCATCACCATCATTATCGATCAAATCAAATGGATCTTCGTCCGTAGAACCATCACCATCATCATCTACAGTGTAACGGATATCTGGTCCGAAGTTCTTTAATGCCATGCCAATCTTTATGTTTTTCCATCCCGTATTGTACATGGAACCCATATCCAGAGCATAGCTGTTTACATCGTATTCGTAGAGATTTTCGCGTAAGTACTTCACTCCCACGCCAGCAGAGAATTTATCGGTAAACTGCTGTCCGTAGGTTAACCCCATAGCAATGCTGCTATTGGTAAAATACTCTCCAGTAGGACCGAAGGTTTCTTCTTCCGTAACTTCAAGTTTGTCCATATGCAATACCGATCCATACACCGCAAAAGTAGATACTCCGTTGGTATATGTAGCTGCTGCAAATTCGTGCATGATGTCGGCTACCCAGTTGGTATGAGACACAAACACCTGGTTTTGGAACGCTGGAGCCAATCCGGCAGGATTCCAAAACACGGAAGAGATATCGTCACTTACCGCTGTGTAAGCTTCACCCATGCCAATGGCTCGAGCATCGACACCTAGCTTTAGAAACTGCATGCCAACCGTGCCAACTTTACCAAAAGGTTTTGCTTGAATACATACTGGCAATAGCATAACGGCGAGAGCGAGGATCAGGATATTATTCTTTTTCACAGTTCCTCCCTATTTGATAATGACAAACTTGCCGACTTTTATTTTGTTGGTGTCTTTATTCTCGACACTGAACAGATACACGCCAGGGGCGATGATCTGGTTATGTTTGGACAGCAAATCCCAATCATGCATACCACTTGCGGCAATACCTTGGGTAGTAGCTCTGGATATCGTAACCACATCGGTAATCGGAGGACCATCATGATGAAGGGTTTCCACCAAGTCTCCCGCCAGAGTATAGATGCGAATTGTGCAACGGTTGGGAAGGTTTACGAACCACAAACGGCGGCTCTTATCTCCCTTTTCGTCGTTTTCACGGCGTCCGTCGAACTTGCTGCGACCAATGTAGGGGTTGGGTATCACCATAATGTCATTCATATTGTCTCGAGCCAGCGTGCCTGGGAAAACAACCTTCATGTTTGCATCTGCGTCACGTCCGGTTTCCAGAAAACTTAAATTCTGTTCTGGAATACCACGGTCGTATGCAGTAAGTGCTACATAATATTCGATACCACGAGGAGGGTTATTGATGGAAGCCCTATAGAATCTGCGTGCAAGACGCTCTTCCTTGAGGCTGTTCAATTGATCAGGCGTAGGATCGGCTTCTCCACTCGGGAAGGCAAAGCCTTTCAATGGGATTACCTTTGAATCGAAAAGAGCATCGAATAGTCCAGGACGATTGATTTCATTCAGATACGGATGCATAAACAATCTTGCCTGTAGCACCTTGATTTCCTGATCGGAAAGCATTGAGTTATTTTGGGCAATCTCATCTGCAGCGCTCTGAATCTCAGTTGTCCAGTCCTTGTCGGGATCGTATAAGGGCCAGCCATAGAATATGGGACCATTAGGCTCGAAAGCATAGTATTGGTCATATTTGGTGAATTTGTTGTATTCTTCCAAACTGGCTTGCCATCCGCGATCACTCATAACAGGTGAATCTGAGGGATTGGGCAGACCTGTATCTATGCCGGTGTAGCCACCATAATCCTTACGCAGACTGTCATTGGCGGCGTAGCGGTTTACATCATAGTCATCTTCATCCAAATCAGTATCAACTTTATCCCAGCGGCGAATTTGTTCCCAGTCTTCTCTACTTCCGCTTCCAGAACGACCCCATAAGCTATAACCCTGGAAGTCGTGTCTTAAGCGGAATCCAGTAAAGGGATTCACTAATGCGTTGTTTTTGAACTCATACCCATCGGAAAATCTATGTTCCTCTGGCCAGTAATCCGGCCAGATTCCAGCAGCCATTTCTGCTGTAGGATAGCTATCAATATCGGTAATAGCATCCTCGTAATCTGGGTTTTGCCAACCAATTTCGGCTGTGGGTACGTTCATGAAATCATAGGAGAATTCTGAACGATTATCCCAATAAACATCCAGTGCATTTCCGGAATCGGTGTGCACTATTTCCGCCAGCATGTTGGGAATTGTGGGAGGTTCAGGGGGATTATAGTGAGAGATAGTATCAGGTTGAGTAACAGTGATCAGATCCTGAGCGTTTCCATAAATGATTTTCGCCCAAGATGCAGTGGATTTCAGTTCTTCCTTATTATCACCCGGAAATACTGCAACCACGATCTTCATGGTTTTACCAGGAGCAAGATCCCAACGTTTATAATAATTGCCATACTCATCTTGTTCGTTATATTCCGGGGTTCCCGGTCTGGCACCATAGAATGCAAACAGGAAACGGGTATCGTTCGGGCTGGGTTGCTCCCATTCCATCACATCCTCATCTTCGGCTCGAAGCGGAGTGTATTTACTGGTGTCCGGATTCTTTCCGGTAAGCAGCCAATACTTCTGATTCGAAGTTTTGATGGTAGGACCCACATTACGTGGATCTGAATCATCAGGACCGTTGCCCACTCTCCAATACCAGCAGTGGAATTGTAGCTTATCCGGATCAGGGGTGCATACGCGAGCGCCCACCAGACCAGGGCTAAGACCGCGATCAAAATCTGCATCATAGGTATAGGCAAATTCGTAACCCTTACCCTTCACATATCCGGATTTATCGTCAGAAGCTTTATCAGAGCCATAAGTATTGGGACCAACGTCTGCATCGAAGTAGATACCCATGGCGCAGTCATATAATGAGTCTGCCTGGTTCATGTTAGTGATATTGAACTCGATATACACCAAGTTTTTAATATAATCGTAGCTCCATTGATAACTCATTTGGCGCACTCTTACATTTAACGGATAGTGTGTATTACTTCCCTTCCGACTACCATAATCCCGATCGACATTTGTAATGCCCAAGGGGCAGTAATCGTAATAGTAGCCAATGAAATCTTGTTCCGATATGGGAGCGCCATCCTCATCAATACGTCCGTCGAAGTCATCATCATAAGGTTTGGAATAGGTGAAGGTCTTTTCCCCGTGCTGTTGAGAGGGATCCTCAAGATCCATGAATCCCAGCGGGAACCAAATCTCATAATTCTCCGGTTTATCCAAAACAATAAAGTCGTTTGAGGACATATCACTAAGGTAATATCCTCCAAACGCACTAAATGCTTCTGGCAATTCACTGCTTGCCCGGAAGGGGAAAGTATAACCGGGGAAATCTTCATCTATCAATCCGTCTCCGTCGTCATCAATACCGCGTTTCTGACTACGTACAGATGCGGTAGCGATAGCATCATATCGATTATACAATTCATAGTTTGGATGGGAAACAATAAGTGGATTGTATGCCGGTAAAAACTCATAAAGGTCATCATCACCATCGAATCCCACCGTGACTAGTGTATCCAACAAGGGGGTCAAGGTGTTGTTCCACAGTTCACTGCCTTCATAAGTATAATCATCCTTTGAACTCGGAGGATACTGCAACCAATACAATTTCCTTCCGGAGGAATCACGTCTTTGTTTCTTGGCTCCGAACCAAAGCGAGGCTTGGTAGAGGTAATCAACACCACTACCGCCGGGATACTCCAAGGAAGGATACTGAGGCACAGCGTCGTCTCCGGATCCAAAGAAACCATAGTTACTCACCCTAAGCCAGATATTACCTACGTTGTGGTAATAGTCCAGATCCAATTTCTTGGTTCCAGTGGATGGTACAGCCTTGTTCGCAAAGACAAAAGTGACCGAAAACAGGGTCATTATCATCAAACAGAACACAAGTTTGTTAAACTTCATTAATCACTCCCGGGTTAATTAAGCTTAAATTCAACCGGAATAATGAGCAGCACATCGACCGGCTGGCCACTACTCTTTCCGGGTTGAAATCTTACTCTACGTACAGCTTCAATGGCAGCTTCGTCCAAGCCGCCCGGTACTGAACGTTTCACGTGTATATTGCGGATAGAGCCGTCTTTTAGCACTTCCACTTCCAATACTACAGTACCTTGAACCCCGTTACGTTTGGCAAACTCCGGATAAACCGGGTTGATGCTTCCGATCACAACCGGAGGATCATCATATGGCACAAAGTTGGCAGGACGTTCGTCAACCTGAGTAAGGCTGGTAGCTGTAGTTGTGGTAAAATTGCCGATCTGTGCGATGGCAGACTCATAGGCTTCCATATCAATTTCTTCTGTTCCCAGCACGTCGCTGATCACCAGTGGGATATCGATATGAACCTCAGTTTCCGGAGGCTCAATCTTCTCTCGTTCTTCCATTGGTATATCCACAAGCTCCATTTGCTGAGTCTTGAAGACCTGTTTGCGCACTTCAATCTTTGGAGTAACCATCATCGCAAAGAGCAACAATGTTACGGAAAGAGCAAACGCTTTACTGAACTGGCTGTTTGCTACGTCTTTCCAATCGGTATATTGTTGTTTCATCTTTGCCTCCTAATTCTGCCGTTGTTGGGCTTCAAAGGCCACTACCAGAGTTTGAGCCTGCTGGAGCTGGCGCATAACATCGGACATTACTCCATATTTAGTATCCCGATCGGTTCTAAAACAAACCACCAATTCGGGATCATCGGCTTTTTTTCTAATCAGAGTGGAAGACACGAACACGTCTTCTGAACTCTCTATACGAGTGGGAATATCGTCGATAAGAATAGTCTCATCCCTCATCACGTAGATGGTAGAAGTATGATTACGCGGAATGCGTTCGATGCTTTCAGCAATTGGCCAGCGATCGCGTTCCACCCAGAATTTCTTCTCCTGAACGAACACCGTGCTGACCATGAAGAAGAGCAACAGCAAAAACGCGATATCAGACATCGAGCCATTGGGAATGGCGACGTCGCGATTTCTTTGTCTTTTCAATTTCGCCATGTCTCTCTCCTAGTTTGTTGATAGCGAGATCTTCTCGATCTTTGCCGCTTTCAGGCGGTCAACCACGCGAATCATGTTTTCGTACGTGGCCTCACGATCGGTGATAACCTTGAAGATCATCTGTTGGTTTATCCTTGCTTTTTGCTGAATCAGGGCATCCAGCTCACCGCTCTCATACACGCGGGGAGCTTCGTTGTTTACAGCAATTCTTCCATCTTCAGTAATCTGCAAACGGGTCATCTCTTTTTCTGTAAGAGTAAGGGTCTGAGCTTGCTCAGTTCCCTCTTCCGCCGCTTGAGGAAGGACTATCTTAATCCCTTCTTTCACGTCAAACTTGGTAGTTGCCATGAAAAAGATGATCAAGAGGAATGCAATGTCGGACATCGACGATGTCGGGATCTCGGCTTTGCTCTTCCTTTTTCGTCCTATTTTCATTTTTATCTCCCTTTGGGCCTTTACAGCATTGCTTCCACAACTTTCTCAGTTGCTTTTTGCATATCGATAACCATTCCATCTACCATTGTTACAAAGATGTTGTTGAAAAACTGCACGGGAATAGCGACGATCAGACCAGCTTGGGTAGTGATAAGAGCAATCTTGATACCACTGGCCACGATTGTAGCGTCCACCGCACGTGCGGCTGCGATAGCATCGAAGGCACTGATCATACCAGACACTGTACCCAAGAAACCCAACATGGGGGCCAGAGTAATGGCGGTTGAAAGCTCCAGAAATCCTTTTTCCAAGTAGCTCATCTCAATCATAGCGGCATTCTCGATGGCTTTCTCTACTGCATCAATACCACCGTCTGCTTTCAAGAGACCGGCATAAATGATTGCTGCCACGGGACCGCGGGTGCCTTTGGCAATCTCGGCTGCTTCTTTGTACTTCTTATCTTTCACAAGAGGAAGAATTTTGTTCAAGAAAGAATTAAGGTTTACCTTGCCATAGATCAAAGCGATGAATTTCCAAACAACATAGGCAATACCATATAGAGCTACGATGAGAATAGGCCACATCGCCCATCCGCCATCTTTAAACCATTTTACCATGCCACTGCCAAATACCAATTCAGCAAAGCTCTCCATACCACTGCTGCTCGCAGCCGCGGCTGTTTCCTCAACTGCTTCCTGGGCAAAAGCCATGCCAGGGATCAACACACTTACCAGAGTGATCAGCAGCACTATGTACGAGAATTTTCTCATTTATGATTCCTCCTTGGAATAATTTAGAAGTTAAACGAAACTCCGAAGGTTACCCCACGGTAGTTGTTTATAAAAGCCGGGTTCTTAATCGACAAGCCGTATGCGTATTCTACTTCAGGGAATACATATTCCAGGATGTCGTCCTCGAGATTTTCACCGTCTTCATATGGTGAGCCGGTACGGGGATACACTCTATTTACGTTTCTGGTTTTGAAGATGTTTTCCACATCTACAAAGAGTCTTATGCTGTTTCCGCCAGGAAGCTGAAAACCCTTTGTAATTCTGGCATTAGCCTGGTTTGTGGAATCCATGCGCTTGCTGTTTGTATCCAGCAGTGAGCTTCCTTCCATACTTTGGGGAGTATAGGGTGCACCGGATACAATGCTCCAATTCAGGTTGGCCGAAAAATCGTCCAACGGCAGGATGTAGTCCGTAAAGGGTACAAAGAATTCCTCACCTCTGCCAATTCTGAAGGTGTAGTTTATGGACGCATTATGGCGCACATCCCAATCCAGCGGAAATTCGCGAAGAGAAGTGTTTTCATCCTGGATCACCGTGTCAGAGTTGTTTCCCTGAGCCCATGCCAGAGAGTAAGCAATACTCCAGGTATTGAAGTTCGAGAGCAACTTTTCCAACTGAATATCTATACCACGGGCTGAGCCATAGTCTTCCGAGATATACTCATACCAGGATACGCTTGCTTCGTCTTCTTTACGCACGCGTTTGGTGCTTACATAGTTGTATAGATTCTTGAAATAAGCAGTCATATCCAAGACATAGTCGTCACTCAACTGATGCGAAAGGCCCACTTCATAAGTAACGGTAATCTGGGGCTCAAGCGTGGGATTTCCCACCGTGATGGTAACATCTGAAAGGTTAGCGTCTTGAGGAGTTTTGGAGGTAAAAATGTACTGCATTTGTGGCAACTGGTTCTGATAATTGTAGGCAAAGCGCAATACATCACGCTCGGTGATAGGGTGAGATACGCCCAAACGAGGAGAAACCATCATCTGAAAACGATCACCTTTTTTGAACTCACGATCCGCAAACAGACCATCATCCTGCAACACTTTATAACTGGTTCCCAGATACCAGAAATCCAGACGCAGTCCAGCGTTCACAATCATTCCTTCCCATTCCATTTTATCCTGCAGATAATATGCCATCTGCCAAGGATTGGCGGAGTAACCATCACGTTTCCCGGCAGCGGATTTAGCGGCATTATAATAATCCAGAGGTTTATAGATAGGCTCAAGATCGCTTAAGGATTCTGGATTCTCGACCTTCGGGTGGATGGTATATAAAGCATCTGGTACAATCCCGTTCTCGATGAAGTTTGTGGCATCCTCTTCGGTAAGAGTATATATGCGATTGAGATACTTCACTCTGCGGTCGTTGTATATGCTCAGAAAGTTTTGGGTTTGGTCCTTTGTGATATCGTGATTAATCAGTTCAAAACCGGTTTTAGCCAGATGAGTCTGATTCACTTGCCATTCAAAGTCCGCACGTAAGTTCATCGTAGCGGTGGTATCGTCGATGAAATCCGTATAGATAGTTCCCGGTGCCCGGAAACCAGGAATGGGCCTTGGTTCTTCCAATGTTGCGATACGATACTTCCATTCAGTTGCTGGCAGGAAACCAAAATCGTGTACACCGTCACCATCGGCATCTATACTTGTATAGCCATATCTTTCGTATGTTACCACATCATCCACATAGTTTGTACCAGGATTATCCGGGTCAACCGTCATATAAAGGAAATTATCCCGATCGATACCGCGCGGACCGTCTTCATAATCTTTTTTATAATAACTGGCCTTTGCCTTGAGGTTCATCGTAGGTGAAAACATGTGGTCGTAGGTAGCGATATATTGTTGCTGCACTACATCTTCGTAACGATAGTGCTGTAAAGCATAACGCCACCAGTAGTATCTGCTATCGCTCAAGGCGGGATTGAAGGGTGTAGAGAAAGATCTGTCTCCACGAACCGCCAAAGTGATCTTCTGAGCAGGGTTGATATCGTATTTTGTTTTCAAGTTTACATTGTAGCTATTGTAGTTACGATTCCCCAGATCGATGCCAAGGAAATCGTCCCGACCTTCATAAGGATCATAGCGGGGGTAATCTGCTTCCAATATGCTTACGCCATCTTCATTCACATATTCCTTGTTCGGATCGGTAACATAGAGGTCCTTATAACGACCATCAAGCCATTCTCCGCCACCGTTAAAGTAAAACGTAAGGCGTTCTTTGAGATCTTGGGAAGCAAAAGGCACTATCGGTCCGCCGATGGCGAATTTCAAGACGTCTGAATTGCGGCCTTCACCTACAAGATGATCTGTATTGTACTCAACTTTTCCTGAGTAGAAATAATCACCATCTTTGGTAACAATGTTTACAACACCGGATTGCGCATTACCAAATTCAGCAGGGAATCCGCCCGTCATAACCTTCATGTCTTTGATGGCGTCTGTGTCCACCGAGAGAGCACTTCCTCCATCCACAGGATCAGAAACGCTCATACCATCAACGGTGAAATTCACTTCGTTTGCCCTTCCACCACGGATATGCAGTTCACCACCGATGTTGGTAACACCAGCTTGTAAGGAGATAATACCGGTAACATCGCTCACAGCCGAATCCGACAGACGATCCATTTCTATCTGACGCGATGATCCGGTGCGGTCGCGTTCTACTCTATCTTGTTCCGCAACTACTGTAACTGAAGGACCTACGATACCTTCACGGTTCATTACGGGGGATAAGTTTGCAGTTTGACCTACTTGGATTCTTACATTCTGATATGTAGTGGTAGCATAGCTGACCAAAGAGAATCGAACCGAGTAGGATCCCGGTGGGATATTGATAATGATAGCCTGACCTTTTGCATTGGTCTGGCCTCCGGTAATGCGCTGAGAGCCTGACATCACCACGACGTTCACAAATTCCAGCGGCTTCCCCTGTCCGTCGCGAACACGCACAGCGAGACGGCCGGTAGTTTGTGCTTCTAGGCATGCTATGCCGACTAGCAACACAATTAGCAGGATCAATGCAGTTTTTCGCATCGATGGACCTCCCTTCATCCTGGCTTATTTACTAATCTGTAATAATTTAGTTTAGGGCTAACCTTAAATAGCAAAAAGGCTACTCCTCTTAAAGCTCGTTTATCTGACTACTAAAAATCAGTCAAGCAGTTTTTTTATCAAGCTTCATTCCACATTTCTTCAGTTAGTTGATAATCTTGATAAAAACACATTTATACTCTTTCCTTGAATATTACTTGGGGACTTTTATCAGACGTCCTTAGTTCTCCCAGAGCAAAAGCTTCACCTTGGGCGAGGACCTCAGAGGCTAAATCTGGACTCATAACGCAGATCATCCCTACCCCCAGATTGAAGGTTTGGCGCATCACGTCCCAGGAGATGTTGCCACCTCTGCGGATGATGTGGTACAGGCTTGGGATATTCTCCTCGCGCAGATCAATCTGCGCTTCCAGATTATTGCAAAGTACACGTTTCAGATTACCGGCGATTCCTCCTCCAGTAATGTGTGCCAATGCTTTTAAGCCGGGATTGTGCAGGAATGGCGATACTTGCTGCAGATAGCTGCGATGCACTTTCAACAGTGCTTCGGCGAGACTGCAGTTCAGTTCGTCCATATAGGAATCCACTTTCAAGCCCATACGCTCAAAAAGCACTTTGCGGGCCAGTGAATAGCCATTTGTGTGTAAACCGGTAGAAGGTAAAGCCACCAGTATATCTCCGGCCTTCATAGTGGATCGGGGTAAGAGGTTATCCTGTTCCACCACACCGACAATGGTTCCAGCCAGATCAAAATCACCCGGCTGATACAGGCCCGGCATTTCTGCCATCTCACCACCGATAAGAGCGCATGAGTTATCCTTGCAGGCTTTTACGAAACCATCTATCAGTAGAGAGATGTTGTCCACCGAGAGCTTGCCCACTCCAATGTAATCCAGAAAGAACAGTGGAGTGGCACCCTGAACCAGGATATCATTCACACAGTGGTTTACCAAGTCTTGCCCAACTGTGTCAAAAATCCCGGCTTGAATCGCCACCAGAAGCTTGGTTCCCACTCCATCGGTGCTGGACACCAGGATCGGTTTATTCCAGGATTCATCGATTCTATACAGGCCACCAAAGCTTCCCAGTTCGCTCAACACATTGGCGTTGAAGGTAGTGCGAACCTTGTCCTTGATCTTCTTCACAGCTCTTTCGCCAGCTTCAATATCGACTCCGGCTTGTTTGTAATCAATGGGTTCTATACGGTCATCCGGCATAAGTTTTCCTTGTATTTGTCGATTGTTTCTCTTGAGATGTCCAGAATCCCGTCAACGCTGAATTCGCTGACATTTAACGCAGCCATCACTGTTGCGTATCTGAGTGCTTCTTTAATAGCTGTCTCCGTGAGATCCAGATGATCCTGAAGACAGGCCATAAAAGCTCCGGCAAATGTGTCGCCTGCCCCAGTGGGATCTTTTACTTCTGGGATTGGGTATGCAGGGGCAAAACAGATATAGTCCTTCGTGATGGCAACGCTGCCGTATTCTCCTCTTTTTACCAGTACCAGCTTTGGCCCCATGTCCAGTATTACTTTTGCAGCGCTGAAAACATTGTTTTCCTTGCTGAAAGCTCTTAGTTCGTCTTCGTTCATAAATACAATCTGTACGCGGGATACTACTTCAGCCAGCTCGTCCGGGCAGCCTTCGATCCAAAAATTCATGGTGTCACAGGCCACGTGATTGTAGGATTGTGTCTTTTCCAAAACCTGCAATTGCAGATTCGGATGTATGTTTGCGAGGAGCAGAGAGTGGCAACTGATGCAACTCTCGGGCAGACGGGGCACAAAATCCGCAAAAACATTAAGCTCTGTAAGTAGTGTTTCCGCCTTATTCAGATCATGATACTCTCCGGTCCAGCGGAAGGTTTTTCCTTTAGCCCGCTCCAAACCATCCAAATCCACACCATGACGCTGTAGCACTTGGATTGCCGATGCAGGATAATCGCTTCCCACCACGCCAATCAGTTTCACATTAGTGAAATATGATGCGGAAATGGAGCCGTACACCGCCGAGCCTCCGATTGCGTCCACCACAGTTCCGGAGGGCGTGCTGATGGTATCCAGTCCGACGGATCCCACTATTACCAGGCTCAAGGATTCTGCTCCATACCACTTGGCTCTGGCATATCCAATCCGGTTTCGACAGAATCACGTTCAGCACTCATGATCATTTGCTGATTTCCGCCCATTCGCTTCAACACAGTCATCGCATAGATCAATGCTACCAATACCAACAGCATGACTATCAGACGAGGCCAGTTGTAGCCCTTTTTACGGCGGCTGCGCCAACGTTCTTCGATCTTATCGTTCAGATCGTTCATGAACTAATCTCCTTGAGAAAATCGCTAAAGCGGTTTACGCCCTTGCTTAGGTTTTCCATACTGTTCGCATAAGAAAAACGCACGGTCCCCGATACTCCAAAAGATCCGCCGTCCACCATCGCTACATGGTGCTTTTCCAACAGCGCATTACAGAATTGAGCAGCGGTATTCATGCCCAAATGGTTGTTTTCCAGATACCAACTGATATCCGGCATTATGTAAAAAGCACCTTGTGGTTTTTTGCACAAGATGTGCGGGATCTTCATCAACATATCATAGAGGTAATCTCTGCGTTTGCTAAATTCCTTGCGCATATTTTCAATGGAATTGTCTTCCTCATTTAAGGCTGTGACGCATGCCTTTTGGGTGATGGAATTCACGCAGGATGTACTATGCTCCTGCACTCTGCCAGCAGCGCCGATAATATGTGTAGGACCTGCGGCATAACCCAATCTCCATCCTGTCATCGCGTATGCCTTGGATACGCCGTTCACGATCACTGTATGATCTTTGGCTTCTGGGCTGATTGAAGCAATTGATATGTGTTCCACATCGTCGTACACCAATCTTTCGTAGATCTCGTCCGAGATAATCAGGATGTTGTTTTTGATGCAGATATCGGCGATTGTTTCCAGTTCCTTGCGGTTATAAACCGCTCCAGTGGGATTGCCCGGTGAATTTAATATCAATACCTTGGCACAGGGGCTGTCCTCAATGGCTTTTTGCAAAGCTTCCGGGCGCATCTTGAATCCCTCGGAGGCTTCGGTGGGGATGTAAACCGGAACTGCATCGGCCATCATAGTTTGATACGGATAAGATACCCAATAAGGCATCGGAATCAACACCTGGTCATGAGTATCGCATGTTGCAATCAATACGTTCAATATAGATGCTTTAGCTCCCGGAGACACTAAAATATCCTTGGGAGTATAGTCCAAACCATTATCGCGTTTTAGCTTGGCGCAAATAGCTTCCCGCAGCTCCATGATTCCAGCATTTGCAGTATAGCGCGTGAAGTTTGCATCAATAGCTTTGTGAGCTGATGCCTTGATGTAATCGGGAGTATTAAAATCCGGCTCTCCCACTCCGAAGTTCACAACATCGATTCCCGCCTGCCTCATCTGCGTAGCCTTGGCTGATAAACTCAAAGTAGGCGAGGGTTTGATCAATTTGGTGCGGTTGGATAGCTTGATGGCCATCTGTTCCCCCTATATCTATTTTAAATTTTTCGCCATCAATAACACAAGAATGGCTGTATTCACTATATCCTCGGCGGAACAGCCGCGAGAAAGATCACATATGGGAGCAGCCAGACCTTGTATGATGGGGCCTATTGCTTCGTAGCCTCCCAATTGCTGAACCAATTTGTAACCGATATTCCCGGCTTGCAGATCCGGAAATACCAAAGTGTTTGCATGCCCCGCTACACTGCTGTCTGGAGCTTTGGACTTCGCTATCTTTGGAACTATTGCCGCATCCAATTGGAGTTCTCCATCATAAGCAAAATCCACTTTTCGGGCATCCAAGATTGACTTTGCTACGCGTACTTTCTCCGCTAGCTCATGATCGGCACTACCCTTTGTGGAGAAAGAGAGCAGCGCCACAAAAGGCTCATCACCCAAGATTGAACGTCGAGTGATTGCAGTGGAGTTGGCAATATCTGCCAATTGTTCAGAATCGGGATTTGGTACTACGGCGCAATCCGCAAATAAATACGTGGGATCACCCGCGCGCGGTGATACCATTATAAAGGTAGAAGATACTGTTTTCAGCCCCGGCATCACGCCCACCACCTGCAAAGCGGCACGCAATACGTCCGCAGTGGTGTTGGCCGCACCAGCCACCATTCCTCCCGCCAGTCCCTTTTTTACCATCATCGCACCAAAATACAGCGGATTCTTCATGGTTTCCAAGGCTTGTTCCTTGCTGACGCCCTTTTCTTTGCGCCGCTGATGGAAGGTCTCGGCAAAATCCTCCAATTCAGTACTTTTCACTGGATTTATGATTGTGCAAGAGGAGATGTCCGCTCCCAATTGAGCGGCATTGTTTGTCACTTCGGCTGGTTCGCCCAAGAGGATTACTCTGGCAATCTTCTGTCCGGCCAGACTTGCAGCGGCGGCCAGAGTTCTTTGGTCGTGGGATTCGGGTAGTACAATGCTTCCGCCGATGGCGGTTGCTCTTCTTTTCAAAGTTTCCAAGATGTGCATTTATTCTCCATTTTTATCGGAATCTACTACTATCAAAGAGAGATCAGCTACTTTTATAAACTCCGCACGGATGGCAGCCAGGAGCTTGTGCCGGTTTTGCCTGAGGATAGGATCTTCGCAATTTACCAACACATTATCGAAGAAAGCGTCGATTTTTTCGCCAAAGTCCACCAGTTCCAATAGTGCACCCGGATAATCCAGATGCAAAAGGGCCTCTCCGATATTTTTACTTAGGCTGCTCAATCCATCGTATAGATCGCGTTCGGCTTCACTTTCAAAGAGTGCAGGATCTGCGGTTGCCAGTCCTGTTTCTCTTTCTATGATGTTCGATACACGTTTGAAGCCAATAACCAATTTAACAAAACTGCTGTCCTGCCTCAATTCCTCCAAAGCACGAGCCTTGGCTATCAGATGAGGTAAACGCGCAAATCCTGCCACACAAACGCTGGCCACGGTATCATAGGCGATGCCCAGTTCTTTCAATAACCAGTTTACACGCTGGGCAAAAAAGCTCTTACAATTGTCCTTGCTGCCTGGTTTAAGCTGCACCTTGTTTGTGGACAAGATATCGAAAGCAAAGTCAATCAAGTGTTCCAGATCTATATCCCAAGCCCGGTCGGCAACTATCTGAACCAAGCCTCCGGCTGCTCTGCGCAAGGCAAAAGGATCAGCGCTTCCCGTGGGCATCAGCCCCACTCCGATAATCCCACATACCGTATCCAATTTATCCGCCACCGCACATATAGCACCGCAAACGCTCTGCGGCAGGCTGTCGTTGCTGCCCCGGGGCATATAGTGCTCGTAGATGCCTTGAGCCACTTCCGGATCCTCGCCAGCAACCAGAGCATAGTGCATGCCCATATAACCCTGAAGCTTGGCAAATTCCTTTTCCCCCAGCATCAAGCTCAAAAGATCTGCCTTACACAGTTGAGCGGTTCTCATTACCTTAATCTTTTGTGCATCATCATAACTCAATTCGCAGCAAAGATACTCGCTTATTGCCAGGATTCGATTGGTTTTGTCTGCCATTGTGCTCAGTTGTGATTGAAATACCACCTCTGTCAGATGGGGTACAAATGCATCCAGACCACGCTTGCAATCTTCCTCAAAAAACCACAGAGCGTCTTCCAGCCTTGCTGCCACCACTTTCTCATTCCCGGCTTTGATGATTTCACTTTGTTTGGGATCTCCGTTTGAGATGAAGACAAATTTGTTGCTCAAAGCTCCATCAGCGCCATACACAGAGAAGTATTTTTGATTTTGGCTGATTGTAGAAGTGATGATTCTCTCCGGAAGTTTTAAAAAGGAGGCATCAAATTCCGCTATCACTGCCCAGGGATACTCCACCAGATTACATACCGTTTCCAGCAACCGCTCATCCGGTTTTACCATGAGACTGCCATCTGTAAACAGGGTGGAGAATTGATCGGTTATCATGGAGCGACGTTTCTCCCGATCCACGATCACACAACCAGAGGTCATAGCGCCTTCATAGTCTGCAGCACTTTGGATTTCGATGCTTATATCCAGTCCCAGATAGCGGTTTCCAAAGCTGGTTCTGCCGGAGCTGATGCCATGAAAATCCAAATCTATGATCTGAGTATCCCACAAAGCTACGATCCAGCGGATGGGACGGGAAAAAGCCAAGCTCTTGCTTTTCCAGATCATCTTTTTAGGCAAGGGAATCTGGCTGATGGCTTCTGGAATCCAATCCCGCAGGATTTCCCTGCACTGCATGCCTTTTTGCACAAAGCTAACCGCGATAAACTCGCCTTTCTCCGTCTTTTGCACAAAGACATCCTGTTCTGCCGCACCGCATTTGCGTACAAAACCCATACCGGCTTTGCTGAGGTTTCCTTTGTCATCGTATGCGATAGTCACAGATGGACCCGTTTTACAGATCTCCACATCCGCTTGCTTTTCCGGAAGGCCGGCGGCAGATATGGCAAGTCGACGCGGTGTGGAGCCTATGCGGATTTCCCCATGATCCAGATTTTGCTCTGAAAGCATTTTTTCGAAAGATAGCTTGATACTGTTGATGGCAGGCACTATTACACTATCCGGCAGTTCTTCAATTCCCAGTTCAAATAAAAAGCTGTGCAAAATACATACCTGTATCAGTTAGAAAAATTGTATCTCAAACTCAGTTGATTGGTGATACCCAGATCCCCGTACGATTCCACGGCGTAATCCAGGTTAAAATTGCGTATCTTCCAGCCCAATCCCAAGCTTCCTCCGCCAGTTATGCCTGCCAGACCACCCATATTGTAATCCGCGGCGTTGCTCTTGAAGCCTCCCCTTAGTGATAAAGCTGAATTGAGCGCAAAATCAATGCCCACTTTCACCCCAAATTTGTCCCCGCTTACCTTACCCAGATCCAATGCTGTGTCCAGCTTCGGCATCAGCTTTATGGAAATACCAGCACCATAACTGAGCGGTAGATGTTCTTTGAACTTGGTGTTGCTGTAATATGAGCTCTGAAATCCCAGATTACGCACCGCCAAACCTACTTTGATATTGGGATTTGCCGTATGATGCAGAATCCCCATGTCCACCGTCACTGCGGAGGCAGAATGGCCGTCGATGCTGTCGTAGATCATCTTCAGGCTTCCGCCGATATCCAGGGCAGGACTAATGAAGCGTGCCGCCGAAACCCCAGCGACTATGCTGCTGGCCCCAAAGCTTTCTCCAGTCTCGATCAGATCGCCCGAACTGCTGATCTCTGTGCGGTCCATCTGGCCGCTATTCCAGTACATCAGGCTTGCACCATAAGCTTCATATATGTTTTTGGGATATACATAATGAATCGCTCCGCCGGCACTACCCACCAAGTGATCCAGAAAAGTGCTGCTTATCCCATGATTTGGAGCCCGCAGAATTGCAGCGGGATTCAGATTCTGCGCTTCCTGATTGGATGGCAAGCCCAGACCCGCACCGCCCATCGAGGCAGTACGCGCACCATAGATTAGTTTCAGGGTATCAAAGCCCGTGCTGCCAGCGTCATCACTCTGTGCCGCTAAGGGCACCAGACTAATCAGCAAGAGAAGCGATAATGCTATCTTCAATCTTGTGAACATAATTGTACAACTCCCAATCTGAGTTTGCTCCCAGTAGTGTGGCTCGATTCTCTTCTGTGCGCAAATACTCAGACAAATTGCGCAAGATTTTCATATACTCCTGATTAGAGTTCTGCGGAACCGCTATCATAAACACCAAATTGACAGGTTCGCTATCCACAGAATTGAAATCCAGCGCCTGGGAAATCATACATACAGCGATGCGAAGGCATTCTACTGTGAGATCCCTGGCATGTGGGATGGCTACTCCCTTGCCGATACCTGTGCTCATGATTTCTTCGCGGCCCTTAACTGCCGCTAAATAGCGATCCGGAAAGCTGAGACAACCGCTGGCTGACAATAAGCATGCCATATAATTCAGACAGTCACTCTTACTTTGAAACGCATCAACGATGCGCACTAATTCTGGTTTGAATAAAGCGTTCATATCCTACCATGGTTATATTGTAAAAGTCATACTTTTTGAACCCTGTCTTGGAGTCAATCAAATTCTCTCCGAGAACCGGAGATAAAACTTGCTGCCTTTGTTTAGCTTGCTTTCCACGCTAACACTTGCCCCCAACAGACGGGCAAAATTGTCCACCAATATCAATCCTAAACCACTGCCTGATTCATTAGCTGTGCCATACTGCCTTAGATCGTTATCCAATTTGAAGAGCTTGGGTAAATGACGCCGTGAAATACCAATCCCGTGATCTGCCACACATAGCTCCAGGCCATTTGGCTGCTTTTGCATACGCACGCATACTGTGCTTTTCGGGTACGAATACTTGATGCTGTTGGAGATCAGATTGCGCAAGATCGATGAGAGTAACTTCAAATCCGTCTCTAACATCACATCTTCATCATATACAAATTCCAGTTCTATCCCTTTTTGGGTGGCGGCTTTTCGATAGTGATCCAAAGCGTAGTTCACGGTTTTAATCATGGACACATACTCTTTTTGACACACTATCTTGCCGGTTTGCAATCTGGCCCAATCTAAAAGGTTTTCCAATAAAGTGTAAATTCCCCGGGCGGCATTGTGTACCTGCAAAAGAGCTTCCTTAACCTCAGCCTGGCCAAAGATACTGAAGTTTTCAGCTACAAATTCCGAGAGCGAGATGATGGCGTAAACTGGATTCTGCAAGTCATGCGCCAATAGCGAAAAAAAGCGATCTTTCGTAGCGTTCAGTTCAGCAAGATCCTCAGCAGCCTGTTTCAGGTCTTCCTCTGCTTTACGGCGGACCGTGATATCCAAAATGAAGCCTTCCAGATATACTGGATTGTGGTGCTTGTCGTAAACTGCATTACCCTTTTCCCATACCCAGCGAATTTCATGGTTGCTATTGTAAATGCGGTATTCCACCTGAAACTGCGTATGTTTTTTCACTGCTTCCGCCACTGCATCACTCACTTTTTCCAAATCATCCGGATGAATCAAACTCGCATAACTCACAGTAGCATTACACAAAAGATCCCTGGCGGGATACCCGGTTATATCCGCACAACCTTCCGAGATAAAGAGCATCGACCATTTGGAATCGTTTATACAACGATATGCCATACCTGGTAGATTATGCATCAGGTTTGGCAGATACTCTGGATTAGCCTCTTGTATCGAAGTTGCTTGCTGAAACTTCCTGCCGGTTTTGTTCATCATTTTTCCATTCTTTTACATTAAGCTTCATATTATCTGGCTTTCACATATTGTCAAGTTTCAATTTCGCTGGCATTTCCCCTTTTCCCTATCCATCCTGTTTTTTTCTGCTATCGATCCCTTCTTCCTCCGATACTGTACGATATGCATTTAGCATGTGGCAAAATTTCCTGTTAACAAAATCCAGAGAACAATAGAGTAACCCGGAGGGAGAAATAGATCATTGCGAGGGTGCGTAGCGAAGCAGAGCTATACGTAGCTCAGAAAAAAAGACATAGCATCGGAATGCTACGATACAGTGTTCAACAGCGAAGGTTTGAAGAGGACCACACATTCCATGAATAAAACAATCTGCGTGATCTGTGTACCATCAACAATCCTCAAGACTATGCTCTACCTCAAGGTTCAGCTATGGCGAAGCGGATATTATCAGGTTATCATCCAGTGCCCACTCGATGATAGCGACTTTATATCCCGTTCAACATGAGATAATCCACAAGGTGTGAATATGCGCTCTACCGCGCTAATGATAACACTACTCAAAAGGATTAATCTCCTATAAATGGAATAAATCATGCATAAATTCAAGGTAGAAAATACTTACTTTTGGAGTTCACTGTGAAACAGATATACATTATTATCATCCTGTTGGCAATATGCGGAATGCTGATTGCCAATCCCCATTTCCCTACCGAAAGATATCGGCACACAAAACCCTTTTTCCCGCAGGAGCGCTTTTATACTGCCAAAGCTGACAGCGAAACAGGCTTTGATGTACAAAAATACACCATTAACCTGAGCATATCCCAGAGTCCGAATTTCATCTCCGGCAGTGTGCATGCGGAAGTTTTAGCGGAATCTGCATTGAGTGCCATAAGCTACAATCTTGTCGGTTTATCAGTAAACTCTGTGGAACTGAACGGTGTGGTGGTGCCCTATACTCACGAACAGGGAATAGTCCATATCCCGCTTTCCGTTCAAGACGGTGAGAACTTTACTACCAAAGTTTACTATTCCGGCACTCCTCAACTCTCTGGAGCTCCATACAATGTGGGTATGATCTTCCGCCCCAATTCGGTATTTACGGTGTCCGATCCCGATGCTGCGCGTTATTGGTGGCCTTGTTACGATCATCCCTGGGATAAAGCAGTGGTTGACCTTATCATTACCATGCGCTCGGACTGGAAGGTGGCGGCAAACGGGCTGCGGGAAAGTATTGTAGATAATGGCAACGGCACCTCTACCACTACCTGGCGGGGAGAAAATCCCATGACCACATATTTGGCCTGTATCACTTGCGGAGATTTTGATGAAGTCCAGCAAAGCGCCATGCACGGCGAACTACCCATCCTGAACTTCGTGAATCCTGCCCAATACAACAATGCCTTATCTGACTTCGCCAATCTGCCGGATATGATAGACTACTTTTCTATCCTTTTTGGAGATTATCCCTTTGAGAAGTATGGCAATGCAACAGTGAGTATAAGCACTTTCTCTGCAATGGAACATCAGACCATGACCACTTTGGGTAACTTTATCGTCGATGGGCAGGGGACTTATGAATTAATCATCGCCCATGAATTGGCGCATCAGTGGTTCGGTAATGCCGTAAGCTTCCTGGATTTTAACGATGTCTGGCTTTCTGAAGGTTTTGCCACCTATTCCGAACAACTGTGGACAGATAAGCGCTATGGCTGGCAAGCCTCATGCGATTATGTTTTGACCAACTTTCACAATTACTATGTGAATTGGGAGAATAGCAACGGCCCCGCTACCATTTATAATCCCGATTTCGGCAACTACTTTGCCCCCCCATCCTACGAAAAAGCGGCTTGTGTGTTACACATGCTGCGCCTGAAACTGGGAGATGCGGACTTTTTTGAGCTATTGCAAACATACTATGAAAGTTTCAAACATGGCAATGCAGTTACCGCAGAATTCAAGGCCATGGCTGAGACCATCAGCGGACAAGATCTTGATCAGTTCTTTGAGCAATGGATATTTGGCAGCGGTATTCCACAAGTGGAATACGGTGTATTTCTGAAACCCGCCACGCAAGAACTTAAGATCGTTGCTACCAGCAGTTCCCCCACCTCTACACAGTTCAATCTGGATATTCCTTTCCTTGTTTCAGGCCCCTCCAGCTCAGACTCGCTTTTAGTTCTAGCTACACCACAAGGCCATGTTAATCTATTCCAAGGCATCGAAGAACCGCTGGAGATAAGTGCCAACCACAATAACTGGACTCTGATGCGCAGCATTGTAAACCAACTTCCCGATCTGCATACATGTCTGGCAACATCCGGTGCCGTTCATCTGGTTTGGGATGATTTTCCCGGAGCAGTATCCTATGATGTATATCGTCGCCTAGAGGATACTACAAACTGGATCAAGGTAAACACAGACCCGATTCTGAACTTGAGCTATGTTGATGATGATGTGGAGAACCAACAGCATTATGAATATGCCTTGAAAGCCATCGATGCAGAGGGTTTCTCCAGCATGATGTCTCCGGTTCTCCCTGCAAATCCAGTGGAATTCAGTTTTGTGAACGATATCCTGATAATAGATGAAACCAGAGACGGCAATGGAAATCCCAATAGTCCCACCGATGCTATGGTGGATGACTTTTATGCCGCCATGTTGGACCCCTTCGAGTTCGATACTTGGGATTTTGCGCAACAAAACCTGCCCGATCTGCAGACAATGGGCTCTTACAAGGTAGTATTGTGGCACGATGACGAGATGCCAATGCACCAGATTGGGGTCGCGGAAGATCTTCTGAGCAGTTATATGCTGGGCGGAGGAAAACTGATCCTTAGCGGATGGAAAACTCCTTCAGCGCTCAGCGAAGTCTTCTGGCAGCGTTTTGTGCCTTCCATTGAGCTGTATTACGATAATCCTGCCTGTTTGATCAGCGCTGAAAGCAATGAATATCCCCATCTGTATGTTGATCCCGCCAAATTGGTGGGAATATGGAATGGGATGCTACCCATGATCTATTCATTTGAAGGCGACTTTACGGAAATGTACAGCGGTAATTTCGCTCCAGGTAGCGTGGGAATAGATAAGAGCATTGCTTTTGAAACAGGTAATCTCGTCTTCTTTGGTTTTCCCCTGTATTTCATGCAAGAAGAAGGAGTTCGCACACTTCTGCAGCAATTGGCAATGGAATTCGTTGGCAGCGCTACCGAAGATCAGATTGCCAGTCTGGTAACTATGAATCTGACGACATACCCCAATCCCTTCAATCCTAGTGCCGAGATAGCTTTTGATCTGTCGCGGGCGATGGATATAGAGCTATGCCTCTACAATTTGCGGGGGCAAAAAGTGGAAACACTGGCGCAAGGAATGTATCCCAAAGGCCGGAATCAGATCAGTTTCGACGGAACAGGCCTATCTAGCGGAGTGTATCTGCTACGTATAAAAGCTGAAGGAAAAAGCATAAGCCGGCGTATAACGCTAATGAAGTGATGCTGGGACAGTAATCTGCACTGTACCGCCTTGCTTTTATAGTTGACTTTATTCTGCCCCGGGATTTAGTGGCAGAAATTAGATATTTTGTATTTAAGGTGGATGCTTTGAAGAAAATACTATTCATAATAATCGGACTGCTGATTATGGCAGGCTTGAATGCTCAAACCGGGCTATTTGGTGTAGCTTATGATATGACTCTGGAAGAGGCGGATGCAGCCTTGGGACGCTTGGGGTTTTTCCCAGAGGAAAGCGAAGAAGACGCAGTGAAATATTATAGCGATTTCAACTTGTATGTATCGGCCATACTGGTGTTTGTGGAGCCAAACACCCAACGAGTGGCGGGTTGGTTCGTGAAATACAACTCTGAAAACGGAGAAGACAACGATCATTTGGCCATCAGCCGCATTGCGCAAATGCATGGTAAAACCAATCACTTCGATGAAGATACCCAGCAATTAATCTGGTTTCTTACAGATAGCCGCACTTTACACGTGATGTATGCTGCGGATGGCAGTCTCACCGCTCTATATTACAACTCACTTTTCCCGGAACTGTTTGCCATGCGGGAGAAACCCGGAGATGAGATCAAAGAAGACATCATCCCCGAAAGCCTGCAGAAGAAGAAAAGTAATAACTAAGTTTCATTTACAAATTAAAGGCCCGGTGAATATCGGGCCTAAATTCTTATCCAAAGACAGATGCTACACCATTCTTTATGCGGGCAGACTGGGATGCAGATACTGCCGTATCATCTCTCTGATACTTTCTTTCTGAATTTCAAACTCGGCCATCTGAGCTTTATTCAAACGCTCTGCTCCCACCATCCGCAGTTGACTGGGATTGATATACCGTCCACCGTTTATCAAGCCGAAATGCAGGTGCGCACCGGTTGATTTGCCGGTGGAGCCCACTCTGCCGATAATCTGGCCGCGTCTTACTGTCTGTCCACTTCGTACGCTGTAGGAGGAAAGGTGAGCATATAGCGTGATCATGCCACTGGAGTGCTTTATGCGCACTTCATTGCCATAACCACCGTTATAACGGGCAGAGGTAACCGTGCCATTTGCCACAGCATATACTGGGGTACCGCTGCGGGCACGATAATCTACACCCTGGTGGTTTGCCCATCTGCCGGTAAAGGGATCCAGGCGCTTTCCATATGTAGAACCTATATGAATGCTGCCAAGCGGATAGCCTACCCCACTGGCATTGTTGCTTTTACCATCCTTGTTGTACAGACCGTTGAGAACGGATTTCTCATCCTCCTGTTCATAACGGAAGAGTTCATGCGCTCCGCTACGTTTCCCGTCGTATTTCACATAGAGGATTTTTGCCCGGGGCAGAGGTTTGCCTTCAAACAACCGCTCTTCCACAAACACCTGGAAAGTATCTCCCTTGCGGGCATCGCGCTGAAAATCGATATCACCTTCCAAGCCGTTATTGATGTTCTGTTTATCTATCGGGGACAGGCCCATTGACAGCAATGACGCATCCAGTGTAGTATCCAACACACCTTCGATCATGCGTAAGCGCTTTTGCACGGGTAAAGATTCCATGGTGTAAAGCAAGGAGTCTCCGCTCGCTTCAAAGTGATGCCGAATAGTGGGTTCTTGCACAAACATCATTTTGGTAATCCTGTTGCCCTCTTCATTGAGGATCACGCGGAGAGTGTCTCCGGGCTGGATAGTAGTAACATCTATGAAATCACCAAATCGGTAGGACACCATACCGATCTCAGTACCGGGGAGATCCAGATTTCCCAATACAGAAAATATCGAGCCGCCTTCAGGAATGGTCTGGGTGATCCAAGGATCCACAACTGCTGCCGGATCAACTAAATCGCCATTACTGCCGGATACGGGTAACCTGAGCAGGGACGAGAGACTGAATATAACCAATAACAACAGGATAAGGGTCAAGAGAATATGCTTTCCAAGACTCATATGCTGGATACTCCTTGGGGATTGGGATTGTTCACCTCATAGGGATGATAATGGATGTGTACTTGGCGCAGACCGTTGTTAAAGTGTTTCAAAAGTGCTTTTTCCACTTCATTGGAGATTCTGTGCCCTTCATCGATGGAGATATCACCGGAAACGCTGATGGTCATGCTAATGGTATAATACGGTCCAAAACGGTGTAAGCCCATGTCGTCAATACCTTTTACTCCCTCAACCAATAGGGTCACATCACGCAACTCCCTACCAAATCCATCATCCGGAATGTGATCCATCAACTCTGTGGATGAATCCATAATTATCTCCACTCCGGTCTTGATGATGTAGATTGCTACAACCGCTCCAGCTGCAGGATCCATCCAGTAGTAACCCATTCTGCCCAACACTACGCCGACAATAACCGCAACGGAAGCCATGATATCGTTCAAATGATCATTGGCCAATGCCTTCAGAGTAGGATTGTTGGTCTTTTTGGCAGTTCCCCGGGTGTAGAAATAGAGGCCCAGCTTGACTATAAAAGTAGCGATCGCTATCGTCAAAGCCCATATTGAGGCTGATCTACCAGCTTCCACACCACTGATGAGGTCATAGACCTTATTGATGCTCTCCCAAAAAATGGTGATCCCTGTAGTGAGAATGAAGGCTCCCACCACTATGGCTGAGATGGATTCCAACTGACGGTGTCCAAAGGGGTGCTCTTTATCTGCCGGTTTCCGGGCCTGTTTCATAAAGATCTTCACCGCAATGTAATAGACAAAGTCAGAAGTGGAATTGATGCCGTCTGCCAAAACTGCGGGACTGTGCCCCAATATACCGATTCCAGTCTTGAGAATAGCCAGTACTATGTTGCTGCACATTCCCAAATTCACTGTAAGTGATGTTAATAAGTCTCGATCATGTGTCATCTATATCTCCATGATGTCATAAAACTGCTCCCGGGGGAAGGCCGTGCGGATATCCTCCCGAAAGAGATCCGCTGAGATGGGATCACTGCCGATAGCTGTGGAATTCAGTGCAAATGCTGCCAACTTGAAAGATATCAGACACTTGGTCTGTGTGTGCTTCATCAATCCCCTCAGATTGGCAATATTGAGTTTCAGGCATTCAGGATGGCGCAAAATCATCTCAAAACCAGGCTTGGACAAGGTTCTGCCTAGCTTCTCATAAAGGGAATCTGTAAACGATGTGGGCACATATAAAGCCCGGGGCTCCTGCTCCAAAAGCTCCAGCACCTTCTTCTCGTTGCCTATCAGACTTTTGATGCCTGTACTCTGCCATTGCGCTTTACGCAGAATCATGAGGGCATCGCTCTCCTTCAATCTGTTATAACAGGATACACTAAGCTCCGCGGTGGGGATATCCCGCAAGATACATAGACGGCGTATCTCAGTCACAATCTGCTCTGTAGATCCAAAGCTGGCTCCGATAGCCAGAATCAAGGCATCTATGCTGTCGTCCAGAGCGATGGATTTGCGATCCAGGGAACCATCTATAAAGACCTTGTGTGCCCCAAGCTGGTGCATCGTATCGATCATAACACGTTGATGACTGAGAGCCGATGGGCCTGTGATCTGAGTAGCCAGGCTCTCTTCAGCCCTGGCCAAATATAGCTTGCGCCCGGCGTATTGAGAGGAATGAAGCAAGCTAACTGAGCTTCCGTGTTGAGTAGCAGTGTTTGCATCACAACAAAAGATATCCCCTTTGAAGAGATGGACTTGCGGTTTGGGAGTCTTGAATACTCTGTCCTCACTTTCACCATCTATTCCGGTACTCATTACAGCTCTGTCTGGCAGGGGAAATTCTTTTAGAAGGGAGTTCAATAGCGAGGTTTTACCGGCATTTTTGCTGATTCCCACCAAGGCTATGTTCTTTATAACCCCGGTGGAAATCAGTTTCTTCATATCAGCCTTTGAATTAGTGTTTACGGCGTTGATTCCGCTTCGTCTCGGCAGGACCTATCGACACATGCTTACCTTTCAGCAAGCTCATCACACCTTCGCTGCTTTCGCGTTCACGCGGGCATAGATCCCGGTATTTATCGGTATCCAGTACTTCAAAACCGGGTTCTGTGTAACTGGTAATAAAGCCTTCATAGTTTCTCAGGATCACCCTGCCAGGCATCTGGGATATGATGTAATTTGGCATTACAGGTATCTTTCCGCCACCACCGGGAGCGTCCACCACAAAGGTAGGCACGCACAATCCGCTGGTGTGACCACGCAGTGATTCCATGATCTCGATCCCTCGGGAAATCGGAGTACGGAAATGGCTGATGCCTTCAGAAAGGTCACATTGATATATGTAATAAGGTCTTACGCGGTTGCGTACAAGCTTGTGAACCAAGGCTTTCATCACATCAACATGGTCGTTGATGCCTTTCAGCAATACGGATTGATTGCCCAAAGGCAAGCCAGCTTCAGCCAGGCGGGCAAGCCCTTTCGCTGCAATGTCACTAATCTCTTGAGGATGGTTGAAATGGGTGTTCAGCCACACAAAGGGATACTTCTTTAGCACTGCAAGAAGTGAATCCGTGATCCGTTGAGGCAGGACAACCGGAGTTCTGGTGCCCAATCTCACGATATCCAGATGCTCTATCTTACTTAGTTTCTCCAAAATGGAGTCCAGACGCTCATCGCCCAGGGTGAGGGGATCGCCTCCGGAAAGGATTACATCGCGGATTTCCCTGTGTTCACGGATGTATTCGATGGCTTTATCCACATTCTCTGCGGGCATGGGAGCATCGTGCTCTCCAGCCTTTCTGCGACGGGTACAGTGGCGGCAATACATCGCACACTGATCAGTGAGCAACAGCAGTACGCGATCCGGATAACGGTGTGTCATCCCCGGAACGGGGGCATCCGCATCCTCGTGCAGGGGATCCGCCATGTCTGAGCTGCTCATCTCGCTTTCGTAAACCCGGGGAATAGCCTGCATGCGCACGGGATCATTGGGATTGCTGTGATCTATCAGAGACAGGTAATAGGGGGTAATCGCCATGCGAAAGGAAAACTCCTGCTTGGCAAACAGCGCTTCTTCCTCCGGAAGCAAGGTGATGTATTTGCGCAGCTCAGAAACATCAGTGATGCGATTCTGTAGCTGCCAATGCCAATCGTTCCACTGCTCGGCAGTTGCGATTGAACGGATGTCTATTATGCTCATTGTATGCTCCTGGATCAATCTGTATAGCGTTCTTTGAACAGCTTCAAAAGTACCGGGTTTCTGCGTAGCAAATCCAACGCGACCATAGCGTGATTGCGAGCGTAGCCATTACCCAGTATCATATCCACATCCGCACCAATACCCTCGGCTCCCAATGCGGCTTTGGTGAAAGAAGTAGCCATGGAGAAGAAATACACCAGGCCTCTATCCCTGGCGGCCATAATGGTGGGAAGCTCTGTATCTTCTATGTTTACAACGTTTATCACCACATCTGCCATCTTGCCGTCGGTGAAGCGGGATACTTCTTTCTGAATGGTGATTGCGTCTGTGGCATTGGCGATGATTACTTCATGGCAACCGGTTTCCTTGCATGTGGGGATGTAGTTCTGATTGCGTACCACTCCGATTACCTTCCCGGAGACTCCGACGCGTTCTCTCGCCACGGCATTGCAGAGTATTCCGCTCTTGCCGTTTGCGCCGATGATCACCACATTGTCGCCTGCCTTCACGAGGCGCTCTACCTGAGCAGGTGCTCCGGCAACGTCCAATACGGAGAGGGCGAGGTTTTCGTCCATATCATCCGGAAGCTTTGCATAGATACCGCTACTGAAAAGGACGGCTTGACCTTCGATCTCCACCTGGTCTTTATCCAGGAGTACTTTTTTTACTTTATTGATCTTGAGCGGAGTAAGTGAGAGAGACACCAGACTGGCGATCTTGTCCCCTACTTTGATATTATCTTTCATCTCGAATTTGGGACCAATTTCCGCCACTCTGCCGATCAGCATGCCACCGCTGCCTGTATCTTCGTTCTTATGCTTTCCTGTGCGGTTTGTAAGGTCAATTGCATGATCCGCAAAAGCTTTTTCCAGATCGGTGTGTCCTTGAGCCTGGAGCTTGTTCTTGATCTGGTGAAACGAAGCACTGTCCACATTCAGTCTGATAACGTCAATTTTCAATTCGTTGTCCCAAATCTCATTCATGTCGTTATTGAGAACGCGGGCAGGCTGAGGCAACACACCCTTGGGTTCGATTACACGATGGGTTCCATAGCGGCATCCGCCAGTTTTCATAATTCCTCCACAGGATTTAATCTATTTTTTCTTATATACTTACCTTAGTCTTTCCATGATTTTGGAATTGCGGATTGTGTCAATAATAAATCCGCCAAGCACTTCTCCCTACCACAAATAAGGGATGCTGTGATAACTTGATAGTCGTGTGTTTGTTCAAGCCGTGATATATTCGCGGCTTGTTTTTTACACCTAAACTTCATGTGCTAGATCAGCGCAATTATTGAATAATGGCAGTCATTAATCTGGCATATAGGTGAAACATGCTTATTATATCCTACAAAGAGACCCTTCAATGGAGAGAATTATGACAGAACAAAAGAGCAGATCACGCGTTAAATACTACATAGTGGCGGCATTGATCGTCGTTATTGTAGCACTCATTTTGGTGGTTCCGCGCTGGAAAGCGTATCAGACGCAAAAGCGAGCGGGAGAAGTTCGAGAAGCCGTGGAGGCATTGCATTCTTATGTGGACAGTTTTTGGCAGTCACATGGCAGCGCCGGAGGATTTGACCTGGACAGTGCCCTGGTGGAGATCGGTTTAAAGAATAAAGTTATTGAAAACTGGGATTTTGCCATTGCCTGGAAATCTTCGGATATCTACACTACCCAGATGGTGGAAAAGCTGAAGAATGTGAATGAAAACGAATTGGTGTTTGTAGCTCCCTACAAGATTATCATGGCAGTAGCTACCACCAAAAACCCCGTCGGTGAAGGCAGAAAGCTATGGTTTGATGGCGATAACAATAGCTATCACGGCTTTGGCGCAGATGATAAGATCGAACCCGACTGGAACAGAATCTTTCCCAATCCGTGATATTTAGTAAGAAAACAGGCCTTTAAGCTCTTCAAGACTCATCGATTTCAATACTCCCGTACCACCTTCGATTACTTCATTGAAGAGCTCTATTTTGTTCTTTTGTAAGGACAGTATTTTCTCTTCCACGCTGGCTTTGGTAATCAGCCTGAATACCTGTACTTTCCTGGTTTGTCCGATGCGGTGAGTGCGGTCGATAGCTTGATTTTCCACCATGGGATTCCACCAGGGGTCATACAAGATCACAGTGTCTGCAGCAGTCAGATTCAAGCCGGTACCTCCCGTCTTCAGGCTGATAAGAAACAGACGGATGTCTTCATCATGTTCAAAAGCTGCCACTTGCTCCGCCCGATCCCGGGTTTTGCCATCCAGATAGCTATACTTCACTCCCAAATCGTCAAACACCTTTCTGATGATCTGCAGCATCTGCACAAACTGGGAAAAGACAAGGATCTTGTGTCCTGCGGAGATAGCGTCTTGCACCAATTCCACCAGCATCTCCAGTTTCGCTGAAAGCTCAGGAACGGGAAGGACATCGCTATTGGCCAGATGCGGATGATTACATACCTGACGCAGTTTCGTAAGTGCCGCCAATATGTGTACATAGCTCATTTCTTCGGTAGTACCGGGCATCAGTTTCTTCTGAACGGTATCCAGAATCTGCAGATACAATTTCTCTTGAATTGCGCTCATTTTGCACCAGGAGATTTGTTCCTGTTTATCCGGCAGCTCCAGCAACACTTCCTTTTTCACACGGCGCAGCAGGAAGGGCGAGCATAGCCTGTGCAGAGATTGCCTGGCTTCCCGATCATCCTCCGGTTTCATGTATTTATCTTTGAAGCTTTTCAGGCTACCCATATAACCGGGCATCAAAAAGTCCATGATGCTCCACAATTCGGTGAGGTTATTCTCTATGGGAGTGCCGGAAAGTGCCATACGGTGGTTTGAATTCAGCTTCTTGATGGCCTTGGTTCGCAGTGCGGATACGTTTTTGATGTTCTGAGCTTCATCCAGAATCAGCCAATCGAAATGCATGTTTTTCAATTGAGATGCGTCGCTGGAAACCATGGAGTAACTCATTATGTACAGCCGGATATTGGGATTTTGCAAAAGCTCGATGCGGTTTGTGGTGTTGCCCTCTACAATTGCGTAAGGTATGTTTGTATGAAATTTCTCGATCTCTCCAGCCCAGTTGTAGAGCAGAGTTTTGGGACAAATCACCATGTTGACGCTGTCTTCAGGTGCCATAGCAATCATAGCAAGAGCCTGAATGGTCTTGCCCAATCCCATCTCGTCTGCCAGTATACCGTTTAGACGATAGTGTTTCAACATGGACAGCCAAGCTACTCCCGACTTCTGATATCCACGCAGAATGGTCTGTAAAAAGGAAGGTAATTCCGGACTACGCTTTAGTTTGCGTTCGTGAAGGTCTTCAAACAGGTTTTCCAGATAGTCATCACCAATTATTTTGAAAGCAGGATTTTCTTCCCTCAGCCTCTGATAATAGGGCAGATTCAGGATGCGGGCACGATACACCGAATCTGTATCTTTCTGACTGCGCACCAGCAGGTGATCCACTTCGGAAAATATCTGGGGATTGCTGATGAAGAATATCCTGCCGTCCACTGTGTGCAGAAATTCATCTTTGGACTTGAAGTAGCGGGCAAGTTCTTCATGACTGAAACGCAAATCCTTATGACGATAGCTGATCTCGTAGCTAAACCAATCGATATCCTCTGTTCTTTGCACGCGGATATCTGCCTCAAGATGGATCTTGGTAATGAACCTGTTGCTCAGGCTTTCGTCTATGATCAGTTCCCAATCCTGTTCATCAATGCGGAACACTGCTTTTTGCAGAGCGGGAAAATCCTCATTTTTAAAGACCAGTTGAGACTTCTGTTCCAGTTGGTTAATCTCCGGAACTGGCAGCATATCCAGCAAGGCTTGCGCTTTGTCCTGCAGATCAGGTGAGAGATAGAACCAGATTTTGTCGTTCGCATCGCCCCCTCGATACACGCTATTCACCAGGGATTTACGGTACTTCAACGCACTCAGCGGCAATTCGTAACTATCCTCATACACCAAAAAGCCATCGATCAGGATGTCTTCACCCAAAGCCTTTACATAGAGCCTGCCTTTGGGCTTGCTGTACATGATTCTCGGCAGTTCTATGGATTCGCTGAAATCCAGATAGATATCCTGACGGGATAGTTCGTTGTGCACTATACTGCGGTAGTACACCAGATCCTTAGCCGTGATCTGCATTTCCCGCTTGAAGATGGCATCGATTATGGGTTCTTTGAAAGGAAGCCATACTTTATGAATCCTGTTACGGAAGAAAAGCCAGGTGGGATAACCCGAAAACCAAGCTGATACTTCATCAACCAGCACTGGAAAGAGATTGTAGTTCGTTTTCCCGGCTTTGTCTATCCGTAGAGCCAGCGGATAGGGCTGAGCTGCAAAGGTAAGCTCCTCATTGGTCTCTTTCACAAAGAGCCTTCCGGACATCTGCTCCAGATGCATCAGCAGTTCTGCAAATTGAGCTTTAGGTATCGACCAATTTTGATTCTTAACACTGTAATGGATGCCGGATTTTGCCATGTATTCAAAGAAAGCCAGCTGAAAGTAGTCGAAGACCCGATAGTTTTCTACCAGCTCCTCGCTGAAGTATTCATAATCTTTCAGCATCTTCAGTAATGACGGCACATCCACATCCTCCAGACCCTGATGATAAATGCGAATCTTTGCGGAGCTGGGATTGTATATGTTTTCAAATAGAAGCTTGAAGCGGTGAGCACTGTCTATCCAGCGGAGATTTCCTCTCAGACAGTCCGAATCGCAGGTTTGCACCAGTTCTTCTTTCAGGATGTCATCGGAGATGAAGTTGTAGGAATAGCGCAGTAAAGACAGGTAGTGACGGCAGCTTTCGTCGTGACCGCATTCTGCACATTGATAAGATAGGATGCGTTTCTCGCGAGGATCGTAGTGCACTTCCACCCAGGCGCTGAAATACTCGCGTTTGTCCCGGCTGGGGTAAAAGCGCAATATCACATTATCGGATTCATCCAAAGTGTGCCAATGCCACAAATCTCCATCTTCAAGCAGAATAACAGCATGATTGAAATACCAGCTATTGGACTTGTCGTGGTAATCTTTGCTGAAAAGCCGAGCCATTTTGCATCCTTTTATGTTAATCTGGTATTAAGGACTTCCATGCGGCTTTTTTGTCAATAGATTTGTTCCTTTTTTTTGCATTTAGGTGAGTATTCAATGTGTTATCATTAGCTGTTTTATCCCAAATAATACACTGGTATAATATGACTTGATTCGCTGTGCATTTACTACAGTTTCGCAGTTTTACGAGGGGCTCCGCTATCGCAACGCACCCTCGCAATATTCTGTCACTCTCCGGGCTCAGATATCGCCCATGAAGGGCACTGTGTGTGTGGGGGTAACAAAACGGCAAGATGCCGTTTCCACACTACGGAGGCAATAATTGTACTTTCACATGTTACAAACATAAAATCAGTGTAAATCCATTTGATATGCTTCATCTGAGTGCTATTCCTCCTCCCTGCTTCAAGCAGTGCCGAAGCAGATATAAAGCCGTTATCAAGCAGTGACCACTCGATGATAACCCGATTATATCTGCTTCGGCACTGCTTTACGCGAAGAGGGTGGATAGTGACTCCAGCATATTCCGGTTTACCGGGGGACATGTTGCCCTTTATGCTCGTCGATAAGCAAAAGGGATTGGGAAGCGTGGGATCATCCCATGCTCCATTGTTTTGTATAGCATAATCGATAAATATGAAACATACCGCCTCGATGCGCAAAAGATTGACACACCATCTAGCCTCAATAATATTTGATTACTTCAATATTACAACTCACCATTCCAGTCAGGGTTTATCCTTTATTGGCAATCCACAATTCCAGCTTGTTCTATCTCTGTCATGGATCGCGTATATCATGTGTGCTTTTTCTTCCCCGATACCCGGAGCAAAGGGAACACTACTGGCAGGCAAACAATACTTGACAGATATTCGACTATTCGGTTTTATCGCAAAAACGCTATTGAGGTTACTATGAATCAGCAGAATACACCCAGGGGAGCAAAGCTGGATATAAATATAAAAGCTTTTCGCCTGAAACCATGGCTGGCAACTAGTTGCAGTCTGGTACTCGTACTTTATGTGCTTTATTTTCATCTTCCGGTTCTGAATCTCAAGTTCTTGGGCTGGATTCCCACGCTTGCCTTTGTATTGTTGCCGCTATGGGGGATGGCCAAACTGCGAAAAGCACTTATGGTGCTCTATGCTTTGATGCTGGTTCTGCTTGTTGTCTTACCGCTGGTTTTCAGTCCCTTGTTTGTTAGTTCCCACTATCGGAATCTGATCGGTGATGTGCAGGAGAGCAATTTTTCCGAGATGGTCTCGCCCATCGACATGAGCCGTGTACCGATTATCGATGAGTATTTTGCGGCTTCTCTCGCAGAAAAAAAGCTGGGGGAAGACTTTGCCTTGGGTAGCCGGGTAGTATTGGGTATTCCCACCATTCAAATGGTTGATGGAAAGCTATTTTGGGTGGTTCCTCTATTGCACAGCGGATTCTTCAAGTGGCTTGCAAACACAGACAATGGTACTCCGGGATACATCATGGTATCTGCCACGAATTCCCAGGATATCCGCTTTATCCGCGAAGTGAACGGAAAAGCTCTGAACATAAAGTATCAAAGCAACGCCTATTTCAACCAGGATTTGAAACGACACATGTATCTTTCCGGCATCACCGGTGTGGCAATGGCGGGAGATACTTTCGAGATCGATGACAGCGGAGAGCCGTATTGGACCATCACACTATACTCCAAAAAGATTGGAGTACGCGGCAATGAGGCCTTGGGATTGGTGACCGTGCACGCTTGCACCGGAGACCTCAATTACTATCCGCTGATAAAGACAGAGAATGGCTATAGTGATGAATTGATCCCGGATTGGGTTGACCGGGTACAGCCCTCATATTTTGTGATGCCGCAGCTAAATTGGTGGGGAAAATATGTGCGCGGATTTTGGAACACTCTGTTTGGCAAAAGAGATATGCTAACTACCACTGCCGGTTACAACATCACATACTCCGCCGATAATCGCAGCTATTTCTATACGGGCATGTCCAGCGTGGGAGCGGATGAAGGGACAGTGGGCTTTGCGCTTATCAATACCCGCAACAAAGATACATCACTCTATCTGATCTCGGGAGCCACCGAGCAGGCGGCAATGCGTTCTGCCGAGGGTAAAGTACAGCAATTCAAGTATTATGCTACCTTCCCCATTTTGGTGAACATGGAAAACGTACCCACTTACTTCATGACTCTGAAGGATGCTGCCGGTTTGGTTAAGATGTATTGCTTTGTGTCGGTAAGCGATTTCTCGCTGGTTGGTGTGGGAGAAACCGTGAAGAGTGCCAGAGAGAGTTATCAGATGAATCTTGCCACCTACGGAAGCTCCGATTCTGCCTTGATAAAAGAGAAAATGAACGTGTCCGAAGGCTATATCGTCAGAATCGCCTCCGACGTGAAAGATGGCAGAAGCTATTACCACTTCTCTCTGGATAGCCTTCCCGGGACCATCTTCATTGCCACAAGCAATTTAAGCTCCTATCTGCCCCTCTCCGGCAACGGTGATAGAGTGAGCGTTCAATTTATAGATACGGGATCCAATCATATCAACATCAATAAATTTACAAATCTGAGCCTTGAGAAATAGAGTAACCGGATTCCCTGCTCTTCCAGTGTTGAGTTTCGGTGGCGTCCAGTTTCGGCCAGACACTCCACATGATGCAAGGAAAGTGCATTGCATCAGGTATATCTCTGCTTTTTACTTTTTTTACTTGCCATCAAGCTGCTGGTTTTAGATTATGCCTTCAAGAATGATTAGGAGGAAAAATGAAAGGACTTAAACGCTTGGGATTCTACCTATTGTTGAATCTCTTGGTAGTGTCCATGTTGAGCATCATACTGGCCTTTGTGCCAATGCCCCAAAATCAGGTAATCAGCCTGCTGATATTTTGTGCCATTTTTGGTTTTGTGGGATCCTTTATCTCCCTTGCCCTTAGCAAGTTCATGGCCAAGAAAGCCTATAGGATACAATTGATCGATGCCTCCGTGCAGAACAGCCAGGCAAAGTATGTGTATGACACAGTGCAAGCTCTGGCACAGGCAGCTGGAGTAAAGAATCCCGAAGTGGGTATATATCCTTCAAACGATGTCAATGCCTTTGCCACGGGAGCATCCCGCAATAGCTCTCTGATCGCTTTTTCCAGCGGCTTGGTAAACACACTCTCGGAGGATGAGATTGCTGCTGTGGCAGCACACGAAATGACTCATGTCTCTGAAGGTGACATGGTTTCCATGACCCTCGTGATGGGCCTGATCAACACTTTCGTGATGTTTGGCGCACGCCTTGTAGCCACCATCCTGGACAGCGCCCTAAGAGGCGATCGCAGACGCGGAGGATTGGGCTACTTCGGTTATTACCTCATGGTAATCTTACTGCAAAACGTACTGATGTTTTTGGCGATGATCCCCGCATCATACTACTCCCGTTACAGAGAATACCGTGCAGACAAAGGAGCCGCAGGACTGACAAATCCGGGAGCAATGATCGCAGCGTTGGAAAAGATCGACCGTTACTACAGTCAGGATAAACGGCAGGATAGCTTTGCCATGGCCAAGATCAACAGCAGGAAAGCCGCATCACTATTTGCTACTCACCCCAGCATAAGCGATAGAATCACACGTTTGAGTAACCTATTGTGATTATCGAAAAACTAAACATAGAGAAGATAGCCATGGGTGGCATGGGACTGGGATTTCATGGTGGTAAAGCGATCTTTGTGGCCAATACTGCCATTGGCGATAATGTGGATGTGCAGATCTTTCTGGACAAGAAAGATCATGCCTTTGCTAAAGTGACACAGTATCATGAACGAGGTGCTGGAGTTATCCCTTCCGGCTGTAGTGCTTTTGATGCATCGGAACCCTGCGGGGGCTGCGATTGGCTGATGTTGGATTATCCCACTCAGTTGCAATACAAGGATATGCTGTTGCGAGACCTCTTCAAAGATCACCTGGAAGTGTACAGCGGGATGGAGGCTTCGGAGCTTCAACGTAATTACCGAAACAAAGTATTTATGCCCGTAGGCGCAGAATCCTATGGCATTTATGCGCGATACAGCCACAGCATAGTAAAGCATGAAAGCTGTTTGAACCATCCCCCCGTTTTCGACGATATTGCCAAGACACTGTATCAGCTGTGCGAAAAGGCAAAGGTAGAACCCTATAACGAGCAGGATCACAGCGGTTGTTTGCGCCACATCGGCTTACGCTGCAACAAAGACCAAAGTGAAATTTTGCTTATTCTGGTATGCCGTTCGGCACGCTTACCATTCTCGAAAACCATCGTGAGAGGCATCACCGACGCCTTCCCCATGGTTACCGGCATTGTGCAAAACATCAATCGCGACCGCGGCAATGTGATCCTGGGCCAAGAAGAAAAGCTTTTGTATGGCAAAAGCTATCTCTGCGACACTCTTGCGGATATCCGCTTTGAGATCAATTACCGCAGCTTTTGGCAGATCAACAGCGGCAGCATGGAAAAGATACTGTGTGCCATGAGAGCCTGGATGAAGCCGCATTACAAAGTAATTGATGCATATTGCGGCATGGGTGCCATTGGCTTGGGTTTGGCAAGTGAGATTGCGCAAGTATTGGGTATCGAAGAAAGCCCGGAAGCTATCCGTGATGCCAAAAGGAACGCCGAGAACAACGGTTTTGACAAAGTTCAGTACATCTGCGGTAAATTCGAACAGAAGTTTGATGAATCTATCCGAAGCTTCGAAGCCGATTGCATCATTCTGGATCCTCCCCGCAGCGGTGTTCCGGAAAGCACGCTATGGTCGATCAAAAGAGCCGGTATCCCCCGCATCATATATCTCAGTTGCTCGCCGATGAGTCTGGCGAGAGACCTCCGGATATTGTTGCAAGACGGAAAGTATAAGTTGTTGAATCTTGGCGGCTTCGATATGTTTCCAAACACCTGGCACATCGAGAGCCTTGCCGTTCTTGAAAGAATATGAACAAATCCCTCTGGCTACTGCTTGTCCTGCTCAGCTTTCTTTTGCAGAGTTGCGATCTTGACAACGAAGAAAGCTTTGGCCAGAAAGAGATTCGCGACATTTTATATGACATTTCGATGGATTTTAACCTTGGCAATTCCTTTGGCATCATGGATCACGTACACCAAGAGTATCGCCATGATGGGCAGATATCCTGGCATCTGAATGAAGAGATCAACCGGCGCCGAGACCGCTTTCAGCTCTTGGAAATAGAAGTACTATACATTGAAATCAAAGGAGATTACGCGGTTGCCTATACACGGGATCACTATCAATCCAGTATCGAACAGGTTACCTACAATGAACCGGAAGACAGCGGATACTTTTCCTACTTTTTCTACACCAACGGCACGTGGTTGATCTATGGCAATCAAAGATGGTAGATTCCCTTCCGACAATGTACCCTACAAAACAAATATCACTGGTTTCAGAGGCTTTTAGATTGACACTTTTAGCACCTTGAAATGTCGTGTTACTATTATAGCTAAGTTCAAACGAAGAGAGGAATTATGCGCAGAAAGCGGATCTTGGTAATCCTGGTCATAATACTGATAATCGCAGCCATCATCGGCTTCACTACTTGCCGGAAGAAATCTATCAAGTCCGGGCCGGAAGCCGCAACCGATGCCAACACATACACTGTCAAGTTCGGTAACATAGAATCCCGTACGGAAATCACCGGTGAAATCCAGCCCAAGACCATTGTATCTCAAAAATCCAGAGTCTCAGGCAAAGTGGTCAAATTCTACGTGGATGAAAACGATACTGTGAAAATGGGAGACATTATTGCAGATATCGAACCGGATTACAATCAGGCAAATACTCTTTTCAACACCAAAGCCGCTTTGCAGCGTGCCGAACTGAGTCTGGAACAAGCCCGCAAGGATTTTGCCGACAAAACCCGCTTGAAAGAGATGGAATATATCTCTCAGGAAGAGTACGATAATGCGGCAGATGCCCTGCAGGAAGCGGAAATACAGTATGCTCAGGCCAGCCGTCAGTACGACATGATTCGGGATTTGGACGTTCCCGGAACCGTTATCCATATGTATGCCACTACTTCTGGCACTGTGATAGAGCGCAAGGTTAATGAAGGCGAGATGGTTAGCTCCAGCTTGAATGCCTATAGTGAAGGCACTGTCATCATGCAAATTGCAGATCTGAATCACATGATTGTAAGTTCAAATATCAACGAAGTTGACATCGTGAAGTTCAAGGTAGGACAAAATGGACGGATCAAGCTCGATGCCCTGCCCTATGAAGAATTTGAGGGCAAGATCATCAAGATCTCACCCAAAGCCGTAACGATCAACAGCGCCAAGGTTTTCCCCGTGGAGATAAGTATCAATGCCCGCGGTGATAAAGTGATGCCGGGAATGACTGCTGAGATCAGCATTGAAGGCGAATCACGCGAGAATGTACTTATCATCCCAATTGGAGCAGTTTTTGCAGATGATAAGAATCAGGACATCGTGTATCTGAAAGAAACACCCGGAGAAAGCAACCCGGACAAGGCAAAGAGTACTCAGCCAAAAAACGCAGTTGTCACTTTAGGAGCCAATGACTTTCAGATGGTAGAGGTAATTTCAGGCTTGAAGGAGAACGACGTAATTCTGCTGTCAGAGCCTGTAAGTGCCTCCATGATTCCCAGTTTCTAAGCACCGGAGACACAGTATTACATGATCGAGATAAAGAAGCTAAGCCGATCTTTCGGCACCTTACGCGCCGTGGATGACATCAACTTCAGCGTCCACAACGGCAGCATCACAGGCTTTCTGGGCCCCAATGGCGCGGGAAAGACCACTACTCTCCGCATGATGGTAAGCTACCTGAAACCGGATAGCGGAAGTATATCCATAGACGGAAAATCCATCTATGACGATCCCATCGAGACCAGCGCCAAGATCGGTTATCTGCCGGAGCAGAACCCTCTTTATGAAGACATGCTGGTAATGGAATTGCTACAATACATTGCGGATCTGCGCAAGATGTCACCCTCCAGGTTTCAGGAACGCAGTGAATACGTGATCTCGAATTGCGGAATCAACCGGGTCCTCTACCAGAAGATCGGCACCCTTTCCAAGGGCTTCCGGCAAAGAGTGGGACTGGCCCTTGCCATATTACACGATCCTGAAATCCTTATCCTGGACGAGCCCACCAGTGGATTGGATCCAAACCAAATCATCGAAATACGAGATTTGATCCGTAAACTGGGCGTGGAAAAGACTGTAATTCTATCATCACACATCATGCAAGAAGTACAAGCACTGTGCGACAGAGTCTTGATCATAAACAACGGCAAGATCATAGTTGACGATGATATCGACAACGTGAGCCGCTACTTCGACGACTATCTGGAACTGCATCTGGAGATTCAAGGAGAGAACATCGACCTGCAGGACTTTTTGGACTTTCATCCGGAACTGGAAGTGATCTCTTTGGAAAGCCACGACCAAATCTGCAAGCTTATTTTGAAGTGCCCGTCAGACAGCTCCGTCAAGCACGATCTTTCCCGCTATGTGAGCGATAATGGCTGGTTGATCGAAAACCTATATACCAAGCAAATCAGTTTGGAAGAGATATTCTTCAACCTCACCAAAACGGGGGCTTTACCTCACAAGTCCGATTCTGAGCTAGTACAGGATCCCAGCCTTACCGAACCTAAAACGGAGACTCCTGAAGGAGAAGACCAATGAGCGCGATTTGGACCATAGCCCGCAAAGAGTATCAATTAGCAATGCGTTCGATAACGTCCTACATAGTGTCTGTGCTGTTTCTGGTGATCAGCGGTAGTTTCTTTGCCACTACTGTCTTCAAAGTGGGTTTGGCAGAAATGAGGGGGTTGTACAGCTTTCAGCATATCCTCTTTGTGTTTTTTATCCCCGCCATCACCATGGGCAGTATCGCCAGAGAGCGCAGCAGCGGGACAATAGAGCTTTTGAGCACCTTACCTATTCGACTCAGCCATGTGATTTGGGGCAAGATCCTCTCTGCATTTATGCAAGTCTTCACCATGCTCATCTTCAACATAATCCCCTTTGCGATTATTGGGGTATTGGGGCAAAACATCGACTACAATGCCATCATCCTGGGCTTTTTCGGCTTACTCCTGGCAGGAACGGCTTTCATCAGTATCGGTGTTTTTGCCAGCAGCTTGCCCTCAAACCAGGTTTTGGCCTTTGTAATCGCTTTTTTGATAAGCGGATTCTTCTATGTGATCCGCTATCTTTTGGCGCTTGTACCTCTCTCTCTGGTTAGATACCTGCAGTATTTCTCTTTTGAGTATCACCTCTCCGGATTTATGAGGGGTGTGTTGGATCTGCGTGATCTACTCTTCTTTATCGCCGTAATCGTCATTTTTGCCACCTTAGCAGAGTTCAACCTCCAATCCAGAAACATGATGCAGGAGCGGTAGATGCGAACTAAATATAGCATTATCAGTTCCCACGGCATCCGCATCGGCATCGTCATAGCTCTACTTTTAATCAGTTCTCTCGTCACATTCCGTCTGGATCTATCCCGAGAAAGGGCTTTCAGCCTCAGTAAGATCAGCAAAGACCTGGTACGCAACTTGGACGATGTATTGCTGGTAAAGATCCTCTCATCCAATGAGTTACCTGCAGATTTGATCTCTCTGGAGCGCTACACAAAGGACTTGCTGGCAGAATATCAAAGCGCAGGCGGCAATAAATTCCGCTTTGAACACATTCAAACTGCCAGCCACGAGGAATTGCTGGGTATGGCTTATGGCAGTGGACTGGGACCAATGAAATTCCGCATATACGAGAACGATCAGGTAACCGCCAAAGAGGTAATCTTCGGCCTGATATTCGAGTATCAGGGTCGTGTGGAATCCTTGAACCTCAGTCCCAGGATCGAACCCAGACTGGAATATGAGATGACCATGCGCATTCAGAGCTTGGTATCCAAAGACCTGCCCATCGTAGCAGTTTTCCGGGATACCACATACTACCACTTCGATACTAGTATATTCGAACGAGGACTGCGCAGTAATTTCACTGTCGTTGACGCCGATTTATCCAGACCAGTTCAAAATGTTGACGCTCTGCTCTTTACCGGCAGCAGCCGCAATCTGCCCGACCTTTGGCTATACAATCTGGATCAATACCTTATGAAGGGTGGAAGCGTAATTTTCCTGCAAGACAACGTGGATACCGATGGCAGTTACTTGAATAACATACAAAACAACGTAATCAAGATGTTGGAACACTATGGTTTCCAGCTTACCGACGACGTAGTGTTGGACATGAATTGCGACAAGCGGCAGATGGGGATAGGCAGAATGGCCAGTTACCCTATGTACCCCGTCATGAACGGCAGCGATCATCCCATCTCAAAGGACATGGAGGACATTGTCCTGTATCTCGCAAGCGGCATCACTGCTCTGGAAAAAGCAGATTTAAAATATGAAGTCATCCTGCGCAGCTCAGAGAATTCCGGTTGGATGATATCCCCTGAATTTCAGTTGAGCCAAGAACTCTTTTACAATCCGGAATTGGAAGACTTTTCTGCTGGCCCCATTGTTACTGCTGCACTTGCTACCGGGAAGATGGACAGCTGGTTCAGGGATTCCGATCTGGCAAGGCATGACCCTGATTTCACTAGCGAGTCTAAACAAGGGAAACTGATCCTTTTTGCGGACAAGGAGTTGGTGATAAACCCGGACAACCCGATTTTTCGGGATCGAGCAAATGTGATCTACAACTCTTTGGATTACTTCTGCGGAAGAGAATCCATGATCAGGATTCGCAACCGTCACCTGAATAAATCTGTGATAAACATATACAGTTTTATAAAGGATCGCGGCATTGTATGGGGAGACCAGAACAAGACAGTTTATACTATCAAGCTGATTTGCAAAGTTATCTCCATCGCACTCGCTCCCCTGATCCTGATTCTGGCTGGATTGTGGATGGCTCTCAGGCGTAAGCTTAGATTGAGGCATTTAAATGAAAAAGTCTAGATATATCCTCCTGATATTACTCGTGATACTTATCACCGCATATTTTATACTAAGGAGCAAAAAGCCCGTCCAACGTCAGGATGACTTGGTGAACTTGGCTGCAGAAGAGATCAACAGGATAGAGATATGGAATTCCGAAGAAAGGGTGGAATTGATCCTCGATGACGGCATCTGGAAGGTGGCCAAGCCCTTTCTGTGGCCTGCAGACACTTTAATGGTGAACAATTTCTTCCGTGAGGTGGTTCAAGGCACTTTCTCGACCACATCTTTAAGCTCTGCAAAAACAGCTCTGGAACGTTATGAACTGGATGATGACACAGGCACTCATGTGCGCCTGTACGCTGGGGAAAAAAGGGAACACCTGATCTTTGGCAACAACGGCAATTCCTGGGATTACTTCCGGGTCGCGGGAGATACTTTGGTGTATCAGACTCCAAGCAACATCGTGAGACGCTTTGCGCCCAATGTCACGAACTGGCGCGATCCTCAAGCTGTCCATTATTGGGAGCATGAGATCCGTGAGATCCGCAGTAAACATAGGAAGAACGAATTTACACTCCGCCGTGATGAGAGAAAATGGACTTACAAGGACGCTGAAAACGAGTTTGAGGTAGTTCCCTACAATTTTGCCCTCAACAAGATATTAAGTATCTTACAAAACTTCCAATCTTATGTGTTTGAAAGCGATGATGAGCCAGAACTGATACAGCTATTCGAAATCCCCTATTGTACAGTCTGGATTACCGATGTGCAGGGCAAAACCAAGAAGCTAAGCATCGCTGAAAGCCCCAAGAAGCAATATTTCATGATGATCGATGATGAGCCGAAGATACTCTATGAGTTAGTATACGACAGCGTCTATCGCTTCACCAGGGATCCCGATATCTTTATGAGGCATTAAGTTATATGATAATCAAGCACTACAAGAGCTTATCCGAAGATATCTATAGCAAGATAATCCGTCTTTGGCAGGATACGGGTATCACCAATCCCGCCCGTGCCGATAGCTACGAGGCCATAGAGCATTCTCTGCAAAACACTGGAACCATCATCTGTGCAGAAGAAGCTAGTGAAATTGTGGGCGCTATGTGGATAAACCACGATTTTCGCAGACTCTACATTCATCACATGGCAGTAAGCCCCTCCAGGCAGAACCAAGGCATTGGGAAGAAGCTATTGCGTGAAGCTCTCGATATTGCAAAAGCAACGGGATATCAAGCCAAACTTGAAGTTCACCGGGACAATCCAGCAGCACGGCATCTGTATTCGGAAATGGGCTTCAAGGATCTGGACGGCTACATCACAATGATCAAACGGGAACTGTGAGTCAATCCATTAGCATCATCGGAGCTGGTTTGGCAGGCTCGGAAGCCGCATTACAACTGGCGGCCAGTGGCTTTGATGTACGCCTGATTGAAATGCGTCCCAAGCAGAGAACGGAAGCCCATACCGGAGATTTGTTTGCCGAATTGGTATGCAGCAACAGCCTGAAATCCGTGCGATTGGACACCGGAGCCGGTCTCCTGAAAGAGGAATTACACCTGATGGGATCCATCCTGCTTGAGATTGCAAAGCAATCCAAGGTCCCCGCCGGACACGCCCTTGCTGTAGATCGCGAACTCTTTGCTCAAAACGTTACAAGGCGCATTGAAAGCGAACCCAATATCCATATTATCCGTGAGGAAGCAACCGAGCTTCCCTCCGGCAAGGTAATTGTGGCAACAGGACCGCTTACATCAAACGCTATGATGCGCCATCTGCAAAGCCTTCTTGGAGAAGATCAGCTCTTCTTCTTCGATGCCATTGCCCCAATCATTGATGCTGATTCCATCGATATGGACACAGTATATGCCAAAGCTCGCTATGACAAAGGGGAAGCCGACTATCTGAATTGCGCTTTTAACAAAGAACAATACCTGGATTTTGTAAACGCTCTTTTGGCTGCTGAAAAACACGAAGCTCATGAATTTGAAAACGAATTCTTCAATGGCGAAAAATTCAGCTTCTATGAGAACTGCATGCCAATCGAAGAGCTTGCCCGAAGAGGGAAGGACACACTGCGTCATGGTGTGATGCGTCCCATGGGTCTGGAAGATCCCGCCACAGGAGATAAAGCCTACGCTGTATTGCAGCTAAGAGCAGAGAACAAGGACTTCACAGCCTACAATCTGGTGGGATGTCAAACCATGCTGCGCTACCCGGAACAGAAGCGCATTTTCAGGTTGATCCCGGGTTTGCAACATGCGTCCTTCCTGCGCTATGGCTCCATTCACCGCAATTCCTATCTGAATTCGCCTAAGATACTGAATCCCGATCTCAGCTTGAAAGCGCGACCAGATGTATGGATTGCAGGGCAACTAAGCGGAGTGGAAGGCTATGTGGAGTGCATTGCCTCAGGTTTATGGACTACCAGAATCATTGCTGATCAGCTCGCCATGCTGCCGGAAGAGAGCATCATGGGTCAGCTCTGGAGACGACTAATCACCATTCCAGAAAAGGGTAATTTCTCGCCTGTAAATGCGAACTTTGGAATCCTTCCCGCCCTTACAAACGGTATTCGGGATAAAAAGCTGAAGCGGGAAATGATGAGTCAACGATCTCTCGATACTCTTCGGAAGATGCTCAATAGTAATGTAAGAAGTTGAAGCAATATCGATCCGTAGGATGATCTATTTCTCGTATGACGAATTTGTCCGAACAAGTGTCTCCCAGTCTATCCTACCTTCTTCGTCACAAAAGGTGTTGATAAAGTCTTTCGTTAGCTTATTCAATGTGTTTGCATGCTTCGTTTGGTAGGAGATAGACCTTGACTTGGCATCTTGGGCTAGTGGTTCGATAATGTCCAAGTATAGATTACTATCTCCTGAGATAAACTCCCAAAACTTTTGGCCACAGTACTTGTAGTAAATCCCTCTCTGAATCACTAGAATAGCAGCCCCCAAAAAAAGGATTGACTGAATTTGTTCTTTGTTGTTTTCTGTAAAATGATGCCAATAAACCAGACAACATGGAGACATATTATGAACAAGACTATTAGATTGGTTTGCGTTTTAGCCATTTTACTGATGCCGATATTGGCACAAGCACGTATTTTTGCCCGCTGGCACACTTCGATGGGGAGTTTCACAGCGGAATTGTACGATGAGCTGGTTCCCATCACCGCTTTGAACTTTCGCGATCTGGCCAATGATGGTTTCTACAATAATCTCATCTTCCATCGGGTGATAGAAGGCTTCATGATCCAGGACGGTTGCCCCAATGGAACCGGAACCGGTGGTCCTGGTTACAACATTCAGGATGAGTTTCACCCGGATCTTTTGCACGATAGCGCCGGAGTGTTGGCGATGGCTCGTACCACTGAACCAAATAGTGCAGGTAGCCAATATTACATAACTTTGGCACCTCAGCCGCATCTGGACGGCGGATACGCTGTGTTTGGGAGAATAATCGAAGGTCTGGAAAACGTTATGGCTATTGGATCGGTACCCACTAATTCTTCGAATCGTCCCATTACTCCGGTAAACATTTTTATACTACGTATGTTGGATCTGCATCTACTGGATTTCTTTCCGGTTTTGGATGAACCGGTATTACTGGATACAAACACAACTCAAATGTTCATCACTCAAGCTTATACACACGAAGCAACTGTCAGCTACACTTGGTTTTTGAACGACGAACTCCTACCGGACGATACCTTTATGATCGAACGCACATTTGAGAGCGGGAATCATACCTTACGCTGCAACATAGCCTCTTCGGACAGCATAGCCTTTGATGCAGTATGGAATATTCAGGTTTCCAGTGCCAATGAAGACCTTCAGGCACCGGTTGCAGAACAGATCAGCCTGAGCGCGAACCCAAATCCTTTTGGCAGCAATATAAGAATATTATGTAACAGCAAGATCGAACAAAACCTGAGTCTGGATGTTTTTAACCTGCGCGGACAGAAAGTGCGCTCGTTGCAAAAAAGTGCTTCAAAGCAAGGCACATGGGAGCTTGACTGGAACGGCTGTGACGATAATGGACAGCAACTTCCCGCGGGAGTATATCTGCTAAAGATGAAAGCGGATTCCGGCAATCTGTTCCGCAAGATCAGCAAACTAAAGTAATAATATCCGAAAGGCCTCAGCGGTTTTTGTGCACAAGACGGGATAGTAACTGCTCGTAGCTGTCCCGCAACCTGAGCGCAAAGCCAGGTTCAGAATGATCTTTGAAAGCATTTACGGCCTGTTCATAGCCAAAATCAAAGAATTCTCTAGCCTTTTTCAGGTCTGTGAAGCCCAGTTGCGGCTGATGTGCATCGATGATGATGTCCGGTTTATGGTTTATGATGGATTGAATAGCCATGAAACCTTGGTTTTGCATCAGGGATTGCATAAACACATTATAATGCAATAGCTTTCTTGGAGTCCTGGCTTTACTCGGGATGTAATGCTCTGCTTTGTTTGCCACATGCGGCAACACGTTTACTGCAATCGTAATTTCCCCCGGTAATCCGTCAACAAAGGCAAGAGGTAAGGGATGAGAGACTCCACCGTCCACAAACTGATAGTCGCTCATCGCGTGAGGAGCAAAGATGAAGGGCAGAGAACTGGAAGCACGCATGGCGTCTGCCAAAGAGCCGCTATCGATCAGGATAGTCGCTTGCCGATTGAGGTCATACGCTACAGCAATGTAGGGAATATCCGTATCCTCTATTCTGCGGCCATCGGTCCATTCTGCAAATTTCTTCAGGATGGTCTTACCGTCGAAAATCCCGCTGCGAGAGAAATCCAGATTGAGGGGATTGAAAAGCTCTCTGGTGGATACATCTTCTGCCAGACCGAGCATTTCTTCTGCTTCCAGACCGCAGGCGAGACAGCCTCCGATGATCGCACCCATGGAAGTGCCGATCACAGAACTGATCTCGTACTGTTCCTTAATCGCCTTAATTACACCAATATGGGCCAAGCCGTAAGCAGAGCCTCCACCCAGTATCAGAATGGCCTTTTTCATATATCTCTCCTTTTATGGATCCTGCGATGCACTCTGTAATTATGAATCACAACTGCCAAAAAGACCATATTGCTAACCAGAAGCACAATGTTTATGGTAAATACATCGTGGCAGGAGTAATAGATCATGGCAGGAATAAGTATCGCTAGTAAAACAAGCTTAAAAATGATGATCCCACGGGGTAAGCCCATCTTGCGAAACGCCCAGCGTGCCACCGGATTTCGCTCTCGATAGTAATAGTGAGGCCACATCACGAGATATGTGGAATGAGCATCAAAGCCGTTCAGCAGTACAAATGCAGCGAGTAGCGGCCAAAATAGCTTTGTGGAATAAAGTATATCTATCACGCATATTCCTTAGTAGATTAATTCCATAGTGTATTAGATCATACTTTGCTGTTACCCAGAATCTGGCAAGAGAAATCATGTTGCATATGTCGATATTGATTGGGTAGGTATGCTCACCTGCCCCACGCTGCCGGATTCTTCTACGGATTATCCAGATAAAGCATACAGAAATTGTAAATTCAATAGATCATAGGGATTATAATACTGTGTCTATTGTCCTGAATAGCATTTTCGCATGGACGTCCCATACGGCTCAAATTAGTCCTTTACAAGATTTGACTGCCTCAATTTAATGACATTTAATGAGGTGTGGAATCTGCATCGAACATTGAAGATAGTATAAAAGAGATCATAATCGATCACCGGATCACTCCTCCAAGATATTGAGAATAAATAAAATGAATAAAGGATAAAGCATGGACAAAAAGTGGCTCATCCCACCTGGTCTGAATGCTGAGGATGTTGAGGCCGTACGGAGCATAGCTACAGAGTTGAAAGTTGGCGATCTGATCGCAGAACTTCTATATCGTCGTGGCTTGCATCGAGCGAAGGACATCTATGATTTCTTCAATCCCGATCTCTCCCAAATAACCGATCCTTATCTGTTTGAAGAGATGGAGATTGCCGTAGAACGTATTTTGGCAGCAGTGGACAAGAAGGAGCTAATCACCATATACGGAGATTACGATGTGGATGGCACTACTGCCACCGCACTTCTGTACCTGGGTTTAAAACGCATCGGGGCAAACATCGATTTTTACATCCCCCACCGTATGATAGACGGTTATGGACTGTCTTTGGGCAGTCTGGATCAACTACGGGAAAACGGCAGCAAGTTGATCATCAGTGTGGATTGCGGTGTAAACGCCATGGAAGAGATCAAGGCTATTTCGGACTTGGGAATGGAGATCATCATCACTGACCATCACAATCCTAAAGCTGAACTACCTCCAGCATTGGCAACCATCAATCCAAAGATCCCCGGTTGTAAATACCCCTTCCCTCATCTTGCCGGAGTGGGTGTTGCATACAAACTCTTGATGGCGATCTACAAGAAACTGGGCATCGATGGCACAGAGAATGTGTTGAAGTATATGGACTTGGTTGCTGTAGGTACGATTGCGGATATCGTTCCCTTGATCGGAGAGAACCGCATCTTTGCCTCCATCGGGCTACAACACCTCATCGAGATGAAGAACCTGGGATTGAACGCCCTTATTCAACTCTGCGGTTTAAATCAGAAAACTCTGGATACCACAGATATCGTGTTTGGCATCGCTCCTCGGATAAATGCCGCGGGACGAATGGGAAGCGCCGCTTTGGCGGTGGAGCTGCTGATCTCCACCGATGAAGTACACTCCATGGAACTGGCTGAGATGATCGAACGTGATAATTCCCTGCGTCAACAGGAAGATCAGAAAACCTTCCATGAAGCCTGCGAGATCATAGAGAAGAAATATAAGAATATGGGCAATACTCCTTGCATGATTGTGTCTTCAGACGATTGGCATCAGGGTGTGATCGGTATCGTGGCCTCCAAGCTGGTGGAAAAGTATTACCGGCCTGTAATCATGATCTCCTTCAAAGATGGTTTTGGCAGCGGCTCTGGTCGCTCTGTAGCAGATTTTGATCTCTTTTCTGCCTTGCAGCATATCGAACACAATCTGCACAGTTTCGGTGGTCATAAATACGCAGTGGGACTTACCATATATCAGGAATACCTGGATCGTTTTGAGAATGAGCTTTCCCGCTATGTAGCGGACAATCTGCAATTGGATCAGATCCAGCCTCCCTTGGTAATCGATCATGAGATAGAGCTTTACGACATCAATGAATACCTTCTGGACAGCCTGGAGCGATTTGCCCCCTTTGGGCCAGAGAACCTGCGTCCCACCTTTATGACGCGCAATGTAAGCGTGGCAAATTATCCGTATAACGTCGGCCGAAACCACTTGAAGCTGAAAGTGGTCAAGGATGGAGTCGCTTTGGATTTGATCGGATACAATCTAGGCGATTACCTTACTCTACTGAAAAAGAATAGCATCATAAACATCGCCTACACACTGGAATACAATAGATTTGGCAACAAATCGTCGATCCAGGGGAAACTGAAAGACCTGCAAATATTAGGAGCGTGAGAAATGAGAAAGATAAGCTTTCTTCTGCTACTTGTCTTATTGGGCTGCTCGGCCTCCAAAAAAAGCCTCCCCAGGGAAATAAGCACATTCACTCTGTTTGATACCATTAGTTTCGAAGAAACTGTGCAAAAGGCTTATTATCACCCCGGTACGAAGACAGTTTATGCCATGCAAACCGGGAGTCAGGAAATTGTCTTTTGGCGCAACGGCAAGCGTCAAAACGCCATTGGTGGATTGGGAAACCAAGCTACAAACTTTCGCAGTTTGGCAGATTTTACCATGTCACAGGATGGCAGCATCTTCGCACTGGATTCTGTAGCTAGAGTGATAAAAAAGTTCAATCCCGATGGGAAACTGATCGGGGATATGGAACTGAGCTATGTGCAACAACCCACGAAACTGGCTCTGGGAAACAGCCAGAATGTCTTTGTTTACGATGCGGCCGGATCAGAGATCATCGCCTATGACTTGCTGGAAGGAGCTGAACTGTACCGCTTCGGCAAGTTCGAATTGAGCACCGTACATATGCTGTACGCAAATAAAGATTATGTGGTGGCTTACGACGATACCAAAGGGGAAAACACGCTGTTCTCCAGTTTGGGGCAGATGATCTCCAAAGATAGCGGACAATTGGTGTATGACCTCTACAACAATGCTATTGGCTTGAATGACGAGGCACTTATCAGCAAGATGAGTTCGGCATGGCTGCCAATGACTGGCGAAGTGGGGCTGATGACTATCTGTGGTGATACTATTGCGATTGTGGTAGGCAAACAAGTGCGTTTGTTGAAACTGGATTATGCTGAGGTTCTTTAAAACCTTCTACTTGCCCCTGATTGCAGGGATTCTGTTAAGCCTGTCCCGGGTTCCATTGTACTTGGGCTGGCTTGTGTTCGTGGCGTTTGTGCCACTGTTGTATTACTTTAAGCAAGGCAAGCATACATTAAAACAAAACCTGATCTCCGCTATGTTGTTCTGTTTGGTGCAGATTTTGGTGGTTTTCAACTGGATTGGTTTGGTTACTCTGCTCGGATTGGTGGGAATATGGCTGATCTTTTCAGTGTATTATCTAATCACTTTTTTGGTTATCGAACAGGTGTGGCGCAAATCCCAGGCACTTGCCTACCCGATCTTTGTAACCGCCATCATCAGCTTTGAGTATCTGCAAAACTTTGGCGAAATGCGCTTCCCATGGTGGAACATAGGCTACTCCCTAGCGGATTACACTACTCTTTTGCAAGCTTTGGATTTGGGTGGATTGAGCCTGCTAGCTCTGTTAGTGCTTAGCATCAATTATTTAGTTTATCAGCTTACTCTGGGCAAACGCAGAGCAATCTTTCCCATAGTCGTGTGCTGTATAGTCTGGTATGCTTACGGCCAATACCGCCTGCTCACCTTGCCTCTAGAGAAGCAAAGCCAAAGAATCAGCGTGATGCAGCCATCCATAGAGCAAGATGAGAAATGGGATATCGAGAAATACCGGGAAATTATTGAAGTATATCGGGAACTAAGTGCGCAAGCTTCTAAAAACGGAACTCAACTGCATATCTATCCCGAAGCAGCCATCCCGGACTATCTGATGTATTCAGAGCAAGCCCACACAGATCTGACCAGCATTATAGACGCAAATCAAATGAGCATTTTCACCGGCTTTCCCCATGTGGAACAAGCTCCTCCGGAACATCCTCAATCCCATTACTATTACAATGCTGCCGCTCTTTTTCACCCTTATCGACATGAACCCAAACTGTTCTACAAAAACATCCTGGTTCCGGTGGGTGAAAGAATGCTGTGGTTGGATCATTTCCCCTTTTTGTGGAAGCTGCAGTTTGGTCAGGCAAATTGGGAGTTTGGCACCACCATCCCTCGTTATGAATATGACGGTATGGAGTTCACTCCCTCCATATGTTACGAATTGGCCTTCCCGCATTTTATGCAGCGGGCAAATTTCAACTCCCGTAAAGCAGATTTTCATGTGAACATCACGAACGATGCTTGGTTCGGAACCTCATACGGCCCATGGTTGCATGGCATGATGAGTAAATTTAGGGCAATCGAATCTCGCATACAGATTTATCGTAGTGCCAATACCGGTATTTCCATGATCGTAAATCCAAAGGGAGAGATTATCAGCTCGGCCTCATTGTTTGAACGTACCAACATTAACGCGGAGCTCTACACATGTGCCGATACGCCCTTATATCATAGAATCTATCCTTACCCCTGGATATTTGTGTGCCTTACGGCAGTCCTTACCATCTATAGCTTCATTATTCCAAGGAGAGGCCTATGACCAAGCATTATTACAGTATTGGCGAAGTAAGCAATCTGTTGGATGTCAAACCTCATGTTTTACGCTATTGGGAAGTAGAGATTCCCGCCATCCGCCCCAAAAAGAGCGGACACAAACGCCGTTACAATCTGCAGCAAATTGAAACCCTGAAGAAGATCAAGGACATGCTATACAACCAACACTATACTATTGAGGGAGCCAAGCAGAAGCTGAGATTGGATAAAGAACTGCGGCAAGAGCTACGCGAAGAAGCGGTGGCCAAGCAGAGACTAAAAGTGGATGCGGCCTTGCCGGCAATTGCGAAAGAACTGATGGACTTAAAGAACGGTCTCATTCAACTGAAGAAAGAATGTAAAAAATTAGCAGGAAAATAACAAATGGAATTTCAACGTATAATCCAATGCCTTCAAGAATTTTGGGCGGGAAAGGGCTGCAACTTGATTCAGCCATACGACATCGAAATGGGTGCCGGAACCTTTCATCCGGCCACTTTCTTTGGCGCTTTAGGAAATAAAGACACCGCCATCGCCTATCCCCAAGCCTGCCGCAGACCCAAAGACGGACGTTATGGGGACAATCCTAATCGCTTTCAGCATTATTACCAGTTTCAGGTGATCATCAAGCCCTGCCCGGACGACATCCAGAATCAGTATCTGAAGAGTCTTCAAGCTATTGGTATCGAATTGGAGAAACATGATATTCGCTTTGTGGAAGACGATTGGGAGTCTCCTACCCTGGGCGCCTGGGGCTTGGGTTGGGAAGTATGGTTGGATGGCATGGAGATATCACAATTCACATATTTTCAACAAGTCGGCAGTGTGGATGTATTCCCAGTTCCGGTGGAGCTGACATATGGTTTGGAGCGCTTGGCGATGTATATTCAAGATGTCTCAGATTATCGAGAGTTGGATTACAGTGCCAAAAGCAAATATGCGGACTTATATTATCACAAAGAACTGGAATACTCTGCCTACAACTTTGAGTATGCGGACACCGCTCTCCTTTTTGATTTGTTTACAAAATACGAAACCGAGTGCCAGAGACTAATCCAGGGGGGGTTGGTATATCCCGCCTACGATATGCTTCTGAAGAGCTCTCACACCTTCAACCTGCTGGATGCCAGAGGCGTGATCAGCGTTACTGAGCGTGCTGCCTACATCGGCAGAATCCGCAATCTGGCAAAGATATGTGCCACCACCTACATGGCAAAGTATTGTAAGGAGGAAAAATGAACCATCCTTATGGCGGTTTGCTGAATGCACTCAGCAATATCCAGGATCGCTTGATCCAAGTAAACGTGTACAAAGACCTCTGGGGCAGTTACAACTCTGTAGTAATCCTGGACGAGGATCCTGACGGCTGGCTGCTGAAGCTGACTCCTTTGGCCAAATATATCCACAAGCATAGATTGAATTTGCCCCTGATAATCAATCGCCGTTTTATCCAGTATTCTCTGGATTCCTATCCGCTTGAGTTCATCAACATAGTTAGCAGCCAACACATGAATCTGATGCAGAAAGAGGACTTGCTTTCAAATCTGAAAATAGTGCCTTCCGATGTTCGTCTGCAAATGGAGCGCGAGTTCAAGAGTAAATGGCTCCTTACTCGCCAGATTGTTTTGGAAGGCCGGATGAACAGCCGCAATCTGCGAGAGACTCTGCACATTTCCATTCGAGCGTTGATTCCCGCATTTAAAGGCTTCTTCTTCCTGGCAAATCAGACATATCCTCAGAGCCGCAAAGATCTCTTTGATCAAGCTGCTTTGATCACCAAGATCGATTTGAACGCCCTGGGTATTTGGCTGGAAAACAGCATTATAGAACTTGCCGATATAGAACGATATCTGGCAATCCTGCAAAAACTTATGGAATTGATGGAGACATATCCCATAGACGTATGATTCAGTGTAAATACAATCTTGGAGACAGCAAAAAGCCAGTTCTGGCACTTGCAATTCACAATGGACATCGGATTCCTGAGGCCATGAAACCTTATACAAGCATAAGCGCTTCAGACCGCTTTCGTGAAGAGGACCCTCATACCGGGCTTTTCGCTGCCTTATTTGAAAACCACTTGATAGTGGAAACCAGCCGTTTTGCCGTGGATCTGAACCGGGGACTGGAGAAATGCGTATATCTGAAGCCAGAAGATGCCTGGGGCTTGGAAACCAGAATTGGAACGATGCCTGATCCTTTGTACAAAGACTTGCTCGGTTCTTATACTGATTGGTACAACACTCTCATCTATCAGGTGAACAGATTGTTGAACATCCACCCCTTTCTATTTGTGCTGGATATTCACAGCTTCAACCACCGCCGTGGTGGAGCAGATGCAGAACCAGATCCCCAGATTGATAATCCTGATATCATCCTGGGGCGCAGCAATATGCCCCAAAAGCTCTACCCCTTGGTGGAAGATTTACGAGAGAGGTTGAAGGGGAAAGACTTCTTGGATTCTCAACTGGATGTCCGCTGTGATGTGAAATTCCCCGGTGGACAATTGCCCCGCTTTCTCCATGAACGTTATCCCGATCGAGTACTCTGCATCGCCGTGGAGTTTAAAAAGATATTTATGGACGAATGGACAGGGAAGCTAGATCCCGTCGCCATGCATGACTTACAAGAAATCTTTGTATCAGTAGCCCAAGGGTGGATCCGGGATCAATATTCCAAAATCACCTAACAGTAATACTATTACCTGCCTGTTTGAGAATGGAACAGCGCCTGCAAAAGGCTATACTGCCCATTTTTAACCTCAATAGGTTACTCTCTCGTCAAGTTTCTTGTTGACAAAAGAAACTAAGCATAAGATACTTGGTACATGGACTTAAAACCATGGAGGTAAAGATGATTACATTACGTCAAGTATGGCATTGCCCAATATGTGGAAATACAGTAGAAGCTGTATATGGTGGTCAAGGTGAATTGGTATGTTGTGGCGAGCCGATGAAGCTATTAAAAGAGAATGCTGTGGACGCAGCCAAAGAAAAGCACGTTCCTGTCGTAAGCGACTTGGGTAACTCCATCAGGGTCGAGGTAGGTTCTGTACCTCATCCGATGGAAGAGAAGCACTATATTGTTTTTGTGGAAGTACTTACAAAGAAGAAAGTATATCGTCACGAGTTCAAACCCGGAGAAGCTCCCGTAGCGGAGTTTCCGGTTAAGAAAGCCGAAGTGGAATCAGTACGAGAGTATTGCAATCTGCATGGCTTGTGGAAAGCATAAAAAGAAACACCTGGAGGTAGATAAATGTCCTTTAAAGATAGCAGAACTGCAGAAAACCTAATGAAATCATTTGCTGGAGAGTGTCAAGCCAGAATGCGCTATGAGTACTCTGCCAAGACTGCAAAGAAAGAAGGCTTTGAACAAATTTCCAATATCTTTGTGGAAACAGCTTTAAACGAAAAAGAACATGCCAAAGTATTCTTCCGCCACTTGTTAAAAAACGGCATTGAAGGCGAGATGATCAACATCACCGCCTCATATCCCGTGGGCTGGAGCGAGACCGAAGAAGGCACGATCAAGAATCTGGATTATGCCGCCAAGGGTGAAAACGAAGAATGGACCGAGCTCTATCCCATGTTTGCAGACATCGCCGAGGAAGAAGGCTACAAAGATATCGCCCTATCTTGGAGGATGGTATCTAAAGTTGAGAAAGAACACGAGAAGCGCTTCCGAATACTCTATAATAACGTGAAAAACCTGAAAGTGTTCAAGAAGGACGATAAAGTATTTTGGAAATGTCTAAATTGCGGTTATATTCATGAAGGGGATACAGCTCCCAAGGTGTGTCCCGTGTGTAATCACCCGCAAGCATATTTTGAACTACATATAGAGACATACTAAATCCTGGAGGATATCAATGCAAAAGTATCAATGCATCGCCTGTGGCTGGATTTACGATCCCGCTGAGAACGACAACATACCGTTTGAACAACTTCCTGAAGATTTTGTTTGCCCAGAATGCGGTGTCAGTAAAGACATGTTCGAACCACTTGATTAACAGATCCTTTAACGCCGGGAAGCTAACAACCTTCCCGGCATTTGCTTATTAATCCTTCCTGGTCCTATGTCGAGGAGTTATGACAATCCCTGAATTCAATGAAATCTTGGATTTTGCCGTTGAACGCGAGCAAGCAGCAGTATCATTCTATAGAAAACTGCAACAACAAAGCAAATTTGCCGATCAAAAGGAGATGCTCAAGGAACTGGAACAGATGGAGATGGGGCATATAGTGGTTATTGAGAGCATTCGTAAAAAGGGCGTGAAAGCCGAAGATATCCAAAAAACCAGAAACCTGAAGATCAGCGAATACTTAGTAAAAGAACCGGATGAAAAGGAACTGAGCTACCAAAGCATCCTCATCCAAGCTATGAAGCGCGAAGAAAGCTCTTTCAAGCTATACTCCGAGATGAGCCTGAAGTTCACCGATGAGGAAATATCCACTCTCTTTCGCAGATTGGCCTCCGATGAAGCCAAACACAAGCTGCATTTTGAAATACTATACGACGAGTTTATCAGCAAGGGAAATTGAAACTAGCATTAGACTGCTCTCAGAGCTCCGGATCCATCGCCCTCAGCGATAAGGAACGCATTTTATATAGCGCTTTCTTTGATATCCGCATCACTCACAGCGAGACCCTGATGCCCGTATTGGATGCTGCGATGAAATTGTGCGGTTACCAGCCTCAAGACATCGAGGAGATATATGTCTGTCTTGGTCCGGGATCATTTACCGGACTGCGTATAGGCCTTTCCACAGCAAAAGGTATTGCTTTTGCCCACAATCTCCGGGTACTCGCTTTCAGCTCTTTGGAATTAACCGCTCTGCCTTGCGTTATCAGCGGAAAGAATATACTGAGCCTGATCGATGCCAAAATGAAAGAAGTATACTTGGCGGGATTCGATGAACGGTTGCAGCCCACCATTCCCCCCTGTGTGATCTCACCGGGGGATATTGTCAATTATAAGATCCAGGATTATATCCTCACCGGCAGCGGAACTGGAGCGGTGGCCTCAGTCCTTCAATCTGCAAACATCGAAGCCTTCATTGCCCCGGTCTATCTCCATCATCCCAAAGCGGAACTACTCTTTGAACTGGAGCAGTACACCCACCCAAAGATATATCAAGGCAAAGACTTAGCTGATCTGGAACCACTATACATCCGTGATAGCACTGCCCAGATCAAGCATAAGGCAAAAAGTTAGATCCTTCCTGTATCAACCGAACCAATATATCAATAATGGCACATAAAACAGCGCTATTATTATTGAAAAGCTCACCATCGTTGCAGCAAACTCCCGATCCATGTTCTCCAGATTCGCAAAAATCAAAGTGTTAAAACCAATCGGAAGTGCCGAACACACGATCACTGTAGTAGCGGTAAGCTCTTGCAATCCAAAGATTAAAGCCAGAAGCCAACCGATTCCCAATCCCAAACCCATGCGGATGAAGATCGCCAAAAATGCTTTGCCAATGTTCTTTCTGCGAGGTGCAAAGTACAAACCCAAGGCAATCATTACCAAAGTTGTAGTTGGCTGCCCAATCAGGTTCAAAACATTCACTGACACCGGATTTAGTTTGAATCCCAGGACTTTTATCAGCAAAGCAATCAGCATGGCATAGAGTGGCGGAAGCTTCAGGAATTTACCCCAGGCAATTTTGTCGGTATGGGCATTGTCACCATATTTGATGGCGTTAAAATAGGTAAACGTGAATATCATGAAGGTGTTGCCGATGTCAAACAGCGACGCCCTGGCCAGACCCTCATCGCCAAAAGCTGCATGAAAGAGGGGTAGAGCATAGGCGGTATTCATTATCATCGTGCCCACCAAAAAGCTTCCGAACATCGGTCTGGGAAGCTGCATTGCCTTGTTTGCCAGAGTGGATACCATGTACATCACCATCACCACTATCATGGCAAAGACAGGGATGAATAACATCTCTGCACTTACCTGAACATTGTATATTGCCAGGATAGTAAGGGCTGGCAGACTGATGTTCAATACAAATTTAAGCAGGATGGGGGCATCATCTTTGCTCAACATTCGCAGTTTCTTGACGCTCACTCCCACAAAGAATGCTACTATCAGCGGGACTATCTTTTCTACAAATGGATTCATCTCTTCTTGCTTTTATCTTCTATGGCAAAAGCCCTGTACAATATATTCAGTTTACCTTCCAATATCTGGTTGTGGTTTTTTTCTCTCTCAGACGCAGCTTCTTCGTAATACTCAAATTCCTGCTCTTGTGCCAGATCTGCATCCAGTTGCCACTTGTGATTGTATGTGCGTTCATTGATGGCCTCCAGGCGGGCCAGTTGTGCAGTACTGAAGCTTTTATCCATACCAGTTGCCATCAGTTTGTCATAATCCACTTTTAACCGATGGATCTCTGCCAACCGGATGATGCGAATAATCTCGTCTCTTCCCAGGCTGCGCTGTGCACTCAACTCCTGGTAGATCTCTCGTTCAGTAGTAAATGTCCTGCCGTTCACAGTTGATAAGCAAGAAATATCGAAGCCTTCTTCAGAAATCTTGGTAATAGATTTTCGATCAAATATATAGCGCGTATCCTGATACACTTTTTGTTCAAAGACATTTTGAATGATGAAGAGCAGAATAAAGCTGATGAGCGCCGCCAAAACCGGAGCCGCAATCCAGGCCAAAGAAATTCGCCCCAGGATGTTGTAACGGATGTTTTTTCCGCCCTTGGCTAAACCGATACCCACAACAGCGCCCACAATCACTTGCGTGGACGATACCGGAACCAGAGGAATGGTGGGTAAGCCGCTGTTCAAGAGAATATTGTAGAGTCCGCGGGATGCAAAAATGAACAACACAATAGCTTCCGCACTAAGAGCAACCAAGGCTGTGATCGGAGACAGATGAAAGAGATCCTTGCCCACTGTTCGCATCACTTTGTGAGAGTAGGTGTAGATTCCCACCACTATAGACAATGCGCCCAAAAGATATAGTTGCTGCAGTCCCGAGATTGTTATCTTGCTGCTCAGCACCAGATCCTTGAAGGGAGACACCGGAACAAATACTCCCACTACGTTCGCGATGTTGTTCGCCCCCAAAGAATAAGCGCCAAATGCACCTACTACGATCAGGGCATAACGGATCATGAGATCCTGTACCAGCAAATGCGTGCGCGATCTGTTTATAATGGGCTTTACCAGATGGAACAGGATAGCGGCGATACTCGCTGAAAGCACAAAGGCCATCACCCAGGATGAAGCGATGGTAATGAGCGACGAATAATCTGTGAGCCTGCCCGTAAACAGATTCCAGCCGATGATCGCTCCCACAATGGTTTGAGATGTAGATACCGGAATGCCGATGCGCACGATCAGCGTAATGGTCAAAGCTGCTGCCAAGGCCACTGTAAACGCCCCGCCCAGGGCATCCACAGAGCCCAATCTGCCCAGAGTATTCGATGGTCCACTGCCCTCAAACACTGCTCCCAAAGTAATGAAGATTGCAGCAATAAGAGCAGCTTTCTTGAATTTCAGCATGCGGGTTTCCACTGCAGCACCGAAGATGTTGCCGGTATCGTTAGCTCCCAGCGACCAACCCAAGAAAAGTCCGCTTAGCAGGTAGAAAAAGAACATGCTGGCTTACAACTGCCGTTTAATAGTGTAGATGGATAGCCGGTCACACACATTCTGGGCAGCGTCAGAGATCTTTTCGATGTGAATGGCAAAGAAACGCAATTGACTCTTGCGGGATAGTTCGATTTCCATGCCAAATATCTGCCGGCGCAAACGCTCTCCGATGTGATCCGCCTCACGCTCGAAGAAATAGACTTTGTGAATGTAATTGTTCACTGCTGAAAGATCCCGGAAAAACGACCTCACTGCATACACCAGTTGCTCCACCGCTGCCACTGAAGCTCTGGTGGTCTGCATCCACAAATCGTTCAATTCAGAGGGAATATGAGGAAGCTCAATGGAAAACTGCAACAGGGAATCCTTGATGTTGTCTATCACTTCATCGGTGTTTTCCAAGATTGCCAACACATCCCCCCTGTTCTCTGGAATCAGGGTACGTTCATACAGGAATCGTTCGATACTTACTCTCAAGTCATCTGCGCGATGCTCATAATCGCAAATCTGCGTCAAGCGCTCTTCAAACTGCTGTGTGCGTCCCTCCAGATAGTCCTCCACAGCCAGTTGAAAAGTAGTCGCGGAATCACTAACGATGTCCAGAAAAGTATCTATCTGAGATTCTACGAATCGGGTGGTTTTTAGTAGCAGGGCCATGATCTCACCTTCTATAACAATTTCATCTATATTGCAATATATACCTAAGCTGTTTTTTGTCAAGCAATTCAGTTGCCTCACGATTATTATCCAAAAGGATCATAAGCCGTAGTTGAGTCGATGGTCTGGTTGGTTCTTTTTCTGAAAGAAAAGGTATATGAGTACATTACAGGCGGACGCCGTTCCGCCTTTATTAATGTGTAAGCGATGTTATACTCATGCAATTTCAGCGCTACAGCGAGCACCGGCACAGTTCAGCCAGTTTTCTTCTTCTTTCCTCCTCTGCGCTATCTATACTTGAACCTGATATTATCGAGTTATCATCGAGTGAACACAGGATCACAACACCTTTATATCAGCTTCGGCATAGCTTTGGTTTAAGAGTCGTCTCGATGCTTGTTCCTGTCCACAAATTCCTTTTTACCTTGACACCAAGCGGCAATATCCAAAAATGCAACAAAGGATTGAAAAGAAAGATGAATAAACAGCAGAACCGGCTCTTGGGGCTGGATAAGATTTATGAATTGATCTCAGTTCCCGGTGATTTCTTTGAAGCGGTAAAACGTCAAAAACTGAGTTCCGTATACCATGAACCTCTCGAGATCATTGAGGCATACCGGAGACGGGAATGCTTCATAGCGGAGCTTAGTCACGATTCTGAAGCGAAATGGAACAATCTGCTGGCTCATTTTATGGATTTTAATCTTTCCATATTCAAAAAAGGTAATCCTGCCATCCACGAGCTTTACGAGCTAAAGAGCTTCATCTATCATTACGACGCCCTCAAAAAGTATGCTGAGTCCCACAAAATTGCTGCTTATGATCTGCCGGATTTGGAAGGGCTTTTTGTGCTTTTGGATCCTGAAGGCGGCAGAATCCCCTCTTTCCGGTTATCCCCGTTGTATAGTAAAGCCCTGCAGAATATGGTCAAGCGCAGGAATGAGCTGAACAGAAGGCTGAAACACAGCCGCAAAGAATTCTTGAATGAAGCCCAAAGTAAACTGGGTATAGACAACTTAAAAGACGAGTTTGTGCTCTCCCGCAATCAGCAGAATCTGATCCTAAAAATCCAAAACAGCATCTACTTCACGCTAAGTCGCGAAAGCATCAGCAACTTGATCTTTATTTTGGCGGACAATCCGGAAACAAACGGCATCAAGAAAGAACTCGCAGCATTGGCAAAAGAGATCGAAAGTGAGGAATACAGCATATTGAAACGCTTGGGAGAAGAAGTATCGCAGCAATATGATTTATTAAAGCGTGCTCTTGCTAGCGTAAAAGAACTGGGATGGGATTTCTCTCTGGCTGCTTTTGCTCGCCGATACCGCTGTTGCATTCCCAAAATATCGGATCACATCTCCCTAAAGCAAGCCCGTAATCTGCCTTTGGAACTGGCAGTCCTTAGCCGTAAACGCAGTTATCAAAAGTTGAACCTGGATTTTTCCACCAATGCAAACCTGATCACCGGACCAAATATGGGTGGGAAAACCAGCATCCTGAAATGTCTGGCTCAATGCGCCATTTTACTGCGTTTTGCCATCCCCCTGCCTGCAGAACAAGCTACACTGCCCATCTATGATTTCGTATATTACAACCATGCCTCAGAAGCTGAAGACCTCTCTTCTTTCGGCTATGAACTGGTGGCATTCTGCAGCGCTCTGAACAAGGAAGGACGCGGATTGTTCCTTCTGGATGAATTTGCCAAAGGAACCAATCCCCGGGAAGGTGAAGCTCTTGCTGCTGCAGTTATTACGTATCTATCGAACAGCAGACATACCACCATTGCTGCCACCCACTTCACTGCTCCTGCCCTGTTAAGAGGAATCCGACAATATCAGATCAAGGGCATTGATGCCGATGCCGAACAAAGTATGTGCGAGGATCTGAACGAGCGCCTGCGCAAGCTTTCTCAAGCTATGGACTACAACCTGGTGCATTTGAAAGCAAACCGAAAACCTCCGATGGACGCCATCAGGATAGCCTCCATTCTGGGTATGCCGAGAGAAATCCTGGATTTGGTGAAAGAGCAAGAATAATGGGAAAGACAAGCCTGCAGCAATGTATGAAACTGGCCTTGGAAACGGGTCGCATCATCCTGGAAAGCGGTGGTGCCACAAACCGGGTGGAGCTGATGATCCACAAAGTGTGCATTGGTTTGGGTTTTCCGGATTGTGAGTCTTTTGTAACTCCCACCGGCATCTTTCTTTCCATCAGCGACAAAGATGAGGAACTGAGCACAAGTATAAAGCGTATAGACCATCGCCGCATGGATTTGGGTAAGATCACAGAAATCAGCCGGGTGGTCAATTGTCTTCATAGCGGACTCTGTGATCAAGAGCTAATGGGACTATCCAAAAGCGAATACTTTGCTCGTGAGTTGCAAAGAATCCAAGCCGAAAAAACATACCCCATGTGGCTTACCAATCTCAGCGGCGCTTCAACCAGCGGTTTCTTTTGTTTGCTCTTCGGAGGTTCCTGGAGCGAATTTGCAGCAGCTTTTATCATGGGCTTTTTGGTAAGTGCCAGCTTGAAATACATCTCCAGATTGCCGGTAAACAACTTTCTGCTCAATGCCCTGGCAGCAGCTTTGATAGTATTGATCAGTAAAACTATGGATATCTTCATTCCCTTTATCCGCCTGGATTACATCATCATCGGCGGCATCATGATTCTGGTGCCTGGTTTGCAGATAGTAAACGCCATCAGGGATACCATGAGCGGAGATCTGGTGGCCGGAACAGCGCGGGGAGCGGAAGCCATCATCATCACCATCGGCATTGTTGCTGGCAGCGGTGCCATGATAAAACTATGGGAATTGTGGTCTTGATATGCGCCCTTTCGACAGTCTTACTTTGATGCAGTTCTGCTGGGCATTTCTGGCAATATTGGGCTTTTCCCTACGTAGCAACCTGCGTGGAATGCGGGTTTTCTTTACTGCTCTGGGGGGTGCTGTCTGCTGGGCAAGCTATTTGATTATACACTACTACTCAAAGTCGATGTTGCTTTCTGTGTTTCTGGCAATTATCTTAGTATGTATCTATTCGGAAGTGGTAGCCAGATTGTTGAATACTCCCGTCTCGGTGTTCGTTATCTGCGTAATCATCCCCCTAGTTCCAGGGCGCAGCCTTTATTATGCGATGAGTGCCTACATAAGCGGGAAATCTGCCCAAGCCTCAGGTTTGATCTTTGACACCCTGATGATCTCCGGAACCATTGCGATCGCCATTGCGATAGTTGCGTCTGCTACCCAGCTCTGGATCAAGAAGATACAGCGTAAATAACATGGAGAATGTAAACAATGAATAAATCTGTTAAACAGCAGCAACTTGAGAAACGCATCTTGGGATTACTCTCCGGTAAAGCCTTGAAGGTTGCCGAGATAATCTTTGAAGATCACGAGATCCAAGCTCTGCAAGAATATGCCAACATAGTATCGATTAAGCGACTGGGTTACAACGATCATGGCCCGGTTCATATGCGTAAAGCCACTCTGAATGCCATCAGGATGTTTCAGTTGCTCAATGACGCCGGCATTCAAATGAATCTGGAAAAAGAACATGTAGGAACGGCTGATGATTCATTGGTAGGAGTGATCCTGGCATCTTTATTACACGACCTTGGCATGAGCATAGCCCGGGACAGCCATGAATTCCTCAGCATCCAGATCGCAACCCCATTCATCGATAGGGTTCTCAGCAGTATTCACAACGCTGATGAGTACAATATAAAGGCGGCCATACGCTCGATCACCATTGAAGGAATCTTCGGACACATGGCCACACATAAAATACACTCTTTGGAAGCCGGATTGGTGCTGATCGGTGACGGCAGCGACATGGAGAAGGGTCGCGCCCGAATCCCCGCTATGCTCTCTCAAAAAGCGCGCCCCGGTGATATTCATCGCACTTCCGCCTCTGCCATCCAAAAAGTGAAGATACACAAAGGAGAGGAAAAACCGATCCGGATCGAGGTGGAGATGTCTGCGTCGGTAGGCTTCTTCCAAGTGGAAGAGGTATTTTTCCCAAAGATCAACATCAGCCCGATAAAACCATATATAGAGCTGTTTGCCGGTGTTACCGACCGGGAAAAGCTACGCTATCTATGAACTATAAAGCATTTACATATTGTGATATTATAGCCGCGGGAGTGAAAGATGTCTGCTGTGCCCCAAAAGCACAGAGGAAAGTCCGGACACCATGGGCAGGATACTTCCTAACGGGAAGCTGCAGCAATGCAGAGCAGCTCCACAGAAACAAACCGCACAGTGCCAATTTGGCGCTGTGTAAGGGTGAAATGGTGGTGTAAGAGACCACCGGTGCCATTGGTGACAGTGGCAGCCAGGAATGCCTTATCCGGTGCAATGCCAAATAGGGAAGCTATGGTGTGCCCACACCGCTTCCGGGTAGGCAGCTAGAGCCAAAGCGAGAGTTTTGGCCCAGAGGGATAGACATCGGTCCCCCCGGGGATTACAGAATCCGGCTTATTGAGCTCCCGCGCTTGTTATCACTTACTTTACAGAAGGCCTTATTGGATCGCCTCAATCGTTACGGCAGTTCCGGATGCAGATACCATTAGCATACTCTGTCCCACTACCTCATAATCTATATCGACTCCCACTACAGCGTTGGCGCCCATTTGAGACGCCAAGTGCTTCATCTCCCCCAAGGCCGCATTTCTGCCTTCACGCAGCTTACTTTCGTAGGCCCCGCTACGTCCGCCGATGATATCCGTAATGGATGCCATCAGATCTCGAACAATATTCGCTCCCATGATGGTCTCTCCGGTTACTACATCATGATAACGGATAATCCTGAATCCTTCCAAACTAGGTGTTGTGCTTACTATCATTACTAGCTCCTTTGCATATAGTCTACGGGAAATCTATGTCCTTCCATTGCTTCAGTTTTCTTGAACATAGCACTATGGGTAAAGAACTTAACTTTCATCTCTCAGTTTCTTCCACCAGGCGATACGCTTGGCAATCTCGCGCTCAAAGCCAAATTCCCCCGGTTCATAATACAGTTCTTCATCCATCTTGTCCGGGAAGTACTTCTGATAGCTGTACTTGTTCTCAAAATCGTGATCATACTGGTAGTCTTTGCCGTAATCAAGTTCCTTCATCAGCTTGGTGGGAGCGTTACGAATATGTAATGGCACCCCATAGTGACTGGTCTTGCGCGCATCCGTTGCTGCTTTTTGATAGGCTACATCCAGGGCATTACTCTTGGGTGCGGTCGCCAGATATACTACTGCCTGAGATAGCGCTACACTTGCCTCAGGCATTCCGATAAAGAGCAGGGCGTCTTTTGCTGCTAAAGCTTGAGCCAAAGCCTGAGGATCGGCCAAGCCTACATCCTCGCTGGCAAAACGGATTATGCGGCGTACTATGTAGCGGGGATCTTCTCCGGCTTCCAACATTCGTGCCAGCCAATACAATGCGGCCTGTGGATCACTACCCCGCATGGATTTGTGCAAAGCGGAGATCAGGTTGTAGTGTTCCTCACGATTTTTGTCGTAAAACATGGTCTTTTTTGCCAAAGTTTTGGCTAGAACTTTGATCTGGGGATGCGGATTCTCTCTTAACCAATTCTGGATCAACTCCAGGTCATTCAGAGCCCGGCGCGCATCTCCCCCGCTATTGCCCGCCATCCAGCCTAGCACATTATCGTCTTCCTCCAACTTCAATTCCTGAAAGCCCTTGCGCAAGATATCTTTGATGTCATCTTCCCCCAGCGCTTCCAGAACAAAAACATGGCAACGCGAAAGCAGGGCGGGTATCACCTCAAAAGATGGATTTTCCGTAGTAGCCCCGATCAGAATCACCGATCCGCTTTCCACAAAAGGCAGAAATGCATCCTGTTGAGATTTGTTGAAGCGATGGATTTCATCTATAAAAAGGATGCTTTGCTCTCCGCGGCTGCGATGGGCATAATCCGCATCGCGCATCACTTGTTTCACGTCATTGATCCCTGAAAGCACTGCGCTGAAATGGATAAAGCGATGTGGTGCAGACAGCTCGATGATCCTAGCTATGGTGGTCTTTCCGCTACCCGGTGGCCCCCACATGATGAAGCTCGAGTACTCATTGCCAGAGATCATCCTGGACAAGAGAGAATCCCCGCTTACCAGCTTTTCCTGACCCCGCAGAGCGTCCAGACTTCGTGGTCTCAGCTTCTCTGCCAAAGGGACCTTGCGATCCTTCTTTTCTCCTTCATCCAGAAAGTCAAATTGGTCTTTGCTCAAATCCTAGTATTCCATCAAACCGTTCAATTCAGACGGATCGAACCATTGCAGGATGCCATGCAGCTTTTCCAATTCGGCAAATAGCAGTTCTTTGTGGTGCAATTCTTCGGCAGCAAACTGCTTCAGCAGCGCTTTGGTACTCTCGTCCTCACTTTGTTCGGCCAGTTTCAAATAGATGTTTTGCGCCAGTTCTTCGCGTGACATTGCAAACTCCAGCACCTGCTTAGGATCTTCCAGCTTCACACCCTGAAGTTCCATGTTCAGGTCTTGCATCAGTTGCAGAGGTTTTCCAGGATATTCTCTGGCGTACAGCTCCCGAACCTTTTGTTCATGAATCTCTTCATACAAAAGTAATTGCGCAAAGAAATCCTTAGTTTCTTTGTGCTTGAAACTCTTTGCCAAAGCCTTATACAAGTTTTGAGAGCGGATTTCCGCTTCCACAGCAATGCGATAAGCTTCTTTTCTGTGCATTATAACCTCATTCAGTTTTATGCGTTGCGACGGATTAGTTCCACCGCGTTGATTTTACTTAAGCGGGATAAAGGCAGCAAGATACTTAACCAGGTAAGCAGATAAGACACCGCTATCACCAAAAGATAATCGCTTATCTGGATTTGGACAGGCAAAACAATCGCTTGATCCAATTTCACCAGAGCAGTCCGATCCTGGATGATCAAGAGCACGCTGCTGAGGATCAGCCCGATAATAATGCCAAGTGTGCAGAGCATAAACGCCTGCCGCAAAAAGAGCTGCCTTAGTTCTTTGTCCTTGTAACCCAAAGCTTTCAGCAGACCCAGCTCGCTCTTTTTGAAACTGATTGTCTTCAGCAGAGAACCGGTTAAGTTGAAACTGGCTATAATAAACATAAAAAGTAAGATGATAAACATCAGATACTTCTCAAAGCGGATAGCACCATATAAAGAAGCGTCAAAACTGCTCCAATCCTCAAGCTTATAATCCGGAAACAGCGGCTGCAACTTCTTCAGATGCATACGGCTGCGGGTGGGATCATCGCTGCGGATTTCTATGTAATCCACTTCGTCTGCATAAGCATTAAATCCTTGCGCAATCGCCCGTGGGACAAAACAATAGCTCTGATCATATTCCGGCATTCCAGCGCTGAAGATAGCCATCACCTCCACCACTTCTACCTTCGGCAATAGTCCAAAGGGAGTAGGGATATTGAAGATGGGAGAGATAATCTGTAGTTCATCACCCAGATATAGGCCCAATTCACCTGCCAATCCAGAACCGATGGCTATTCCCCGCTCCATGAATTCCGCTGAATCAAGACTTCCTGCCACAATACCGTGTAACGCAGTTCCGGATGCCTGATGCTGAAGAACCGGGCTAAGTTTCCGCTGCTTCTGAGCGTCGATACCAAAAACCAGGGCCGGAGCCATCTGATCTCCGTTCTTCAATAGCAATTCGCAGCGAACCACGCCCGCAGCATGATAACCTGCTACAGAAATGCGTTCTTCAAGTTGCTCATATCCCGCAATCGACTTCCCATCAGGTGCCGAAAGCCGCATTTCGGATAGGGTGCCGATGATGCGCTCCCGAATGTCTGCTCGAAAACCATTCATCACCGAACTCACGGTTATCAGCGCCATCACTCCCAGAGCGATACCACATAAAGTAAGAATGTGGCTGCGACTCACACCCAGGCGGCTTCTTCCACCCAGATATTTGCGTGCTAAAAAGGTGATGCTGGCATTACGAATAGGTTTCTTCATATCTGCAGATTTTTATAGACTGGATAAACCGTCAAGATACTTTTTGCATGGCTCGTCTGGATATATCTCAGGCGCATCGTCCTCGACAGATTTTTGCCCATCTGTAGTGCGAGCATCCCTGCCAAGCTCAATTATCGCAAGCTAAGCTGCCATCCTGGTGAACAGGCCATCCTGGGGTGTCATTAAACGCCAGGATGCCGTTTCCACACTACAGGGGGGAAACAAAATGGCAAGATGCCGTTTCCACACTAGTACCGCCTCTTGCGGGGCTATTCATCCTCCATACATTAAGCTGTATTGAAGCAGATATCATCGGGTTATCATCGAGTGACCACTGCTTGATAACAGCTTGATATTTGCTTCGACACGGCTTCAGCAACAGGCAGTCCCTGTAGTTTGCATTATCTACTGAAGCACTTAGATTGTATATAGTAATAAATAATCCACTGGGAGGCTCCCATGTTATCTGATCTAGAAATAGGACACCTTACCAAACTGAAGCCCATCGACGAGATTGCGGCCAAAATTGGGCTCAGCCCCCAAGATCTCGATCACTATGGTGATTATAAAGCAAAGCTACGCTATTCCGCCTTATTTGCAGCCGAGAACAATCCCATGGGAAAACTCATACTGGTTTCCGCCATCACTCCCACACCTGCCGGAGAGGGGAAAACCACAGTTTCCATAGGTCTTTCGCAAGCTCTCAATCGCATCGGGAAAAAATCAATTGTAGCTATTCGCGAACCTTCCCTGGGTCCAGTATTCGGCATGAAGGGCGGTGCAGCGGGTGGAGGATGGTCTCAGGTGTTGCCGATGGAGGACATCAACCTTCATTTTACCGGTGATTTTCATGCCATCACTGCCGCAAACAACACTCTGGCAGCTTTGGTGGACAACCACATCTACTTCAAAAACGAATTGCAACTGGATCCGCGTCGCATCACCTGGAAGCGTGTAGTGGACGTGAATGACCGCATGCTGCGTAAAATAGTAATCGGTTTGGGTGGCAGCAAACAAGGTTTTCCGCGGGAGGATGGTTTTGACATCACTCCTGCCAGCGAGATCATGGCGATACTGTGCCTATCGAACAACCTGGATGAGTTAAGGGAACGCATCGGCAATATCACCGTGGGATATTCATTCTCCGGAGAACCGGTAAAGGTGCATCAATTGGGCTTTGAGGGTGCGATAGCCGCGCTTTTGAAAGATGCTTTGAAGCCAAATCTGGTGCAAACCACGGAAAACACTCCCGCCTTTGTGCATGGCGGTCCTTTTGCCAATATAGCTCAGGGCGCAAACAGTATTCTGGCCACCAAGACAGCCATGCGCTTGAGCGATTATGTGGTAACTGAAGCCGGTTTTGGATTTGATCTGGGTGCGGAAAAGTTCTTTGACCTGGTGTGCAAGTACGGTGGATTCTGCACAAACGCAGTGGTATTGGTTGCCACCGTGCGTGCGTTGAAGATACATGGCGGAATGAAAGTAAAAGAGCTGAATGAACCCAATCCCAAGGCGGTCTCGGATGGGTTGGTAAACTTGGCGAAACATATGGAAAACATCACCAAATTCGGTATGAAGTCGATTGTCGCCATCAACCGTTTCTCCACCGACACCGATGAAGAATTGCAGATCGTTAAGGATTTTGTGCTAAAATCGGGTTCTGATGCCAGCGTGGTAGACTATTTTACCAAAGGCAGCGAAGGCGGCATCGAACTGGCGGAAAAGGTTGTGGATATTGTAGATAAAGACGTGTGCAAGTATCATGGTCTATACGAATGGGACAGCCCTGTGGAGGATAAAATCTTCACAATCGCCAAAGAGATCTACGGAGCCGAAAAAGTTGATTATAGCACTGAAGCAAAGAATGACCTGAAAAGGATAAATAAACACGGTTTTGATAAATTGCCCATCTGCATCGCCAAGACCCAGAAATCCTTGTCGGACAATCCTGATCTGATCGGACGTCCCAAAGACTTTCTGGTTACTGTGCGCGAGATCATAGTGGCAAGCGGAGCAGGATTCTTGATACCCATCACCGGTGAGATCATGCGCATGCCGGGACTGCCCAAAGATCCCAGCGCAAACACCATCAACGTAGAACACGACGGCAATATCATCGGTTTGTTTTAGATACCATCAACATACTTTGTTGAGGCGGGATTTTCGGGATCCCGCCTTTTTGTGTACTACAAAAAATGTCCCAGTGTTGTCCACTATATAGATATTGAAAGCACAAATCCCGATTTGCTTTTTTCTTGACCAAAAACAGGGTCTTAAAAAGCTCGTAAACAGGAAAATATCACTATTTGGAGTGTAAATGCTAGAACTCAAGTTAGATTCCGGTTTGGTTTCCCGTGCCCGCACTGCTGCGGCAAGGATAACGGGAAGCTTCAGCCGACTCTTTGACACTCATAGCTCTGTAACCATAGAGCGCACAGTGCTGCGTCTTTTGGGTATTGACGGCGCTACTGAAGACGACAAGCCTCTGCCCAATGTGGTAGTGGACGCCTTACAAAACGCCGGAGCGTTAAATAAGGGGGCGGCCATTTGGATAGCCAATGCCATGCATCATAAAGCAATCAGCGCTCAGCGGGCAGCAGAATTCGTGGCATCCGGGGAGCTCGACCTTGTCGGATTGCCCATGGCTCCAGCGAAAGACTTGTATCCCATTTTGGAGGATCTATCCTCAAAGATGCTGCATCATATCGCTTCGCAAAGGCAAGCCAGAGAAGGCTTCTTTGCCAAATATGGCCCCCGCCGCGTTCCTGCCATCTACGTGATCGTGGCCACCGGTAATATCTACGAGGATGTAACTCAAGCCAAAGCCGCTGCTCGTGAAGGTGCGGACATCATCGCCGTGATCCGCTCGACTGCGCAGTCGCTCCTGGACTATGTGCCTTATGGCGCCACTACAGTTGGTTTCGGCGGTACTTATGCCACTCAGGAGAACTTCCGCATCATGCGTAAGGCCTTGGATGAAGTATCTGAAGAACTGGGGCGCTATATAAGCTTGACCAACTACGCTTCCGGATTGTGTATGCCGGAAATTGCTGCCATGGGCGCCATCGAAAGGCTGGATCTAATGCTGAACGACGCCATGTACGGCATCCTCTTCCGTGATATCAATCCCAAACGCACTTTGCTGGATCAGTATTTTGCCCGCATGATCAATGCTTTTGCCGGCATCGAGATTCAAACTGGAGAAGACAACTATCTCACTACTTCCGACGCTGTGGAGAAAGCCTATACCGTTACTGCCTCTCAGCTTTTGAATGAAAGCTTTGCCTTGCTAAGCGGAGTTAAGCCGGAAAAGATGGGTTTGGGCCATGCCCACGAAATCGATCCGGAATTTGAGAACAGCTTTAGCTACGAGCTCGCGCATGCCATGCTAACTCGCGAACTATTCCCCAAAGCTCCTGTGAAATATATGCCGCCCACAAAGTTTGCCAGCGGCAACATCTTCAAGACCCATCTGATGGATGCCATGTTCAATTTCATTGGACAGCTTACGGGTCAGGGCGTGCAGCTTTTGGGCATGATGACCGAAGCCATCCACACTCCCCATCTGGTGGATCGCTCTCTGGCCATCGAAAACGCTCAATATCTCTTTAAAGCAGTAAAAGACTTGGGGCAACACATCCAATTGAGTCCGGATAGTTTTATAATAGAGCGTGCCAATCTGGTACTAAGACAGGCAACGGAATTCCTGGAAAAAGTGGCGGATGAAGGCCTCTTCAATGCCATGGCAGCAGGAGATTTTGCCGAAATCAAACGCCCCGAAAACGGCGGTAAAGGCCTGGATGGAGTGTTTGAACGCCACGAGGAATACTATAATCCCTTTATGGACAAAATGAAGAAGGAGCTGGGACTATGACACACATCGTGAAACCCTATGGCGACACACTTAACGACGGCAAGATCCAGCTATCCTTTGCCTTGCCGGTGAAAAACGACGTAAGCGGCAAGGAAGCAGCACGTATATTGATCTTATCCATGGGCTTTGATGAAGCTGAAATAACCAGTATGCGGGATCTCGGTGAAGGTTTTACTCATTTCATCGCCTATGCCGCAACATCCGTGGGAGTGGACACATCCAAGATCAAAGTGAAAGTGGTGGAAACTCCTGTGATGGATATGGATGCCACCGATCAATACGTGGCAGAGCATCTGGGCAGAACCATCACCGTGGTAGGAGCATGCATCGAAAGCGACGCCCATACCGTGGGCATCGACGCAATAATGAACATGAAGGGCTACAACCATCGCTTCGGTTTGGAGCGTTATCAGTGCTTCAACGCTGTAAATATGGGCGCTCAGGTACCATCAGAATTGCTCCTGGCAAAAGCACGTGAGCTAAATGCGGATGCCATCCTGGTTTCACAGGTCGTTACTCAGAAAAACATCCACATCAAAAACCTGACCCGCCTGATCGAATTGGCGGAAGCTGAAGGGCTGCGCGACAAGATTCTTTTCATTTGCGGAGGTCCGCGGATATCTCACGAATTGGCAATTGAACTGGGCTATGATGCCGGTTTTGGCACTGGGAGCTATGCCACGGACGTCGCTTCCTACATCGCCATCACACTCAGTAATAAGCAGGCCTGATGCTGTCGCTCTTGTTGATGCTGGTCGCCCTGGGACTGATGATCACCATTCACGAAATGGGACACTTTTTGGTGGCCAGGGCATTCGGAGTGGGCATTGAGAAGTTCTCCATAGGTTTTGGAGCACCCATCACGCAGTTCCGGAGGAACGGCACCGATTACCGCATTGGCTGGATTCCTCTGGGGGGCTATGTGAAGATGAGAGGCGACAGCAGCGATCAGGAGGAAGAAACTGACGCAAACGTGCCCGAGCATGAACGCTTTGACGGTAAGATATGGTGGCAGCGGGCATTGATAGTATTTGCCGGTCCCTTTGCCAATCTGATATTGGGTATGTTACTCTTTATGCTGGCATTCAGCTTTCCCCAAAAGCTGGAAGACCTTTCTCCAGTGATTTCTTCTGCAGATGGAGTGTGGGCACAGCATTTTGTTCCCGGCGATTCACTAGTGGCTGTGAACGACAAGCCGGTGGGGGGATTCAACCGCTTCCTGCTGGAATTTGCCTCTGCCGAAAAGCCCACCATCACCTATCACAGAGATAATAAGGAACTGCAACTAACTGTAGCCAACGCCGATAAGGATTCTCTGATGCGCAGCTTGATCCCCAGGGTAACTACGGTAGTCGGCGAGGTATTTTCCGGGCTTCCCGCCTGGCGCGCCGGGCTGAAACCTATGGACAAGATCCTGATGGTGGATAGCGTAGCCGTAACAGATTGGTATGAAATGCGAAAGCTGATTGTGAACTCCCCCAATAACGAGGTGATCTTGCGGATTGCCAGAGGAGAAGAGGAGTTTGAGCGCAGAATCAAACCGGAAGAAAACGTCGCAGTGGGTCAAGAACGGATGATCGGCATCAGCCAATACATGCCCATCAGCGAAAGTCTGCGTCACAACCCGGTGGAAGCCATCAGGCTGGGTGCTGCATCCAGCGTGAATTTCGTATTGATGAATTATCAGGCACTATTCAATCTGGTAAAACAACCCTCGCAATTGAAATCCAGTGTGGGCGGTCCTGTGATGATGGCATCGATGAGCTCGGAGATGGGCAGACGCGGCGCAGGCAGCCTGATCCTTTTCTTTGGTTCCATCAGTTTAATCCTGATGGTGATGAACCTGTTGCCCATCCCCATTCTGGATGGCGGACACATCCTTTTTGCCTTTATAGAGGGCATAGTGGGCAAGCCTCTGCCTTTAAAAGTACAATCCTTTCTGCAACGCATCGGTTTTGCCATCCTGATCACTCTGATGATCTATGCGTTCTACTCCGATATTTCGAAGCTCTTCCTGCGCTTCATATACACGAGGTAGAATGCCGTTCAGCTTTAAATTACAAGCCACCAGCGGTAAAGCCCGCGCCGGAAAGATAAACACCAATCATGGTGAGATACTCACTCCCGTTTTTATGCCCGTCGGCACTTTGGGCACAGTGAAGGCCATGAGTCCCAAAGAGCTGATGGATGCGGATGCACAGATAATATTGGGCAATACCTATCACCTGTATATGCGCCCCGGTCACGAACTCATCCGCAAAGCAGGCGGTCTGCATAAATTCATCAATTGGCCCCTCCCTATGCTGACCGATAGCGGCGGCTTCCAGGTGATGAGTCTGGCTGCACTGCGCAAGATCACCAAAGACGGAGTGAAGTTCCGCTCGCACATCGATGGTTCGCTGCATTACTTTACACCGGAATATGTGATGGAGATTCAGGAAGCACTGGGTGCTGACATCATTATGAGTTTTGACGAATGCCCGCCTTATCCCGCCACCCGGGAGTATGTGGAGAAATCTCTGAAAACTACCCTACACTGGGCAGAACGCGGACTGAAAGCATTCACAAACCAGAAGAACCAGGCTCTCTTCGGCATAGTGCAAGGAGGCATCTACGAAGACTTGAGGGAGAAATCCGCTCGTACCCTGATGGAAATGGACTTTCCCGGATATTCCATCGGAGGTCTAGCCGTAGGCGAGAAAAAGCTGGATATGTTCAGAATCACCGAGTTTTTAAACGACATCCTTCCCCAAAATAAACCCCGCTATCTGATGGGAGTGGGAACTCCCAGCGACTTGCTGAACAACATAGCCCGCGGAGTAGATATGTTCGATTGTGTGATGCCCACTCGCAATGCCCGCAAGGGATCGATTTTCACCAGATATGGCAAGATGATCATCAAGGCGGCGCGTTATAAAGAGGATTTTGGTCCCATCGATCCACAGTGCACCTGCTATGCCTGCACACACTTCAGTCGAGCTTACATCCGCCATCTGATCTCCATGAACGAGATCCTGGGTATGCGGCTGGCTACAATACACAGCTTGCATTTCTATCAGGAACTGATGAATATGGCGCGCGGAGCAATCCTGGAAAATCGCTTTCAGGAGTTTCTGGATGCGATGCTGCCGGTTTTGGACAATATCGTGGATTAAAGGAGCATTTATGCGCAGTTTTGGGCTGTATGCGAGCTTTATTTGTTTGATTATTTGGAGCTCTATTCTTTCTGCAGTGGAAGCTCCGCGATATCTGGCACTATCAGAAAATCCCCCCTTGGTATCTCCCGATCTGCGCCGTCCGGGTTTCTGGATTTCCCGTCATCCGGCACCGGATAGTCTATTGATGAATCCAGATATGATCGCCGCTTTCAACCGTCGTATACTGCGAAAGGGCGATGTGGGGCAGATCACTCAAAGCTCTGCTATCATCGGTGGATCGCTTTTGAAACGCCATATCAACGATTGCTACAACATGGCCAAAGGACACGGTAATTTCCGGCAGGATGGCAGCGCTACCGACACACAATTCTGGCAGACAATGCGGGAAGCCACCAATTTAAAAGCGATCAGGAATGTAAATAACTGCCGCTTTGCCTTCCCTATGCGCTACACAAATCAGCGTTTGCTGCCCTTTGCGGATATTCTGACCGAAGAAGCCCTGGATCTGGAATTTGACTATCTGCAAAACAGCGGTTTCGACATCGCAGAGCCACTGGTGATCTATCATGAATCAGCAGATGGGAACTGGGTATTTGGCGCCAGCAGAGCCACTTCCGGGTGGTTTTTGAAAGCCGATCTCGCGTTTGTGGAGCGCAATGAATGGCTGGCATATCAACAAGCCAGGGACTTCGTGGTAAACATCCAGGACAAGAGTGACCTCTATCTGGATGAAGCCAGAACCAAGTATTTCGGACTCATCCGAATGGGGAGCAGACTGCCAGTTATTGCTGAGAAAGATGCAGTATTCGAAGTGAAACTACCGGATTCCAGAAGCGCATACATCGCCAAGTCCGCTGTTCATCGCGGTTTTGCAGATTTCACTGCCCGAAATGTGTATGAATTTGCCTTTTCCACTCTGAATGCCCCTTATGGCTGGGGAGATCTGAATGCAGAATATGACTGTTCCGGATTCATCAAACAGCTATTCCTGTGCTTCGGAATATACCTGCCGCGCAATGGTACGGCACAATACAACGCCTGCCACAATCTGCATCAATTCTCCAACGGTGAATCCAGCGCCGAGAGAGAAGAGATCATTGCGGAACTGGCTTTGCCGGCGCAGACACTACTGCGCATGCAGGGACATATCATGCTCTATCTGGGTTCGTTTGATGGCCGCAACTATGCACTACACTCACTGTGGGGCATCAGAAGACCGGGCACAAATGAAGAGGACGAAATAATCACGACTGCCAAAACAGTAGTAAGCGATCTGTCTTTGGGAGAAGGCAGTAAGCGCAAATCACTTCTGCTCCGCCTTAGCGGTTTCGGAGCCATTAAAGATGGGAAATAAAGGACACACCATGTTAAAACGCATTATTATCTTCGTGCTGATGGCTTCTGTGCTGTATTTCGCACTGCTATTTGCCAAAAGCCCCCAAAGCCATACGCTGGGTACCGGAAGTGTGCCTGAAGCATCCGGTATTGCCCGCTCACTCTTGAATAAAGAGCTGATCTTTTGCCACAACGATTCCGGTGGTAAAGCCTCAGTATTTGCTCTGGATACAAGGGGCAGATTGCGGGCCGAATTACGCTTGGAAGGGGCTCACAACAGAGATTGGGAAGAGATCGCCACCGCCATAGATCCGATCTCAAAGAAAGCCTACATATATGTAGGTGAAATCGGGGATAACAACGCCCGTTACAAACACTTGAGCTTCTATCGCTTTCCCGAGCCGGAGATCCAAGACAGCCTGATCCTGATCGATGATTATGAACAAATTGATTTTCAGTATGAAGACGGTCCCCGCGATGCCGAAGCCTTCTTTGTGGATCCCAAAAGCGGAGACATCTACATAATCTCCAAACGCGAAGAACAAGTGGGAATCTACCATCTGCCCTACCCGCAAAACAGCGGATCGATCCTGATGGCGAAAAAGCTGGGACAAATGCAGATGAATTGGGTGACCGCTGCCGACATCTCCCCAAACGGTAAGTACATCCTGGTGAAAAACTACGGTAGCATCCGCCGGTTCAGACGCGGCAACAACCTCGTGAAAGCACTGGGCAAAAGGGGTAAGGACATGCCCTATCAACTGGAAGCTCAAGGAGAAGCGATATGTTTTGATGCACGAGGAAAGGGCTATTACACTCTCAGTGAAGCCTTGGAAGACAAGCCCCAGCTTCTCTACTATTACAAGTAATACCGCGCGGATATGAAAGATGCAGGGATATAATCGAAAGGGCGGTCTGCAAACCGCCCATAAGTGATTTGTTTAGTTTATTTATTGAACAGCTTTTCCATGGTCTTCACCGAACCCAGCAAAGCTGAGGATTCGTAAGGCAAGACCACTGTTTTGTCTCCTTGCTGGACCATCTTCTGAAATGCTTCAATGTATTTAAGAGCGATCTGATATTGGGCGGGATCGGCTCCGGATTCTTTCAGAGCTTCCGCCACCAAGAGGATGGATTTGCGCTCGGCATCTGCTACCAGAAGTTTGGATTGAGCTTCACCATCTGCGCGAGCGATCTTGGCTTGCCGTTCACCTTCCGCCACTCTGATCTGATACTCTTTTTCTCCATCTGCAGTAAGGATTTTAGCGCGCTTATCACGTTCTGCACGCATCTGTTTCTCCATGGCATTACGGATTTCTTCGGGTGGTTGTATCTCTTGCAGTTCCACGCGGTTCACTTTCACGCCCCATTTATCGGTTGCTTCGTCCAAGATGATGCGCAGTTTGTGGTTAATCGAATCCCTGGAGGTAAAGGTAAGATCCAGGCTCAATTCGCCAATTACATTACGCAGAGAGGTCTGAGTCAGCTTTTCGATCGCTTCGGGCAAGTTGCCGATCTCATACACTGCTTTGTAGGGATCCGTGATCTGGAAATAGAGCAGAGCATTGATGCTTATGGACACGTTGTCGGCTGTAATCACATTTTGGCGCGGGAAGTCATACACTGTCTCGCGAAGGTCGATTCGATTCTCTATTCTTTGAGCCACATAGACATTCCCCCGGTAGTCAGTTTTGTTGTAGCGCCAATGAATTGACCTCATTTTGTCGAAGATCGGTATTACAATGTGCAAACCGCTTGGTAGAGTGCGATAGTATTTACCCAGACGTTCAATGATGACCACTTCGGCCTGGCGCACCACGATGATGCCCCGGGCAATAAAGACGACAACTAACAGAGCAAATGCCAATACGAGATAAAGCGAAAACATTTCCACCTCCCACCTTTGTTTTATTTTCTACCAATATGAGCAAGATGGATTATCTGGCAAGGGAAATAATGTTCAGCGATCGCATTAGTTGTTTCCAAAAATAGACAAAGGCAACGCCAGGAATCTGCCAAGCGCTGCCCAAGTATATTGTTTATGTAGGTTTAAGTAGAATAGTGACTATGGGTAATCTACATTTTTACACTTACATTTATATTCTTGAACCTAGCCGGAGCTACTCCGTGGGACAAGCGCATAATCTGTCCAGGCTCTCCTTTCCCACAATGGAAAGTGGAGTGGTATGCCCATTCTTCTTCACCGCAGATGGCATCACAGGCGTTCCAAAACTGGGGAGTAATGCCGAAATAAGTAGGTTCTTTCACTATTCCTTTGATCTCGCCATCCTGTATCTTGTAACCGATTTCGGTGGTAAATTGGAAGTTGTTGCGATTGTCGTCTATGCTCCAGGTTTTGGTGAAATCCAGATAATATCCATGTTCTGTGCTTTTGATCAGATCTGCCAAACTGCCTTTCCCGGGAACAATGCAGAAGTTTGTCATGCGCACCAGCGGAAAATCGTCTGCAAAAGCGGCCTTCATATTTGAGGATGGTTCCAAACCCAGCTTGTAGGCTATATGGCGTGAGGTTTGCTGATCAAGCAGGATACCTTTTTTGATGATGTCCACTCTTCTGCCGGGGACACCCTCATCATCGATGGGATGGTAACCCAGACCGCGAGGATCGGTACTGTCGCTGTAGATATTCAAGATATCCGAGCCATACTTGAAAATACCCAGCATATTGGGTTTCACAAAGGTTTTCCCGGCATACGATATCTCCTGACCAAAGATGCGATCAGCTTCGGTGGCATGCCCTACGGATTCGTGTAATTGTAATGCCAGGTGACCACCTCCGATAACAATATCAGCTCTTTCTTCCGTGATCACAGGAGCAGTAAGCAGGTCTTGGGCTTCCTTCATGATGCGTTCGGTGTTTTCCTCGAATTTCTGCTTGTGGAAGAGCTCAAATCCTGCTCTGCCGGCGCTCATGTGTCCCGGCCAAGTACGGGATTGCATCTGCCCGGCATCGGCGGCTATTACGCTCATCGTGGGTAGTGTATTGTACACTGATGTATGGCTATAGCTGCCTTCAGTATTTGCATAATACTTCTCCTGATGTTCGAATTCTGCCATTACGTTGGAATGCACTATCTTGGCTTGTGGTTTGATGGCCAGAGCCAGGTTCTGCAGGTATTCCAGCTTTTCTTCCTTCGGCATCTCAAAGGGATTGATCTCCGGATGATGGAAATATTCGGCAACGCTTGGTTTCAAAGCGGGGAAGGACACTTTCTCTTTCTGGAACTTTGCGCCTTGAACAGCGTTACCTTTGGCGCGGGTGATCAGGCGATCAATCGAAGCATCACTGAGATCATTGGAGCCAGCAAAGCCATAGCATCCATTCATCAGCACTCTTATGCCCAAGGCGGGGGAGTCTTTGGAAATGTTATAATTACGCAGGTTCCCATTAGCAAATGCGATGCTTTCGAAGTCTGTGAAAGTGATACGGACATCGGCAAAGGCGACATCCGAACTCTGCAGTTTGGCTACGATACTTTTTATCTTGTTTTCCATTTCTTGATATCCTAAATAGTCTTGGTGGATGATGTAATATTGAATCCCATTACTTTGGCATGGGGAGCCTTGACTGTGCTGACGGAGAAACTGGCGTAGTTTTCGGAGAAAGGAATGGTGTAAGCTTTGCTTTCCAAAGCGACCACATTCTCAATGATGCGGGTAATACGCTCTGTGAAACGCAGGTTGTTCACCACAGCATTTATCTTCCCATCCACGATCAGAAATGTGCCGTCCCGGGTGAGTCCTGTAAGGGATGTTACGCGAGGATTGATGAAGTTCATGTAGTGCAAGCTGGAGATGTACAAACCCTTTTTCACAGATGAGATCATTTCTTCCAGGCTGTGTTCTCCCGGGATAATCTTTAAACAACTGCCTGTATTACCGTTTTTGGGCAAGCCCAGTTTATGGTGAAAGTAGTTATCGCACAAAAAGGCTTTGAATACCCCTTTATCGATCAGATCCAGCTTTCTATAGATATACCCCGAAGAGCCGTAATCTACGCCAATCATCTCAGGATCCCCAGGATCGTCTGTAATAGTGATTCTTTCTGGGAATACTTTCTGATCCACTTTATTGTCGAAGTAGCTGCTATGCTGGTCCAGCGCCCATGCGCTCATGCCGAAACTGAGGTATTGGCAAAACTCCGCCAAACACCGCGGTGCCAAAATCACTTCATACTCGCCTGGTTCCACATCCACCACCGGATTCTTGGCATGAATAATCTTGGACAGTAAACGTGCGCTGAAGGCATCCTGATCGAAATAGGCAAAGTCCTCGCCTCCAAAAGTCTCCAATACCGTAACCTGATTTTTATTGTGAACCGCCTTTACTTCCAGGTAAATGGGAGAGTTAAGGCTGCGTTTGTCCAGGCCATTACTATTGATGATGCGGTATTGACTGTAGTTGCAGATGAAGGTACCATACAGTTCAAAATCGTGTTCAGCGGCTTTTGGGGCAATGGAACTGAGGATATCGGTCTTGCGCCCCAAGTCTATCGCTTCGATGTTGTTTGTTACATTTCGTGGTGGAGCCAGACTGAGGTCGGTTTCCAGATCATGGAAATCGGGATCTTCAGGCAGAGAATCGATGATTGACATTGCATCGCCCAAGGCAGTGTCGATTTTGTCCGGATCAGGGGAGTCCAGCTCGAATTTGTAGATTTTTTGGCCCTTGTACAATTCGCAGGATAGGCTGCAATTGTCTTTACTAATGTTGTAATTGGTTTGGCTCTGATAAAATCGCAGGAAGTCTGTTTGCCAGTTGTTTTGGACAATTTCGTACTTCAATTCCGGATGCTTGTCCAGTTCTGCTTTCAGATAAAGCAAGTTTTTGTGCATATACTTATGTCCTTTGTTGTTTATATCCAGCTTCGTTTGTTATGGCGGCGTTTGGGGCTTTGAACCCGAGGGACAAACTCACCTTCGGGCTTGCCGTCTGGTTCTTGCAATTTGCCTCGCAGCCATACTTGTTCGATCGCTCCGTTGAGTTCAATATTAGTTCCGTTGGGGCTCTTCAGCTTGGTAGTCTGCCCCGGATCGTAGATCACAAAATCAGCATCTGATCCTGCATCCAGGCATCCTTTTTTTGGATATATGCCCAGGCGTTTGGCAGGGTTTTCACTTAGCATCTTCAGACAAGTCGCAAGAGGTATCTTGCGCTTCTTCCACAGTTCGGAAAGCACCCAAAGATAGCTGTATTCCATCAAGTGCGGAGGATTGCCGTTAAATAGTTCATTGTCGGCCTCTACCTCGCTACAACTGTTTGAGAGTAGATATATCTTGTTAGTCTTTAGTAGTTCATACAACTCGGCATAATAATCAGCAAAATCCGTAGCCCAGGGAACGGGGAAAGCTTCCGGTTCCAAGAGATTCATTAGATCCATAATATTCATGCCAAATGAGATGTCGCTTCGTTTGGAGATGGTATTGATGAACTCTATAGTAAGGTAAGAACTTACTCTGGGAATGTGGATGGGATTCTCCTGCATCCTGCGCAGGATCTTCTTGATGCCATCCATCTGAGCAGTAAAGCTGTAGTCATCGTGGCTATCCACATCATAGCCCTGAAACGCAAATTCCGTATCGCTTTCGTAGATGTCCATAAACATATCCATGATCTCTGTGAAGTTCATCGATGTTACGGCGGCATTGGGCGAGGGATTCATCAGCAGGATGCCCACCACGCCTTTGTTCCACAGTTCTTGTGCAGATTCCGCGTAATAGGGGTAGTCGTCCACATCCACGTGAGCCCAAAAAGCCATGTCCGGATGCGCAATCCCTTCAATTCCCTTTATCATGACCTTCAGATCATAGCTTTCAAAGATAGGGTCTTTACTGTGGTAGCTCATCTCCGCCAGAGTGGTCCAACCGCCTTTAATAGCGGATTGACCTGCTTTTAAAAGATCTTTCTTCAACGTCTTTTTGCCAGTCACCAGATGGCTGTGGGCTTCGATGGCACCGGGCAGCAGCACTTTGCCCTTGAGATCGATAATCTCGTGATCTTCTTCGCAAGCGATTTCATCCGCGGAAATCTTCAGTATTTTGTCCTGGAACAGAACGTTCACCTTTTTTAAGGCGCTTGAGCTGGTGGGAAGGGAGGCATTGATAAATAGTTTCATGTTAATATGCCATAATCGATATTCCTGAATCCACGTAGATGATGTCCCCGGTAACTCCCGAAGCCAGATCTGACAGCAGATACAGGGCGGTTTTGGCAACATCCTCCTGTTCGATATTGCGGGAGAGGGGAGCAGATTTCTCGATGCGCCGTTGCATTTGCGCTATGCCGCCGATGGCAGACGAAGAAAGGGTTCTGATCGGTCCTGCCGAAATGGCATTCACGCGGATGCCTTTTTCTCCCAGACTATAGGCAAGATAGCGCACAGTGGCTTCCAAGGCAGCTTTGGCGATGCCCATCACGCCATAATTTGGAACCACTTTTTGAGCGCCGTAATATGTAAGGGTGATAATGGATGATCCTGAATGTAACAGCATCTCCGCTTCACGAGCTACTGCCAGTAGTGAATACACAGAGATATCCATCGCAGTTAAAAAACCATGCCGGCTGGTATGATGGAAGGGGATGTTAAGATCGCTGGACGGGGCAAAAGCCACACTGTGGACTATGTAATCCACGTGCTCCCATGCTTCGGCAATGAGACTGATCATGTTCTTGATGTCGTTGTCTTTACTAAGATCACACTCATACACCATGTCTATACCTAGCTCTTCCGCGATGGGTAACACTCTTTTTGCCAGAGCTGGTCCGGCATAACTGATCGCCAGCTCCACTCCCTGTTCTTCCAAAGATTTGGCGATGCCATATGCGATGCTGTGTTTATTGGCGATGCCCAGGATGAGGGCTTTTTTACCTTTCAAATCCATCGTTATTCTCCTTTCAAGCGCTGTATGGCAGCTTCCGTCTTGCTTTGCATCTCATTATTGGCATATTGAGAGAAGATATGCAGGGCTCTGGTGTACTCGCTGAGGGCCAGAGCTTTACTGCCGTCTGCTTCCAGAATCTTGGCCTTCAACCATAGATCATAGGCCAGAGCGGGGAAGTTTTCACTGCGATAATCCAGGATTTCCGCTTCTGCCACGTACTTTTGTGCCGCTCCGTAGTCTTTTAGAAGAAAACTGTGGTAGGACATCGCATACAAGGCTGCAGACAAGACCGAGGAATCTGCAGAGAAATCCTTTTTCATACTGCGTCGATAACGCTTTGAGAGCCGTTCCAGGTCACTGAAAGCAACGCTGGAAAAACCCGGTTTCAACCAGGAATCCGCCTGTAAAGCTTGCGTAAGCACTTGCACCCGCACACTGATGGGATAATCGTAGGAATCCACCGCAAGCTCCTTGATGCGGGCATAATCCCCAGCGTCCAACAACAAGTGGATATCCAACAGCAAAGGCACAAATGCCCCCTCCGGATCTGCATCTGCCACCAAATTCACTAAATCCTGGCGATAGGAGGTAAAAGACTCCTCATCACCGGCCAAATATGCTAATCTGGCCAAACCCGCCAAGGCAAATTCTTCGCCGCGCAAATCCCCAATACTACGGTATTGACGCAAGGCGGAAGCGTAAGTGGCAACGCTGTCTGTATTGCGCTGTTTTTGTTCCAGGTTTTGTGCCAGTTTCAGAGTGGCGTCCGCACTGGCTTTGGCTGGAGCTTCCTTCACCTTTACCGGACGCGAACACGCACCAAAGAGCAATAAAAGAGCACATACACCGCCCAGAATTGCTTTATTCACCGGGCACCTCGCCGATGCGTCCTTGTGGAGCATAATCTCTTATTACCGATGGACTTATACCTTTGCGCAGGAGAGGATTGTTGTTCAAAGCCTCAAGAGTTTTATTGGCTCTGTCCAGCGTCTGATTCAGGTTGTTTATCATCAATAGCAGCTCAGGATTAGAGCGCGACAGGCTGCCCATTATCTTTTCGGTCTCCTGCAGAGTACCACTGAGGGCCTGCAGTGAGGCACTTAGGGGAGCTATTAACACTTCCCCCGTGGGATCCAACATTTTTATGGCCAGACTGTCCGGATTAGCATAGTTTGCCGCCGCCAGGTTCACGCTCGCAATCAAGGTCTCCAGTTCATCCGTCTGTCCGGATAGGCTTTCACTGATGTCTGCTACATTATTCACAATGCGTAACACTACTCCCGAATCGGCGTTGTTATCCCGGTTCAGATTCGCCGTTAGCGTGCTCATCTCTTGTAGATTGATATTTAGCAAATCCAAGGTTTCCTCGGCTTTTTCCGAGACATTGGCGGCATGCACCAGGATCCGCATCAAAGCGCCTTTATCCGCATTGTCATCTTTGTTTATCTCACTGGTGAGCAAGCCGATGTTTTCCACGATCATGGCGATGGGATCACTACTTTTGGGCGAGTAAATCTTCAGCAGGGCTCTGCCTTCGGGAAAATCCGTAGAAGGAATGCGGCTGTTTTCCTCCAGTAATTCTTGAGCCCCGGGAGCTCTCACGTATTCCAGAGTGGTCTTGTTTGTGATGGGAATGGTGGTACGATATATCACACTGGATTCCACCATCAGGTGGCGATAGCGCTTCAGCACATAGAAATCCACCGAGATACTGCCATCCTCACTGAGAGAGAATTCATCGATCCTGCCGATCTCGAAACCTTTGTATAAAACGGGAGTCTGAGCCGAGATTCCGATGGCATTTTCCAAGTCGGTGATGAAATGAAAGCGCTTTTCAAATAAATTCTGCCTTATTGCGATGGATACAATAGTAAGGATCAGCACCATCACTGGGATGATGATGAAGGCAAGGACTATCTGATGGGTGTGTTTCAACTTATAATTCATAGTTTTTTCCAGATGAGTATAGTCTTTTATACGGCCTCAATTTTGTCAAGGAAGACTTTGCCCCGTCTCCAAATTTGGCTATGAGACTGTTCATCGCACAAGATAAATAACGAGTGATTCTCCCTCCCCAGTGCTACATCCAAAAATGAAGCAGATATCATCGGGTTATCATCGGGTGGGCACTGCTTTATAACGGCTTTATATCTGCTTCGACACTGCTTTAGTAGCACGCAGATAATACAGATCGAACTGATATACGTAGATTGATCTGTAGTATGTCGACTTCTATCTTGAGTAGATTGCCGGTAAAGCCCGGAGGGCGGAACAGTTCATAGCGAGGGTGCGCTGCGAAGCGGAGCCTCTCGCATAGAACGCAACAACACGTATTGAGCCCCTTGTGGGCGACACCTGAGCCTAGCCTCCAATTATTGCTGCAGATATGTTTTGAGGTTTTAGATACACGAGATACAAAGAGTAGCAGCGGAATGCTACAATACGGATTTGTATTCCGCCGATCTGTGTGCAAACCAGATATTTAGTCCTCTCAAACAACTATTTTGATTGACAAAAACCAGGGCTTACAAGTTCATGCTCTGATTGACGTAAGTATTAGGATGAACATAATGTCCGGATTTGTCTTTTGTACACTTACGCATGAATCTTGAATCTGATTCATTTTTTTGTAGCCAAAGGAGTTTATAATGGCAGTACCAAAAAGAAAAACATCGAAGATCCGCAGAGACAAGCGCAGAACTCACGATGCTCTAATTGCACCGAGTTTCAGCACCTGCCAGAAATGTGGTGAAGCCACTCGCTCACACCATATTTGTGATAATTGCGGAACTTATAACCGCAAGCAGATTTTAGAAGACAAGGGATAAATTTGCGCGTAGCGCTGGATGCCTTTGGCAGTGATGCGGCACCTCATCCCGAGATCGAGGGTGCCGTTCTTGCCATAAAAGAGGATCTTTGCTCTCAGGTAATTCTGGTTGGAGACGAGCAGATACTGAGCACTGAATTAAGCAAATACTATTATGACCCGGCTCGCATCCGTATTGAGCATGCTGCCCAGCGGATCGAGATGGGAGATAGCGCCGCTGCATCTGTGCGAAACAAACGAGATTCTTCCATGGTTCGCACCATTGCCATCCACAAAGACGGTATGGCAGATGTGGCAGTATCCGCAGGAAACACCGGAGCCATGATGAGCGCTTCCCTGATTACTTTGGGAAGGATGAAAAACGTATTGCGTCCAGCAATAGCCGTTGTATTCCCAACTCAGGACAGTCATGAGATCATCCTGGACGTTGGCGCCAATGTAGATTGCGACGCTGAACACCTGATGCAGTTTGCCATCATGGGGTCGAAATACTATGAGTATTTCTTCAAGGAAAAAAGACCCCGGGTAAGCCTACTGAACATAGGCGAAGAAAGCGCAAAAGGAAACTTGATGTCCAAGGAAGCTCACAAGCTGATGGCGGAAAGCAAAGACATCAATTTCGTGGGCAATATAGAGGGCAAAGACGTAATCTCCGGAGTTACGGATGTGATTGTCTGTGATGGCTTTGTGGGTAATGTAATGCTCAAGACCGTTGAGGGTGTGGGATTTTCCATCTTCCAGATCCTCAAAGAACAGATTAACAAGGATTGGGTTGCCAAATTGGGGGCGATGCTCTCCTATCCTGTTTATAGCTATATCAAAAAGAAACTGGACCACACCGAGTATGGGGGTGCTTTGCTGGTGGGACTGAACGGAATTCCCGTGGTATCGCATGGACGCAGCAATGCAAAAGCGATGAAGAACGCGATCCGTTTTGCCGCACACATAGCCGAATCCGGATTTGTGGAGCACACAAAAAACTATTTTGAGAGGTTGTAATGGGAAACTATCATGCAAAGTTCTCAGCCTTCGGGAGTTACGCCCCGGCCAAGATTCTTACAAACCAGGATCTGGAAAAAATGGTGGATACTTCAGACGAATGGATCCGCACCAGAACTGGTATGGTGGAACGTCATATCGCCAGTGCGGAAGAAGCTGCCAGTGATCTTGCCTATCAGGCGGCAGTGAATGCCATCGAAGCTTCAAAAGTGAAATACAAGGAGATAGATGCCATCATCGTGGCAACTATCTCTGGAGACCACCCCTTCCCCTCGACAGCCTGTATCTTGCAGAAACGCCTCGGATTAAAGGGGATACCAGCTTTCGACGTATCGGCAGGTTGTACAGGATTTATCTATGCCTGCGATATTGCCCGCCAATATGTGGAAAATGGCGCTGCTTCACACATTCTAGTGGTGGGTGTGGAAATCCTTACCAAAATAACTAACTGGAACGATCGTAATACCTGCGTTCTCTTTGGAGACGCCTCCGGCGCTGCGGTCATTTCCAAAGCAGAAGCCACGGATATCTCCCGCATTATCGATAGCAAAATAGATGCCGACGGTTCCCAGGGAGAATTCCTGATTCAAGTAGCCGGAGGTTCACGCCTGCCTGCCAGCCATGAAACCGTGGACGCCAATCAACACACGGTACATATGGAAGGTAATCGGATATTCAAGAATGCCATAAAATCCATGTTTGCGTCTTCTGATGAGCTATTACGCCGCAATCACATTGGCCCCTCCGATATCGACTGGGTGATCCCGCATCAAGCAAACCTGCGCATTATCGAAGCTTTGGCAGACAAAATGAAGATTCCGATGAGCAAGGTAATAGTCAACATTCAAAAATATGGCAATACTTCCTCTGCCACAATTCCCTTGGCGATCGACGAAGCTATCCGCACCAAAAAGATCCGCCGGGGAGAAATCCTGCTGCTCACTTCTTTTGGAGCAGGTCTCACCTGGGGTAGCATACTGGCAAGATATTAGAGGTGAAGATGAAGACAGCTTTTGTATTTCCCGGACAGGGAGCACAGTATGTAGGCATGGCTGCGGATTATCTGGCTGAAGACCCTGCCCTGATATCGCTCTTGCAAGTGTTTGATGCCAAGCACCATAGCGAGCTATTGAAAGCCATGCGCGAAGGCCCCGAAGATTTGCTCAAGCAAACCCAGATTACTCAGCCCGCAATCCTCTTCCACAGCGTGTGCGCCTTAACTGAATTCCGGAAGAGATTTGATCTGAAACCGGACTTTGTGGCCGGTCACTCCCTCGGCGAATTCACGGCATTGGTAGCATCAGGAATTCTGAGCCTTGAAGACGCCATGCATCTGGTTAATAAGCGGGGAGAGTTTATGATGAAAGCCGTGGGCGACATCCCCTTTGCTATGGCTGCAGTGATCGGACTGGATTCCCAGACTGTCAGTGAGATCTGCGTAGAAGCCTCTGCAGCGGGATTGGTACAGGCTGTGAACTTCAATACTCCCATCCAAACCGTGATTTCCGGAACCGATACCGGAGTGGCTAAAGCAGGAGAACTAGCGAAGGCAAAGGGAGCCAAAAGAGTATTGCCTCTGGTTGTCGGTGGTCCTTTTCACACTCCTCTGATCGCCAAAGCAGCCGATTGGCTGATAACCGAAATGGCGCAAATCACATTTTCCACGGGAAAGATTCCCGTAATATCAAATTACGACGCTCTGCCATCCGCTGATGGCGATATCGAACGTGAGAAACTGGGTAAACAGATCATCTCAGCCGTTCGTTGGGTAGATAGCGTGCGCTATATGATAGATCATGGCGTAGAGCGCTTTATAGAATTTGGCCCACAGAAAGTCCTGAGCGGAATGATAAAGAACATTGACAAAGAAGTGGCTGTGTATTCAGTTGATCGAAAAGTGGATTTTGCTGAGTTAGAGCGACTATTAGCCTGAACGCCGCTCATGAAATCCCTACAATATATATAAGGAAATACAATGTACGATTTTACCAATACAGTGATACTCATTACCGGAAGTGCTAGAGGCATAGGATTTACCCTTGCCAGACACTTCGCCAAAGCAAATGCCACAGTGATAGTGTTGGATATCAATAATGATGCCGTACAGAAGGCGGTAGACGACCTCAATACCATAGGCGGAAAGGCCTTCGGTTACACGGGCAACGTTACAGACTCCGCTGGCATAGAAGAGCTCTTTGCGCAAATCGTTCAAGAACACGGCAAGATCGACGTTCTGATAAACAACGCCGGAGTAACCAGAGACAACCTGATGATCCGCATGACGGAAGAAGAATGGCAGTTGGTGATGGACATCAACCTGAAAGGAAGCTTCATCTGCACTCAGAAAGTATTTAAACACATGATGAAAGCCCGTCAAGGCAGCATCATCAATATGGCCAGCGTGATCGGTTTGATGGGTAATAGCGGACAGGCAAACTACGCAGCATCCAAAGGTGGTTTGATTGCCTTTACCAAAAGCTGCGCCAAGGAATTCGCCAGGCGCAACATTAGAGTGAATGCCGTAGCACCGGGCTTTATCGAGACAGAAATGACCGCAAGCCTCAGCGATGAGATACGTGCCAGCTATGCCACCGCAATTCCCTTGGGAAGGATGGGGTCGCCGGATGATATCGCCAAGATATGTATGTTTCTTGCTTCCGAAGACAGCAGCTACATCACAGGGCAAACCATCGCGGTTGACGGCGGCCTTACCATGCACTAAATAATTACCTACATAGAGAAATCTCTCTTCAATTACATAGGAGGAACAATGGATATTGAAGCAAAAGTAAAACAGATCGTAATGGACAAACTGGGCGTAGAAGAAGCTCAGATCGTTCCTGCAGCAAACTTCATCGAAGATTTGCGTGCCGACTCCCTGGATACAGTGGAATTGGTCATGGCTTTCGAAGATGAATTTGGTCTTACTATTCCTGATGAAGATCAGGATAAACTTCGTACCGTTGGCCAAGCCATCGATTATCTGAAGGAAAAATTGGGATAATCGTACCAAACGCCTGGAATCAATCCTGATAGCATTGATATCAGGATTGGTTCCGTTTTATTCAAGCGCTTTTGTCTGCATCATCACAGCCATGTGGATTTAGGCAAATGCCCTGCTTTCAAAGTCGGTATACCGGCTGCAAGAAGACCAGATAAGAGGTATATATGCAAAGAAGAAGAGTCGTGATAACCGGTATCGGTGCTATTACTCCGGTTGGCCACAATGTTGTCCAAACTTGGCACAGCCTTGTGGGCGGAGTAGTTGGAGTTGGTTTGATCTCTCGTTTTGATACCGAAAATCTCCCTGTTAAAATCGCCGCAGAGGTAAAGAACTACAATCCCGAAGACCATTTTGAACATAAAGAAGTAAAGAAACTGGATTTATATACTCAGTTTGCTATGATTGCCGCTCGGGAAGCGGTCATAGACGCCGGTTTGGAACCGGGCAATTTCGATCCTGATCGCACCGGAGTGATTACTGGAGCGGGGATCGGAGGCATCCTTACTTTTGAAGAAGAATGCATCAAATGTTACACTGCAGGCCCCCGCAGGATTAGTCCATTCTTTATCCCCAAGATGATCGGCAATATCGCAGCTGCCCATATCAGTATCGAACACAATTTTAAGGGGATAAACTTCAATGTTATGAGCGCTTGCAGCAGTGCCAATCATGCATTGGGAACAGCGTTGCGCTCCATCCAATATGGCGATGCCGACATCGTGATTTCCGGAGGTACTGAAGCTGCGGTAACCCCCCTTGCAGTAGGTGGATTTTCGTCTATGCGCGCTCTTTCCACCCGTAACGACGATCCTCAAACTGCCTCCAGACCGTTTGATAAAGAACGCGATGGCTTTGTAATGAGCGAAGGTGCGGCTATGCTGGTATTGGAAGAGCTTGAGCATGCCAAAGCCCGTGGAGCGAAGATTTACGCAGAGCTTGCAGGTTACGGAGCCTCTGCCGATGCTTACCACATTACTGCTCCTTCCGAAGACGGCGAGGGTAGTGCGCGAGCTATTATTATGGCGATCAAAGATGCTGGATTATGCATCGATGATATTGACTACATCAACGCCCACGGCACATCTACACCTTTGAACGACAAAGGTGAAACTCAATCCATTAAAACAGTGTTTGGAGCCAAGGCTTACAAGCTGAAGATAAACTCCACCAAATCCATGGTCGGACACATGCTGGGTGCTGCTGCAGGCATCGAAGCCATCGTATGCGTGAAAAGCATCGAAACCGGCATCATTCACCCCACCATGAACTTGTTAAATCCCGATCCCGATTGCGATCTGGACTACACTGTAGCTTGCGCAGCAAAACAAGAGGTAAATGCCGCTTTATCAAATTCCCTCGGTTTTGGCGGGCACAACAGCTCAGTGGTAATCACTCGCTACAAAGGCTAAATGAATCATTTGTGGTCCCCCGCTGGCATTGCCATCGGCGGGACCATTTCATTTTGGAAAGATGAGTAAAAACTTGAAGAATATTGTCTCGCAAATCCTTGAATACTTCAACGGCAAACATATGCCGGAAAGCTATCCCAAGTGGGAAAAAAGCTTGCAATCTCTGCAAAAGCGTATGGACTACAATTTCAACGATATGACACTGCTCAAGGCTGCTCTCACCCACAAATCTTACCTGCGGAGGCATTTCAACGACCACAAGATGCCATCTCCATTCGAACGCATGGAGTTTTTGGGTGATAGCATTCTGGGCTTTGTAGTGTCCAAAGAACTCTTCAGCCGCCATCCTAACGAGCAGGAAGGCAAGCTCTCCAAACTTAAATCCAAGATAGTATCCGAGACCTATCTAACCTTGAAAGCAAACAGCCTGGAACTGGGCAAATATCTGCTTTTAAGCCCGGAAGAAGCAGCCTCGGGGGGAGCTGAAAAGCCATCCATCCTCTCCGACAGCGTGGAGGCTCTGATCTGTGCGATCTATCTGGATAGCGGTATTGCGGCAGCATCGCGCTTCATCAAAAGTCACCTTCTGATAAACTATGAAGAGACTGTTACCCGCGACGAACTGGTAAACTACAAGTCGATTTTGCAGGAGTATCTGCAAGGACACAATCAGGATCCGCCAAAATACGTCACCATCTGCGAAGACGGCCCCGAACACCAAAAGGTCTTTACCATCGAAGTGCGCATCGGAAACAAACTGAGTTGCATCGGTAAAGGCAACACCAAGAAAGCCGCCCATCAGGAAGCCGCCAGAATCGCCTGTCAGAAATTAGGCATTTAACGCACATTTACCCTGCCCAACACTGGAAAATGCTCCTGCTGGCATTATCCCTTTTGTTCCCCTTGAGATGAACTAGATCTGAAGCAGTTATTAAGCCATTATCATCGAGTGACCACACGGGCATAACGGGACAATATCTGCTTCGGCACCACAGTAATTTCACGGCATGAAGGCAGCTTTGTAAATCTATTTTACGCCAAATTTCAAGAAAAATCTTGACCGCAAGCCTCTTTTGCTCTATTCTGTAATATATAGTTCAGGCATAATAGTTTCTGGAGTTCAAGTCACCCTGGATATCTATCTATAGAAGAATGAGTTTAAAAGGGGGCTTGGACTTCAGGAAATGCATACTTAGAATATACTTTGAAGTCCATTTGACCTTAATAACATATAGGTTATGTATAGATGTAAAAGGTCAAATGACCGCCAATGCTTGATTAGTGTAACCTAATAGGAGAATTGATGGGACCTATTACAGAACACCATTTGATGCTGTTTCTCATCCAGTTTGCATTGCTTTTGGGGCTCTGCAAGATCGCAGGCTACCTCTTCGAGAAACTGAAGCAATCCAGTGTGACTGCAGAACTTCTGGTGGGTATAGTTTTGGGTCCTGCCATATTAGGCAAGCTTGCTCCTGGGGTGCAAAGTTATCTTTTCCCCGATGATGTAGTTCAACGCTCCATGTTGGAAGCTCTGGCGTGGTTTGGCAACTTTTTTCTGCTGATGGAGACGGGCTTGGAGATCAATTTCTCCCGTGTGTGGAAACAACGCAAAGACGCCATCAAGCTCTCCGCAATAGATCTAGTTTTGCCCATCATTCTGTGCTTTGTCCCCATCTATTTCCTGCCGGAACGCTATCTTACCGATCCCTCTCAAAGAGTGCTGTTTGCCCTGTTTATCTCTGCTATCATGACCATCAGCGCCCTCCCCGTAGCCATTCGGGGATTGAGGGATTTGAACATCCTGAAAACTGATGTGGGTTTCTTGATCCTATCTGCTCTTACTATCAACGACATAGCCGGTTGGGTGATCTTCACTATCATCCTGGGTCTTTTTGCTCACGGATCGCTGGAGATCAGCTTTATCGTCCGCTTAGTACTGCTTACACTGGCATTCACCGTCATCAGCCTGACCCTTTTGCGAAGAGTCGTGGACAAGGCTATGACCTTTATCCACAACCATATGGGAGAAAACTCCGGTCTGAAGATTACTTTTATCATGGTAGTGGGTGCCATCTTTGGCGCTGCAACCCTGAACATCGGAATTCACTCTTTATTCGGTTTCTTCATTGCTGGAACCATCCTGGGTGAAACCACTCACATCACCGAACAAGACCGCTTTGTGATGAATCGCCTAGTTTATTCTGTGTTTGTACCCATTTTCTTTGCCAACATCGGTTTACACTTGGATTTTATCGCCAATTTCGATTGGTTCCTGGTACTGGTGATCAGCGCAATAGGTATTGGAGCACGCTATTTGGCAGCATATCTTGGCTCAAAGTGGTCTGGGCAAAGCAAATCCAATCTCTCCGTGATCGCCATCAGTCATACTCCGGGCGGGCAAATGCACATTGTGGTAGCCATGCTGGCATATTCCAGCGGCCTGATCTCCGAAAAAGTACTGGTAAGCATCATTGCTGCTGCCATTATCTCAACCATCGTCTTTGGCCCCTGGCTGTCTCAAACCGTGCGTAAGTTGAAACGAAGCATTTTTGACATCCTGTTTGACGAAGACGATGTATATATCGATTCAGAAAGCAGCACCCGCGATGAGATGCTGCGCTACATGAGCAGTATCGTGGCTCGAAAAACCAAGATCAGCCGGGACACCATTTATCACGAGATAAAACTGCGGGAAGAACAGATGAGCACAGCCATGGGAGGCTCAATTGCCATTCCCCACGCCCGCTTGGAAAACCTGGAGAAATCCTTTGTATTCGCTTTTCATACCAGACAAGGCCTGGAATGGGACAGTCCTGACGGCAACTTGGTGCGTTTAATAGTGTTGGTCATCACTCCCAAAGAATCTCCCAATGCCCAGCTACAGATACTTCAAGGCATCGCTGGCGCCATGCAGGATCACCAGAAAGCCCGTAACCTGGTAACCAGTAGAGACCGCCGCTTTGTGTGGGCAACCATCCGCAGCGAGTTGAACGCCTGTCAGCAATGTAATGTGGAGGTTTGACAATAATCATCCAAGCATCCTGATCGGCATTTTTTTACATGTACGAGCGAAAAAGAATATAAAGATCTATTCAAAGACAGGTCAAGATAGCAGATAGTAATGCTTGGAGATTATATTGTAGGTTGATACTTCCGGACAAAATAATGGCATCCCGTAGGGGAATCGAACCCCTGTTGCATGACTGAGAATCACGAGTCCTAGGCCACTAGACGAACGGGACGCAATAAAAAAGGCGCAGACGCACCTTAGCTCTATATATATTTGGCGACCCCTAGGGGAATCGAACCCCTCTTGCAAGAATGAAAATCTTGAGTCCTGACCGATAGACGAAGGGGTCGCAAATATTTGGTGATCCAGGATGGACTCGAACCATCGACTCTCTGCTTAAAAGGCAGATACTCTACCACTGAGTTACTGGACCCATTTTTAAATATGTTTTTCCAAACTTTTTTAGCGGCGTTTTTTTGTCAAGCATTTAGTATTCTCAAACCAAAAATAACTGGATGCACTGTATCTTATACCTTATCGTAACTTCAATGATGATCTAGTTCTCATCACAATACCTGTATGAACCAAGATCAAGGCATGATGATGGATATACGGTGCCACAAGGCGTGATCATCCATAGCCTCAATCTACATCACCTGTAATGCAAGGTGGTTTCGGTTACGACCGGAGCTTAGTCCTACTGCATAAACTCACTGTGATTCTGCTGTCTTCAGCTTTAGCAGTCTCCCCAAGGATCCCCCAATCCAGACTGTGTTTTCATCCACCGCACAGATAGTTTTGAACATTACAGATCCAAGAAGGTTGTAGTTCATTGTCCAGGAAAGGCCGTCATTCGTGGAGCTGTAAATGGACCCATAATCACCTACAAACCACATCTTGGAGCTTCCTGGAGCGGCACAGATTTCGTTTATGGTATAGTCACACAAGTGTTTGATCAGACTCCATGTTTGTCCCATGTCTTCCGTGCGATACACTTTCCCATCGCCTGTATCACTGTCCTCTCCGACCACCCACATGAATCCGGGTTCCCGGTAAAAGTATCCATAGTACTCGTGGTTAGTGTTCAAGCCCGTCGTCCAGGTTTCACCGCCGTCATTGCTGATGCGTAAACCCTGACCAAACATTATTATAGTAGATCCTTGTGCCCAGATTTCATTAAAACACAAGGTACCCTCATTACGTATCTGTGTCCAACTTTCTCCACCATCTGTGGTCTTGATCACAGCTCCGTAAATAGATACCAGATAGCCTGTTGAAGTGTCTTCAAAGTAAACGCCGCTGAACTGTTCGCTTTCGACAGTGCCGGCATCAATCAACTGCCAACTTCTGCCGCCGCTGGTGGTACGGAGCACTGTGTTCTGACTACCTACAATCCAACCAGTATTGGTATCCAGCCAAAACATATCTGACAAGTACGAATTGGTTCCAGTATTAACGTCGAACCAGGTCATTCCGCCATCAATGCTTTGTTTTACTTGCCCATTACTACCACAGAGCCAGCCATTATTAGCATCATGAAAGTGAATACTGTTGATGGTAAAATTCTGTCCCAGATCAATAACGTCCCAGTGCATTGGTAACATCGTGAAGCTGATCTCATTTCCCCAAACTTCTCCATGCTCATTCTTGGCATAAGACCTCACGTATACTTTCGCTCCCGGTTCCAGTCCGTAGAGAGTGTGAGACATGGTATAGGGATACTCATCATAGTATGGATCGAGGTCATAATGGTCTCCACTAAGATCAGGATTGGGATTTTCACCCCAGCATAGGGCCAGCTCGGTAAGAGGTGAATCGCCCGGAGAGATAATTTTGATACTTATATTCGGAATGCCAAGCTCTATCTGAGACACAGGAAGGGTTTCGATAACCGGCAAGCCTTTATTGGGATCGGTGCCGCTATCCCCGCAAGCCGTCAATAAAAGCAAAACAAAACAAGCGAAACAAATAACTGTTCTTTTCATAGTCTCCTCAATCTGTAGTAAACACAGTTTTTCCCATAGGATTATTCAGAGAGAATATGTCAAGCAACAATTTGTCTACTCACATCCCCTCCATTATCCAAAACATAGATTTGAGTCCTTACGAAACTCCAGTTCACATCACCAAAGCTTGTATAAACGAGGTCACAGAAACTTATAAGCTGATATCTCACATCCATCTAAAGCTCTACCTGAGCAGTTTCCAAGCCGCACTCAGGATGTCTTTGAGAGACCCTTGGGATGCGTAGTCGGGGTAAGCCAGACAGGGATACTGTAGGACTCTTCCACTTCGAGGGAATCCATTTCGCTAAATCAGCACAGTACAAACAGCTACAATGCTAGTGAATCGTCAAGGTACGAATGTCGTTTGTCTACTGGACCGTTAAACTCGAACTTGGCAGATAATCTACCAAACGGTTCAAAAGCTTTATTCCTCCTCTGGTTTATCGATACTTGAACCTGATATTATCGGGTTATCATCGAGTGAACACAGGATGATAACGGCTTGATATCAGCTTCAACACTGCATAGGGCAAAGGGAATGAGGAGCATGATTCAAAAGCTCCCTTAGGTCGTTGTGGCAACTCGCAGATTACCACACCATGCTTGACATGACACTAGTGAATCGGGACGTTTACGGGGCTTTCCCCCAGGATATTGCCGATATAATCAGTGGTATCCGCAGCAATGTGAAAAGTATGATTGTCACTTGTTATCACGTTGCTTTGGGGAATGCTTTCACTCAATATGCGCATTCTAATCCGGAGGCTATCACGCGTTACCAGCGGTTCGTCCTCTACCGGTTCGCTTTGCTGAGGCTTATCTTCCCTGCTAAAGAAATCCGGTGTTTTGAGCCAACCCTGCCGATATCCCTGAAATAGGATTGAGCCCAAAATAGCCACAATAACCACTATTCCCACAGTCCAGAGGAAGTTTGTGGAGAGCATTATCTTCTTTTCTTTCACTACTTTGCTGGGCTTGAACTCCTTTTTGGTGTTTGCCGGCATCATCACCCGGAATTCCTGCATCACGGCGTCCAAATCGGCTTCCAGATAGCGGGCATAGTTGTAAACCAATACTTTTACAAAGCCATAATGACCCAAGTCGAACAGCCGGTTTTCTTCTAATGCGCGAATCTGAGCTTCTCCGATGCGGATATCCTCCCAGATTTGGGCATAGTCTATCCCCTTGGCTTTTCTGGTCTCCTGAAGATACTTGCCTAGATTTTCCATGGATAGCTTCCCCGAAAGGACTCCGCAACCGTACCGGAAAGCAGGAGGCTGCCGTCACAAAGGTAATCAATCTGCAGCTCACCGCCCGGAACTTCCACATCCACTTTGCTATCGAGAATACCGCGCTGGATGCCAGCAAAAACCGAGGATGCGGCTCCGGTTCCACATGCCAAAGTAGGTCCGCAGGCATGTTCCCATATCTTCATCTGAATTCTGGCTCGGTTGCACACCTTGATAAAATGAGCATTTACGGGCTTTTCGAAGGCAGGATGGTTTTCCAGTATAGTGCCATATTTCAGATGAGGATCGTCCTCCAGGCTATCTACAAACACCACATAATGCGGATTACCGATGTTCACAAGGTCACCGGTAAATTGCTCCACTGGATAGCCCTTGCGTAGTAGCCTGGCTTTACCCAGATTCACCGTAACCTTCTCCCCATCTCGCCGGGCATGCTTTAATCCGGAATCGGTAAGGATATCCAAGTCGCAATTACCGGTTTTTTGCATCATCAGAGAAGACACACAGCGCAGAGCGCTGCCACACATTTCCGCTAAAGACCCGTCGTTATTGAAGATTGTCATCCGGGCGTCTGCTTCCAGGCATGGAGACATTAGCACCAAACCATCGGCTCCCACTCCAAAATGACGCTCGCAGACAGCAATAGCCAAAGCATGAAAATCGACCTCAGATAATGATTGTTCAAAAACATCCAACACTACAAAGTCATTGCCCTGAGCTTGCATCTTGATGAAAGGGATCAGCATAGTATATCCGCTATCAGATCCTTAAAGTTAAATACACCTTTTTTCCCGGCAATCCATTTTGCCGCCTGTAAAGCACCCAAAGCGAAGGTTGCACGGGATCGCACTACGTGGCTTAGCTCAATGGTATCTGCCTCGCTGTCGAAAGCCAAGACATGAGTCCCAGGTATCTTTCCGCCCCGCATACTGGCAAAATGAAGCTCATCTGCTTCCGGGCGCCGTTCCAGCCTGTCCCAAACCACCTTGCTCTTGCGGGAGCTATTATCCAGGATCAGTTTCGCCAATTCCACCGCCGTGCCGGAAGGGCTATCCGCTTTCTGAGCATGATGTTGCTCCCATGCCAGAAGGTCGTAATCGTCAAATTTGTCCATCAGCTTCACTGCATCTGCGATCAATCTGGAAAACAGGTTCATCCCCAAAGAGAAGTTTGCGCCATAAACCATGCCGATGCCGCTGGCTTTTGCTTTTTCCATGATGCGAGGCAATTCCTGATGCCACCCAGTGGTACCGATCACACAGGTCTGCCTCAGTTCGATCAGCCGTTCCAAATTGTTCAACACCACGGATGGATGGCTGAATTCGATGGCAACATCTGCGTTATTCAGGCTTTCCGGGCTTATTTCTCGCACAGCGCCATCCCAGGCTGGATCGATAATACCTACTACTTCAAAGCCCTTGTCCGGAGCCAACTGATGGAGCATTCTGCCCATCTTGCCATAACCGATCAGGCAGATTGTGTTCATTGTTTAGCCTTCGCTATATACACGTACCAATTCCTCGATGAAGGCAGTACCCTTTAGCAACTGGTCGGTTTTTATGTTTTCATGAACTGTGTGAACTTTATCCATCCCCGTTCCGGTAATGACCATCGGGAGACCCGTGGCAAAGATGATGTTAGCATCGCTGCCGCCGCCGCCAACTGTAGGTTGGCAGGAGATATTCAGCTTTTGCAAGGCTTTTTTGGTCAAGATTACTATGGGATCGTTTTCGCCCACTCTGAAGGCTTCGTACTCTTTTTCGCAAGTATATTCCAGCCGAGCACCCTGCTCCGCATACCGTGCTATGGTGCTCTCCAGGGCATGATGGATATCTTTACATACACGTTCTAATTTTCCAGGATTGTGGCTGCGAGCTTCACCATAGAGGAAAACCTTGTTGGGAACCACATTCGTGGCTTCACCGCCATTGATAATACCCAGATTGCAGGTGGTCTCAAAATCTATCCTGCCCATGGGCATGGCGGCAATGGCTTCAGAAGCTATCCGGATGGCATTCAACCCTTTTTCCGGTTCGACTCCCGCATGAGCCTCCACACCGTGAACAACCGCTTTATACGAGTTCTGTGCAGGAGCGCCGATCAAAAGCTCGCCAACCTGATGAGAATCCAAGGCAAAACCAAAGGCAGATTTTAGGCGGCTCTTGTCGAAACCTTTGGCCCCCAAAAGACCGATTTCCTCGCTAACGGTAAAGAGAATCTCCACCGGAGCATGATCCATGCCGCTTTCAACAATACGCTTTAGACCTATGATTATCTCCGCTACGCCGGATTTATCATCGCTGCCCAGGATGGTAATTCCGTCGCTGTAGATTGTTCCATTCTCAATTCTTGGTTTTACTCCGTTTCCGGGCTTTACTGTATCCAAGTGAGCGCAGAATAAAATTGGAGGTTTATCTATGTTTCCGGGAAGATATGCATAGATGTTTCCGGCATTTCCCCCCGTCTTTTTGTGGCAATCGTCTTCTTCTACTTTTGCACCAATGCTTTCCAGATCCTTTTTGACTGTGTCTGCCATTGCCCTCTCATTCAGTGATTCGCTATCAATGCGCACCAATTGCATAAAATAGCTGATAACATCATTTTGCATTGCGGACCTCGTTCCAGTTTTCAATTTTTTGCAATATTGTGAGTCCCTCAGATTTGTCAACTGCAAATCTTCACTGAGGCGATTAACTTACTTTTTTACTATATTTCTTACACTTCGCTGTTTTCTGATTATGTTAACTGGTATAGTCTAAATGCTGCTAATGATGGAATCATCCTTTCCTTTGGGGCAATTGCCGCGATCGCTCGACTGGGAGTACAGACCACATCTTTAGTAGCCATCTTCGGTGCTGCTACTCTAGACGGCGGTCTTGAGTTTGTGTCGGAACTGAAGAAGCAGATCGATGCCCCATTACAATCCACTTTTTGCGGCAGGTTTTAAGTGTATCAAGCATTCTTTAATTCAAAAGAAGACGATCTGCCAACCGATGATTGGAAATCCCCGGACATGGTGTGGAAAAATACACTAACTACCAAACCCTTTGGATTGATCAGCGCAAACCTGCTATTTGAAATGCGCTACGACAAAGAACAAGTACACGAAATGCAATGGAAACAAATGCTGGGTCTTGGCCCTAGCTATAATTTATTCTAAACGTCCACTATTACACCGGAGCTTCGGAAAGCTCCGATACAATCGGAATCCTCCATTACGGTGGGACAAGTACCCATAGCCCCGATGAATTTCACGAAATGCAGATATTCATTGACAGAATGGGTACTGACGCAAAGCATAGCAGAATAATTGTTACATACATTAGTTACAGGACACGGGAGTAGTCCAAATGCTGGAAATCGACATCAAACGTCTATATTACGGCGATAAAACGCTGCTATCTGACATCAGGCTCAGTGTGAAAGTATCGGAACGGATTCTGATCGTGGGACCTACAGGTGTGGGTAAAAGTTCATTGTTGAACACTTTGAATCTGATGAATCAGAATTATGAAGGCAGCATTCTGTACGAAGGCAAAGATCTTCGGGAGTACCCTCCTTTTGAGCTACGCAGCCAAATCTGCATGGTGATGCAAGAGCCCTATCTGGGTGAAGGAACCGTGCAGGATATATTGCTGGAACCGCTGTGGTTCCACTCCAACCGATCCCACAGAAGCGAGGAGCGCAGAGAGCGTATGTTGGGTCTGTTTCAGAACTTTCGTTTGCCTGAAAGCCATCTTACAAAGCAAGCCGAACAGCTATCCGGCGGAGAGAAGCAGCGAATTGCCCTGGTGAGAACCTTGCTGTTGAATCCCAAGATACTTTTGCTGGACGAAATTAGCTCTGCTTTGGATCAGAATACGTCCGGGATTATCTCGGACTGCATATTCAAGCACTATCCCGGCGCAGTAATTGCGATCTCCCACGATCCATTGTGGCATGCCCGTTGGGACCGAAACTGGACTTTGAAAGACGGCATGGTCATCGATAACAAGGAGCTGTGAATGGATATCTCATATCTTGGATTAGGATTTGCCCTGCTGCTTTTGATCTTCCCGATCCTGATCTTTATTCAGTTGAAATTGAAGCTGATCGGTCAGCTTTTCAGTTCCTTCGGCAGAATGATTGTACAATTGAGCTTGATGGGAGTCTGGCTGGAATTCCTCTTCACTCAAAGGATCTCCTGGCTCACACTGCTGTGGATGCTGGTAATGGTCTCAAACGCAGTTTTCACCTTGCGAAGTAGGCTCAAATTTCAGCGTCGCATCTTGTTACCCATCTTTGCTACCGCACTGTTAAGCACCAGTTTAGTGGTGATGCCATGGATCCTGATCATGGTGATTCGCCCCGAACCCATTTTCTCTCCGGAGTTCGCCATCCCCATTTACGGTATGATTCTGGGCAACAGCATGAACAGCTTGGCTTTGGCTATGGAGCGTTTTGAAAGCGGACTTACCGACAACTGGAAGGCATATTACACCCGCCTTAGTCTGGGAGCGACACTCTGGGAAGCAGCTTTGCCTACCTTTCGCAAGGCTATGCATGCTTCCTTGTTGCCGCAATTGCTTTCTGTAGCCTCCATGGGCGTCGTTAGTCTTCCTGGGATGATGACCGGCCAGATCCTGGGAGGAGCTTCACCCTTGGTGGCCATCAAGTATCAGATGATGATAATGATTGCCATTTTCAGCGGAGTCTGCCTCACAGATTATCTGGGCATCAGGCTTTACTTACGCAAGCGTTTCGATAAATACTATCTGCCCCTG
>Ga0172378_10000024_pt1 | contig 109456 bp, 109 predicted proteins | sample GrowelOW332metaG_FD_119755 | JGI IMG/M metagenome (GOLD analysis project Ga0172378, IMG submission 119755) | Groundwater microbial communities from an aquifer near a municipal landfill in Southern Ontario, Canada - Pumphouse #3_1 metaG | ecosystem: Environmental > Aquatic > Deep subsurface >... | reverse complement strand
TCGTTGGTCTGCGCAGTAGACTGTGTCAAAAACGCAAACCCAGCCACCTCGTCGCTAAATACGACAGGGCGATATTCGGTTGGGTGTAAATTGGTTTTCATAATCTGATATATTGTATCTGTTTTTTCTGTAATATGCAAGTATATAAATTTGTTTGTATCATCTGTACTATGTAATAGTCCTTGAATATTAATACTTAAGGGGTTATACTACAGTGGTAACATAATTTTAATGACACAACTTGCATATTATGTAAACCCGAGACCTTCGGGATGCAAGTGAGGAAAAAGGAGTACAAATATTATGGCAGTAAATGTCGATATAAAAGATCTGTTTGAAGCAGGCGTTCATTTTGGTCACAAAACTAGCCGTTGGCACCCTAAAATGGCTAAGTATATTCACAGTAAGCGTCAAGATAGTCATATTATTGATTTGGCCAAGACGGTTGAAAACCTAGAAGTGGCATTGCCATTTTTGACAAAAGTAGCAGCTAGTGGCAAAAAGGTTCTATTTGTTGGCACTAAAAAGCACACTAAGGACATTATTCGTGAAGCTGCTAAGGTATCTAATCAGCCATATGTTACGGAACGATGGCTTGGTGGTATCTTAACTAACGTTTCTACCATAGGCCGTCAAATTAAGAAGTTAAAAGATCTCGAAAAGCGTATGATATCAGGTGATCTTGAGAAGAGATATTCTAAACTAGAAGTTCAACACTTTCAAGAAGACATAGACGAGCTAAATGTTAAATATGGTGGTATTAAAAATTTGAATGGCAAGCCAGGAGCATTATTTGTTGCTGACATTATTGGTGATGCAAATGCTGTAAAAGAGGCAAAGACATTAGGCATTCCAGTAGTTGCTATAGTTGACACTAATGCTGACCCATCTTTAATTGATTACGTGATTCCTGGTAATGATGATGCGATTAAGGGTGTTCAATTATTGCTTGATTATGTTAATGCAGCTATTTTGGAAGGTGCAGGTTCTAATAAATCAGCTGACGATGTTATTGCGGCTAAAAAAGAAATCAAAGCAGAGGAGAAATAAACAATGGCTGTATTGATTGAAGATATTAAAAAGTTAAAAGAATTAAGTGGTATTGGGCTAACTGATGCAAAAGCCGCTTTAGTCGAAGCCGATGGTGATTTTGATAAAGCGTTAGAGGCTTTACGTAAAAAAGGTGTTACGAAAGCTGAGAAAAAAGGCAATCGTGAAGCCCGCGAAGGTTTGATTGATAGCTATGTTCACGGTGGACGTATCGGTGTTCTTGTTGAGGTTAATTGTGAAACTGACTTTGTAGCTCGAACTGACGGATTTAAATCTTTTGTTCATGAAGTTGCTTTGCAGGTTGCATCTATGTCGCCAATTTATGTTAATGAGTCCGATATTCCAGAATCTGAAGTTGAGCGTGTTCGTGCTGAATGCAAAGAGCGTTCTATCGCAGAGGGTAAGCCGGCTGCGATGATTGATAAAATTGTCAATGGTCAAGTCAAAAAACATTTTGCAGAGAAAGTTTTATTAAACCAGACTTATATAAAGAATGAGAAACAAACTGTAGAAGATTTTCTTAAAGAAAATATTGCAAAAACTGGTGAGAACTTGATTATTCGTCAATTTAAGCGGATCGAACTTGGCGTAAGTGAATAAAATATTGTTTAGATAATTATAAAATAGCCATATAATTTTATGGCTATTTTTATTTGCTCTGGTTAATATCATATTATTTGGCTACAATAGAAGTATTATGTTTGATATAAAACCACACGAAGAGAAATTCAATTTAGCAATAGCTCATTTTAAAGAAGAGTTAAAAAAAATCAGAACAGGTAGAGCGCATTCTAGTCAGCTAGACGGTATAAAGGTTGAGTCTTATGGAATATTGACTCCCATAAATCAGATTGCTAGTATTGCTGCGCCTGAGCCTCAGTTATTACAAATTACACCATTTGACCCTAGCAATATTCAGTTAATAAGTGCAGCTATTAGGTCTAATCAAGGTCTAGGTTTTAATCCTAGTGATGACGGACGTACAATTCGCATCCCTGTACCACCACTGACAGAAGAGCGTCGTAAGTTATTAGTTAAGCAAACTAGTGAAAAGGTTGAAGAAGCTCGAATCGCGTTGCGTAGTATTCGTCAGGATGCGCTTAAGGAGGCTAAACATAAAAAAGATATTAAAGAATTATCTGAGGATGATTTGAAGCGTGTTGAAAAGACAATAGACGCGTTAATAGCTACCACAAACACTAAGATTGAAGAAGATTTTAGAGCTAAAGAAAAAGAGGTTTTAACGATATAATGCCAGATAATGTTGTTCCTAGGCATATTGGCTATATAGTTGATGGTAATCGTCGTTGGGCTAAAGCGCAAGGACTTCCATCTTATGAAGGTCATTTAGCGGGTCGTGGGGTTCTAGATGACATTGTGATTGCTAATTTTAAAGCTGGAGTGCAATATGTTTCAGCTTATATATTTAGTACAGAGAATTGGCAGCGTAGCGAAAAAGAGGTTGGCAAGTTGATGGCTTTGGTGTTGAAAATGCTAACTTCGGGACTGTCTACGTTTAAGAAGAATAATATAAAACTTCTTGTTATAGGTTCAAAAGACCATTTGAGCAATGATATTATAGAAGCTATTAATAATGCCGAAGCAAAAACAGCCGATAATAAATCTGGGACATTGGCTTTATGCTTTAACTACGGCGGACATCAAGAGATTGTTGATGCGGTTAAGGAAATTATAAAATCAGGTGTACTTGCCAAAGACGTAAATGCTAAAATGATTGAGCAAAATTTGTATGCTCCAGAAATTCCGCCAGTTGATTTGGTTGTTCGCACTAGTGGGGAGCAAAGAATCTCTAATTTTATGTTGTGGCGAATTGCTTATAGCGAGATGATGTTTGTAGACAAGTATTGGCCAGATATGACAGCTGATGACGTGGTTGATATAATAAAAGAATATAATCGACGTTCTAGACGTTTTGGGGGATAAATGGAGTTAGTTTTTGGAGTAGTTATAGGTCTTATTGTACTAGTATTATTAGTTGTTGCACATGAACTTGGACATGCGGTTGTAGCACATCGTAACGGAGTTGTGGTTAAAGAATTTGGAATTGGATTACCACCAAGTGTTTGTAGTAAAAAAATGAAGAATGGCGTTCTACTATCACTAAATTGGTTGCCTATAGGTGGATTTGTGAGATTACAGGGCGAGTATGATGCGGATAGTAAACAGGGTGATTATGGGTCTGCAACTTTTATTCGGAAAACAAAAATTCTTTTGGCGGGAGTATTAGTCAATTGGTTCATAGCTGCTGTAATATTTACAATATTATCATTATTTGGATTACCGAAAATTTTACCCAATCAAGTTACTGTGCCAGGCGATACAACTATTATCTACCAGCCAGTTGAAATAGCTAATATAAAAGCAGATTATCCAGCGCAAAAATCTGGATTAGAGGTGGGCGATAAGATTGTTGAATTTGCTGATCAAGAAGTTCTGACTACCGAGCGTTTAATAGAACTTATTGAAGATAACAAGGGTCAAACTATTGATGTTGTTTATGTTCGTGATGGTGTTAATTATGATACTAATGTTAGTCTTGGTAATGGTTTAGATGGTAGCTATTTTGGCGCAGGCTTGGGTCAATCCGAGGCAATAAAAGCAACTTGGTCGGCGCCATTATTGGGGATTGCTACAACTGGTCAATTCACCTGGGAAACATTACGTGGTATTGGGGCGTTATTAGGTGATTTGTCTAATGGTTTAATGTCTCAATTTAGTTCGGACGCGGATACTCGTCAGCAAGCATCTTCTGATTTATCGGCAGTTAGCGATAGCGTTGCTGGACCAATAGGTATTTTAGGTACAATATTTCCAGCGGCTCAACGTGCTGGCCTAATCCAACTTTTGTTTTTAACTGCAATTATATCGTTATCGTTAGCAGTGATGAATATATTGCCAATTCCAGCTCTTGATGGTGGTAGGTGGCTTACTATGTCAATTTTTAGATTATCTAAAAAGAAGTTAACAAAGGAACGTGAGGAGAAAGTCCAAGCAGTTGGTTTTATAATATTAATGAGTTTAATTATTTTAGTGACTTTTGTTGATGTTTCGAAGTTATTTTAAGTGGTTGATATTATTAGTTTTACCTACTTGGGTTTTTGTTAGCTTTAGTCTGTCCCAATTATTAATGACAGACATATTTTGGTTATTGTCTGCTTTAAATGCGCCATTAGTCGGTCTTAATCCGGTTATTTTAAATACCTCTTTAGCTGCGTTACTGTATACCGTTACATTAATAATAGTCGTTAGTGTACCTTGGCTTGTTAAAAAATATCGTACAAGTTGGGCAGATATTGGTTTTACTAGGTTAATGTCCTGGGCTGATATTTTAATTACTCCAGTTGGTTTAATTATGTATTTAATTTTGTCATCGATACTTATATTGTTGATGACCACGCTATTTCCTTGGATTGATGTTAATCAAGTTCAGGACACAGGGTTTAGTAATTTAGGCCAACGTTATGAATATATTTTAGCTTTTTTGACACTTGTGGTTATTGCGCCAGTAGCTGAAGAGGCTATTTTCCGTGGTTATTTATACGGTAAGTTAAAGAAGTTTGTGCCGATATGGGTCGCTATTCTTGCGACTAGTTTGTTGTTTGGTTTTATCCATGGTGCTTGGAATTTGGCTATTGATACCTTTGCTCTTAGTATTATACTTTGTATACTGCGCGAATCGACTGGTAGTATTTGGTCTTCAATATTACTTCATATGGCAAAAAATAGTATTGCTTTTTATGTACTCTTTATTAATCCTTTGTTGTTAGCTATAATAGTTGGATAATATGAGGATATCGAGATTATTTACCAAGACTAGTAAAACTGCACCAGCTGATGAGGTTGCTAAAAATGCGCAACTTTTAATTCGTGCTGGATTTATCCATAAAGAGATGGCGGGTGTTTACGCTTATCTTCCTCTCGGCCTTAAAGTGTTAGAAAATATAAAGAATATTGTTCGCGAAGAGATGAACGCAATTGGTGGCCAAGAGGTTATGATGACGACTTTGCAGCCAAAAGAAATTTGGGAAAAGACAGATCGTTGGGATGACGCCAAAATTGATAATTGGTTTAAAACAAAACTTGTAAATGGTACCGAGTTGGGCATGAGTTTTACTCACGAAGAGCCAATAGTCGATATGATAGGTAATTACATTAGTTCATATAAGGATTTTCCTTTTTCTGTTTATCAAATTCAAAATAAGTTTAGGAATGAACTGCGCTCTAAAAGCGGTTTGTCTCGTGGCCGCGAGTTTGTAATGAAAGATATGTATTCTTTTAGTCTTAATCAAGAGCAGCATCAAGCAGAATATGAAAAAGTTGTCGAATCGTATTTTAGAATTTATAATCGTTTAGGTTTAGGTGACATGACCTATCGAACTTATGCTGATGGTGGTGTCTTTACATCCAAGTTTAGCGACGAGTTTCAAACAGTAACCGACATTGGTGAGGATATAATTTATATTGACGAAAAGAAAAAAATAGCTATCAATGAAGAGATATTAACGGATGAAAATTTAGAAAAGCTTGGATTAATTCGAGATGAATTAGTAAGGAAAAAAGGCGTTGAAGTAGGTAATACTTTCCACCTAGAGGGTAAATATACAGATGCTTTGGGTGTGTACTACGATGATAGTAATGGCATAAAGCAGTCAATTGTTATGGGATGTTATGGGATTGGGGTTAGTCGTTTAATGGGTGTTATTGCTGAAATATTTGCTGATGATAAGGGTCTGGTCTGGCCAGACAGTGTAGCTCCATTTAAAGTTTATTTAATTAGCATTGGTGATAAAGCTAACGTTCAGGCCGATGCTCTTTATAACGAACTAATGAGTATGGGTATTGAAGTGCTTTATGATGATCGAGATGCTCGCCCAGGTCAAAAGTTTGCCGATAGTGAGTTGATGGGTATTCCATATAGAGTAACTATTAGCGATAGGTTAATCAAGAGTGAAAACTATGAGTTGGTGTATCGCAAAAATGGTCAAAAAGAGTTATTGACACGAGAGCAACTGCTTGCTAAACTAAGCTAGCTATGAAAAGTTTTATAGAGGCTACGCTATATGTAGCGTCTGTGGTGCTGGTATAAGCGCTATTTATAATGAAAAGAGGATATAATACATGAAAAAAATTTATAAGATTACCGCTGAAGGTAAAAAAGATTTAGAATCAGAAATTAAAGGCTTAAAGGGTCGTCGTGGTGAAATTGCAGAAAAAATATCCGACGCCCGTGATTTTGGTGATTTAAAAGAAAATGCTGAATATGACGTTGCTCGCGAAGAGCAGGGTATAATTGAAACTCGGATTTGTGAAATTGAGAGTATTCTTCAAAATGCTAAGATTATTAAGAGTAATAACAAGTCAAAAATTTCACTTGGTAGTAAAGTTGAGCTAAAGGTTAGCGATAAGCATGTTGTCTATACAATAGTTGGTCCAGTTGAGGCTAACCCTATGGAGGGTAAAATTAGTGATGAATCTCCAATTGGTCGTGCATTGTTTGGAAAAACTGTTGGTGATAAAGTTGTTATATCCACCCCAAAAGGTGATACAAATTACGAAATAGTTAATATTTGCTAGGCATTAGTTAACTCAATATTTTTATTAAGTCCACTTCTATACGAAGTGGATTATGCTATAATATACGAATATGGCAACACTAAAAGATTTTCGCGAAGAACGACTAAGAAAGCTGAAGAGTTTAAGGGTTTTAGGAATAAATCCATATCCAGCTGATTCTTCTCAAACGCATAAAACATCGGAAATAGTAGATAATTTTGAAGACTTAAATGGTAAAACGGCGACTGTAGTTGGTAGGATTATTAGTATTCGTAAATTTGGTAAACTAGCTTTTGTCGTCTTGAAAGATTATAGTGGTCAATTGCAATTATTTTTACGTTCGGACATTGTCTTGGGTTTGGATGCTACAAAAAATCAAATTGGGCTTGCGGAGCTGCCACTTCTCGATACAGGTGATTTTATTGAGGCAACAGGTTCTGTCATCAAGACTAAAACTGGTGAAATATCAATTGAAGTAGTTAGTCTAAAATTATTAACTAAATCGCTTCGTCCTATGCCAAGCGTGATTGATGGCTTTACCAACAAAGAAGAACGAATGCGTCGTCGCTATATTGATATGAATGTAAATCAAGATGTGCGCGATCGTTTTGTTCGTCGAAGTAAATTTTGGCAGGCTACTCGGGATTTTTTGAACCAAAATGGTTTTTTGGAAATTAACGTACCTGTTTTAGAGCATACTACCGGTGGAGCAGACGCTAATCCATTTGTGACACATATGGATGCACTTGATCAAGATTTCTATTTGCGAATTAGTCATGAATTGCCACTTAAGCGTTTAATTGGTGCTGGTTTTGAAAAAGTTTATGATATTGGTCCTCGTTTTCGTAATGAAAATTACAGTGATGAGCATTTGCCTGAGCACGTAGCAATGGAATGGTATTGGGCTTATTCTAATTGGCAAGATGGCATGAAGTTCATGGAAAATATGTATAGATTTGTACTAGAAAGAGCCTTTGGCACTTTACATTTTAGTGTAAACGGCAAAGACATTGATATGAGCGGACAGTGGGAAGTTTGGGATTACGCCACAGTCATAAAGGATCGTTATGGAATTGATGTTTACAATAGTTCGCTAGATGAAGTTAAAAAATCTTTGTTAGATAATAATCTAGAAGTTGAGCAGACTGAAAATCGAGCTCGTGGAATTGATAAATTATGGAAAAATATTCGCAAAGACGTGGCTGGGCCTGTTTGGCTAATTAATACACCAAAATTTATTAGTCCGCTTGCAAAAAGTAATCCAGACAATGATCAAATTGTTCAAAGATTTCAATCTGTTATTGCAGGTTCAGAGCTTGGTAATGGATTTTCGGAATTGAATGATCCGATTGATCAATTAAAGCGTTTTGTTGAACAGCAGAATATGCGAGAATTAGGTGACGAAGAAGCAATGATGCTTGATATTGATTTTGTTGAAATGTTAGAATACGGCATGCCGCCAGCTTGTGGGTGGGGCTATAGCGAGCGGGTATTTTGGATATTTGAAGGCGTAACAGCCCGTGAGGGTGTGCCATTTCCTCAGCTTCGTAGTGAGACTGACAACACTACACGTGAGATATATCCAGATATTAAACTAGTTTAAACAACGGTTTTTAACGCTTAATTTTGAAAGCCACTGAATATATAACAGCTAATTCTTTATTATTAATTAGATTTACGGAATAGGATGAGTCGTTTTGATTAAAGGTTGTAACTATCAAATCACAAGTTATTGCATTAAAATAAATAAAGGGGAATTATGATTGAAATAAAGAATGTAACTAAAACGTACGGTAAGAAGAATAACGTCTTTGTGGCGTTAGACGACGTTAGCTTTACGATACCAGATGGTGCAAGCGTTGCTATTCTAGGTAGATCTGGCAGCGGTAAATCTACTTTAATGCACGCAATTAGTGGTCTTGATAAACCCGAAAGGGGCGAGATTATTATTGATGGTGAAAATATCTTAGCCTTGAACCAAAAAGGTATTGATAAATTTCGTTCTAAAAAGATTAGTTTTATTTTTCAAAGTTTTTTTGTACAGGCGAATGAGAGTTGTTATGATAATGTAAGTTTGCCTTTAGAGATATCGGCAACAGCTATTAGTCGGCGTAGAAAACGAATTGAAGACGCCTTGTCGGCGGTCGAGTTACTCGATAAAAAGAAATCGAGAGCTAGAGACTTGTCCGGTGGCCAGAAGCAGCGTCTTGCGGTTGCTAGGGCGATTGTTAGTAATCCAAGTATTTTATTTGCAGATGAACCAACCGGAAACTTAGATAGCGCAACTGGTAAAGTTGTTGAGGACTTGTTGTTTGGGTATAATAAGGACAACAACGTTACTTTAATAATAGTTACTCATGATTCAGATTTGGCTAAAAGATGTGATATTCAAATTCATATTAAAGACGGTAAAATTGAATCAATTGAAGGGGACAAATAGATGAAATTTAGAGATATAACGATTCGCGCAGGCCGTAGTCTCAAACAGGCCAAGGCTAGAACTGTATTAACGAGTCTTGCTATTGCCGTTGGTGCTTTTACGATTACGCTAGCTCTAGCAGCTGGTGTTGGCGGACGTGCTTATACCGATCAAATTATTAGTGCTAACACTGATGTTAAAGAATTAAGTGTAAGTAAAGCTTTACCAGAAAATCAAGAAGGTCCACAGAAATATTCAACAGGTACAGTTGCTCCTTCTGTTGGTTCTGCTGCATTATTTACTAGTGGTTTATTGACTCAAGACGATATTGATAAAATACAGCAAGTTGATGGGGTTGCTTCTGTTTCTCCAAACTATAGCCCTCAGATAAAATATATTACTAGGTCAGGTCAGGATAAATATTTAGCTACGATTAGTACATTTAGCCCTAGTGTAACGTTAACTTATGCAGCCGGTTCTACTGATGGAACTTTAGCCAATGATGAGATAATTTTGACGAGTGAGTATGTAAAGGCACTTGGCTTTGCAAATGACAAAGATGCAATTGGTGAAACTATTAATATTATTGCAGATAAATTATCGGCTCCTATCTTGTCACCAGAGAGCAAAACATTTGCTTATGTAATTAAGGCTGTCAGTAGTGAATCTGGTTTAGCTTTTCGTGTTCAGAGCTCGTTATTGATATCTAATGATTCATCAAAGACGCTTTATGACTATATTAATGCCAATACTCGTAGTTATGGTAATTTTATAGTAGCTTCTGTTCAAGTTACTGATACTGAGAAGGCACAATCAGTTAAATCTGAACTAACCGGAATGGGGTATTCAGCACAAACTGCCGATGACATATTAGGTGTAATTAATACGTTTATAAATGTCCTGCAGGGTATCTTGCTCGGATTTGGCGCATTGGCAATACTAACTTCAATTTTTGGAATTATTAATACTCAATATATTAGTGTGTTGGAAAGAACTAAGCAGATTGGTCTAATGAAAGCTCTAGGAATGCGACGTCGCGATGTTGGTCGACTATTTAAACTTGAAGCAGCTTGGATTGGTTTTTTGGGTGGTGCAATCGGTAGTATTTTGGCAATAATTGTCGGACTAATCGGTAATCCATTTATAAGCAAGGCTCTAGATATCGGTGATGTTAATTTGATTATATTTGATCCAATCAATGTAGCTACTGTTATTATTGGACTGACTATTGTTTCTGTCCTATCAGGGATTTTACCATCTCGTAAAGCAGCCAAGCTTAATCCAATTGAAGCTTTGCGAACAGAATAGCTTAGTTATGGATAACGGAGATAAATCTGTTACAATAATTATATGTTAGATATTCGTTTTATTAGAGATAACGCTAAGGCAGTTGAGATCAACGCTCATAATAAAGGTTATGATATTGACATATCTTCCCTTATTAAGCTAGATGACGAACGTCGAGATCTGCAAACTCAGGTTGATGCTTTGCGCGAAAGGCGTAATCAAATCGCCGCTAGCTCAAAAGGGTCTCGTCCAACGTCTGAACAAATTGCCGAAGGCAAGTCTATTAAGGGTCAATTGTTGGCCGTCGAACCACAATTTAAAATCGTAAATGATGATTACCTTGAACTACTTAAAAAAGTCCCAAATATGGCTGCAAGTGATGTGCCGATTGGGTTGACTGAAGATGAAAATATCGTAATAAAAATAATTGGTGATATAACTAAATTTGATTTTAAGCCTCGAAATCATGCTGAAATTGCTACTGAACGAGGTTGGTTGGATAAAGAGCGTGCTGCCAAGGTAACAGGCAGTCGATTTGCTTATATAAAGGGTGATTTAGTTAAACTACAAATGGCAATTGTCCAATTTGTAATTAATACGTTAAGCGACGAGGCTGAAATTGCTAAAATTGCTAAAAATAACGGTTTAGATGCTGAAATTAAACCATTTGTGCCAATCCTGCCACCATTGATGCTTCGTACTGAGATGTATGATGCTATGGATCGTTTAGAGCCTCGTGATGACCGTTACAAGATAGAAGGCGATGATTTATGGTTACAGGGTAGTGCCGAGCATGTACTGGGTAGTATGCACGCTGGTGAGATATTCGAAGAAGCTGAGTTGCCGCTTCGATATCTTGGCTATGCAACTAGTTTTCGTCGTGAAGCTGGCACCTATGGCAAAGACATGGAAGGCATTCTTCGCATGCACCAATTCGACAAGCTTGAGATGGAAAGTTTCACTACTGCCGATGATGGTCCGGATGAACATTTATTGTTTGTCGCAATTCAAGAATATCTGTTAGCTCAACTCGAAATTCCGTATAGAGTCATTCAAAAATGTACTTTTGATATTGGCAAGCCAAACTCGTGCGGTATGGATATGGAAGCTTGGTTGCCTGGTCAAGATAAATACCGCGAGACTCACACGGCTGATTACATGACTGATTATCAATCGCGTCGCTTAAACACTCGCGTTCGTCGCGCATCAGGTGATTTAGAGTTGGTCCACACCAATGACGCCACAGCTTTCGCTCTTGGTCGAATTATGATTGCGATTATTGAAAATAACCAAACTGAGGATGGAAAAGTTAATATTCCAACCGTATTGCAACCATATTTAGCTGGCAAAACAATACTTTAAAGGATATTAGTAAAATTAAGCAAGCCTATATAGCATAGGTTTGTTTTTTTATTCAATAATACGCTAACGTTAATGGTACTAAAAGCTAATAACAAAATATAAAAATATAAATCCAATTCTTAAGGGACGTAATGAGGATAAGCCGTATAAATTAAAGTACATAGATAGTGCGCACGAAGGAATTATTAATTACTTTAATGATACAATTAAAAATTAAAATCCCGTCCTTGTGATAGGCAAAGACGGGGTGATAGCCATATTTATTCTTGAGTGACTGTACTAAGCTTTATGCTCCTAGTTTTGCATATTTTTGTTAGTTCATTGAGCATAGATGCTTCTTCTTTACTTTTGAATATTGCAACGACAGTATGACGATATTTTGTGTCGTCGGCACAATTAACTGTAAGCGACCTTACAGCTGATGGACCTTTAGCAATGATAAATTCGACGTACTCTTCAAGAAAATATTTTTCTTGTAATTCGGGCTTCGTCATTGTTGACTCGTTGATAATAAATAAATATCAAATATTTAGAAGGCTGTGGCTATAATTAAATTTAAATATTACGTTAATCGTAAAGTACCAATTATAGATTTCTGTTATAATATAAGTACCAATCCAACCTAATAGGAGGGTCGCATGATTACACAAATTAAAGTTACTGGAATCGGATATGAAGTAAATGAGACAACTCGTAAATACGTAGTGAAAAAGGTAGGGAAGCTGAGTCGTTATTTACCAAAGCATGCGCTAAAAAGCGTGACTGCCGATGCCAAGTTATCTCAGGTTAATCATGATTATGGAAATAAATATCAAGCTGAAATTATATTGAATGTACCGGGTAAGGTTATAGCCGCCAAAGATTCGACTAGCAATATTTTGGCTGCTGTTGATATAGTAGAAGCAAAATTACGAATGCAATTACGCGAATACAAAGAATCAACGGTTGCCCACATAGGCAAGCGTGGTATCATGAGTCGTTTTAAGCGAGGTTTTGGTCGCGAACTATAGCTAGTCGTCATCTTGTCTAATTGGTATATTGGCCGTATAATGAAGCTTAGTATTTCATTTTATGATTTTTGAATAGGAGCGTGGTTTTTTGTTATGGTAAGTAAGAATAAGGTTTTGACCAAAGTATTTGGAGACCCGCAGGTACGTTTATTAAAAGGGCTACAAAAAAAAGTTGTTGCAATTAATGCTTTATCTGATAAATATAAAAAGTTATCAAAGGTTGAATTAAAAAAGCAAACCGAGATTTTAAAGAATCGATTGAATAAAAAAAGTGTGACATTGGATAGTATTTTGCCAGATGCATTCGCATTGGTTCGTGAATCTAGCGAAAGAGTACTAGGCATGCGTCATTTTGACGTACAGCTAATTGGAGGTATTGCGCTTCACGAAGGCAATGTAGCCGAGATGAAAACTGGCGAGGGCAAAACTCTAGTTGCAACTTTACCAGTCTATTTGAACGCCTTAGAGGGCAAAGGGGCTCACGTTGTTACTGTTAACGATTACTTAGCACAGCGTGATGCATGTTGGATGGGTGAATTGTATAATTTTTTGGGATTATCAACTGGAGTTATTGTTAATGAAGCTTCATTTTTATATGATCCAGAGTACGAGAATAAAGACCATACAGATATACGTTTAAAGCATCTACGTCCAGTTACTCGTAAAGAAGCTTATGCGGCAGATGTTACTTATGGAACCAATAATGAGTTTGGTTTTGATTATTTACGAGATAATATGGTTAATGAAGTTGATTTATTGCGTCAACGTGAACTTAACTTTGCAATTGTGGACGAAGTTGATAGTATTTTGATTGATGAGGCTAGAACGCCGCTTATTATTAGTGCTCCAGCTGCTGAAAATCCAGATAGTTATTATCAATTTGCAAAAATTGCGGCAAAATTAGTACCTGAAGACTATATTATGGATGAAAAGCATCGGACTGTTGCGCTTAGCGATGAGGGAACTGAAAAGATTCAGAAGATGTTGGGTATAAAAAATTTGTATAGTCCAGATTATGTTCGTTCGGTGTACCACATGGATCAAGCTTTGAGAGCTCAGGCTTTATTTAGACGAGATAAAGATTATGTTGTGACTAGCGAAGGCGAAGTAATTATTGTTGATGAATTTACGGGTCGTTTGATGCAAGGTCGTCGTTATAATGAAGGTTTGCATCAGGCTATAGAAGCTAAAGAGGGCGTTCCAGTTTTGCAAGAAAGCATGACATTGGCGACTGTTTCTTTCCAAAATTATTTCCGTTTGTATAAAAAATTATCTGGTATGACAGGTACGGCATTTACTGAAGCTGAAGAATTTCAACAAATTTATAGCTTGGATGTTATACAGATTCCGTCTAACCGACCATTGGCTCGTATTGATAAACAAGATTTGATATTTAAAACTGAGAAAGCTAAGCTTAAGGCGGTAGCTAAGGCGATAGCTGCTTATCATAGCCAAGGTAGGCCAGTTTTGGTTGGGTCGGCTTCGATTGCAAAAAATGAATTAATTGCTTCATGGCTGGACAAAGAAAAAATTCCGTACGAATTATTAAATGCTAAAAACAATGAGCGTGAAGCTGCTATTATTGAAAAAGCTGGTGAAAAAGGTTCGGTCACTTTGGCTACAAATATTGCTGGTCGTGGAACTGATATTAAACTAGGTGAAGGTGTTGTAGCCCTTGGAGGCTTGGTTGTGGTTGGTTCTGAACGACATGAGTCACGTCGAATTGACAATCAGTTACGTGGACGTGGTGGTCGCCAAGGTGATCCTGGGGAAACTCAATTTTATGTATCAACTGAAGATGATTTGATGCGCATTTTTCAAGGCGAAAGAATTGCTAGCTTGATGGAGCGTTTGGGTGTTGGCGAAGATATGCCAATTCAAAATAAGGCGGTTTCTAAGACTCTTGAGTCTGCCCAAAAACGTGTTGAAGGTTTTAATTTTGACACTCGAAAGAACGTTGTTCAATATGACAATGTTATTAATCGCCATCGTCGAGTGGTCTATGTTATGCGTCGTAAGATATTGGAAGGTAGCGATATTAAGTCGGAAATAGACAATTTGATCAATTCAAAATTACGTGAATTAACTGCTTTACCAGCTAAGAATAATAAGAATTTTGCTGAGTCATTTGAGGCAATCTTTCCAATTTCTGAAGTTGATATCAAAAAAATAGGTGAAGAAAAGAATGATAAACTTCGTTTTGAATTAGCCCAAAAAGAAATTGATAAGTTTTATATAGCCAAGGAGGCTGAGCTTACGGTTGAAATTATCCGTAAGATTGAACGAGAAGTGTATTTGCAGGTACTAGACACATTATGGATGCAGCATCTAGAGAATATGCAACATTTGCGCGAAGGCATTCATTGGCGCAGTGTTGGGCAACGGGATCCATTAGTCGAATATAGAAGTGAGTCTCAAAACTTATTTAATAGTTTGCAGGCAACGCTACGCGATGAAGTACTGAGGGCTGTGTTGCATGTTCATAAAAATGATGTTATTGCAAAAGCTGAAGAAGATTATGATACCGAACTAACACGTTTGGCAGAAAATGCCGTTGAAAAGGGCGTTAATGAAGTGACTGGTGGTGAGGAAAATAGGGATAATGCCTTTAAGGTGAATAAAGTAAAATCTGCTCAAACAGCAAATCAAAAAAAGAATATTTCACGAAAGAAAAAGAAATCACAACGTCAAAATCGTAAGAATAGTCGCAAATAACAGATTGGCAGAAAGTATTATATGAATCATACCGTAGAAGAGATGCGATTAAAGAATGGTGCTAGAGGATTGTTGATAGACGTACCTGGTGCTACTACTATGAGCATGCAATTTCACTTTAGGGCTGGTAATCGTTATGCTAAATCTAAAGATATTGAACAAGTGGCTCATATTATGGAGCACATGGCATTTGGCGCAAATGCTCGTTTTAAAAATGAGTCTGACTTTGAGTTTGAGTTTACCAAGAATGGAGCTTATCGAAACGCCTATACTAGTGATTTATCCATGGTTTATGAGGCGGATTGTGCAGATTTTGAATGGGATAGAATACTTGATTTGCAAAAAGTGGCTATTAGTCAGCCTAGATTCAATGAAGAGGAGCTTAACGCCGAGAAGGGTAATGTACGTAGTGAGCTGACTAACTATTTAAATGATCATCATCGTATATTGTGGCCAAGAGTCCAACAGCTTCTAGGCGAGGATGTTTTAACTTATCGTCAATCATTGTCAACCATTAGTAACGTGTCTTTGGCTGATGTACGAGAACATCATCGTCGTACTCATACTACTCGTAATATGCGTTTTGTTATTGCTGGTAAATTATTAGGTCGCAAGGCTGAGATCAAACGACAGCTTGAGGCTTTTCATTTAGCAGAAGGTGAGCGTTTTGAGGTGCCTCATGATGAGCTAAAAAAGGCAGGGCCTAGTCTTATTCGTCGCAAGAGCGCAACTAATTTAACATTTGGTTTATTTATGGCAATACCTCGTGAACTTGATGATGAAGAGCTAGATGCTATGCATTACTTAAACCATATATTAACTGGAACTATGCATTCTCGTATATTTGGCGCAGCTCGCCAAAAAGGATTAGCCTATAATGTCAGTGCTTATAGTGCTACTGGCTTTTATGATAGCGGCTGGGACATAACAGGGCAGGTTAACCACGAAGCTGCTGGTGAACTTTTTGATATTATTACAAGAGAGATTAAATGTGTATTAGACGGCAAAATCAAGGAAGATGAGGTTAATGTCGCTAAGTCATTTGCACTCGGTCGCTATCAAATGGGGGCACAGACTGTTTCTCAGATTAGTGGATTTTATACGGGTAGATATTTTGCTGATGGCTTTATTAAAGATTATTATAAAGTGCCAGATATGATTAAAAATGTAACCGTAGAACGCATGGTCGAAACTGCTCGTAGTTTTATCGATGAAGATAAATGGGTTTTAGCAGCTGTTAGTAGTGGTGGGCGTCAAGCTTTGGTTGATTTGAACGATAAGGTAGCAACATTGTTTAAAACGAGCTAATATAGATAATATGAAGATTGCAATTGCAGGTTTTGGGTTAGAGGGTGAATCGAGTTATCGATATTGGTCAGTAGACCCTAAAAATGAAATAACTATTGTTGATGAAAATCATCCAACTGCTGATATTCCTCAATCGGCTTTTAAAATTATTGGAGAAGGTGCTTTTAGTCAATTACAAGATTTTGATATCGTAGTGCGAACCGCTGGTCTAGCTCCACGTAAAATAAAGACAAATGGCAAGATTTGGTCAGCGACTAATGAATTTTTCGAAAAGTGTCCGGCTAAAATTATTGGTGTAACCGGTAGTAAAGGTAAGGGGACTACAGCTAGCTTAATCGCTAGTATATTAAAAGAGGCTGGAAAAAAAGTATGGTTACTGGGTAATATAGGTAAACCAGCATTGGATGTGCTAAATGAAATTAAGAGCAATGATATTGTGGTCTACGAATTATCTAGTTTCCAATTATGGGATATTAAAAAATCACCTCATATTGCGGTAATTTTATTTATTGAAAGAGAACATCAAGATGTCCATGTTAACATAGATGAATATATTAGTGCAAAAGCTAATATTACTAATTTTCAATCTAAAGAAGATATACTAATTTATAATATTCATAATAACTATGCACAAGATATATCTAGTAAGTCAAATGCTAGATTGATAGGGTATGTAGACAAAAATACGGCTCATATAGAAGGTGGTAGTTTTTATTATAGTGGACAAAAGATTTGTTCAGTCAGCTCATTGAAAATAATGGGTGATTTCAATAAAGACAATGCCTGTGCTGCAATTGATGCGGTTTGGTCAATTACTAATGACATAGAAGCAATTGAGAAGGGTATTAGCGCGTTTCATGGATTACCTCATCGATTAGAATTTATAAGGGAGCTTAACGGCGTTAAATATTATGATGATAGCATAGCGACTACTCCCGGGTCGGCTATTGCAGCGCTAAGGTCATTTGATAGCCCTAAGGTAATTATATTAGGTGGATCATCAAAGGGTTCTGACTTTACTGAGCTTGGTCAAGAGCTAGCTGGCCATGATGTTAAAGCTTTAATAATAGGCGATGAAGCTAAAGCTATTGCTAACGCCTGTATAAATAATGATTTTTTGAATTTTGAAATTATAAAGTACACAACTATGTTGAATTTGGTTGATTACGCACGATCAATCGCGAAGCCCGATAGCGTAATCTTATTGAGCCCAGCTAGCGCTAGTTTTGGTTTATTTAAGAATTATGTTGACCGTGGTGAGCAATTTGATATAGCCGTAAGGGCATTGTAGCTTTAGTTATTATGCAACCAATGTTAAAACAACTAACAACTTTATTGTCTCAGATTGATGCTGCATATCTAAGATTGGATATTGTAAAAAAGCAGGAAATTATAACAGAGTTGACAGGTCAAATGGCTTTATCTGATATTTGGAATAATCCAGCAAAGGCACAATTAAAAAGTAAGAGATTATCATCTTTATCTAATATTGTTGAACCTTGGATTGTACTAAGAGCTCAGGTTGCTGATATTATTGAGTTTATAAAGTTAGATGACGATAGTTTGTTGAAAGAGTTTGGTGAACAGGCTAACGCATTAGAGCGTGATTTTGCTAAGCTTCGAAAGAGCCTATTATTTAAAGGTGAGTATGATGATCATAATGCAATCATTAGGCTAAGTGCTGGCGTAGGAGGTACTGATGCTCAGGATTGGACTGAAATGCTAGAGCGTATGTATTTACGTTGGGCTGCAAAGTCTAATATGAAAGCGGATATTATTGAGCGTTCTGTTGCAGAGGAAGCCGGTATTAAGTCAAGTGTTATCGAAATATCTGGATTAAATGCCTATGGCAGGCTGCGTAGTGAACACGGTGTTCATCGGTTGGTTCGATTAAGCCCGTTTAATAGTGATAATTTACGTCAAACGAGCTTTGCTCTAGTTGAAATATTGCCTCAGATCGACACACCAGAAGAGGTCCAGCTTGATGATAAAGATTTGAAAATTGATGTTTATCGTGCTGGTGGGCATGGCGGCCAGTCTGTTAATACAACAGATAGTGCTGTGCGCATTACGCATATTCCAACGGGTATCGTAGTTGCTATCCAGAATGAACGGTCTCAATTGCAAAATCGTGAAACGGCTATGCAGATTTTACGTTCAAAACTAATACAACTACAACTAGAACAACAAGCCTCGGATATTACAAGTTTACAGGCAGGGGAGTCTGCCAACTGGGGGTCTCAGATACGTAATTACGTACTACACCCATATACGATAGTTAAGGATACTCGAACTAAACATGAAAACCAGAATGCACAGAGTGTTTTGGATGGAGCTATCGATGAGTTCTCTGAAGCTTATTTAGAATCAAGTTTTGCATGATTTAAAAACTACCATCTATAGTGGTACTTATGCTATAATTATCTAAGATATGATATTACTTGATAGAGTGACTAAAACATACAATAAGGATATGAATCCTGCTGTTAATCGTGTTAGCCTGTTTATTGAGCCTCGTGAATTTGTTATTTTAGTTGGAACAAGCGGTGCAGGTAAATCAACACTGTTAAAGCTTCTAACTCGTGAAGAAAAACCGACTAGTGGCAAGATTGTGGTTGGTGGAATAGATTACGATACCTTAAAAGATAGTCATATACCTATGCTGCGCCGCAAGATTGGTGTTGTTTTCCAGGATTTTAAATTGTTACCACAGCGAACTGTTTTTGAAAATATAGCTTTCGCATTAGAAATTGCCGGTATGACTCGGCGAGAAATAAAAAACACTGTGCCAAAGGTTATTGAATTGGTTGGATTAACTGGTAAAGAAAAGCAATTTCCGCATCAATTATCTGGTGGAGAGCGTCAACGTGTAGCAATCGCTAGGGCTGTTGTACGTCAACCAAAAATTTTGATTGCTGATGAGCCGACTGGTAACTTAGACCCACGCCATAGTTGGGATATTATTCGGTTATTAGAAAAAATTAATAAATATGGTACGACAGTCCTACTTACTACGCATAATGCTGATATTGTTAACAAACTAAAACGCCGTGTTATCACGTTAGAACATGGAAAGATTACTGGTGACCAAGCACAAGGGAGCTATAGGCAATAATGACTAAGAAAAAAACTGGGGTAAAAGCGCTTGCTAAACAGAAAAGTAATCGTCGCAAATTATTGTCATTTTTAAGGATATGTCGATATGGCCTTGATAGTTTTGTTCGCAATTCTTGGTTGTCTGTTGCTGCAACTGCTGTAATGGCTATTACTTTGTTGATTGTGTTTACTACATTCGTGGCTCAGAATGTTTTAACTGATACTGTTGGCGATTTACGCAACAAGGTTGATATGTCTATTTATTTAAAGACTGAGACAACTAATGAAGAAGCAGATTCTTTAATGGCAGAGTTAGATAAGTTGTCTTCGGTTCGTTCGGTAACTTATGTTAGTGCGGAAGAAGGAAGAGAAAAATTTATTGAAGAAAATAAAACTGATAATGATATGATAGAGTCGCTTAAAACTGCAACTAATATGATTCCAGGAACGTTGAGGGTGATAGTAGACGATATAAACGATACTTCTCAGTTACAAGATTTTGTTAACGATAATGAATTGTTAAAAGAACATATTAGTCCTGATCATGAGCCATCTTTTGCGGGCGAACGGCGTGAAACAATTGAAAATATTGGTAGAGCTGTTAATTTTGCCCAACAGGTAGGTGTCATAGCTGGTTCTGTATTTATGGCTATATCTGTTCTGATTATTTTTAATACTATTCGTATGGCAATATTCAATCGCAAAGAAGAGATTCAGATGATGAAATTGATTGGTGCTGACCAGTTATTTATTAGAGGCCCTTTTTTGGTAGAGTCTATTATTTATGGTTTTATTGCAGCGTTGATTGCTACGGTACTCGGTTTCTTTGGTCTATATAAATCATTTGATACGTTAGTGAGCTATGAGATATCAGTGCAGCCAACTATTGATTTGATAAATGATTATTCTGTTTTTATAATGTTAATTATGGTGTTTATCGGTGCTATCATTGGTATAGTGTCGTCGCTATTAGCAACGCATAAATATTTAAAATTATAATGGTTAATGTTGATTTATGATTATACTTATGTTAATATATATAACATTATGAAACTGCGTATCACCAAACCAGCTTCGATGACTTTACCGAGTAAGATGTTGCTCGTGGCTATAGCTATACTTATTGCAGTTGCGATGCCTATTCAAATGATGACGCGTTCAGTTAACGCAGATCAATATGACGATAGGATAAATGCGCTTCAGCAAGATATTGCAAAATATAAAGCAGAGGGTGATCGTTTAAATAACGAGGCTGAGACTTTACAGTTGGCACTTGCTCAGATTAATAATCAAAAGTCGGTAATTCAGGTTCAGATAAATTTGAGTCAGGCGCAATACGATAAATTGATAGTTGACATTACCGCTACTGAGAAAAAAATTAAGGATAGTCAGGATACGCTTGGTGTCACTATTGCTAATCTTTATGTTGATGATAAAATATCGCCAATAGAAATGATTGCGAGCAGTGGTAATATTAGTGAATTTCTTGATAAGCAAGAATATCGTAATTCTGTTCGTGATGAACTAACCTCTACTATTACTAAAATAAAAGAGCTTAAAAAAAGCTTAACTGACCAGAAGGCTGAAGTAGAGAAGGTCTTGGCTAATCAAAAAGCACAGCGTGACTCATTAGTCGCTAAAGAGAGTGAACATCAATCTTTATTAAACAAGACTAAGGGTGAAGAGGCTGGTTATCAGCAATTAATCAGTGATAGTAAGGCAAAGATTAATGAAGCTAAGGCAACCCAAATTATGATTAATAGTAGGTTTAATAGTAACGGTGGCTATACGCTGATTGATGCTGGCTCTATGGGTGGATATCCCTGGGGTTCATCTAATTGTGCTATGTGGGGCTATTTATCAACTGGTGGTTCTGACGGCAATGGTAATGATGGGCATGGATATGGTTGTCGCCAATGTGCTAGTTATGTTGCATGGAAAATCGCAAAAGAGACTGGTAAATATTATTCATGGGGTAATGCCGTAAACTTTACTGCGAATGCTGTTGCAGCTGGATATTCAGAAGGCTCAGCTCGGGCTGGATCGATTGCGATTATGGATCCAGGTAAGGCTGGCCAAAGCTATGGTCATGTTGCTTGGGTGGAAGCTGTTGGTAACGGAACGGTTGTTATTAGCCAATACAATTTTAATTATGGTTCGGGTTATGGGATGTATAGTATGATGGAACTGCCGATAGGTGCTTTTGATCATTATGTTTACATTAAATAATAATTAAAAGCATTACTTTTATGGCGTAACTTTTAAAGATTGCGCTATAATTATATACAGTAAAAACAATTTCAGAGTAGGGGAGATTTAATGACCAAGGACCAGCCGATACGTAACGATAATGTTTCTAAAAAAGGACACAAAAAGACAGGCAATCGAAACTTGTCAGTTATGACATTGTTAATTTTTGCTCTTACTGCACTATTAGGCTATGTGGCCGGTACTTATCATTATCAGATAGAAGCTACCGTTGGTTCGATTTTTGGATATAAGGCTTATTCAGGAACTATAGACTTAAGTTCTTTGCAGCAAACGTACAGCAAGCTTGCTAGTAATTATGACGGTGCACTTGATACCAAACTATTAGTCCAGGGCGCCAACCGTGGCCTCGTGGAGGCTGCTGGCGATGATTATACTGTATATATGAGCCCACAGGAATCAACGGATTTTGATAATAGCTTGTCTGGTAATATTGGTGGGGGTATTGGTGCTGAGATTGGTGTTGGTGACGGTAACCCTAAGATTATTCGTACTTTGCCAGATAATCCTGCTATAAAAGCTGGATTGGCGGCAAATGATGTTATTCTAAGTGTAAATGATCAAGCGACTGATGGTTGGACGGTTAGTAAAACGGTTAATTTGATTAGGGGTGAAGAGGAAACCACAGTAAAGCTTAAGGTTCAACGAAATGATAATGTTAAAGAATATGTAGTTACTCGTGAGATTATTAATAATCCAAGTGTTGAAAGTGATATCTCTGATGGTATCGGGATAATTACTATTACTAGATTTGATGAAGAAACTGGTAATTTAGCTAGGTCCGCAGCTCAGAACTTTAAAAAGCAAGGAGTAAAAGCTGTAGTACTTGATTTGCGTGGCAATGGTGGAGGCTATGTAGACGCTGGTAGGGATGTGGCAAGCCTTTGGCTGAGTGATAAGACTATTGTAGTTGAGCGTAATGGCGATAAGGTTAAGGATACTATAAAGTCTGGTACTGATGCTATTTTGGCTGGAATGCCAACGGTTGTTTTAGTTGACGGTGGAAGTGCTAGTGCTAGTGAAATTGTGGCTGGTGCCCTTCAGGACTATAAGGTTGCTAAGTTGGTTGGTGAAAAAACTTTCGGGAAGGGCAGCGTACAGCAACTGTTTAAACTTGACGATGGCGCCAAGATAAAGGTAACTATAGCTCGATGGTATACCCCAAATGGTAAAAATATCACTAAGGAAGGAATTATGCCAGATAGTGTTGTCCCTATAACCCAGGAAGACATAGATAATTCCGTAGATCCACAATTAAATGAAGCAAAAAAGATATTTAGCTTGTAGTGCTTGTGTTTTCTTGCGGTAGTGTGTAACATGGAGGTAATATGGATATAAAGAAAAAAATTTTACTTGTCGAAGATGATGCAGTGCTCTCGGGTGTATACAAATCTCGTCTTCAGATGGAAGGCTTTGAAGTACATGAAGTGAATAATGGAGAGGGTGCGTTGTCTGCAGCTGTTGATTTTAAGCCTGATTTGATATTACTAGACGCTATGATGCCGAAAATTAGTGGTTTTGATGTGTTAGACATATTACGTAACACTCCCGAGACTGCAAATATTAGGATTATTATGTTAACTGCTCTAAGTCAGCCAAAAGATAAAGAAAGGGCTGAATCTTTGGGCGTTGACGACTACCTTGTTAAATCGCAAGTAGTTATTGGTGATGTTGTTGAACGAGTTAAATATCACTTAGGTATGTTAGCTGAGTCTAATAATTAGATAATTAAACATAATAAAATACAGCTTCTTTAGATAAAGGAAGCTGTATTTTATATTAAACTAGATATTTTATCTTACGATTACTTGGGTACGGGGCACTGTTTTGCCTGTAAAGTGACTTTTGCGAATTTTGTTGAACCCAACAACTCCATCAATAGCTGCATGAATCGTGTAATCACGGCTAATAAATGTACCGGGGCCAGCAACTTTAGCTGAGCCGGTTTGTCTAACTAATACTTCACCTGTGCGTACTTTTTGGCCACCAAAACGCTTAACACCTAGTCGTCGACCGGCATTATTATGGATGTTTTTGGCTGCGCCGCCTGCTTTAACGTGTGACATGGAATAACTCCTTGAACTTTTATATCAAAATCTAGTTAACTATATCAAAAATAGAGGTTAGCGTCAAGGTGTTTGACGGTCTTTCGTATAATTAGATCTTTATTAACACTAAGAGCTCTCGAGCTACGACTTGACCTTCGCGATAATATAATAAATCATTTTGTGAGATATTTGTGAATTCGTGAGGTCTGTAACCTAGTCTTGCAATTGTAGCTATAAGAGGTAGGTGGTTAAAGTGGTTGTTTTTGTCACGCCAAGCTGGAATGGCGATGCAAATTGGTGTACCTGTCTGTATTTGGGGCCCTAGGTTTTTTAAAAACTCGGTGATTATGTGGTTACAATTACGCATAACTTCGTTAAGCTTGGCAGGTGATGGTGGGGCGCTAAAGGGTTGGCCTAGGTAAGTTTCACCTACAACTACATCAATAGGCTGTTGCCATTTTGTGTCCATTGCATCACCTTGGTGTAGTCTGTAATTAAATTTAGTCCGATAATTAGCAGCTAGCCAGTCGAGGTTACTTTTACTATATTCAATCATTTTTTCTGATAGGTCGGTGCCATAGGCAAAACAACCTCTCAAAACTGATTCTTGCAAGACTACGCCTGTTCCACAAAATGGATCTAGTATATGAAGAGATCCAATGTTGGGTTTTCCGCAAGCCAGATTAATCATAATTTGAGCTAATTTTGGTGGTAGCATGCCAACGAAAGCATCACGCTTGGGGCGCTCTTGGTCTCGTTTGGCATAAGCTGTAATATTTTGAGATCCAGTGCTTTCGGCAATAATTACTTTGTTATTATTTGTGCGAACTATTATCAACTCTACTTTATTTGGAGCGAGCCCAAGTTTATTGTGGTGACTAGTTGCGCTATTGAGTGCTAGCTCGATATTAGGGATCAATCTAAGGCTGACGCTATATTTTTTTAATTTTTGTTTTAAGATAATCCCGGTTTTTTGAACTTCACGAGCATTGATCGTGAAGTTGTAAGCGCTAATGCCTAAGGTTATTTTGCCATTAAACGTTGACCATTCATTCGCGTAATAGTGAACTATTTTTTGGCTGACTTGATGCCAGTCGCTAAATGGCAGTTCGGCTATTATTTTTCCGGCTTTTGGTACGCTACCAAAGTGTTGGACTTCGAAACTGTCGCTTTCGATACTAACTGCTTGTGAATAGAGTTGTTTAATAGATTTGCCACCAAAAACTCTTTCGAGTTCGGCTATGCCGAGTGCTGGTTGTCTTCCTAATATTGCTATATACATAAACCTATTATACGTGGTTAATGGTGTTTTCGGTGTTATAATTAAATGAGTTATGTCATTTCGATTTTGGGCAACCATTGTAACCTTAATACTGCTAGCGCTTGTAGTATATTTTGGATGGGGCGAAATAGCGAACGCTTGGTCGTTGATGGGAAGCGTTAATTTATGGTTATTTGCTCTTATTATCCCCGTACAGTTACTTAGCTATTTTTCGGTAGGGGAGATAATGTTTTCCTACCTAAGATTAAAGGGTAATTTAAAGAAGGTAAATCGTTGGCAGATGACTCGCGTAGCCCTTGAATCTAATTTTGTTAACCATATAGTACCAGTTCCAGCTGCTGCTGGTTTTTCTTATTTAAATTGGGTATTTGGTCGTTTTGGCGTAAGTGCCAGTAGGGCAACGACAGCTCAAATTATTAGAGTAGTGACTATGGCGGTTAGCTTTGTGGTACTTATTGTTATATCCGTACTAGTACTTTCTTTTGATAGCAAGGTTAGCAGAGCTATTATCATTGTTAGTATAATGTTCGTTATTGCGGCTGTAAGTGGAACTATATTTGTAATTTATTCGGTTAATAACAGAAAAAGATTAGTGGCACTTTCGAATTGGCTTGCTTTGGTTATTAATAAGGTGGTATCTTTTTTCACTCGTGGTAATAAGGCTCAAGTTATTAAACTAGAAACGATTGAAGGGTTCTTTATTGATATTCATCAAGATTATCTTGAGATTAATCGCGATAAAAAAATATTAGTTCAACCGATGTTATGGTCTATATTAACTAACGTTCTAGATGTGTCATTAGTCGCGATTGCATTTTGGTCACTTGGTTTTTGGGTTAATCCTGCGGTTTTGTTCATTGCTTTTGGGCTATCAACGATAGCTGCTGCTTTTATGGTTACTCCTGGTGGAGCAGGCGTTTATGAGGCAATTATGATTGGTTTTTTGACATCAACTGGAGTTCCGACTGAGATTGCCATTGCTGGTACTTTGCTTGCGCGTTCAATATTATTGGTGTTAACTATATCATTTGGTTACATATTTTATCAGCTAACGATTAATAAATATGGCAAAATCACTTCAACCAGTATTTAGTGTTAGTGACTTCATTGCAGTCGTTAATCAGACTTTTGAATATGCTTATTCGACTGTCGAGATTGAAGGTGAAGTTGCTTCTTTTAAAATAAATCAATCTAAATTTGTATTTTTTAATATCAAGGATAAAAACGGTAGTATTAATTGTTTTATGACGGTTTGGCAATTACGTACGTCTATCGAAGATGGTATGAAGGTTATTGTATCGGCGGTTCCTAAATTAACACAATGGGGTAAGTTTAGTTTGACTATAAAATCAATCCGACCGAGCGGTGAAGGGGCTTTGAAAAAAAGTTTTGAATTGTTGAAATTAAAATTAGACTCAGAGGGCTTATTTGCACCTGAACGTAAGCGTCAGTTGCCAAGAATTCCGAAGCATATAGCGGTTATTAGTAGCACGCAAGCTGCTGGTTATGCTGATTTTATTAAAATATTGAATGATCGTTGGGGTGGCATAAGAGTTGACGTTGCGCATGTTCAGGTGCAAGGTGCTAGCGCTCCAGATCAAGTAATTAAGGCTATTGATTATTTTAATCAGCAAGAATTGTTACCAGAAATACTTGTTATAATTCGTGGTGGTGGTAGCGCAGATGATTTGGCTGCTTTTAATGACGAACTACTAGTTCGTAGTATTGCTGGTAGTCGCGTACCTACGTTAGTAGGTGTTGGCCATGAAACTGACGAAAGTTTGGCTGATTTGGCGGCGGACGTTAGAGCTGCTACGCCTAGCAACGCTGCTCAGCTATTGGTACCAGATAAAGCTGAGGTGATTAGGGCTACACACGTCCAATTGAATTCACTTTTACCTAGGATTATGCAAATTATTGATCAACATAGGAAAACTATTCAAATAGTATTAGATGATGCTATTAATTCGATTGAACGAGCTGTTGATGATCAGGTGCAACAAATATTTTACGTAAAAAGCCTATTAATTCAGCTTGATCCTAATACGGTATTAAATAGAGGATATGCTTTGATTCGGGGTGAAATAAAAGCAGGTATGGTAATAGAGATTGAAACAAATAAGGCTATAATAAAAGCAGAGGTAAGCAATGTCATTAGAAAATAAATCTATTCAAGAAAAAACAATCAAATTAACTAAGCTAGTTGAGTGGTTTGATAGCGATAAATTTACTTTAGAATTAGCACTGGATAAGTTTAAACAAGCTGAAAATTTAGCGGCTGAAATTGAAAATGATTTATTATCATTAAAAAATGAGATACAAGTTGTAAAACAAAGTTTTGATAAAGAATCTTAAGTGTATGAAACTAAATTCTTTACAGTCCGTGAAAGCACAAGTATAATAACGCTATGATGTATATAAAAGACGGATATGAAAAAGGTTCAACAAAAGCCTGGATGATTGCTACTATTAGCTTAATAGTGCTTGTTACTGGATTGGCGGTGCTGGCAGTGTGGTTATATATGAATTATAGTGATCAAAAAACAAATGTTGATGCTAAGATTGATGTGGCTGTTGTTATTGCAAAAAAGAATCAAGCTGATAGCGATGAACTTAAATTTTATGAACGCGACAAAGAGCCAAATCGTCAGTTTGTTGGTCCTGATGATTATGGTCGGGTTACTTTTAATTACCCCAAGACTTGGAGTGTTTACGTAGACAAAGATGCTTCAAGTGGCGGAATTTATGAGGCGTATTTAAACCCGATAGTGGTGCCTCCTGTTAGTAGTTCTCAGCAATTTGCTGCTCGTGTGTCGATTCAAGAACTAGATTATGATAAGGTTTTGTCAACTTATGATTCTCTTGTTAAAAAAGGTGATTTAAAATCGAGTAGTGTGTCGGCTGACAATAATAGTGGAACTCGTTTTGATGGTAATTTTACTAAAGATATTCGCGGTTCGGCAGTTGTTTTTAAAATTCGTGATAAAACATTAACTATTCGGACTGACGCCAACACGTTTACTGAAGATTTTAATGCTTTAATTGCCACTATTAAATTTAACCAGTAATAAATTATCGTTCAAAGCACCACAAGGTTTTTCGTGCTACAATTAGTTATATATGAGTGCAACGAGAGGGGAGCACGAGCAATTGTTTAACGAGCCATTTATTGATGGTCTATCTTCACTTGTTGCTGCAGCTCATGAGCTAAAATCTCCACTAGCACTAGTACGCCAACTATCTTTGATGATCGAAGAAGGTGGTGTGTCTGATGATGAAAAACAGCGCATGTTAAGGCAGATTAGCCTGACTAGCGAAAGAGGTTTACGTCTAACTAGTGACTTGACTAGATCTGTGCGTTTAAATGATGCATTATTTGAATTAGAACCAATTAACCCAAGGCAATTATGCGAAGATGTTATTCGTGAGTTGTCGCCACTTTTTGAGGCGCACAATCGTAGCATAAAGTTAACATCACGAAAGCATCCATTGTTGCTTGTAGCTAATCGTGATTTGTTAAGGCGAATTCTTGTTAACTTTAGCGATAATGCTTTGCACTATTCGGATGGTCATCATGAGTTACAAATTAATATTGGATCATTAAATTCTGGTAGATTAATAAGATTGGGTATTCGAGATTATGGACCGGCAATTCCAAGTGATATGATGAGGTCTTTGAAGTCTAAGTTAGCGATTGCGCCAATGCCGATTCAGGCTAGGCCGCAAAGTAGCGGTCTTGGATTATATATAGCTAGTCAGTTTGCAGCTGTTATGAATGGTAGTATTGGAGTAATACATCATCGTGACGGTACGACCTTTTATGTTGATCTGCAAGCTTCTAGCCAGCTGAGCCTTTTATGAGCTCAATGTCAGTTTTGATCGTTGAAGATGACGAATGGTTGGCTGAGCAACAGTCGCGTGTGTTGCGTGCTGCGGGCTATAGTCCAAAAATAGCCTTACACGCTTTGGCCGCGATTCAGATGATTGACGATAGTCGTCCTGATGCAATAATACTAGATGTTTTATTGACTGGCGGCACGGCGTTCCCATTGTTATATGAGCTGCAATCTTATACAGATACTGGTAATATACCTATAATTTTATGTACTAATCTAGCAAGCGAATTGTCCATAGATGAGTTGACCCCCTATGGGGTTAATCAAATTATCGATAAAACTATTATGAATCCAAATGACATAGTAGTAGCATTAGGGGCAGTTTTACGATGAAAACAATTAGAACGCGCGCTATTGTGCTGCGGCGAACTAATTACGGCGAAGCAGATCGAATATTGCAATTATTAACGCCAGAAGGCAAACGTGGTGTTATAGTGCGTGGTGTACGACGTGAAAAAAGTCGATTAGCTGGTGGAATTGAATTATTTGCAATTTGCGATGTTGTTATAGGGGATGGTAAAGGTGGACTGGGGGTGCTAACGTCAGCTAGTCTGATATTTTTTTATCGTCATATCATGGAGGATTATGATCGAATGCAATTTGCTTATATAGCAATAAAGCTTGTTTCTAAATCTAGTGAAATGGTGAATGAGCCAGAGTGGTATGATCTTTTGGCTGAAATTTTGGCAAGTCTTGATAAGCTTTTAATTCAGTTAGAGGTGATACAAATGTGGTTTTATTTGCGCTATTCGGCATTAATGGGCTATGAGCTTAGTTTGTGGCACGATACAATAGGTAAAAAATTATTTGCAGATAAGAATTATCAATATGACGTAGTCGATAAAGGGCTGCGTTTGTCAGATAATGGTGAATTGTCTGCTGACCATATTAAATTGTTAAGATTAGTCTCGACAAGGCCAATAATAACGATAGCTCAGATTGGTGGCATTGATAATATTATGGGAGTTTGTTTATTAGTGGCTCGTGAACACGCTGCGGTATAAAGTGCACTAACACTCATACTAATTATGATATAATGACAGGTATTATGGGTGACAAAAACGAGAGAATGGAAGCAATTGTATCACTGTCTAAGCGACGTGGTTTTATTTATCGAGGTAGTGAAATATATGGTGGCTTAAGCGGTACCTGGGATTTTGGTCCACTTGGTGTGTCGTTGAAGCGTAATATCATGAATTTATGGTGGAAAATGTTTGTTGAAGATCGTGAAGACATGTATGGTGTTGATGCGGCAATTTTAATGAATCAAAAAGTATGGCAGGCTAGTGGACATGTTGATACCTTTACTGATCCTTTAGTTGAGGATCTTGTAACCAAACAGCGTTTTAGAGCTGATCATTTAATTAAAGATGCTGGTTTTTCTGTTGATAGCTTAAGTCTTGATGGTATGACTAAGTTGATTTGCGACAATAAGATAAAAAGCCCAAGTGGTAATGAGCTATCAGAAGTTCGTACTTTTAATATGATGTTCAAAACTAACGTTGGCCCAGTGTCTGACGAATTAAGCATAAGTTATCTTCGTCCAGAAACTGCTCAAGGTATTTTTACGAACTTCAAAAATGTAGTTGATTGTTTTTATCCAAATTTACCATTTGGTATTGGTCAGCAAGGCAAGGCTTTTCGTAATGAAATTAGCCCACGTGATTTTATTTTCCGTTCACGCGAATTTGAACAAATGGAAATTGAATATTTCGTTCATCCTGAAAAGTGGGAAGAGTCATTTGAGATGTGGCGCAAACTAGTGTGGAATTGGTGTGAAGCTATTGGACTACCAAAAGATTCTGTGCACGAGCTTGAAGTTCCTGTTGAGGATAGGGCGCATTACAGCAAACGGACAATTGATTTTGAATTTGATTTTCCGATTGGACGTGAGGAGTTATTAGGTCTTGCTTATCGAACTGATTTTGACCTTGGAAATATTCAACGTGTTGCAGGTAAAAGTATGAACTATAACGTAAAAGGTACTAACGAAAAATTTATACCTCATGTTATTGAACCAAGTTTTGGAGTTGAACGTACACTAATGGCGGTAATGTCAGCGGCTTATACCGAAGATGAAATTAATGGTGAAAAGCGTGTATACTTGAAGTTTCCAGAGCATTTGGCTCCAATTAAATATGCTGTGTCTCCATTATTAAAAAACAAGCCTGAGTTAGTAGCTAAAGCACGCGAAGTATTTAGTATTCTTAAGAAAAAACACAGTGCTGTAATGTGGGACGACAACGGTAATATCGGTAAACGTTACCGTCGTCAAGATGAGATTGGTACGCCATATTGCGTGGTTATTGATTTTGAAACCTTAGATAATGATACAGTTACTATTCGCGACCGTGATACCACCGAGCAAAAACGAGTTACTATTAGCGAGCTTTAATTAGATGGATTTAAAAATCATTATAATAATGTTAAGTAGCTTTTTGACTGTTGTTGCTTTTATACCTTATATTGTCGATATTTTAAAAGGGGTAACTAAGCCAAGAATTATATCTTGGTTTTTGTGGACTATTCTGAGTAGTATCGCTTGTGTAGCGGCGCTTATAGAACACCAGTATCCAACTGCGATATTAATGTTGGTCTCGGCATTTGGTACTTTGGCTATCTGTTTGTTGGGTTGGAGATTTGGAGACAAAGATATATCTAGAGTTGATATTATATGTTTGTCAGGGGCCTTGTTCGGGATTGCTTTATGGAAGCTTTTCGATTCACCAGCAATTGCTGTAATTTTTATGATTGCGATCGATTTTATTGCTGGTATTCCTACATTATTTCACGCTTGGAACAAGCCTAATGAGGAAACTTTAACTACTTTTGTTTTATCTTTTGCTGGTGCTATTCTGACATTGTTAGTGATTGAAAATTGGCAGATTACGTCTTTTGCATTTCCCCTGTTTTTAGTCTTGGTCAATTTTGAATTTATGCTAGTAGTCGTTTTACGAAGATTATTCCTAAGATCAAAGAAACGCTAATATTAGCGTTTCTTTGGTTCTGTATAGATAGCTTATTTAATAAACTTTTTTTGGCTTGGTTTCTTTTGTCTTGTCTTTTGGTCGTTTAGTTTCGTTCTTTTGCTTATCTTTACCTTTTGCCATAATATGCTAACTCCTTTTTTAGATGTCTACTACTATTATGCACCAATAAGCATAATAATTTCAAGGAAATAGGAATTTTTATAGTAGAATAGGTAAGTATGATAACTTATTTTACTGATGGTAGTTGCAGTCCTAACCCCGGTCCGGGTGGTTTTGCTGTGATAAAAGACGATAAACCGGCTATTGTAGGGCATGAGATTGACTCAACTAATATTCGTATGGAAGGTTTGGCAATGATTGCTGCGCTTGCTGATGCAGCTGGTACTGAATGTCAGATTTTTAGCGATAGTGAGTTTTGGATAAATGTTGTTACTAAATGGTCTATTCCGTGGGAAGCAAACAATTGGAAGAAAAAAGGTGGCGAAATTAAGAATTTAGATATCGTAATGAAGCTTTGTGCCTCATATAAAAAATCGAAAGCAAAATTAATTTGGGTTCGCGGTCATAATGGTAATAACAATAATGAGCTTGCCGATACGTGGGCAAATAAAGCACGAGAAGAAAAATTAACCGGTTATATAGAAGAGGGATTATAAAATGGAAGAAAAAAAAGAACCAACTGATATTTTTTTGTGGGCAAATAATGTCGATGGTATTAAAAAAGAGCTAGATGTTGAATTCTTTCTATTTAATAAGCATTATACACCTTACGCCACTAGTTTTAGCAGTGAACTAAACTCACAAATAAAACCATTATTTTTATTTGATTTAATAAATTTTGTAAATATGGGCGCAGGTACTGGATTGTCTGTTAGAGACTTTGAGCTGTCAGAAGATGAGGATGATGTGTTATTGCGAACAGAGCTAGAAAAGGTTGGTCGAGCTGAGACTTTATTGCATTTAATAGAGCATCAACGCAATGACATAGTTGAGTTTAGCGAACAAGAGCATGAATTTAAACGCATAAAGGGTATATTAGCTCGTTTCACGCACAAAGGGTCACCCGGTAAGCCATTCTACGCGATTAAACAAATAGCGCAAGGGCAGGTCTTAAAAGGCTCGACTGCTTGGGAATTTCGTGAGGGTAAGTTTGGCGCTTTTCAAGCTGATGTTGGTTTAAGAATTCCTCCAGATAACCAAGTTCTAATAATAGATAAAGATATTTTTGTTTTTAATCAGAGCAAATTTGAGAGATTGTTTAATTATGATTATAAAAAACAAGCTTTAGCTGATCAAAAAGTAGCTGAGATTGAAAAACAATTTAGATTAAGCTTTCCAGAAGGTATGGACCTGCAGTCATTAGTACGTGAACGTAAAAAAACAGTTAATAAATTACAAAAGATTGAAATCGGTGATATTACTCAAGAACAGGTAATAGAATATGCTGATGATATGCAATTGGAGCTAATGACGGATGATGCGGGCGCTATTATTATTATGGACGGGAACGACTTGGATACCTTTGTTAATCTAATTAACGAGGACTACATAACTAGCAATATTACAGGGCGACGTTATGAAGTCAAAACTAAAAAATTATTAGATGACCCAGAAGGTGAGCCAGTAAGATAGAACTATTTCGATTCGGTAAATATGGGTTATTTAATCTATGCTTACAGCTATCGGGTTAATTTATTTGCGCTATTATAATTTGTTATATTACAATTGCTAAATATGATATATAATAAGTACTAATGAAACAGGGGATGGCACTTGAAGTTATGCTTTCGGGAGAAAGCGTGTTGCTAACTGGTCCAGCTGGGGCCGGTAAGACTTTTGTATTAAACCAATTTATTAGTTTTACTAAGGGTGAAGGTAAACATGTCTCTGTAACGGCTACGACAGGGCTTGCTGCGACACATTTAGGCGGTACGACAATTCATTCTTGGAGTGGAATTGGAATATCTGATGAGTTATCTGGTAATTTTCTTGATTCGATGGCAAAAGGTCGACGCGAAATTATTGAAAAAACTGATATATTAATTATTGATGAGATCAGTATGTTACACGATTTTCGTTTAGATATGATTGATGAAATTTGTCGAGCTGTTCGGAAAAAAGATGAACCGTTTGGTGGTATTCAGCTAATTATGAGCGGTGACTTTTTCCAATTACCTCCAATTAACAGGGGTGATTCACGAGCTGGCGGTTTTGTTGTTAATAGTGAGGTGTGGCGCGACCTAGATCCAACTATATGTTATTTAGCAGAGCAACATCGTCAGGATGACGAACAGTTACTTGGTATATTGAATGCACTTCGGGCAGGTGAGCTTAGGCGTCATCATGCTGAATGTTTGTTAAGCCGTATCGACGCTATTCCAGAAGGTGATGAAGTGTTAACGGAGTTGCATACAGTCAATGTTGACGTTGATAAATTAAATGATTCAAAATTAGATTTATTAGAAGGTGACGAACTTTTTTATACACAGACTACGACTGGTAGTAAAAATTATGTAGAGTCTTTACAACGATCGGTGCTGGCACCAGCTACCTTAAGGCTAAAAAAAGGTGCTTTAGTTATGGCGGTTAAAAATAGTACTGACCGTAAGTATGTTAACGGTAGTATAGGTAAGGTTCTAAATTTTGAATCTGGTACTGAATATCCAGTAGTCGAATTTAGAAGTGGCAAAGTGATAACTATGCAACCTGATGTTTGGGAGCTTCGCGATGGTGACAAAAAACGAGCTAGTATTTCTCAGATTCCACTTCGTTTAGCCTGGGCAATTACAGTTCATAAATCACAAGGTATGACACTGGACGCTGCTAGGATTGATTTGCGCAAAGCTTTTGTGGAAGGGATGGGTTATGTTGCGCTTAGTCGAGTAAAAAATTTGAACAACTTATATTTGTCTGGTATTAATCAGATGGCACTACGTGTTAGTGAGGATGCTCAGTTAATTGATGTGACTTTACGAGACAAAGGAAACAAAGACTGTAAAAGATTTAAATACCTAGAAGATGCAATAAAGAAGCGTAAAACAGAATTACCAAAGAAGTCAAAGAAAGCTAGTGGTTGGAGTGAAAAGATTGCAAAAATGCGAGAAACTCATCCAAATGCATATCGTCCATGGACAGCTCAGCAAGATAGCTTGTTAAAAGAGAAATTTCAGAATGGCGCAACCGTTAAAGAATTAAGCGAGCTTCTTGGGCGTCACGAGGGTTCGATTACTATGAGATTACAGAAATATTTTGGCGAAGATGTTGTCCGATAAGCTTATTAAAGTATATGATTATTTATCACAACGATTATAATGGAGATTGAATGCAGCAATATACGAATAAAGATCTAGGCTTTTCTAAACGCTTTTTATGGGGTGTTTCGACGTCGGCTCATCAAATTGAAGGTAATAACCATAATCAATGGACGGTTTGGGAACTTGAAAATGCAAAATCTAGAGCTGCTCAGGCAAAATATCAGATAAGTAATCTTGATAATTGGCAGCAAATTGAAGCAGAAGCAAGCAATCCAGGTAATTATATATCTGGTGCTTTGGCTGATCACTATAATCGTTATAAAGAAGATTTTGACTTAATTCAAGATATGAACATGAACGCTTTTAGGTTTAGTATTGAATGGTCCCGTGTTGAGCCTCGAGAGGGGTTTTGGGATGCGGCAGCGATTAAACATTATAAAGATTATGTTGACGAGTTAAATCGTAGAGGAATTGAGCCTTTAGTGACACTTTTTCATTTTACTCTGCCAGTTTGGTTTGCTGAAAAAGACGGTTTCGAGAGACGTTCGAATATAAAGTATTTTACACGGTTTTCCAAAAAGATTATTAGTGAACTTGGATCGAGTGTTAGATTGATAATTACTATGAATGAGCCTGAAATTTATGCTATCGAAAGTTATCGTTTAGAAAATTGGCCACCCGCATTAAACAACAACTATAAATGTTGGAAAGTTATAAATAATTTAGCATTAGCTCATAATCGAGTTGCTAAAGTTATCCATGGGCTTAATCGACGATATAAGGTTTCAATTTCAAAAAATTCAAAGTTATATCTTCCTGGCGATGACGCGCTTCTTAGTAGGATTAGCTCGTCGGTTATGCAATATGTTCAAGATGATTATTTTATTAAAAAAGTAATAAAACATTGTGATTTTTTGGGGGTTAATTATTATTTTACTAGTCGAGTCTATGGATATAGAGCACATAGATCAAAGAAAAAGCTTAGCGATTTAGGTTGGGATTTACAGCCATCTGATATTCAGTATGTTTTAGAAAGGCTAGATAAAAAATATAAATTGCCGATTATTATTACTGAGAATGGTATTGCTGATGCTAATGATAGTCAGCGTCAGTGGTGGATAGCTCAAACTTTAATTGGCATACAAAAAGCTATGAAGAATGGCGCTGTTATACGCGGATACTTACATTGGAGCTTGATGGATAATTTTGAGTGGGCGTATGGAAAATGGCCACGATTTGGATTAGCGGAGGTAGATTATTCTACGGGTAAGCGTAAATTAAGACCAAGCGCTTTATGGTTTGGCCGTGTTATTAAAAAGCTTAGGAAGATATAATCGTAGCTTAATATAAATGAGCTGTTCTAAAAGAATGATAAAAATTAGCTGTAGTCGGTGGTACTACGTTAATATTTATTTAGTTGTCGAGAATTACACTGTTAGTGTAATTATTTATCCACAGAACTGTGAATAACTAAACTATTAGTTATGTAAATTGTGAAAATTAGGGGTTGTAGTGGGTAGTAGTGGGTAGTATAGTTAAACCAGTGGAAAGAAGTGAGTAACCTCACCAAAAAAATAAACACCACTAACATTAAAAAAATAAATTAGGCAGGCCAAAGAAAACAATAAAACCATGGCAAGTGTAGATTATTTCGAAAGAAAGCTCGATGATAAGCACCGGTTGACAATACCGGCTGAGCTTCGAAATGAATTTGCTAGCGGGGTTGTATTGACTCGTGGCTTTAACCGGTACCTACATCTTTATCCAAAGCAAATTTGGGATAGAGAAGTAGAATCTGCTCTTAGCGGTAATATTCTCGATGAGAAGACAGCTGACTTAAATGTAAAATTTAGGCGAGGCAAAACCGAAGCAGAGCTTGACCAAAAACAAGGTCGAGTAACAATCGAGCAACATCTGCTAGATTATGCAGGAATTGATCGAGAACTGGTTGCAATTAGGGCTGGCGCATATTGGCGCATAGTTCCGATAGAGGCTGATATTTAGAAAAGATTTAAATTTAATTTTTTGTACTTTAACAATCTGCATGAATCGATAAACAAGAAAACTCTCGAGATCAACTATCTGGTAGTTAGGCGGTGGGCTACGGGACCACTTTAAAAAACTCGTGTACCTTCCCTAAAAAACACACCTCCCAAATTTTAAACTCCACCTCACACATAAGTCTCTCAACCGAATAACTTTAGTATTTTATGATTTGCCTTTGGCTTTCATCACGGCAGTTGTTCGGAAACTTATAAAAACAAACACACAAAAAACAAACAGCTATAGCTACCAGATAGGTGATCTCGACTCGCTATCATGTTATTATGATAAGCAATGAGTATAAAAGAACATCCACCACATAATCTACATGTTCCAGTATTGTTGAATGCGACACTTGAGTTGCTAGATCCACATAAGTCCGAGAGTTATCTCGACCTTACTGCTGGCTACGGTGGTCATGCTAGTCGAATATTAGATATTACTGGTAATTATGCTGAATCTGTCTTGGTTGATCGTGACGATTACGCCATCGAGCGTTTGAAGTCATTTTCAGACAAGGGGACAAGGCTTTTGCATACTGATTTTGTTACTGCTAGTCAGCAGCTAATAAATGAAGAGCAAAAATTTAATATCATATTGGTTGATTTGGGGGTGTCATCACCACAGCTCGATCAATTTGAACGAGGGTTTTCATTTACAAATAGTGGTCCGCTAGATATGCGCATGGACAGACGCCAAGAGGTAAGCGCCAATACATTGGTTAATACTGCTTCGGCCGAAGAACTAACGCGTATCATCTCCCTTTACGGCGAAGAGCCGATCGGGTTTTCAAGGACGGTTGCTAAGTCAATTGTCGCCAACAGACCATTGTCGAAAACGAAAGAACTTGCAGATTTGATCAAGCAGACATATCGTGGTAAATGGAAAAAAATTCATCCTGCCACGCGTACTTTTCAAGCACTCCGGATTGCAGTCAACGACGAGCTACGGCAAATCGAAGACTTGCTGCCAAATTTGCCCCGTCTATTAAAACCAGGCGGGCGGGTAGGCATTATTAGTTTTCATAGTCTTGAAGACAGATTAGTCAAGCGTTATTTTAAAGAACAGTTTGACTCAGGCTTTGAAGCTGAATTACTGTCACTGACCAAAAAGCCAATCGCAGGGAGTATTTACGACGTTCACAACCCGCGGTCGCGTAGCAGTAAGCTGCGTGGCGCAGTGAAAAAATAAAACAAAAAAACAGGAAAGGGCAAAACACCATGCCACTAAAAATTCCAGTACTATACAACGACATCGCTCAAGTAGTGATTGTTCGAGTAAAATAAGGACTTATGCTTCACTCCGTATTTTGCGGAGTGAAGCCCTAAAATAAATATAAATAGAAAAAATACTACAATGTCTTATCAACGTAATCAAAATTTTAATAGCAGGCGTCAACAAAATTGGTCTCGTAATCAAAATACTGTTGCTTTTGTTTCAGCTATCAAACTTGGTCCAGTAACTCACACAGTGTTAATTGCATTGATGATTACTATACTTGGATTGATATATTTGACGCAAGCAACTCGTGCCACAAGTTACGATTACGCAACTCAAAAAATTGATAGTCAAATTGCCGACTTAAATACTCAAAAAAGCGATTTACAAATAGAAAACGCAAGATTAACTGCGCTTGAAGCTGTAAAGAACAGTAGTGTTGCTTCGACCATGACAGCGCCGGTATCTACGGAATACGCTCAATAGTGTAATATTATGAATTTAGAGTTGCAAAAAGGTAGTCGTTCAAAAATACTAGCTGCTATGGTTTTTGCTATTATGGCTGTCTTTGCTGTTAGGCTATTTTACCTACAGGTCATCCAACATGGATATTATGTTGGTTTAGCTGATAAAGAACAGGTTAAACGTTTAACTATTCCGTCTAAGCGGGGTTTTATTTATGGACTTGATGGTCAGTCGCCGGTACCTTTAGTCATGAATCAAACGGTTTATACTGTTTTTGCTGATCCTCAAACTACAGCTGATGACAATAAGATCATAGATACAATTAGGCGTGTGGCTGGTGGAAATGCTCGATCTGATTTGCAGGATTTACTTGATAAAAAGGATAGTCGTTACCAGATTTTAGCTACCAGAGTAACTCGTACTCAAGCTGATAAGATAAAGAGCGAGAATTTAAAGGGTATTGGTTTTCAAGAAGAGTCTCAACGAGTTTACGTAGAAGGGTCGTTGGCGGCACAAACATTAGGCTTCGTTAATTTTAATGGTGATGGCAGATACGGCGTGGAAAGTAAATTAAATGATCGACTAATGGGCAAGGATGGTTTATTGCAATCTGTAACTGACGTGAGTGACGTACCTTTGACTATTGGAAATAATAATATTAATCAACCAGCAGTTGACGGTGAAAATATAGTACTTAGCATAGATCGAAATGTTCAGTCTCGCGTTGAACAGGCTTTGGTTGATGGACTTAGCCGTACTGGGGCTACAAAAGGTAGTGCTATTGTTATGGATCCCCAGACTGGTAAGATTATGGCTATGGCTAATTTGCCATCATACGACCCTTCAGAGTTTAGTAAGGTAGAGGATATAGCTGTATTTAACAATGCTGTGGTGTCAGTCCCATATGAACCTGGGTCTGATGTTAAAACTTTGACTATGGCGACCGGTATAGATAAAGGCGTAGTTTCGGCAGGCTCGACTTATGTAAATACGGATTATATTCAGGTGGAAGATAGGGTAATATCGAATGCTACTTTGGGCGAGACTGGTACGATTACTTTTCAGCATGCGCTAAATTGGTCTCTTAATACTGGTTTTGTAACTGTTGCAGAGCGATTAGGTGATGGTAAAAGTATTAATCGTCAATCACGTGATACGATGTATGATTATTTTCATAATAGGTTTAAATTAGGTCAATTAACCGGGGTTGAAGTAGCTGGCGAGGTTGCCGGGACTGTTATATCCCCGGACAAGTTAGAGGGTAATGCAGTTCGTTATTCAAATATGTCGTTTGGTCAGGGATTGGATGTAACTATGGTTCAAGTGGCTGCTGCTTTTAGCTCGATTGTTAATGGTGGTAAATATTACAAACCAACATTACTGGCTGGTGTAGTTGATAAGGATGGAAACTATATAGCCAACGAGACATCTAGTATTTCGAATCCAGTCTCGGAATCAACTGCTAACCAGGTGCGCGAAATGACTCAAGTTGCTAGGAATTCTTTTTTTGGGTATGTTGATAAGCCTGGATATTATATAGGTGGAAAGACTGGAACATCTCAAGTCATAAAGGATGGAGTTTATTCAACTAACGAAACAGTAGGCACGTATTTGGGATATGGTGGAGGTGATGTGTCTAAGTATGTCATAATGGTACAGGTATCTGGTGATAACAAGGAGCTTCAGGGATCGAGGGACGCTTTGCCAATATTCACAGATATTTCAAATTGGATGATTGACTATTTAAAATTACAACCGAAAGTGTAGCATATGAGCAATATATTGAGTGAACTGACAAATGATTTAACTGTAACTTTTATGCTAAGTGTAGGTGCTTTTTTGTTAGCGATGGCGCTAACTCCGCTTTATACATTTTTGGCATATAAACATAAATTTTGGAAAAGGCAACGTACTAATAGTACAACTGGTGAAAAATTAACAGTTTTCAATAAGTTGCATGCTGAAAAGTTCAAACGCAATATACCGACCATGGCTGGCGTTATATTCGTTATTTCTATAGCATTTGTTACTATTATTTTTAATCTCAATAGAGGTCAGACATGGCTTCCACTTGCTGCACTTATTGGTGGAGCCTTCGTAGGTTTAATCGATGATATTATCAATGTTCGCGGTCATGGTCAGGGTGTAGCAGGGTTACGCTCAAGTGTAAAATTTGCTATGATTACAGTAATTGGCTTAGTTCTGGGTTGGTTCTTTTATGCGAAGATTGGTGCTGTAGGCGTCTATATTCCATTTATTGGCGATTGGTCAATTGGATGGTTAATTGTTCCATTATTTACTTTTGCGGTTGTGGCTACCGGTAATGCAGTTAATATTAGCGATGGACTAGATGGACTAGCTGGAGGCCTTTCGGCGATAAGTTTTGGGTCTTTTGGTATTATTGCGTTGTTTCAATCGCAGCTATTATTATCAGGATTTTGCTTTACGGTAGTAGGTGCTTTGCTTAGCTATCTATGGTTCAATATTTATCCGGCGCGATTTATGATGGGTGATGTTGGTAGTTTTGCTCTTGGTGCGTCATTGGGCGTTGTGGCTATGCTGACAAATACGTTGTTTCTTTTGCCGATTATAGGCATTTTATTTGTTATTGAAGCTGGGTCAAGTTTGATTCAGATTTTTAGTAAGCGGGTGTTTAAGCGAAAAATATTTATATCAGCTCCATTTCACCAGCATCTTCAGGCGACTGGTTGGCCAGAAGTAAAGGTTACTATGCGCTTTTGGGTAATTGGTTATATAGCAGCTTTTGTTGGTGTGTTATTAGCTTTAGCTGGAGGTTTTATATAAAAAATGAGAACGAATAGACGCCAGGATTCTTTAAAAACCAGTACTGATCAATCTCAGTCTTCTGATATAACGTTAGTGCGTCGACATAGGCCTGATTATTTGATAGTACTTTATATGGGTCTTTTGATGTTATTGGGATTGATTATTATGTATGCTATTGGTCCACAGCGGGCCAATGTGTTGAATAATGCGTATGGCTATAACTACAGTAGTACTTACTTTTTTATAAAACAGATTATTAGTTTATTGTTGGCTTTGTTTATGTTTATATTTATGGCTGTGTTGCCATATACCTGGTTAACTAAGCATGCTGGTATATTAGTTCTAGCTTCGTTAGGCGCCTGTGCGTTGTTAGCGGTTGCTGGTTGGGCAAATTTAAGTATAGCGCAACAAACATTGGGTGCGACTCGTTGGTTTAATCTGGGGCCTTTAGGTAGCCTTCAGCCTGCAGAGATGTTGAAGTTTTCGTTGTTGATATTTACAGCTGGCTTTCTAGGTATTAAGGCTAAGCAAGGTAAAATAAATGATATTCAGGATACTTTAATACCACTGGCTATAGTTGTTAGTCTTTCTATGCTATTTATTGTTGTTATACAAAAAGACTTAGGCACTGGGCTTTCGCTTATTGGTATTATTGCTTCTATATTATTTGTTGGAGGTATAAATAAACGAAATGGCTTGGCAATATTAGCGCTAGTTGCCTTAGTTAGTATAGTTTTAGTCGTTAGTTCGCCTCATCGCATTGATCGTATAGTTACATATTTAAAGGGCGACAATTCATCGACGAGTGATGCTGGTAGCTATCATATTGAACATGCAAAGATAGCAATTGGCACCGGGGGGTTATTTGGCGTTGGGATAGGCAATAGCGTTCAGGCGACAGGCTATCTTCCAGAAGCTATAAACGATTCGGTTTTTGCGATTATGGGTGAAACATTTGGGTTTGTAGGCTTGATGATCATACTCGCTATATTTATTGCGTTATTAATGCGGCTACTAAAAGTGATGGATCATTTGGTTGATATGAGACTTAAACTATTAGCTGCGGGTGTATTTGGTTGGTTCGGCTCTCATGTTATTCTTAATGTAGCTTCGATGGTTGGTGTTTTTCCATTAACGGGTATAACGCTGCCATTGCTTAGCTTTGGTGGTACTAGTATGTTGTTTATTACTGCCGCGTTGGGCTTGATTTTTCAATTATCCTATTACACTGTTCATTCATCACATTTAAAGGAGGCACGATATGAGAATTCTAGCAGTCGGCGGCGGGTCGGGCGGTCACGTCACTCCAGTCGTAGCGGTTTTACGCGAAATTAAGAATATTCACCCTAGGGCCGAAATCCGTTTTTGGTGTGATAGAAAGTTCGCTGCGCAGGCAACGTCAATTATGGGAAATTTTGATTCGAGCATTCCAGTCCATAAAATATTCTCAGGCAAATTAAGAAGATACCATCATTTATCTGTTTTGCGTCAATTATTGTGGCCATCGCTTGTTATAAAGAATGTTAGAGACGGCTTTCTTGTGTTTGTGGGGCTTATTCAGAGTATTGTAAAATTGATTATATGGAGACCGGATGTTGTTTTTGCTAAAGGTGGTTATGTGTGTTTGCCTGTAGGCATAGCTGCACGTTTATTAAATATTCCTCTTATTATTCATGATTCTGATGCTCACCCAGGTCTTACTAATCGTATTTTAAGTAAATGGGCGACTTTAATTGCTACTGGTGCACCACTTGAATATTATCATTATCCAGCTGCTAAATCACAATATGTTGGTATACCTGTGGCGCCTGAATTTCATAAGTTTTCTGAATCTGAACGCCAAATATCAAAAGAGAAATGGGGGATTGTAACCGACAAGCCTTTAATTGTTGTTACTGGAGGTGGACTGGGAGCTAGTCGAATTAATGATGCGGTTGTATTGTCTTTAAAGAGTTTATTAAAGATTGGTTCGGTTATTTTAATTTCTGGTACATGGCAATATGATGAAATAAAGTCGATTACACCGCCAAATGACAATAATTTTCAATTGCATTCCTTTGTTTCGAAAGATATGGCGACACTATTGGGGGCGGCTGATGTTGTGGTTGCGCGAGCTGGGGCAACCACTATATTAGAATTAGCTGCATTGGCAAAACCGACTATATTAATACCTAACGCCAAGCTAACGGGTGGTCATCAGCTAAAGAATGCTGCAGTTTATTTAAAAGAAGGTGCAGTTATGATTGTTAACGAAGAAGAAATGGTTGATAGTCCCCAAGTTTTAGTGTCAGCTATCGATGAAGTTTTATCTAATCCAGAGCGTGCTGAAAAAATGTCAAAAGCTTTTTTCCCTTTTGCTCGACCTAACGCTGCACGTGATGTTGCAAATATGATATTATCTAGCATTAAATAAGTTATAATAAACATAAGCAATCACACGATATAAATACGAAAAGAGGCTTAATTAGGATGGGTTTGTTCAAGAGAAAAAAAATAGACGCCCCCAGGCGCAGATCAGCTGTTGTGCGTGAGACTAAGGTGACTGATTCTTCATCAGCTATTTTTAAGCGTAATCGAACGCTAACTGGCACCACGTCTAGTCGTTTTAGTAGCTCAGAAACAAAATTGGATCTTGAGTCACCTAGGGTAAAAGCACACCATTTGGTAAGTCAACGACGCAAGGGTTTGAGTATTCTATTGATTATATTTTTTTCAACAATTGTTTTAGGTTTGGTTATTTTTAATTTTACGGCTTCAATATCGATTAGTTTATCTGACTCAGCTATATCTAAGGATGTTGACAGTTCTTTGTACGAAGCGTCTATTGGTGAATATTTGGATATTAATCCAATGAGTAGATTGCATTTTTTATTAGACCAGTCGGCATTAGCTAGTTATATGTCTAGTAATGGTTTACCAGAGGTTATGGCTGTTGAGCAGCGTGGATCAACGGTTCCTGGCAAAACTAACTTTGTTGTTACGATGCGTAATCCAGTTGCTGGATGGCAGATTGACGATAAGCAATATTATGTTGATTCAAGAGGCATACCTTTTGAAAGAAATTATTTTTCATCACCAGATGTTCAAATAGTTGATAACAGTGGGGCGTCTATGCAGACTAGTACTGCTGTCGCTAGCAAGAGATTTCTTAGTTTTATCGGTCGTGTAGTCTCATTATCTAAATCTAGTGGTTATATTGTGACTCGGGCGGCATTGCCGGTTGGGACTACTCGTGAATTAGAAATTAGTCTTAAAGAAGTTGATTATCTAGTAAAATTATCAATTGATCGCTCGGCGGGGGAGCAAGTAGAGGATATGGCTAGAGCGATTCAATACTTCACTGATAATGGTAAATCGCTTAGTTATGTTGATGTACGCGTTAGCAGCAAAGCCTTTTATAAATAGGGTGTCATAGAATATAAGCAGTACTCTATACTCCACTATCGTGTTCTAATTTTGTTCTATAAATATTTAATAATCAAATTTATTAAAAAAACATATTAATATATATTTTTATCAAAAAAGCAAATGTAAGTAAATCAGGAGAGGGCAGTGAACTTTACGAGAAGGTGTAGGTATAAGCTGTGGATAACATTAAACAACAATTTATGCAAATTTACGCAAATCTTGCGCAACCAACCATTAGCCATACTATCATTATGGATCTGTGCTATAGGTCTAACTATTATGCAAGTATGAATTGACTAAATGAAATAGTATAAAGATATGCTTAACTATGAAATAGAGCATTTCACTACTTCGGGGTATTATTGTATATATTGTCTATAAACTAAAGGTATGAGTACTCATTAATTGGATATATACTTAATGTCGTAAAAGATATATTGTGCGACGTTAAACCTATGTAAGTAATATGAATACTGATTCACATTCTTTTATTTTTTTACATTTTATTTTCGCTATATTCAATTTTTTATTTTAGTACGACTCTCTTTTTTTGGCTAATAATAAATGGCATTATTTTTTGCTTTTTGTCTTTAATCTTGGTTTGTAATATTTTTTGATATTATGATTCATAAAAATAGATTTAGCTGTAATTAGCTGCTATATTTTAGTTTTTTGATATTTTAAGTATGTTCTATATTTGTTCTATCTATTATTTACCACTTTAGCTAATAAGTCTAATGTCTAATTTTTAGAGAGCCATCTGTGGCGGGTTTTGCTGTATTCGTATGTTGTGGCTCTTCCTTTTTTTGTATTTTAAATGATTGATTCGGATTGGTTCTCGTCTCGGTGTTTGAATCTTGGTATGGTGTGTACACCTTTTTCTTGCGACTTCGAGATCGGCTTCGTTTTGGCTTTATTGGTGCTTCTTCGTCTATTATGATGGGTTTATTGGGTTGTGGGGCTGTTTTTGGGGTGTTTACGGGAGTTTCGATGGGTTTAATGCCTACTGGCCACTTCTTTGCCATCGAACGTGATACAGGTTTCTTCTGTAGGTTTTCTGGCGGTTTAATGGCCGCTTCTATTTCTTTTTCAACTTCGCTACGACTACGGCTATAATTACGACGTGTGTTTTCTATAATACGGCCAGTGTTGTCTATTTGTGGCGATGGTAGTGTTAAAGTTGTAGCGTTGAATGCTGGAGACTTCTCTCCTTTTATTACCATATTAATTACAAAATTACGGTTATGCATTTGCAATAAGTCATTTGACTCAAATTGAGGCTCAAATTGTTTGGCTAAAATTGGTGCGTCATCAGCTGATACACGGAAAGACAACATAGTACCGACGTTACCAAATACAGCATCACGTACAGTTTCACTCATCTGACCAATATATTGATTGGCTACTGCAAGATTTAATCCATATTTTCGAGCTTCAGATAAAATAGTTGCAAATGAATCTGTTGCAAAGTTTTGAAATTCATCTACGTAAAGATAAAATGGTCGTCGATCTTCAATTCTTGCTATATCACTACGGCTCATAGCTGCTAGCTGTATTTTGGTGACTAAAAAGGCACCTAAAATAGCTGCATTATCTTCGCCGATAAGGCCTTTAGATAAATTAACGATTAGAATTTTGCCTTCGTCCATGATTTGGCGAATACTAAATGTAGATTTGGGTTGCCCTATTATATTACGGATTATTGGATTAGCTGTAAAGGCGCCTACTTTGTTTAAAACTGGTGATATAGCTTCAGCGACGAACCTGTCGTTCCAACTAGCAAACTCAACTTTCCAAAAATTTAGAACAACTGTATCTTGGCTGTAGCTAAGTGTTTCGTTTCGGAATTTTTTATCAGTTAGCATTCTAGTTATATCTAGCATTGTTGTTTCTGGTCGATCAAGCAGCGCTAATATAGTATATCGAAGAATATATTCTAGTCGTGGTCCCCATGATTCGCCAAACATTCGTTTTAGAACACCAATAACTTCAGAACTAATATTTGGTTTTTGATTGGGATCATAGACTTCAAGTGGATTAAAACCTAAGGGAAAAGCTGTGTCAGCTGGGTTAAAATAGACGACATCTTTGAGGCGACTTCCTGGTATGAACCTCATGTTATCAACGGCAAAATCTCCGTGAGGGTCAATAATTGCATAACCATGCCCGTGGAATATGTCACTAAGAGCTAATAAGGCAAGAGTACCTGTCTTACCTGCTCCAGTTTGACCAATTATATACATGTGTCTGGATCTATCTGATCGAAGCATTCCGAATTGATGATTTATGCCTCTAAAATTAGTTACTCCAAAAGCACTAATATTCTCGTCAATAGCATTATTACCTGTTATTATCGGTAGCTTTGAAGGTGGCTCAGCGGTTTTGCTATTAGCCCAGACTACATTAGGCGTTTCAACATTAGTGTGAGGCAAGTGAAATACACTAGCTAGTTCTTCTATATTTAATATAAAATTATTTTTGTCGAATAGCCTGTTGCGATAGCTTGTTAAAGTTTCTTTATCGAAGCTAGCGTTTGACATCTTGAACCCGTTTAAATTGGTACTATTGAATTGTTTAAAGGTGCCAACGATTGCTTGCATTCGTAAACGGGCATTAACCGTGCTTTCTCCTAGGTAAACAAGGCGTATTTTTACTTGATAGCCTAATTTGGTTGCTTTTTTTTCTGCTTCAGATATTCGAGTTTTATCACGTTCGGATACTTCTTTTGGTGCTGCAGCTGGGCTATTGGCCTCTGGAGGGCTCCACAATGCACCTAATATTCCACCAAGCCAAACTAGGCTAAATTTATTTGCAAATGAAGTTTTGCCTTTTTTTGTGTTTTTAACCCAAAGGCTTGAGGCTTTTTGCCAATTATCTGCAATTGGTCGAGCTAAAATTTGAATCCAAACTTCTTCGCCGGTTGATTCTAGCTTTGCTAGGGCTCCTGTAATTCCAGCTAGTGGGTCAACCTCAAAATTTTGGAAAGTTTTAATTGGTAACATTTCGCTATTCGTAAGTGTTATCTCAGATGAATAGACAACGCTATGTTGCTTTTCGTGATTTACATAATCTTCATCTTCTTTTCGTATTTGAACGCTTGGGTATTGAGAATAAATTTGGCCTTCGACAAAACTTCTGAGCGTTCTTGGGACCCAGGCGTAAAATCTAATTTGGCCATTAACAGAGGCTATTTCGAAGCTGAGATGCTCTTGTACTCCATTATTTAGAGTTAATTCTTCTTTATCTCGTAAAATACCGTGTAAACTGGCAAATAATTGTTCGGCAGCTAGTTCACTTTTGTCGTTAGCTTTTGGTATTTCTAAAACAAGCAAATCGCTTTCGACGTCTTGTATAGATTCAACCTGGTGATAGTTACGCCACGTTAAATAAGCAAGTACTAATACGGCAGGTAGCCAAACGTACCATTGCAATAGTAAATTAAAAAAAGATAATATTATGCCCATAATCGCTCTTTTATTGTCTCACTAGAGAGCCAACTTGGCAACTTTAGTTTGTTCTTTGTTCGAACGCATATGTTGCTTTGGCAACACGCTTGAACTGTGGCTTGCTTTGAAGATTTAATAATATTGTAGTTTCTTTTACTTGGCGGCTTCTCAATACACGTTTAACGATTTCGTCTCTATGTAAAGGCTCTTTAGCTTCTTTGAGCACATTAGCAATAATGTCAGACACCGTTCCCCTTTTGAATCCCCAATTGTCTAACGCATAGATTCCACGACCGATTAATACAAATCGTGAATCTTTGATAAGTTCGTTGTGGATGGCTTGGGTAGTTACATTCTTGCGCTTGAAATCACTTTTTTTGATTGAGTTTGCAATCTCGGAAAAATGCATAGGACTCTTTTTTTCGGCCAAGATAACATAAATTTTATCACGAATATTTTTTGGGTTGACTGTTGGCCATTTAATTAATCCCCAATTATCGTTTAGATGAGCTAATAATTTAGAAATACTTGCTAATGCCCGAACATAATTTGGGTGTTCGAATGATAATTGATCGTGTAGCTGTTCGATAGTTAATGGTTGACCGTGCTTTTTAATAGCCGCAACGATTTTATTTACTTCGCCCCTTATTTTCTTTTCGTTACCATATTCAAGGATGCCAATGCTATGAAAATAACTATCATTTTTATCAACTATAGCTAAGCCCGGAGCAAGTTCGGCGATAAATGCAACATGAGCGCGTTCTAATTGATTACTGTTATTATTTAGCAGTCTATCTGTTAAATCTTGTACGCGAGCAACTCGTCCCATTTCTGATAGTTCACGAATAATAATCTTCTCAAAGCTGTTGATTGAGCTTATTTTGCCATTTTCAGTAGCAATTTTAAGCTTTGACAAAATAGCTTTTTCTAGTTGTCGTACGCGCTCTCGGGTGATTCCCAATAGTTCGCCAATTTGCTCAAGAGTTTCGCGGCGATCATATAAGCCAAAACGACGAGTAATAATTTCACGTTCACGCTCTTGGTCGATGACAGCTAGGATATCAGTTACACTATTTTTGAGATTGATTGATTGATTAATTTTTGGCGTGTCTTGCATGGTCTCGTTTTTTCTCTCTGCCCACATTAGGAATGATTATTTATTTAATCTATAACTTATATTATAAAAGACTATTTCTATAATGTCAAGTATTATGTATACTTAACTCATTATATCATGAAATAGACATGTTATGTAGATAATGTTATCGATTTTTTACGATTTCTTCTTCGGAGATTTACGCGTAGTTTTGCGGACTATCTTACGTTTTTTACTTGCTGGGGCTGCCTTAATTAACACCTTGGCTTGCTCATGAGTTATGCTTTTTGGGTCAGTGTCTTTTGGTATTTTTGCATTCTTGGTGCCATCTGTAATATATGGACCGAATCGTCCTTTTAGCACTTTTATGCCATCACCGAAGTCGGTTATGTTCTTTTCAGCTTCAGTCTGGAGCTTGACTTTATATAATTTTATGGCTTCATCTAGAGTAATTGTATGAGGATCAAGTGGTTTAATACTTACAAATAGCTTATTAACTTGTATATATGGACCAAATCGTCCAATGTTAGCCTTGATATCAGATCCGTCCTCTGTTTGTCCGATTATACGTGGTAACTTAAAGGCATAAAGGGCTTCCTCTAGTGTTACTGTTTCGATTTTGCGACCAGTTGGGATTGGGGCGAATTGTAATTTTTCCTCTTTGTCTTCTCCGCTACCTAGTTGTAGCATTGGCCCGTAGCGGCCGAAACGTGCTAAAACTGGCTTTTTTGTTTTGGGGTCAATACCAATTTCGCGAGCTTTTGCTACTGTGTTTCGATCAATTCCGCCTGATTCTTCAATTAATTTGTGAAATGGTTTGTAAAAATCATCTAACATCACATTACGTGCCATTGCGCCTGTTGCAATTTTGTCAAAGCTTGTCTCGACAGAGGCGGTGAATCCATAGTCAACAATTTGTTCGAAGTGGTCAGTCAAGAAATCGCTAACAACTTCGCCTGAAGCTGTTGGCATTAATTTACCCCGATTTGAGCCAGTTTTCTCTTGAATAATTTCACGGTTAACTTCGCCTTTTTCTAATTTTAAAGTAATGACATCGCGTGGGTTGCCTTCGTTTTCTCCTTTTTCGGCATAGCCACGAACTTGAACTGTGTTGATAATCGTAGCATAAGTTGAAGGTCGGCCAATCCCTAAATCTTCTAGTTTTTTAACTAGGCTTCCTTCTGTAAATCGTGCTGGTGGACGTGCAAATATTTGGCGAGCACTGGCTAGTTTAATATCTAAGATGTCGTTAGCCTTAACGGCTGGTAATATCTCGGCATCTTTTTTACTACCGCCATAGAGTTTCATGAAGCCATCAAAAATAATAACTTCACCTTTGGATTCAAAAGTTTGAGTATTGTCGCTAATCTTTATAGTAATGGTAGTTTTTTCTAGTTTTGCAGGCGACATTTGACTAGCAAGCGTACGACGACGTATAAGGTCATATAGCTTTTGATCGTATTCATTACTACTACCCCTTTCTAATCGCATGTCGGTCGGTCTAATGGCCTCGTGGGCTTCTTGGGCATTAGCGCTTTTTGTTTTAAAGGTCCGTACTTGACTGTATTGTTCGCCGTATTCGCTTTTAATAAAATTAGCTGCCATTGCAATTGCTTGGTCACTTAGGTTAACTGAGTCAGTTCGCATATAGGTAATTTTACCGTCTTGGTATAATTTTTGAGCGCTAGACATGGTTGCACGAATGCCAAAACCTAATCGGCTGTTGGCGTCTTGTTGAAGTGCACTGGTGGTGAATGGAGCGGTTGGGTTACGAGTTGCTGGATTGGTGGAGACTTCGGATACGGTAAATGTTGAGTTAGCTAAGCTTTCTAAGAATTTGCGGGCTTCAATTTCGGTTTTGAACTTATTTGGTAATTCAGCTTTTATTGCATTGTTGTCGTGTATAAATTCGGCGATAACTTTGAATGAAAAAGATCCGTTAAAACCTTCAATTTCACGTTCTCGTTCAACTAGCAATCTTACGGCTGGTGATTGAACGCGACCAGCTGATTTACCGCCAGGGACTTTACGCCAAACGACCGGTGACAATTCGAAACCAACTAATCTATCTAATATTTGACGAGCTTGTTGGGCACGAACTAGGTCCATATCTACGATTCTAGGGTTTTTGATAGCATTTTCAATAGCACTTTTTGTGATTTCATGAAAAGCGATACGTTTGGTCTTTTTGATATCAAGTTTCAAGACTTCACAAAGATGCCAGGCGATTGCCTCTCCTTCGCGATCTTCATCAGTTGCGAGCCAAACTGTTTCAGCTGTTTTTACCGCTTTTTTGAGTTGAGCTGCTACCTTTTTCTTTTCACTATCGATTTCATAGATTGTTTTATAATTGTTGTCGGTATCGATCGGTGGAGTTCCGTCAGCTGTCTTTTTGACAATGCTACGGATATGACCAACACTTGAAAGCACGGTAAAATCACTGCCGAGATATTTCTCGATAGTTTTAGCTTTTGCTGGTGACTCGACGATAACTAAATTTTTGCTCATAGACAGTGTCTTATACTACGCAACTTGTTTAGGTTTGTAAACCCAGGGCAAGATTGTTATCTTATATTGCTAATGTTACAATATTGGTAATGAGGGATAGAATATCTTTGCTAAGAGGACAACAAAAGCTATTTAGAAACGGGTTTACTATAGTAGAACTTTTGGTGGTTATTACTATCATTGGAATTTTAGTTGCGATAAGTATAGTTTCTTACACCGGAATTACGCAGAAAGCTATTGTTGTGTCTTTGCAGTCTGATTTATCTAATGCTTCACAACAATTAAAGATGTTTCAGGTAGAAAAAGATACATATCCAACTGCAATTAATTGCACAAATCCAACTAGCGATGAGATTTGTTTAAAGTCTAGCCCGGGAGTGTTTTATCAGTATGCAGCAAACAACATGGTAAATCCTCAAACTTTTGTTCTCGAGGCCGCTAGTAGCGGTCAAATATATAGCGTTAATCAAGAGACTTCATCTTCTGAAGGCGGTTTAAATCTATTAGAGGGTGATACTTCCATTGAAAGATCTTCGTCAAGGGAATTTTTACAATATGCTGATTTAGCCCCTATTTTTGATGGGTATGGCATTAGGCAATATACAATTAGTTTTGACATAAAATCAGCAGATACGTCAGTAAGAAGTACCATAAATGTTTATCAGCAAAATGGTAGTGGCTCTAGATATAGCTTTTCCGCTACGATACCTGTAACTATTTCGTATGTTAGGCAATCAGTAACGGTTATTCCTGTTTTTGTAGAGCCTAATACGATTTTATCAAAATTAGCATTTTATGGTACTTATAATACTGGCAATAAGCCGACTGTGAAAAATGTTAAAGTTGAACTTGGTGATATTGCTACGCCATGGACTCAAGCTCCGTAAGTGTAAATGCTAGCGTAAGGTCCATTGATTTCCGCCGAGTCCGCGGATTGTGTCAGATATTTCCATCATAGTAATTGTTTGTGAGAATTCACTTATATTTACCCCTGATAAGGTTTGTAGTTCATCACCATCACGAATGCCGGATTGTAACAATCCAATAATTTTTGCTTCTAGTGGTGTTGAACCTAGAGGTAATAAGGTTTGTAATTTTAATAAATCTGGTGAAATAACCTCTAGTACGTCTTCTGCGCAAGTAATAGGATGAGCCCCTTGTTTGATTAATTTGTTACAGCCTGCTGATAGTGGGCTGGTTATATTACCGGGCACGACAAATACTTCTCTACCTTGTTCTAGGGCATGCATGACGGTTGATAATGTTCCACTTCTAATAGCAGCTTCTGTTACAATAACGGCGTCTGATAAGCCACTGACGATGCGATTACGTTCTAGAAATTGGAATGAACGAGCTTCGGTTCCTGGTTCATATTCGCTGAGAATTGCTCCTTTGTTATCAATAATATCTTTGGCGAGGCTTTTGTGAGATGCGGGATATATTATATCAACACCGTTTGCTAATACTGCTATTGTTGTTCCGCCCGCTTCAAGCGCTGCACGATGTGCAACACTGTCTACTCCTAATGCCAGTCCGCTGACGACAATAACACCACGTTTTGCTAGGTCATACGACAATCGATATGTGACTTCTCTACCATAAGCAGTTGGTTTACGCGACCCAACAATAGCAACTGTTAATTTCCTGTCTTCGGGCAGTTTGCCAATAAAGTACAACTTTTTTGGACATTTGACAATAGAGCCTATTATCTTTAGGTATTTATTAGTTAGGGGTGAGGTTGTATTGATTTTCATAAATTATATGTCCATAAGTATTGACTAACCGTCAAATACGTGCTAATATCAGTATCGATTGGTTACATTGCGAGATTAACCAAACGTACCTTATACCCCCTATTTTAACTTATGTTAGGTTACATGCAATGTGTTTCGAGGTAGACTACCCTCCATCCTCTTAACTATACAGCATTGTATGTATACTAATCCCTTTAACCAACGAGCGTCTGCGATATAATCGAGATTGTTACGGATACCCTAGGGTGGGTTAAAGGGTAAAATGACGCCCACAGCAAAGCCCACCCTTACTGTGGGCGTTTTTTTATTTTAGCTGAGTTTTGTCTGTGGTTGACAATTTGTTGTTATTGTGTTAAGCTTATGAACGTTGTATTTTAAATACAAAGAATGAGCATCGCTTGAGTTTACTCGCGATGTATCTTAAAAAGGATGGTGAGGTTCGGTGATTATAGTAAATTGGTTTTATTCTAATTTCAATAATTTTCCCATTATTTTTCTATTGTTAATTTTGTTTGTTGCTATTTATTTTGCCTTTAGCTTATGGAGCAAGAACGAATACAAGACTTTAGTGATTTGTATCGCTATAATTTTCCTGGTGTCGTTTTTGTTACTGATTTTTATTTGTCAAATAAATGAAGTACAAATTATTATAAACGGTAGTTTATTTAATTTTGCAATCGCTTGTGTGATTGTAGTTTTTTACCCAATAGTTGTTATGATGTTTCTTGCTTTTATGCGCATGTTTTTTGTTAAAGTTGACAAAAAACATGGTGAAAATTTAGAAAAGGAAGTGGCAAGAACGGAATTGGCTCATAAGGCCGCTTTAGAGCGACACTTAAAGCATCAAAATAGCAACAAATCTTTTTGAGGCTAAGGATAGGAATTATTCCTTTGTTTTTAGCTCAAAGCCCTGCGAAAGCAGGGTTTTTTCTTTATCTAAATAATCTTATGACTAGTTATTTCAAGGGTGTTGTTACAGAATTGGTTGATTGATTCTATTGCTTTTGGTATTACGACTTCTTTTAGCTGTTTTGTCTCATCGTTACTAAACTTTGACAATACAAATGTCGCGTCATCCATCTTTTCGCGAAGTTCATTGCATGTTCCAATTTTGATACGTGTATAATTTTGATCAATATGTGAATTTATAGATTTTATGCCATTATTACCAGCGTCACTTCCCTGCTTTCGAGTTCGGATTGTACCAAACGGTAATGATAAGTCGTCATAGATTATTAATAAGTCAATCTCTGGCGCTAGCTTATAAAAATCGACTATTGACCGAATTGATATCCCCGTTTCGTTATAAAAAGTGGTTGGTTTTGCCAATATGATTTTTTCGTCGTTAATTGTAAGTTCAGAAATTATAGCGTGAAACTTAGACTTGTTATCCCATTTTGCGTTATTCTCTTTTGCAAACTGGTCGATAATCGCAAACCCTATATTGTGTCGTGTATTTTTATGCTCTGATTCAGGATTACCCTGAGCAAAAATCAATTTCATTTATTCAACTTCCGGTTTTTTAGCTAGTTTTGCTGCTTCCCTCTGCTCTTTTTCTCGGTTGGCTTTGATTTGTTTTTCGTCGCGGAAACTAAATTTGATTGGCGTGCCGGTATAATTATATGTTTCGCGTAATTGGCGCTCTAGGTAGCGTTTATAGCTCCAGTGTAAGAATCTGAGGTTTGATCCATAAATAACAAACCAGGGCGGTGTAGTGTCTGTCTGTACTATATAACGTAGTTTTGGATGGGTATTCTTTAATCCTGCTGGTGGATGGCGTTGAATACTTTTTTGCAGCAAATCATTTAATACACGTGTTTTAGTTGGTTGTTTACGCCTAGCATCGATATCTAAAGCTAGGTCAAATAGCTTTGTTACGTTTTGACCAGTTACGCTACTGGTGAATATTAGCGGTGCCCATGGTGTAAAATCAAAAGTTCTAGAGATGGTTGGGGCTATATCATCGCGAGTAAAGGCATCTTTGCCCTCAACGCTGTCCCACTTAGTAACGACAATGGCCATTCCTTTGCCTGATTCATTGATAATTCCAGCGATTCGTTGGTCTAGCTGTGTATTTAGTTCGTTAACGTCCATTAATAAGAAGCAAATATCTGAATCTTCGATAGCTTGAAGTGTTCGCAAAACGCTAAACTTCTCGATACCAACTTCTTGTTTGCCGGGCTTTCGCATACCAGCTGTATCTAGCAATTGAATGTCTCGATCGCCATATCGAACAGGGACACGGTTAACGTCACGCGTTGTACCTGCGATGTTTGCAACGATTGCTTGCTGTTTGCCAGCTAGGGTGTTGAATAAAAAGCTTTTACCTACATTTGGACGACCGATTAACGAGATACGTAGTATGTCGTCAGGAGTATCTTCGCTTTTGGCAGGAATTAATTTAATAATGCTATCCAAGACATCTGTGATGCCAAAGTTATGCTCAGCGCTAGTACGGATAATCTCTTTTATACCGAGTCGTTTAAATTCATCATTCGGCAAGCTCTCTTTTAAGTCGGCTTTGTTAGTCAGTAATAATACTGGTTTTTTACTACGTAATGCTTTTTTGGCAATTATGCGGTCTTGGTCGCTAGTATATTGGCTGCTGTCAACGACTACTAATATTACGTCAGCTACTTCGGCAGCTTCGGTAATTTGATCTTGGATTGAGGCTTCAAATTCGTCGTTAGGATCTTTTAGTCCGGCAGTATCAACTAGCCAAAAGCTATGATGTCTATATTCTACACGTCCAAGGACATTATCTCGGGTAGTTCCAGCTTCACGGGCGACAATTGCCTGTTGTGATCGAACTAAACGATTGAAAAGCGAACTCTTGCCTACGTTAGCTTGTCCGATGATTGCGACTGTTGGAAGTTTTGATGCCATATTGGTAGTTATTATAACAGAGAAAAGCTTGAGGTGCGAGCTTAAGCGAAATATTAAAAAAACCGCAAGCTCTGAGGTGTCTCAGAACTTGCGGAATGCAGCTTGTTAAATCTTAATTTTACTCATAGCCCACTCTATTATAAGCGCGTCTTCTAGCTCCATTTGGAGCTTTTCTTCTCTTTTTTTCGTTATTATTCGTCTTATCGTATTGTTTTTGTAAATTGCATCAAAGACGCAACAGTTTTCTGGTTCTATCTTTTTTAAATATCGTATAATATTACAAATATCAGTAAAGCTATTGCTGCTTGTGTTATCACTATATATAAATAACCAAACGATTTTTTGCTTAGCTTGGCGTATTTTCCATTTGTTTTTTGGAAAATACAATAGATATTCTTTATAGATAAACCCATGACTTAGGGATCCGAGTTTGGCAACAGACGTCCATCTATTCAAGAAGCTTAATCTAAGACTGTTGGGGCAATACTCATAGTCGCATGTTAATTTATAATCATCACCTTCCTTGATGGAACGTTTGATCATAGAATCTATCCAATTGTTACAGCGATTAACTGTCGACATTTCCTTATGTTTGATAGCTTTAGCTTTTAGCTCAGTTATCTCTTTTAAGGTGGACTCTTTAGTTATTCCATTTGCTTCTTTTCTTATCATGTTCTCGATCATTAATAAACTATAAGATACCAAGGATCGGCTCTGTTTATTGTTCTTGAATTCTATTTTTTTAATATAGAGTTCAACTTCTTCGATAGTCTTCATGTTTTTTAATTCACATTTAGCTACTTCTAATGTATTTTCGTCAATATAGTGCTTGTTACTAATGAATACTTCTTTGGTATTCATTGCCGATTTAAACATCAATTTTATTGGGTTCATATTTAAACCCTCCCCTTTTATATTTTTTTGACGTTATATATTAAAAGAGCCAAAAGTCAATTGGCTAATATTGTTTTTTAAGATTTACAAACTTTTAAGGTGCTATATACCACGATCTTGACAACATTGTGTTAAGCAGGTTAATGTTTAATTTAATTATACTATAAAATGTCTTTTATGCCAAATATGTTATTTTGTATTTTTTATTATTTTTCGCAAAAAGTAATAAAAAGCGTCATTATTGTAGTGTTAATATTATTGGTTATATCACCTAATGGATATTAATGATTTCAAATTTACCTGGCTTTATATCACCTAATGAATAATTACCAAAATCTGTGCGATGCAGTTTGTTAACAGTGTAGCCAAGCGACCCAAAAGTACGACGAATTTGACGGTTACGTCCTTCGTGCATGGTAACAATCCAACTTTTCCTATCAGTTTCGTTCATTCGCTCAAGCTGTAACTTACTAGACCCATCGTCTAGTTTTACCCCATAGTCACTAATCATTTGCTGGTGTAAGGGTGCTAGATTATTTTCTAACCTTACGTTGTATATTTTTGCTTTATAAAAGCTAGGGTGTGTCATTTGGTACGCAAAGTCGCCGTCATTGGTTAAAAGTATAATTCCACTACTATCGCGGTCCAAGCGCCCCACGGGCTTTAGGTGATGGTGGGACGCGGGTATAAGGTCATATATGGTTGGATTATCACCTTGTTGTCTACGGGAGCATACATAGCCAGTCGGTTTGTTTAATATCATGTATTCGTATTTAGTAGTGCCTTGAACTTCTTTTCCATCGACAACTATAATGTCGCCTTTATCAAAACGTGCGCCTAATGTAGCTAGTTTTTTATTGATTGATATTTTTTCTTGAGCTATTAGATTGTCCGCTTCGCGACGAGATATAGCTAGGCGCAATGCTAGGTATTTGTTTAAACGTAATGATTTGTTGTTTTCTTCTGACATTAAAATCGCTGTGGGTAACCCATTTAAAAATTTTGCCCTGGATTTTGTGATGCAGGTTGGTTATTATTTAGCTCTTTTTCCATAAGCGCTGCCATGTCTGGAGTTTGCATATTTGAGTTTGTTTGTGTTGGCGCTATTACATCTTGAATTGGCATTGCTGGAGGTTGTTGCGCGCTTTGTTGTATTGGTACACTATAGGGTGTCGCGTAAGGGGCTGGTTGCTGCGGTTGTACGGGTGCTGCTGAAGGTGAAGGTTCAGCTATTGGATTTGGCGCTGGTATAGTTTGTTGTGTGGAATTTGTTATTTGATTACCCAATGAAGCTGGTGCTGGTGAAGAGAAAGGTGCAGTTGGTTGTGGCATTGTAATATTTTGTGTAGGCATTATTGGTTGTGTTTCGGGTATTGGGTTTTGGCTTGGCTCTGTAGCTATAATAGGTGTTTGAATATTAGGCCGTGTTTGGACTGGAGCATTAAGCACCTGAGGCTTTGACTGTGGCGCAGGCGTCGGTGAATTAAATACCTGAGATACTGGGGCTTCTGCGGCTGGAACGTCGGCTAGCACGTCGTGGACGGTTCTAACGACATCTTCGATACCAACTTGTGACTTGACGAGGTAGCGGTTAGCTCCAAGGGCTTCTCCTCTAGCGCGCTGGTCTTCACTACTGAGTGCTGTCATCATTATAACTTTGATTTCTTTGGTTTCTGGGGTTGCACGTAAGATATCTAGCATATCGAAACCACTTATCTTTGGCATCATAACATCGCTAAGTATTAAATCAGGATGTTCTTTTACTGCCATGGCAAGAGCTTCTTCTCCGTCACCGGCTGATATTATTTCATAGCCCTCGGCTAATAAACGTACGCCATAAATTTCGCGTAGGCTTTTGTCATCTTCAACTAACATAATTCTAGTCATATTTACCTCCATTGTAACCAACTATACGTAAAAATACTATACTTCTAGCGCTTAATCTAATCATTTTTGAGAATTTCTGTTTGGTATGGATACTGATGTTGGTCGATCGCTTATTGATGCGGAGGTCTGTTCCTGTGCTAGCTTTCTTTGTTTAGCTACATAGTTTGCAATTTGTTCTGGTGTTAAAGCTTGTCCACGAGGCACGTTATTGATTGGCTCGGAAGTAGCTATTTCAGCTTTGGGGGTGTTGACTATTGGTTGTGTCTCAACTTTTTGGTTTGCTTGTTCTTGGCTTATTAATGATTTTTGGCTTGTTATCATATTGACATCTTGACTACTGACCCTTGGCAGTTCTAGGTAAAAAGTACTGCCATTTTTATATACGCTCTCTACCCATATTCGGCCACCCATTATCTCAGCTAGTCGACGAGATAAATATAGTCCCAATCCAGTGCCGCCAATTTGACGAGTGTCTTCGTTGTCTACTCTATAAAATTTTTGGAATAAGTGAGGTATGTCTTCGGCTGGGATTCCAATACCATTGTCTTTTACACTTACTACAACGCGGTCGTTATCTCCGTTAATGTCAACTAATATTTCGCCAGCCGGGGTATATTTAATAGCATTTTCAACTAAATTGTTCACAATTTCTCGGATATGGTCATTATCTAGATTTACAGAGTATGCGGGGGCGATAAATCTTTCTGTTTTATTGTCGGGCATTGGCTTAAACGTTAGGCGAAGGCCTTTTTTGGAGGCCTCTTCTTCTAGTCCTTGAACTATGTCGTGCACGAATGTGACGATATTGACTAGTTGAGGGTTGTTTGACAAATGACCATCATCTGCCTTAGATATATCTAATAGATCTTGAAATAGACGACCCAAATGTTCTGCTGAGGCGTGAGCTTTTAATATAAAATCACGGGCTTTATCGTCAATTTGGGCAGTTCGAGGATTGAGGGCTAATCCTAAATAGCCTTCAATTGAAGCCACTGGTGTGCGCATTTCATGACTAGCTGTGCTAATAAATTCAGCTTGTTCACGCTCTTCGGATTTTTCTTTTGTTATGTCGTGAAATACTGCAATAACACCAGAACCTATTTCACCAGCTGGTGAGACTACGAGAGATATCATTATTTTTTTGTCACTATTCGTTAGTATCGATTGGCTGTTTGTCCGTATTTGTTGATTATTATTAAGAACTTGTTGTATTGGGTCACTAGTGCTGTCTAGTGTTTCGTTTTTTTTATTAACGAGCTTTAGAACAGACTTGTAATTAAGTGACAATGCATCTTGTTTGCCCCATCCAATAATTTGTTGAGCTGCTGGGTTGATCAGCCTTACGATACTTTGACTGTCGATGGCAATAACTCCATCACCAATAGCATTAATAACAACCTCGGACTTATTGGCAACTTCACTTAATTCATTTGCTAGATTGCGGTAGGCTTTATTGCCGTCTTCTAATTCATCTTTGCTAGATTTACTACGCCATATTATTAGACTGGCTATCAGTGGTAGTAGGCTGCTGAATGCTATTATAACTATTGTGTCTGTAGTTAGACTAGTTTTAATGTATTGGTTAGCAATAAAAGCACATACAGCTAAGAATATTGATAATACCCCCCATAAGCCAAATATACCTGCAAATATACTAATTAGCATCCAAAGAGTTATAAAAACAGATAACGGTCCACCAGTGTTAATTATAACCATAGCTGTAGCAGTTGATATTAATAAATAAACAGTAAATGATATTGGAAATATTAATTTTTTTGGTATCCATATATATGATATTAAGCATATTAACGCTGCTATGGTTGCTAAGATTGCGGCGGGTGTGCTTATTAATAATGAATTGCTAATGGGGGGGGTAATTTTGAACAATACTAATGAGTATAAGCTAATTAATGATATGGATATCAAAAAAGACACCTCGCAGATACGGCGATGCCAAAAACGAGTTAATGTGACTGGTTTTATTGTTATTCTCCCCTGTTTATTAATGATTTATTTTATAGCTAATAGATATTATGACGATTGTGCATATTTTTTACAAGCTTTAGGGACAATACGATAATACTAAATTATATTATTTAAGATTATTTTTTGTTTTTGCAATTTATCCATGCAAAGCTTGCAAATAGAGTTACCATGGCAAGTGAGCTTAGTCCTACAATTAAGAAGACTACCAAGCTAGGGGCAAGATCTTCTGGGGAGTATGAGCCGAATTTAAATAGTATTATCGAAACGATTGACAATATTGCAATCATTAAATACGCACGAGATAGTTCTTGTCGTACTTCGTTGAGTTTTAATTCTGAGTTTTTCTTAAAGAATTTTTTCATATGCGCCTCCCTTAAAATATATAGTTACGTTCTAAGACTAGCTCGCTTATGGTTAGTTGTCAATCCTAAAATATACTATTGGTTTATAAACTTAATCTATGAAGTTTATCTGATAACTCATATAGTTTTTGTGTACCGTTTTCAAGTTTGTAATAATGTCTGATATAAAATATTTCTGTGGTTGATAAGATCAAGTTAATAGCTATAAACAAGGCGTTTAGGGGCGTATAGTCGTTGTCTGTTATTAATGGTGTGATAAAAAGTGGTGCAAAGCCAAAGATTATTAGTAGTCCAGCAAAAAAGAGTGTAACTATTAAGTGAACTAATCGCTCATGCTGAAAATTTCGTATGGTTTCGTTATGGTAAATAGATATTTTTTTGATATTTTTGTGGAATAACCCTATTTCACTTTCCCCTTTTGGGCTTTTAAGCTTTTTTTCTAATTTATAAATTTCATTATTCATAAATTGTTCATATAATTTTAATTTTTTGTCCATATTATTATATACCTTTATGCTTAGAGGTTTATCTCTATTAGTTTGTGTCGTGATGTATGACCGCGTATGATTTTAACTTTATTCTTAGATACCTTGTAATGAGCGGATAATAGTTTAACGAGAGCTTCGTTTGCTTTGCTGTCGACTGCTCTTTCTCTAACAAAGACTACTAATGAGTTGTTCGCTAGAAGCTCTATACACGGCCCCTTCTTGCTGCCTGGTTTGATTATAGCGTTAATTATCATTATTTTGCCTTTATTAATGTGTGAATTATCTGTTAATTATTATTATACTACTATTTTATTATATTAAAGCTTAGGTTAAATATAACGTTTAGTAAGCTTTCGTACTATAATTGAACTAGTTATGGAAGATGAAAGCTTAGGTAAGCCTAAAACCCGATCGATATGGGATGTATTTAACTATTTTCAAAAATTGTTTTTTAGTTTTTTGGATTTTTTCATTTTTAGGACATTATTTGGAGATTATATGGGTTTGGGTGAATCATTTTGTATTTGTTTATCCTATGTGGATACCAGATACACCAACTGTTATACCTTTGGCGCCGCCTTATGGTATAGGAGTGGTTGCTGTTATTCTATTTAGCTTACCCTTAGCAGAACGTTATAAATTAAACCCTATGGCTATTTTTATTTTAAACTTTATTATTACTGGAATAGTAGAATATCTTTGTGCTTCATTTTTAGTTTTTTTGTTGGTTATAATCAATTTTGGAATTATTCAAACCAGCCTTTTAACATTAATGGTTATGTTTGCTTAAAAAATAGTATAGCTTTTGGTGTTGCTGTTACGCTTTTCTTATATTATATTTACCCTTTATATAATAGAGTTATGCGACGGTTTAGCCAGCAGCAATTAGATATTATATTTTGGGTAATGTATCTTAGCTATGCTATTGATTTGATTTATCTAAACCTTAAATAAAAAAGCCTCACTGTATGTTGTGAGGCGATTTTACTCCCTTGTGTATCTAATTTGAAAATATAGTAGCTCTAAATCCTTTTTGCCCTGGAGCTAACCATAATGCCGGCACGTACTTTCGTGTATAGTCCGTGCTGAATATTATATGGCCATGATTTTTGCCTCCATAAAATAAGTGGATCTCTCCATTTGATTTGAATTTAATCCAACAAGAATTATGCACACAACCGGGCATGTGGTTGTAGTCTAGCAGCGCTTCAATGAGTTGTCTTCTTTTCTTTTCGTAGTCTAGATTTAGCTTTTCCATCTTTTCTTTGATTCTTTTTTGCTCATTTGTAATCGCGGTTACTGGGAATCTTTTATAAAAGATAGCTGCGCATTGGTTGTACCTGCTTTCTTCTGAAATTTCCTTTAGTAAGCGGTGTGCTTCATGAGTCGTTTTTTTTAGCTTATCTAACGTAATAAGACTTATATCATTTCTCATTTTGCTTGACCTGCCCTTTCCTAAATTTTTAAGGGAGTAAAATACGTTTTACACGTTATCTTTATAATACATCAAAAATAAGAAAAAAGAGTTGTTTACTAATGTAAACTATTTACATTAGTAAAGTTATTTAGTATAATATATTATATGACTGTAGTAATTGATAAACAAAGAAGCACAAAATATTGCCTAGCAATAAAAGATCGATTAGAGGCAGTTGGGCATGCTACTAATGCTGAATTATTGTGTTACCTCCGTGACTTTTTTCCTGATTTAAGTGCTACCACTGTCCATCGAGTGACAGCTAGACTATTATTGCGTGGTGAAATTTCAATTGCACCTGCAAAATATGAGGGCTCTATGTGTTACGACAGTAATATTGTTCCGCATGATCATTTTAAATGCTCATCTTGTGGTTTGTTAAAGGATATTGACATAAAAGACAGAATAATCTCAATTCTTGAGGAATCTATTGATGATTGCGGTATTTATGGGCGATTAGTTATAAACGGTAAATGTAAAAAATGTATAAGAAAACAAGGAGAATATTATGAAAATAACAATATATAGCACAAAAACTTGTGCTTATTGTAATATGCTAAAAAAATGGCTTGACGATAAGTCGGTTAGCTATACTGTGTATAGTGTTGATGAAAATCCGATAGCTGCTCAAAATATGGTTAGGATTAGTGGACAAATGGGAGTTCCCTTTAGCACTGTTGAACACGAGGACGGACAAGTAGAAAATATACTTGGATTTGATAGAAGCAAATTTAACGTTGCGCTTGCTAAATTGTAAATTTTGATTAAGGTATCGTTCATGTTTCGTGGTTGTATGAATTGAGGCTATTGTAATATCTTTATAGTTTATTATTTAATGATTTCTATAGCTTTACCATTTACGATTGCATCACTAATTTTGTTATATGCACATGATAAAATTCTTTGAAAGGTACTTTGGCTTGTGTTCATTTTTTGAGCACATTCGATTTGGCTAAGTTTTTCTATGTTCTTTAAATTGAGAGCTTCAACTTCTTCGATACTTAACTTAATAATATCGAGCGTAGACATAGGCACTCCACGTGGCTTAAAATAAGTTACGTTTGGGTTAAGATAGACCCTTCTTGTTAATTTAGGTCTTGGCATAATTTAATCTCGTTAATCTATTATTATACGGCTCGTCATATGATGAGCCGTATAAATTTTCTTATTATTTTTTATTATCTTCGATTTGAGCTATTTCTTTCCGTAGTTCTTCTAAATCTAGTGAAAGCTGTATTTCAAGAGCTTTTAAGTCGTCTACGTTATTTTCTGAAGATGCCCAAAATCGTCTGACCCCAAGACCACAACCGTGGCATCGTGCCATTCCCCTATACTGACCTTCGCATACTGGACATTTTCCTAATTTTTTTCCAGTCATTGGGCCTTTGCCTATTGGACCGGTTCCATCTAGATTTGGCATATGTACACTCCTTTGTGTGGTATTACTTATTAATGAGATAGTCTTATTGAATAAACCACCTGTTATGATTATATACCCATAACTAGTATATTGCAACTGATAATTTTTTTTGGATATTATTGTTATTTATATAAATAATTTATCCGAACATTAACAATTCTGGTTTGAATATTAGTATCATACCTATAGCAAGCATTAGTATTCCTCCAACTACTTTAGATATTTTTCCGTATTTCGTCGATATTCCGGTAGCTTTTAATGTAAACATGGCGATAGTAAATATAATAATATCATCTAGCATAAAGAAGAATATGTATAGTATTATATAAGCGTAATATTGCCAGGTAGGAAGATTACTGAGTGATAATACTTGCGTAAAGATTGCGGGGAATCCTGCTGAGCATACTAGTTCGACTAGATTGACCGCAAAAGCGAGCATTATAATTCCACCTAATGCTATCCATAGACTATTTTGATGGGCGATTGTTTTTAGTTTTTCAAAAATTAGTTGCCTCTTTTTGCTGCCTGTAACTTTGCATCCATTGTTCTTTTTTCTGTTTTTAATATAATCAAATAGATGATATCCACCGAAGCCGACGGCTATCAATCCTATGAGCGTTCTGATCCAGGTTACGAATCCTAGGAATAGTATTAGCTTTAGCCATGCTACCATAAACAAAAAATAAACAGCTGCTGAAGCTATTATAAATGTAAGCCCCAGAGCCCACATACGACGCCTGCTTTGCATACCTAGTAGTAAGCTGATCAAGAACATAAGAACCCACATTGAGCAGGGGTTAAATCCATCTACGGTGCCGATAATAACGGCCAGAGCTGGTAGTGAGAAATTAAGTGTATTTATTTTACCTATAAAGGGCAGGCTTATAATTTTTTCGACCTTAGTACTTGTTGTTTTAACTTCAGGTTCTTTTTTTGTAGCTGTTTTTGTTTTATCTTTGTCTGAATTAACTATTGCAGCAACAGAGTCGGGGCAGCTGTTTTCGGAGCAATATTTTATTCTTGTTTCAATTTTATCAGACATGCTTGACGCATATCCAACGATCGCCTCGTCTCCGATAATTAGTAATGGTACGCCGTTTGCTTCAATATTAAGTTTGTCGGCAGCTTCTTGCATTAATTTTATATTTGTTTGGCTATTATATACTTCGTAATCATTTAGTTTTACATTTTGGTAATTAGGCAGCGTTTCTGCTAAAAAAGCTTTTTCTTTGGCACAATGAGGACACCCATTGCCCCAGAATAAATAAATATTTAAGTTATTGGTTGCATGCGCATTAATTGGTGCTAAACTAAATAAGCCAATAAAAATGAAGGATATTAATATTTTGATAGAAGCTTTCATTCTACTTTTCTTTGTTCTCGTTTATGATTTTAATTAATTCATTTTTCTTGACTTCACCGTTTAATCGCATAAATTCGTTACAATCTTTGTCTAAAAAAATAAAAACAGGTAAAATATCAGTAATTTCATATTTATTCATAATATCTTTGTTTGTGTCAAAGTCGTAATATTTTGTCTTTAACCAAGTATTTTCTTTTTCAACTTCGGACCATATAGGTCTCATGACTAGACAACCTGAACACCATTCTGCACCAATTTTTAAAACTTTCATAATAATTATTCCTTTATTTAATTTATTATTTATCAATGGTTTATGTGATTATTCATTTCATGCTATTTAATTATACTCCTTAATTCAAGGCATATTTGTTGTGAATTTTTTGCTAGGATTGTTTTAAATCCCATATTGATAGCTGTATCTATGTTTGATTGCTTGTCGTCTATAAAGATTGACTCTTTTGTTTTTGCGCCCATTCTTTTTATTGCTAATTCGTATATTTCTGGGTGTGGTTTAATAAGATTAACTTCACATGATGCGATTGTGTCGTTGAAAATATCATAATAACCTAATTCGTTGATGATATCAAAGATTGGTTTAATTATATTGGTTATTAAGCTTATTTTGATACCTTTATTTTTTATTTCTTCTAAAATAGCCGTCATGTCGTTGTTAGGAACTATTCCTTTCCATTTATCAAAAACACCGGAATAATGGTTTGGTATATTCAGTCTATATTTATTTTTTAGTATATTCCAATATTCATCTTCGGATAGGTTTCCGCACATAAAGTCGTTAAAGTCTTTTCTTAGTATTTTTGTAATTTGTGTTTTTGTAGCCCCGACATCTAATAATGATTGACGAATAAATTCATCGCCATTATCGTCGGCAATTACCCCACTCCAATCAAAAAATATTGTTGAGTATTTTGAATTTATTTTAAACTTAGACATGAATATCCTTTACTTTTTTATCGCTAAAGACATAATAAATATTAATAACGTTACAATAACAATTGCGCCTCCGGCAGCTAATCCGATGTAGAATGCTGCTACTAGCCCAACGATAACTGACGTTAAAGCTAATATGATCGCTAATACTATTGTTTGGAAAAAACTATTTGAAACTCTAGCGGCTGTGATAATTGGTATGGTTAATAAAGCGCTAATTAAAAGTCCACCAACTATTCGAAGTGATAGAACAACGATTGTGGCTGTAATTACTGCAAGTAGATAATTTATTAAATTAACTTTGTAGCCGTAAATCTTAGCACTATCTTCGTCGAATGATATATGCAATAGAGCTTTATAATTATAAATAACTATAATCACAGAGATAATAGCTACGATTGCAATTAAAATTATATCATTCCACGAAGTTGTGGTAATGCTACCAAATAAAAAACTATTAAAATCAGATCTTGGCACAGACGATAGACTCGCTAATACAATTGCTATTGCTAGTCCGGCGTTCATCATTATAGCTAAGCTAGATTCACCGCTAATGTTGCGCTTTTGACGTAAATATTCGATTGTTATTGCGCCAATAATGGTTATTGGTAGGGCGGCAAAAATTGGTTCAACGCCTATTAATAAGCCAACACCAACGCCAGCTAGGCTGAAATGGGCTAAACTGTTAGCTATTAAGGCATACTGTCTAGCTACTAGGAAAGATCCTATTATTGGTACGACTAGTGCGATAATACTGCCGGCTATTAAGGCCCGCACCATAAATGAATAATTTAATATGCTTAGCATTTATGTTCTTTCTGAGGGATATGTTTTAATAGTATATTTTTATTGTTTGTATGATTAGATAAATATTTGTCTATCTTGAATTCGTTTGGCGTCCCGTCATATAGTATTTTTTGGTTTAGGTGTATTACTCGGGTCACTAAATTTAGTATTGCTCCAATGTCATGTGAGACAATAATTACGGTAATTCCCCTTTTAGTTAGGGTTTTTAGTATATTAAAAAACATATTTTGTGATTTTTCGTCAATTCCGGTTGTTGGTTCATCTAACACTAGTAGGCTTGAATTGCTAGCTAAGCTTTTAGCAATTAAAACTCTTTGTTGCTGGCCACCGGATAGTTCATTGAATTTTTTGTTTCTGAGATTAATTGTATCGACGTCGTTTAAGGCAGTTACTATTTTTGTATTGTCATTTGTGGCAAGGCCGATGACTTCGGATACGCTCATTGGTATTTGTTGGCTTTTCATAAAGCTTCTTTGTGAAACGTAGCCGATTTTGTTTTTTATGTTGTTTTCTACTGTGCCTGAAGATGCTTCCATAAGTCCTAATGCAATTTTTAGTAATGTTGATTTGCCAGCTCCGTTTGGTCCGATTAGACCGATAAATTCACCTTTTTTTATTTCAAATGAAATATCGTTAAGAATGTTATTATCACCAATCTTTAAGCAAAGATTTTTAGTTTTAATTAAAATATTATTCACAATCGAGGCCTATCCTGAGGTTCTCTAGGTTCTTTTGTTGTACGCTGATATAGTCTTCGCCTTTTTGCTGATTTTCTTCGCTCAAACCTCCTATTGGGTCTAGGATTGAAGTTTTTGCATTAGTCTCATTTGCAATTGTTTCAGCTAATTTTGGGCTAGTAAGGTTTTCAAAGAAAATATATTTTATATCTTTTGATTTGACTAGGTCAGATATTTCAGCTAATTTTGAAGCATCCGGCTCTAGGGATGGATCTATTCCAGAAATCGATAAAAGATTGATATTATATTGATTTGCTAAGTAATTAAATGCTTCATGGGAAGTTATCGCTGTGTTTGTTCCGCAGTTAGACAAACCTTCTTTGAATGATTTATCAAGAATTATTAATTTATTTTTATATGTATTTGCATTTTTAGTAAAAAATATTTCATTTTCAGGGCTTACTTTTATTAGACCGGCTAATATATTGTTAGTAATTTTTATTGCTGCAACTGGGTCTAGCCAAAAATGTGGGTCGTAGAGTTTGTTGTTGTCTTCTGACAATTTTAGTAAACTAATATCATTTGATGATTTTACTATTGTATTTTTATAGTCTTTTAAAAAATTATCAGTCCAAGCCTCCATGTCTGCACCATTATATATAAAAAGATTCGATTGGTATGCTTCGGCGAGTTGTTTTGCTGAAGGTTCAAAGCTATGCGGTTCAGAACCTGCAGGAGTAATATTGGTAACCTCGATTTTGTCGCCACCTATATTTTTTGCAAAATCGTATAATGGATAAAAGCTTGCAGTTACTGTAATTTTTTTGTTTAGTGTGGGTTTTTTCGAAAAAAGTATCAAAGCTCCAACTAATAGAAGCATTATTAATGATAATATAATAACAATCGATTTTTTTGTTTTTGTCACTATTATTTCCCCTCTATTATTTATGTTATAGTATCAATTAAATCTATAAATTGCAAAAGTGTTGCAATTTTGCTATATTTTAATTATGAGCAAAGAAGAATCAATAAAGTTGTTTAAAAAAATATTAAAAGATAACAATAAAAGCATTACAAAATCTAGAATGCTTGTTTTCGAAACTTTGTTAGAAAATAATTCTCAAAGTTTAAATGAAATTAGTAAAAAGACGAAAAACGAAATTAATAGGTCAAGCTTGTATAGGATTATTGAGATGCTTGAAAGATTAAATGTAATAGAAAAAGTTTCAATTGGTTGGAAATATAAAATTGAGTTAAGTGATATATTTATGAGTCATCATCATTATATTACTTGTCGGTCATGCGAAAAGATTTTTATTACTGAGCCGAACCCTGGTTTAGAAAAGTTAATTGATGATATTGCTGATAAAGCTGATTTCGCATTTCAAAAACATCAAGTTGAAATTAATGGTATCTGTCTGGATTGTCAAGCTAAGTTGCGTAAGTAATAGATTAGCTATTTTACGCCGCCAGCTTTTAATACATTCAGTAGTCCATTGTAGCCACCGCTAAAACCACTAGCTTTGTAGTCATTAATTACTAGATAAGGTAATCCGTCAACGCCAAGGTTTATTGCTTTTTGGGTGTTATCCTCTATTTCGTCTTTGTGCGCTTCGCTAGATACGCAAGCCTCAAATGTTTCGGTGTTTAAACCAACAGTTTTGGCTGACTCTGTAAAATAGCTAACTGGCAATTTGTCTATTTTTTTTGGAGATGCAACGTTTTTGACGCCCACGCCTTTATCGAAGTAGTCGGTTTTTATGCGCGATATAATGTCGTCGGAATACTCCCAATACTTGTTTTGGTCGGCGGCACAATAAGCCGCTTCGGCACCCTGTTCGGTATTAGTTGAGACTTTACTTAGCATTATTGTTATGCGATTTTCGAGACGAACTTTATCTGTATCGATGTAGTCTTTTTTAAAATTATTATTTTCAATTGCTTCGTGAACTTCAGCACAGTAAGAACAGAAGTAGTCGGTATATTCAACAAGCACGTTGGGCGAGTCTAGGTTGCCGAGTGTCATGTTGCTATTCCAAGCTTTGCTGTTGGTGTATGTATCCGAGGTTTTATGGGTCGTGTCGTAAGTGAATAAGGCAATAAAGAATATTATTAATATGCTTATAATAACTTTACTTATTGTTATATTTTTCAAAAAACTATTTTGTTTCATGGTTTCGACCTTCTTTTTTGTTTTTCGTAATTTTCACATTCAGTATGAGCATAGGCTGAATACCCAACTTTATAGATTGAATAAAAACTTGCGATTAACGCCAAAGAAAGAATTACATTGCTGGCGACGTCGGCCGCAATTGCTATAGCTGATCCAGAAAAGAAAATCATAACAATTGGTAGTATTAATGATGTTCCACAGGGGACACAGCCAAGACCAATAGCAGTTGCAATTGCGGCAAATCCGCTTATGCCAAGTTGTGGGGTTGCGGCTGATTTACTGTCTTTCCGATTTTTACGAATTGTATATATGGTCGTCGACATTGTTATACCCTGAAGTATTGAAACTGTTCCTAGTAGTAATCCGTTCGTAGTCGTAAAAAATTCTTTTAATAATTTATTAAGCATATCGCCAAAAACAGCTATTTTGTCAATTAGGGGCAATTGTGACATTAAAAGTGATGTATAGAATCCTCCGTTGATGGGCATGTATATTGCTATACAGAATATAATAGATATCATAGTTGCTAGAATCAAGTATTGAGGTTTTTTGATAACTCGACTTGTGCCTATAGTGGAAAGCCAGGCTCTATCTTTTATGTCCTCTATTTTAGTCATGAGTATAATTATACCCTAGTATAGTTTTTTATATTGGTAGAAGTTTTATGAATGGAGTTTTAGTATATTTATAAAAAATAGTGATGATTAAAGCTGTCATTATTCTCCTGCTCGATTTTTGTTAAAACTAACCTCAGTTTTTGCTATGTATTATTAAACATACACTTCCGGTGCGGGAATCATTTGTTATTAGACATAAAATTTGATAGCTTTCCTTTTTCTTGAATTATTAAATGTATATTTTAATTTAACAAATATATTCGTGAATAATTAATGGTTAGTTTCCTAGGCACCTAACCGAAAAACCATAAGCCTTAGGGTATGCAGTCCGCTGTATGGTGGCATAACCGGGGTGCAACAAACGCCTCTGCGCACTAGTGCCCGACTCTGAGCTAGACCATAAGATAGTATACGATGACAGATATAGAAATGAATCACTATACAAGCCGCCAGCAAACGGCACGTTCAGCCCAGAGCTACCACCAATCTTCATTTGAGTGCCTTGGTCGGTACCGCGCCAAAGAGTCGCATCAGCTTGCTCCTGCGTCATCCCCAATTGCATCTCTAATATCTTCCAGTCATTGTCAGTTGGTATATGTGACCCTGTTGGGCAAATGCCTTGAGCACCCTCTGTTGTACTATATTGCATGGCTTCGTTCCATTGATACAAGGCTCCGTAGGTTGTGCAATTAGACTCTAGGTTGTTGGGGCAATACTTCTCTACAACTGAGTTATCAGTTTGTTCTGTTATGCCAGTAACCATAGTACCAACATTCAAGTTAGCTTTAGCCCAGACTTGACTACCTATAGCTATCCAATTATCGTCAATGGGGACAGAGACAGTTGGTGAGGTGCTTTCAGTTATACTGTATGCTACGGTTTTAGTATCGTTATTAGCTGTTAGGATGTATGAAGAACCTGTTGTGTTTGTTGATAGGTTTATAGAACTACCAGAGCTTGCTTTAATACAGTAGTTAGTATCATTGACAGGAGATGTTGGGCAATTGTTTGTCATTGCAGTTGGATAAGAATCATAAAGTATTTGATATAAAGATAATTGTTGCTTAGCATTAGCTAAGTCTGATTGTAGGGCAGAAGCTGTAGCTTTGCTTGTTATGCCTGTATAGGAGATTATGGTAATGGCTGCTAGGGCACCTATGACTACTATTACTACTAACAATTCTACGATAGTGAAGCCCATTGAAGTCTTATTATTAGAGCTTAGGGTAAACTTTTTCATTAGTTATGAGTATAGCATTAGTGAAATGGTTGGACAACTGTAACTTTGGTGACCCTAGTTGAATCGAATTGGAACGATATCCTTATGGAGTTCAGAAGATTCCACCAGCTTATGAGGGGCTTATCTCTGGCGTAGTACATCCGCTAAGGTAGTGGAACTATAAGCAACGCGTGTATTTATAATAAAATTTGAGTAAAGGCTAAGAACAGAAAAACTATGCCTGTAAAAAACATGATAATTGCATCATTAAGGTTTTCGTGTTTCTTTGATGATACATTTGCCGAAACGTATATCTGATTAAGAAGCTCGTTATTGTAATCCTTTGAGGACATTTTGCTCATTTTATCCTTATAGGATTTGAGAGTCATAGACTGTATATGTTTGAAAAATGTTAACGATAGCTGGTCTTCGCTTTGAGTCGAGCGTATAGCCCAAGAATAGATTTGACAATCCCATACGCAAAGAAGAAGTATGCTTCTGTTAAAGCTATGGCCGCAAGTAGCGTAAATGATGCTTGCTTACTTTGATATAAATCAATAAGCATAGGTGTAAGAAACACTATTATGGCTGTTTGCAGTGTTAGGAAAATACTAATCTTTTGGTCAGATGAACGAATCCACTCGTGAATACGACTTAAATTTTTTTCGTATATATCTGTTCTATTTATTGCCATAGTCTTATTAGAAATCTATCTTTGTATAATAGGTCGTGTATCTAACCTGCATCTTGCCGAGTGATTTCATGTCCTTCTCTACTTGTTGCCAGATACTCTCGCCCGCATCATTTTTCAGAACATACGCGTCACCCTCTTTGGTAAGCTGGTTGCGTACGGTTGTTGATATGTATATATTTTTTGGTGTTTTTGCAAAATCACTTAGCTCAACGGCAGCATAAACTGGCAGCCCGACCCATACCAAATCCTGCTTAGTTTGATCATCTCCACCTTTTCCGCTTTTAGCGACCTGCACAGCACCCTGTGCGATTCCTACGCCAAAGTCTACCTTCTTGCTTACCTTCTCCTCGACAATACTATTGATTTGTTGAACGTAGGCGTCTAGATCCATAGCAGCCTTGACGGCTCTAGTTGCGGCATTTTCACCAACAAAAAAAGCTAACGCTCCATCTCCATTAAAACTTCGGAAATGGCCACCGCGATTCTCGACACAGTATGTAATAGCTTGCAGAAATGCTTTGTGCAGCTTGACGCTTATGAATGTAGTATTACTTTGAATAATATTTCTGGAACCACGCATATCGACGTAAAAAACTGCAGCATGTTTAATCTTCTTGATCGTGTTCCCGAAAGTTAAATCACCTTTCTTGGGGACTGATGATGTCTCAGCGCGCGTGTACGCGTCGTTTAGGATTGACTTAATGGTAGATAGGTTTTCTGAGTGATTCATTGCAGTTCATTATAACTCCTATGCGACAGGAACTATATAGCAACAGCTATGGTCGCTCTATTGTGGTAATTGGATCAAGCGACTGCCATTGGGAAATTGGTTGGCTTACACCCATCTCTGTATAGGGGTCAGTATCGGTCTTTGCTAGCACACCGCGCGCATCCCTGATCCAATAGACACCATTTATATCTCGAAAGCTTATAGATACTCCAAGCTGTATGTGCATTCCTCCGCCATGGCTCTTTGGCGCTTTTACAAAATAGTCTCCAGGAGGAACGCGCAAAATTGCAGACTGATAGTCGTCACCCTTCGCGAAGGGCTGTCCAGCACCATAGGCCACGCCGTAGGAAATTAGTACATCATAGATAGGTAGTCTTGAGGAGTTTGATACGTATATTAGATCTTTCTTTCTAAATACCCCGAAGTGGACAGGCCATGCGGAGACAGATTCTGCTTGATTTCTTAGCTCCGACCTACGCTTTAAGCGGCCGTCTCTTAATGCGATCCCAAGCGCAACAATCACTGCAAGCAGTGTGCCAACTGCACCAAACCATTCTGCAACGTTTCCTAAGTCCATAAAATAAGTATAGTTTATTTACTGTCATTTGCATCGAGCTGATTGCTATTAATAATTTTATTGACTCGATCTTCAAGATTTATATATCCGCTAGCACCAAGCATATTCATATAGTTTCTAGCATCACCAGCCATTGTCTCTTCCCCTGAACTAAGTGCGGCAGCTATTACCGCTGGGGCTGAGTGCTCCATGAGATCGTATTTCATTCCCTCTATATCGGGGTCCCCGTTTAGCAGTAATTTCAAAGCAGTCAGCGCTTCTCGCGGATAGCCTTTTGCCGCACTAGCAAGTATCTCACCGATCATGCCTTGCGTGTCCAGTGCGCCATGCAGCTCGGCAGCCTCGGACAGACGTGGAAGCCACCACTCGGGCGCATATTTTCCTGATCGAATAAACCAGAAGAAGTCGTTTAATTCGTCCTTATCATCGGGGCGCTCTTTTACATGAGCGACTCTAAGATCCCATAACTCTCCAAGTTTAGGAATTAATTCTGGTGCCACTTTATCTGCGCGCATAAAAGCCCACGCAATATGCCCAATTACGTCACCTCGTGTTTCGGGAGAGGCATAGGCGTAGAACGACTGCAGGACTTCATCGTCATAGTCGATGTGCCCCCATATAAACGCATTTATAACCCATCGGCCGATAAGTTGATCTGGCTTCGCATCAGCCTCCCAGCCAGAAGTGAGGGAGCTGATTTGTTTAGTAGCCGCAAGAAGTGAGCCTCGAACCAGGTCAAAGGCATCATTATAGTACCCGCTAGTCGCCAGCGTTGTAGTTAGCGTGATCTGCTGCCCAGTAGATAGGACCGTCTCAGTACCGAGAATATCTTCCTTATGAGACTTAAGCCATTCAGGCGCAAAATAGGACAGATTGCCCAGGCGTTCACCAAGTATAGCCCTAGACGATCCGATCGTATCATCACGTGCTAGCTCATTGTCCAAGTTCGCTAGAGCTTTACTATACCAAGGAGTTCCGCTGCCGTGTGTTAATAGCATAATGATTGCACGAAAATGGATCGGCCATCTGTAATTAAGGGAGATGGTCAGTGGATCCATACTGCTTGTGCCCGCTGATTCAAGATAATCTTGCCAAGCACTCTCAGTATCGGCATCTAGGATCAAATTGGCAATCGACTCCATTACATCTTCAGGGGCCTTTAGTCTATCTCGTTTCTTCGCCAGCTCCTCGAGCATTCCTTCTGCAGACTGCTTCGCATTTTTATAGTTCGGCTCATCGTCAAAGTCGCGCCCTTCCTGGGTGTACGAAGACTCATCGCTATGAGCCAGAACCGCCGTAGCAGTACTGACGAGCTGCGACCAGTCGGGGGCTATATCAGCTTTGGTGGCGGCCTCCCATCCCCTAAAGATCGCGCTCAGGTATGTTGGACGCAATCTATCAATCAGACCGTCGACACCAGAGATCATCATGGGGTTGGTTGTCAGAAGACCTGTAATTTCACGAGCTTGACCTTCATGTGATGGACTATTCCATGAATCTTTCGGCTTCCATGTCTCCAGGTGGCTAATAATCTCCTCCGCTGACATAGCAGCAAGATCGTCCGCAGATACGGGACTCGTAGGTCCTACCCACGAAGTGCTGACACCCATGAAGGATGAAAGTGGCTCAGCGATGACACCTAGTTTATCGTCGAGCTTGCCCAGCTTATCCTGTAGCTTTTTTGGCAAGCTCTCACTACCAATGGCTGCGAGCAGCCTGTGCCTCCAGTATTCGGTACGCTCGACTAGCTTTTCCTCAATCGTTTTATCTTCTTCGACGTCTTTTTTGAGCTTATCTCGAAATACACTAGGATCACTAAACGGCCCAGCCTCTACAATGGTGGGTAGTTCATCCAGAGAGGATGGATCAATAGAGTGCATTGTCTGCACGAGCTGGGCATACTCCACACGACACATAGAGTCGGTACAAACAGTGTCACGCAGCAACTCTTTGGCCGCTGCTATCACTGCTGAGGTATCTTGTCGATCCTTAGCTAACTTCTGTAACACCTGGTTAGTTGCGTGTAGCGCAATGCGCATGACTATCATTGCTCTGTTTTTTAGCAGCAAGTGGATGGCCCTTTCAGGTGTGTTTTCAATGTTCTCTATGCTGAGTGAGATTAATCCGTCGATAAGGGCCTGTCGTCTATCTCCATGGCTAGTATCTGCTCGATCAATCATGCTTCTATCCATAAAGGTCGAGTCTGAATTGTCAGATAATCGACCATCAAGACGTTCGTATTTAAGGAGCCATCTGCATACGTGCCCGATACCTTTTTTGCCCATTGATTTAATAATTTCGGGTAGTTCTTCTGCGTACCAATACTCTTCAAGGCCCGTGATAACCTTAACCCGATCATTGCCCGCTTGCGGCTCGAGCAGAATAGTCGCCAGATGTATGCCCGCTTTAGGCTGACTGTTATCAAGTAAGTTACGGATCATAAATGCTTGATTGCGTGGATCCGACCTGAAACCTAGGCCAGTATTAGAGTCTACCCACCCTTTGACAATGGGTACGATTCGCATAGCTTGCTCTGCAGGTATGGCAGCCCCTATCTCAAATACTCCACGGCGAATCCATGAGTTTTCACTATCTTTAACGGTTAGCAATACATCGACAACAGCATCAGGAGCGTGCCGAGCCATCTCTTTTAAATATTCGATTTCTGGCCATGGCTGCTCTCTGATGAGACCTTTATCATCTACTATCGGTTCTGGTGGGTTAATAAACGCACCAGCGTTCAGCAGGGGACGCACCCATAACGGATTCTTGTTACCAGAATAAAACACTCTGCGCAGCTGGAGCGTAGGAATCTTTCGAAGCATCTCTCGAACTTGTTCGCTCGTCGGTTCTTTAAAGTTGTTCATACTAATCCTCTCTGCCCCCATTTATATCATCAAGAAGTGCATCTATTTCATGACGAGACTCGAAGAATGCACGCATTCGACTCTCCATCAAGTCTTCGACAACCCTTATCAGCTCCTCTATCTTTTCGTCTGAAACCAAAACGGCTTTCGGTGGCCTGCCGAGGTGAGTGTGACCTACGAAAATGTTGCGAGTATCTATCCACTCTTTAACGACTGGGTGCGCTTGTCCGCTCCCTGAGGCAATCAGCGCAGCCACATCCTCTCTGGCGCTTTTCTGTTCTTGCGATGCCAGAGTAGCGATCTCTCTCACTAAGAGGGCGACGTCTTGTGGCACGCGAATGAAAGCATTATCTTGCTGAAGGTCCAGCTCGGGGTGCTCAGCTAATTTCTCTGGCAGCTTCCGAGTAAGCCTGCTTGCATCTTCCTGACGCGTGCCTTGGCTACTGTCGCCCAATACTGATGCGAGACTGTTCATAATCTCACGCATGGCATTACCTATGTTTGAGATCCGCGCACGCTCCTCACCAGGAAAAGCAGGGGTTTTGAAATTTCGGATTGCTGATCGGTATACTCCCGCTAACACGCTGTTATATTGCAGTAGCGAGGCATATATTTGTCGCCTTATCTCATCTCCGATAAATACGGCATTTGCCTCATCGTCATCCATATATACATTATACGCTGTAAGTCTTCGCTGCGGCTTTACTCAGTCATATAAATATCATCACCACTAGCTTTGTCTAGCTCATTACCAGCTATTGGATCATCACTCAAGTTTTCCAGGTCGATCCCGCAGTTCCAGCAATGATATCTATATCCATTATCAATACAGCCAGTGTCGATCTGTCTGCGAGTATTTCTAATAGATCGACCCATGCCCGACTGTACATAGCGTGCAAGGTCAGATGAATTACAGTGTGGGCATCTTAATTCCATAGCCTAATCTTACAGCTAAACTAGTGTTTATGCGACTAAGTAACCACTACGAACCAAGTGGATATAATCCGATAGGAACCAATCGGACGGACAGGGGTGGGTTTATCACACAACACGCAATAATTATCCTGTACGAACCAACTGGACGAACAGAGATGGATTAATCGCAAAAATAACAGCCTATACCGCTGGTAACAAAGCGGCGCAACAGAGGCGCGTAAAATATTCGACGACAATTCAGCCATAGTGATCAAACTAGCTAAGAAGATGAGCCATAAGGGTCTTTAGGTGCATTTTGTTGATAATTATACTACAGCATAATCAGTCATCTGTTGACGTCGTGTCGGCTCGAAAAAATAATGATATCGAGCCGACACGACTTTTTTAAACTCTGCTCTAACAGAGGTGTTGCGCCGCCTTTATCGTTTCCCTACAATCAAGCTACATCAATATTAATTCGCTGATCGATATAGCCTGGAGGTCATCAACTTATGCAGTTTTCAGATCCTGTGATCTCAATCAAAGAGGCTCGGAAGTTGCTCGGTGTTGAGGCTAGATATATTAGCGACGAGCAAGCAGCAAAAATTATACGGACCCTACAGCAAATGGCGGATAACCTTCTAGACCTATCTCTTGAAAGACCCCTGGGGTCTTGAGGTATGATACTGTCATGCAACCTGATAAAATAAAAGTTTTTGGATATAAGAGAGTGTCTACAGAGGAGCAAGTTGACGGCATGTCTTTACATACCCAGGAGTTGGCAATCCGCAACTATGCCGACGCTAATGGCTTTGAACTTGTTGAAATATATTCGGATGAAGGTTTATCTGCGAAAACCGCGAAGCGACCACAGCTTCAAAAGATGATCTCGGACATCATTCAGGCGAAAGGCATAGGGGTTTTAATTGTATATAACCTAAGCCGTCTGTCTCGTAATCTTCAATCATTTAGTCGCGATATCGGATATTACCTTTCAAAACAAGAGGTTACTCTATACTCTACACAGGAGAATATAGATGATACACCACAGGGTATGATGATGAAGAACTTAGCTCTCACCCTGCATCAGTATGATAATGACTTCAAGGCAAAGGTGACTCGTGACAATATGGGGCTTGTAGCTCAGGAGGGTTGGTGGCAAAGTAAAATACCTTACGGCTACAGTGCAGTTAAGGTACCAATAGGGCTCAAAACGAGAGACGGCAAGGTAAAAACCAGGCTAACTCTCGAGCCCGATAACAGTCACGAAATTGCAGTCAAGATCAGTCTTTTTCTAAATAGGTTTAGTCAAGGAGATATTACTCAAACGGAGCTTATAAACTACGCTGCATCAATCGGACTTAAAAGCGCAACTGGTGATAGGCTTGCGCCACAGTCCATTAAAAACATGCTCACCCATATCGTATACGCGGGTTATATCAAGAACAAGCACACGGGCAATGAACTGATAAAAGCAAAACACGAAGGTCTTATAAGCTTCGAAACTTATCAACGTAATCAAGATATATTACGAGGCGTTAGGCAAATTAGTACATCGCCCAGGTTTACAAACGAATACCCACTAAAACATACACTTCTATGCGACTCATGCCATAAACCATTAACGGGGTCCGCTCCTCGTACTGGATCTGGGGCAAGATCACCTCGTTACCATTGCACGCGATGCAAAGGAGCGGGATCGATATCTGTGGCTAAAATGGAGGGAGCATTTCAGGAATTGCTTGAAGATATCACACCAACAGATGGCACGATTAAGCTATTTAAGACTATCGTTAAGCGTACCGCTGTCAAAAAACTAACGAACGTTAATAAACAAATCAGTAGCTTACGAGAATCACTCAACAAGATAGACAACGATATCAATAAAGCCACCCAGAGATATTTTGATGATGATATTTCTAAAGAAGAAAAGGATATGTTTCAGCAAGCGAAAAGAATCGACCGTATAGAGCTTGAGGGTCGTATTGATGACCTAGAAGGCGTCCAAAGGCTTAATGAGGGGACTATCGATTATGTGTGTAATTTTATCGACAAGCCAGTGAAGATGTGGCGTGATGCCGATATGGAATCAAAGATTATGCTTCAAAAAATGATTATGCCTAACGGAATAGAGTTCAATATAAAGGCTCGATATTTTGGAACCACTACGATTAGCCCACTGTACAGATTAGAAAGTATAAAAAAAGAACCTTTGCAGGGCAAAGATTCCCTTTTGGTGAGCTAGCGAGTATTAATTCAGAACACCTTTTTAATGATCTTTTAGCATTACGTGATCGTTTTAAAGAGCTTGGAATGGTTGTTAAGAACGGTGAAGTTTATTTGCCTGATTTGGAGGAAAAGAATGTTTAGTTTCCCTAAGTCAATTTCGAGATTATATGACCATAATACATTTGATAGTCGGTTTTTACGTGACCTAAGTAATGCTCGTCACAGTGTCATTATAGAGAGTCCATTTATTAGAATGGCTAGAATTGATCAGCTCTTGCCTATTTTAACAAGACTTAGAAAACGTGGCGTTAATATTATTATCAATACGCGAAACCCAAGTGAGCATGATATGGAATATATGCACCAGTCTGAGAGTGCTATAAGTTTATTACAGGAAATAGGCGTGATTGTGCTATTTACTGTGAAGCATCACCGCAAGATTGCTATAGTTGATAGAGAGGTGTTTTATGAAGGTAGCCTTAATATACTTTCTTATTATAATAGTTGTGAGATAATGAGGAGAACGGTATCTACGCCTGAAGCAGAAATTTTAATAAAATTTATCGGCCTTAATAAATACCTTAGGAAAGCGAGATAAAATATGAGCAATTCGGATATATTTGAAGATCGTCATTTGTATGAAAACGAGGAAGTTATCGAGAAAACGATTAATTACTTGAGATTGAATGATCCCGATCACGCAAATCGTGATTATGCGATAAGTTTCTTAAAATTCATGCAAAGATTTGCTTTTGTTGCTGAAAAATCAGAAGGATTTGATTTTGATAAGTTCTTCGATAAATATAAAAAATCGTTGGCCGATAAAGATTAGTCTTCGTCTATCATTTGTACATGGGTAACTCGAGGCTTTGCTTTAGTTCCGGATTTTTTGATTTTATTCCCCTCCCCTATCTTTTTTGGAGTATTTAGATCTGTTTCATTTTGTTGTTTTCTTGCAAAAGCGGATCGTGAATGTTTAATGATTGAATCATGAACATTGCTATTATTTTTGTTATTTAGTAATAAGGTTTGCCCCGATAATGGTTCTTGGGATTGTATGGCTGAAATTCTCATATAATAAGAAAATGCCGGCAGATTGTTAATTTCACCGTGATCAATATAGGGCGAAAACAATGGTAATAATAACATTTCATCTTGTGGGCTTCCGGTCCTAAAACAAACTACAGTACCTACGTTAGCAAGTATGATATCTACCATTTGGCGTTCATCTTGCTGGGAAGTAGATTGTTCGGCCATTATCATAAACATCTTGTATTTACGTGCTTCAGATAGCATTTGAACAAATGAAGTTGTTGCAAAATTTTGGAATTCATCTACATATATATAAAATTCGCGACGCAAGCTTTGTTTTATGCGAGCCCGACGTAAACTAGCTAGCTGTAATTTTGCAAGAACTGTAATTCCAAAAAGTTCAGATGTATCTTCGCCTATCATTCCCTTTGAAAAATTACAGATTAAGATTTTACCAGTGTTAATTATGTCATCAAAATCTATTGTAGATTTAGGCTGTTCAAGTATTTGACGTGCTGATGCTGAAAATAGAAAACGGCCTATCTTTGAGGTGATTCCTGCGACCATTTTAACTCTCTGCATATCACCTGCTTTACCAAGCTCATTCTTCCAAAAATTTATCAGATTTTTATCATCCAGTTTTTTTAAAACTTCTTTTCGGTATTTGCTGTCATTTAAAAGGTCAAAAACTGTAAATAATGTAGAATCTTTTATTGTTAAGGCTGTCTGTATTGTATTTCGTAAAATATACTCAATTCGATGACCGCCACTATCTTCGTCTGAAAATATTTTGCGAAATATCGAAATTACGGATTCTGTAATTATATCTTTTTCTCGTAATAATTCATTGCCACTTAATCCTTCCGTTAACTCAAGCAGATTTAACCCAATCGGATATTCTAAATCATCTGGGTTAAAATATACTACATCTTTAATTCTTTCTGTGGGTACATGTTCAAGCAAGGTTTCCGCCATATCACCATGTGGGTCAACTACTGCAACACCCTTGTTGTTTTTCATATCTTGAACTATTGCATATTGCAACATTGTTGTTTTGCCATTTCCAGTACCGCCAATAATATACAGGTGTCGTTCACGTTCTGCTGCCGTTAGGCCAATTTTCGTTATTACGCCGTGATGAATGTTTTCGCCTAAGATAATGTCTAATTCATGATTATTTTTAAGAGATATTGGTGCTGGTAGCGTACGACTTAGCGAAGTAATTAAATTATCGGTTCGACTTACTCGACTAGATGGAAAATGATAAAGACTAGCAATCTCATCAGTCGATAGAATCATCGAGGAACTACGAGTGAAGGCTGGTAACCTTAAATCTGCTAATCTTTTTCGATAGTTTTGTAAAAATGGTAATTGGACTTTTACCTTCAGTGCCTGATATAAAGGAATGCTATATCCATCGAGCGCGCTACGGAATCCACCAACGTGCTCTTTGCTATTTTTGCTAGTTATTAGGATTCGTAAATTTGTTTGAAATAACGGTTGAGTAACCTTGCTATGCATTGATTTCATCAACTCTAATTCAAAAGCGCTCAGGGTTCGAGCAGGTTTTTGACGAGTGGCTATTTCTTGCTTATCTTTAATATTTTGATTATATGAATTAGTCTGATAACTCCCAGAACTTGACCCATGATAAGTTTCAGTAACAATATCCGCCACACCCCATAATAATTTACTCAATATACTGCTAAATTTCTGAAAAATAGCAAAATTACTAGAATAAGCATTGTCTAAAACATTTTCGTTATTTAGTATATTGCGGGCTAATTTGCTAGCTTCGCGCAACTTTATTGGTGTTATTGCTAATTGCATAGTAATAGATTCTGATTCGTCTAGTTTCGTCATTGAACTTGTTATATAACCTAGAGGATCGTGTTGTTCGAATGCGGATGTCATTATTAGCGGAAAAATATAGTGACCAGTTTCTTTGAAATCTAGTACATAGTCAATCGTCTGATTTTCAACCTCAACTTCTTTGACTTTTGCGTCAGGAATATAAGCGGCAATTGTTTTTTGGAGGATTTGATTGAACTTTTTCTCAACCTGAATAAGATATCTAATACCAGATTTTTTAGTTGATGTAATCTCAAAGCTTAATACCGGCGATCTTTTCATTAATCTATCTTTTAGACTTCGAGCTGCGTACATGCCGTGAATTACTGAAAACAGCTGTTCGGTAGCTTCAGGTGTTTTATTGATTGAGGCCGGTGGAGTAAGCTCTAGCCATGCCATGTTACGCTTTTTGAGATGACGTCGGTTGATTATGTGAATTGTAAGTTTTGTTATTGTAACTATCAAGAACAGGCTAATAATTAAAGTTATAATCTCTACTTTATGATCAATACTAAATTGAATGTAGTTTTCTATCGTCATAGTTTTGTCGCTTTCTTATCATGGATAAAATCATAATCTTTGGCTAGATTAGCAGAAAAAATACGGCTTGAAACGACATTCAGTTTGGGCGCATTCATTTCAGATATTGTCCATTTACCAGTTTTAGTATCAACCTCGGTTACATACGCCACATGGCCATAACCACCTTCGTCAGTTTGCATGACAGCGCCGACTTTTGGTATAGGATCGACTACGTAGCCGTCGCGAGTTGCATTATCATCCCAAGTATTAGCATTGCCCCAGTTACTCGGGATTGGTTTATCTGCCCATAGTCTCATTGCAAACGCCCAATATGTGCAGTTGCCCCAAGTGTAAGTATCGCCCGGAACTAATCCGCCCATATAGAAACCTTGCGATTCGGCTACCTCGATACTAGGCGCCTGATCAAGAAAAGTTATTGTTTCGCTGCCTAACGAAAATACTGCAATAGCTGGTAGTGAAACCACCACGATAACAGTTGCAATCGCCGTCATTACATAAACTCTCATCTGGTTATTTGAAAAGAATTTAGTAATTAGAAACGCTGGCTTCATTTACTATAAAGCTCAATTGGATTAGTTGTTATTAGCGGATGTTCTTTATCGCTGGCCACAATTTGTACGGCCACATGATTTTGATCGGCAATAATTAGGGCGTCGCCTCGATCGCAGGTTAGAAGGAATTGTTGCTCGTATTCAGATAGATTGAATTCGCTAACCACGTTTTTGATAGTTGTCGTATCTTGACGCATTAAAATTCTGAGTGCAGATTGCGAGGCGATAGCCCGACCGTAATCACTTTTCAGAAAATCATTAGCTTGCTGGGAAATAATCGATACGCCCAAATAATATTTTCGAGCTCGGCGCACCAGTCCGGCAACAAACCTAGCCGATTCCTCATGTTCAAGTAGTAACCAACCTTCATCGATTATTAGCAGGCGCTTTTCAGGTTTAGCCTTAACCTGATTTTGCACAAAATTACTAATAATTAGCATCATGATTTGGCGAAGCGATTCTGGTAAATCCTTAATGTCAAAAATCACTAATCGGTTATCTAGATTGATATTAGTTTTAGCGTTAAATACATTAGCCAGCGATCCTGAGATGTATTTTTCAAGTCTCTCACATAATTTGAATTGGCTCATTTTTTGGAGCTGTTCGTAAAAATCTCCAAGTAGTGGTTGCTCTTTGGTGTTTTTATATATACTTAGAATTGCTTTATCGACGGATGCTTTTTCACTAGGATTCAGTCCTTCAACCATCAGGCTAATTACATCAGTTAAATCTTGAGTATGCTCGGATAAATCCTCATTTGAGCGAAAAGTCGTCGCTAAATCAAATGGGTTGATCTTCTCTTTGCTTTTAGCGGATAATTTAATATATGTACCATCGACAGATTCAGTTAACCGTTTATACTCTCGCTCGGGGTCAATTACAATTACTTTTGTACCTTGCATAAGTTGACGCAATATTTCAACTTTAGTCATATAACTTTTACCAGAGCCTGATTGAGCAAAGACAATACTGTTGGCATTATGAAGGGAAAATCTATCTAGAATCACCAATGAATTATTTGATTTATTGACCCCATACAAGATACCCGATTCTTGAACTAATTCGGATGACATAAACGGGAAAGTTAATGCCGCTGAGCTACTATCGAGATTGCGCTTTTGAGATAGTTGATCTTCACCACGAGGTAAAATTGATTGCAACGCCTCAAGTTGCTGATACCTGGCAACTTTACTGTAAAATAATCGGGCGCTTAAAGTAGCCTCTAATAATTTTGTGGTTTTATTTAAATCCTCTAAACTATCTGCCCGAATTGCTATATAAATTGACATCTGAAATAGCTTTTCTTGACCACGTTGAATTTTATCGCGCAGTTCAACGGCTGATTCAAGCGGATCGGTAATTTCACTTCCAACAATTTTGCCAGTTCGAATCATAGCTCGTTTGGTTGATTCAAGTTCAGTGATTTTTCGATTTAGTTTCGGTAGTGCCGACAGGGCATTTACTTCATGTAGATGATAACTTATATCTGTATCGTGATTGAAATTGATCAAGCTATCTAGCCAACCTGAACTAGCTACAAACGGATAACCGGAAACATATAGCGTGCGAACATATACACCGTCAATACATAAATAATCTGCATTTTCTTCAAGTCCAGCGTAGCTCATCACATCGAGCGCATCTTGCTCGCCAAAATTGAGCGTAACCTCACGCTGTTTGGCTTGCTTATCTTTTTTGTATTTATTCAACAATGACATATTTAATTTTCTCCTTTTACAAGAGTTGAGTGGATTAGTTGAAAAGCTTTTTCTCTAAGTGGTTGAATCTTTGATTGAGCCGGACTGTAAAAACTATAAAATAGGTCTAATATTTCAATGTTCGTAAGTTGACGTGAGTGAGTGCCTAGCCTAGTCATACCCTTGGCAGTAATATCTAGCGTTAAATTTAGTTGTTCCCGAACAAGGTCGAAATCTACTTTATTGGAATTGCTATATGGCACAATTATATAGAAATGACGAGTTAATATCTTATTGGTTTGAATTAGCGATCGAATAAACTCATCATAATTTTCTAACTGTTGTTTATAGATTGGTTCAATTTCGCCATCAAGTTGCTGACGTAAATCTTCGAGGTATTTATCCATATCGATTTCACGAGTTCTAATTAAAATTTGAAAGCTTGAACCGACGGAATTTAAAAAGCTTTCATAGGTATCGATAATTGCATCTTGTTCTTCTTCGCTTCGAAGCTCGAAATTCACAGGTGTAACTTCCAGTATTGCTCGGTACTGATCGTGCGGTAAAATCAGGATATTATTCCGTACACCCTTTATAGCAATATGATTTCGGCTAGATTGTCTATTCTTCGATTTCTGTATAGCGAACATACAAGCCTCCTTTTTTATTAGTTTCAAACTGAATATTTCTGATAGGATCATCCAAACTTGCATGCACCATGACAAGTTCTGGAACCGCTAGCCTTTGCAGTGAAATCTTTTCTTTAACGGTAATCGTCTCATCTGTTTTGTTTTCAGTTTTTATCTCTGGATAGTCCTCTCGAAATGCCGAAGTATTTTTATTGAACAGATAATATTTAGGTCGCAAGTTATATCGGAGGATTATTATCATCCAGAAGAGTAGGAGTTTGCCTTTTATGCGAATTGCCATAATTGAACATACGGTAGTCGCAAGAATAATCACGATTAACTTATAGGTAGCAACGCCCATACTAGGCGGTAGTGCCGCGAACAGTAAAGATCCGCCGAATATTGGGATGGCAAATAGTATTAGTTGAGATAAACCAAGATTTCCAGCTACGCGATCCTCGACAGTTGTAACTTGAGCTGGAACGACAGTACTTCTCATTACTTTTTCTCCTTTATAGATTTAACTGTGCTTGTTTTATTTGCCGGAACTTTGCGAACAGTAACGAGGGGTTTGTTATTGACTGGCGCCCGAGTGGTTTTGCCGGTTTCCGCTTTATATTTATATTGAACGACTGTCGGTGGCTTATTGTATGAACTACTACTCGAGCTAGCACTGCTACCTTTACTACTTGAAATACGGTTTCTAGTATTAACTACGCCTGATCCGACTTTACTCGATACAGTCGAAGTAGCCGCTCGACCCTTGCCACCCAAATAACTTACGCCATTTACAAACTGACTGCCAAGTTGACGCACTGATCTTGCCCCTGTATTTACGTAGCTCAGTTGCATCATAAAACCTTGAGTTTTCAGCAGTGCAATAATCGTCGCTAGTCCCGTAACCATCGCAATCAGGACATTTGGAATATCACTACCGGACGCTTTTGCCATACCTGTAAACAAGGACGAGGCTAGCAGTAGAATCACTACATGAATAAATAACGTAAAGATTGTCGTTAGGTATGTTTTTGTCGCCGTTTCACTAAAATCTCTGAAACCAGGGATCAGCCAGAGTAAAATCACCAGTGGCGATAATACCGCCCCGATGAATAACGTTACTAAACGAGTTATGTAAAATACTAGCAAAATGATCGAGAAAATTAGAAAGACCAACATAATAAGTAATGCCGCGACGCTTTGGCCAGTTTGCTCTTTAAAAACTAATATTAAAGTACTCCAAACTGACGAATCGCCACCAAGCTTATTAATAGCATCGATCAAAACATTAGATATCTCAATAACCCCATCAATCATAAAGATTGAAATGTTTAACAGTAGAAAAATTAACGCCACTCTGGGCAACAGATGCTTCAAATCTATCTCATCAAGCCCCAGTGTATTCATACTCATCACCTTAAAACCAATCAGGGCAATGACTAATATAAACAAGACGTCGGCGATCCCAACCATCACTAGCCACATATTAAACACACTTGGATTTTGTGTCATTAGCGGTGTGCTTTTAGTGAAGAAATCGAGGGATAGTAGAAAAGGCGTAGCGATTGTTTGGATTATATTACTGAGCAGTCCAGTGATGGCGCTTATCATGACATCAACTAAACCATTACCTGAACTTTGCGGTTCAATCGCTTCAAGCTTCGGTAGATTTGCTCCAACCGGCGAAGTACTAGGTTGAATTGCTCCGGTTAAAATCGACGTTAAGGTCGCAGCGCCAATTACAATTACTAGTCCAATCAAAGCATTCTTGATAATATGTTTTGCATTTTCTAATTTATCCGGTTGACCACGACTAGTTATATAAACGAAGCCACCATAGGTTATAAAGAATACGCTCGCTAGTCCCGCTAGGCCTATTAAAATTTGTAAAGTTGGGCCAACATAATCTCGTACAACTTGGATAGCCTCGCTAGCACTAGCCATGAATGACAAATTCATGGTAAATACTCCACTTTCTCGTTTCCTAACTTCCGAAGGCGTTAGTTGCTAGTGAAACAACAATATTGCTCATGACAAAAGCAGCGATTACAATCGCTAGGCCAATTCCCGACCATAGTAACGTTCGCTTTGATCGATCTAAATGTTCAGGATTACCTGAACTGGTAATATAACCAAAACCTCCAATAACAAAAAAGCCGGTCGCTACCAGACCGGCTAATCCTGCAATGACCTTGATGACACTGCGTATGAAGTTCTCAACCTGTGCCACATCGCCCGACACGGCAAACGCATCAGGGGCAAGAACTATTGGTGATAATGCGACTGCAAATAACAGCACAACTAAGTTAACATTTCGCTTTGACATAAGGCACACACTCCTGACTTCGCTAAATATATTAATTCAAATTATATTAAATATATTTGACTTGTCAATAGTTTTATTGCAGAATATGTAAAAGCATAAGAATAATCAAAGAGGTTTAGGATTATTAATACAAACTCAGCATAGTGTCTGATATTCTATAAAATTATTATGAACATTGTTATATAATGAAAAGCATAATGATAGTTGGTAAAATTGCATTACTGCGATCTGATAATAAATCAATCTCCTATACTCTATGCGATAACAATAAAGACGAAGATTTAGCAAGTTCAATATTATATATTGAAAAGCCAATAATAAAAGAGGCCATCAAGAACTATAGTGGTAATATTAAAAGATTTACATTGCTCAAATACTCTTATTCAATTGTAAGCTTACAACTAGACCGTACAATTCTTAAACGCAACGAAGAAAAAAATAAAGTTATATTTTTAAAAAAGACAGCTGTAATTCATATTGTGTCACAACAATCGTTTGGCGATATAAATTTTCACTGCCCTAGCTGTCGTAGCGAAGGTAGTAACGTAGTAGATGTTGTAACTGTTATGCTTGAGAAGTTGTCTAATAATAAAATTAGAATTCCTTTTCAAGGTGTCTTGAATTGTAAAAAATGTGGGTATTTTTTTGCAAACAAACATATGTTTGAAGAGTTTTTAGAGAAAAATAAGTATGACATAGTAGCCCCTAGAAAAGAGATTAAAATTAAAAATAGTAACATCTTCTATAGTGCAGGCTGGAATGGTGCGTCAGATTCTCCATTGAGCCGATATGGTTATAGTGCTGATGGAACATTAGGCGATAAAAAAAGAAGAGAAGTAATTCAGTATTTAATTGCAAATAAAATTACAGATATCCATACAATTCAAAATCTGCTGTCCGGATTTTTACGTGGACGAAAGAATCGCAACCCCCCATGCAGCAGGAATATGGCAATCCGACCTTGATTGGTTAAATGCAAAATACTCTTCCGGTAAGAGTTATCGAGGTTTCATTAGCGATTTTTAATTAAATATCTACTAAAGGTGATTTGTCGGTCGCAAGTTTATAATCGACGTCAATTGATGCATAATGCACACGCGCACAAGAGACTTTGGCTTTTTCTGTTTCACGTTGCAACTCTTGTTGGTCAGTTGTATGTTTCGTTTCACGAACTAAGTGGAGTTTTTTCTCACCGTTGAGATTATAAACATAGGCCCAGTCTGGATTGTAATTTCCAAATGGAGTGGGTATTTTATATTCACCCGGAAGCTTAACGAATACTTCTACATTAGGGTCTTGATCCAGCTTACGCGCAAAGCCTTTTTCGACTTCACTATCAACAGGTATATAGTCAGACAATGTCCTGTCTGTCCGCTGTACTTTGTAGATTTTATCGAGCTGTCGAATTACCTCTTGTTCAAGTTGTTCCTCAAGCTTGCGCTGCGACATGGTGCTGCGACCCGGAACAATACTATAGCTAATTTTCTCAATCTGAACCGACTGCGTAACTTCACGAATTTTCGTCAAAACGGTAAATTTAAACTCAGTAGGGTTGATCAGTAAATCGCCCAGGCGGCCTGACTTAATCAAGATGTCGGCTAACGTCTGACGCGTAAGGCTTGTCTCTCTCTGCAAGAAGCTAATAATGTCCGGAACTTCGACTACATCGACAACAGACATTGTCCGCTGTCCGGCAACGTCCTGGCCATCAATACCACCCTGGGTATACTGTAGTTTCCCTTCTTTCATTACGACGCGGACCGGCTGGATGCGTGGCATATTAGCAACTAACTCAGTAGCCCGGTCGATTAATTCCTCGGTTGAAAAATCAACACGATATGTGGTTTTCTGGTTTATCTTGTCCCATAACTCATTAAAATCATTGTTGCGCAAAATTTGCTTACTATATTTAACTCGTACCGGCTTGTCTTCTTTGACAATATTTTTCAATTGGTAATCTTGCATTGCGTCCTGAACTTCTTTGTCGTAGTTTTTTAAGTTCTCCGGCAGACTTAAATCAAAGCCCAGTACTCCGGGTGTAAATTTAGGTGTTAATTCTCCGCCAGGTGACACAAAACCATTATCAACAAGGCTCTGCCAGATCAACTTGCTCTTTTCAAAGCCGATTTCTCTATCCAGTTCAACATCAATAATTCTTGCAAAAGCATTAGATCGAATTTTGCCAAACACAACACCTTCACTAACATATTCTTTCTGTAAATTGGCGGCAAATTCTTCGTAACTTTCGTTAGCGATAACTGTCAGCTGGTTGATTGTTTTATCAAATGAACGAACATAATCATCACCTACAAGAGCGACTGGCAAGCGCAGCCCTCGGCCGATTGTCTGCCGGCGGTCCATTGGGCTATTTGCGTCTCGCATCATACAAATTTGAAATACGTTCGGATTGTCCCATCCTTCTTTTAGTGCCGAGTGACTAAAAATAAACCGTAGCGGTTTATTGATATCAAGAAGGCCTTTTTTATCTTTCATAATACGCTCAAAAGCCTCTGCTTCTGCCGCTTTGTAATCTGAGCTGCTTGCAGAATCCGCATCAATAAATTGCTCAGTGTTAGCTTTCTTTTTTCGTAATACCGAGAAGTATGCGTCATATAACTGATTAATCTCAAAGTCAGAATATAGGTTTTTGTAGCGATCGTTGTTTAGCTGCTCTTTTAGCTCTTCGACAAACCATTTCTGTATCTTACCTGGCGAATAATTACCGGCGTCATCAACTTCCCAATAACTAGCGACTTTATCAACAAAGAATAGGCTAAGTACTTTAATACCCTTATCGTGAAGGTTCTTCTCGCGCTCCAAATGAGCAGCTATGGTTGAGCGAATCTGCGCACGCATAACTTGATCATCAAAACCTCCCATCGATTGTCCTATATATAGATCAGGTATGCCAGATTCAAATGAAATGCGCTCCAAACCTTCTCTTGCTGAAACATTCTCAATGACTATACCCCTATATGCGTCATTTTCTGTTAACTCTTCAAGATCTCTTGCTTTGGTCCATTGTTGCTTTTTCTGAATAACGCCATTGATGCGCTTGTCTATTTCAATTTTCGCTTCAGGCGCACCAGTTGGCCGAGTTCGTACGTCTAATAATTTAACATATGGTTTACTTGCAGCACCATCGAGCCCGGCGCTACGAACATACACAGTCTTCACTAAATTCTCTTTATGAGCATCAACGGGACTTAGTTGATACATCAGGTTATAATACTCACCGCGCCTGTGAGTCGCACTGTAGCGCAACGTAAATAATGCATTGATGCGTTCGATGGCAACCTTACCGGCTGCGCCCATATTGCTCTGCGGTTCATCGATAATTACGACCGGTTGAACGCTCGCAAGCACATCAATAGGCTTTTGCCAGCCCAGGTCTTCTTGCTCACGGTTCATGTGCGTATCCTGGCGTTTAAAGCTGTCGATTGTTGTGATCAGAAGTTCAACATCTTCGCTGCGAGCATAGTCGCCAATAGCGCCCGTGTTCTTACTGTTGTATATTGAAGCATTAAAATATCCTACGTCATCGTATATGGACTCGAGATGACCACGCATTGTTTCAATAGCATTTGCCACGCCTTCTTTAATCGCAACGCTCGGCACAACAATCATAAACTTGCGCCAGCCATATCGACGAGCGAGCTCTAGTGCAGTCCGAATATAGACATATGTCTTACCTGTACCGGTTTCCATTTCAATCGTGTAGTTTCGTCCGTGCTTAAACGACTCAGCCGCAGATGGTGGCTCGATTCCGTTACGCTCTTGTATCTTTCTCAATTTTTTTACGAGCATTTCATCACTAACTTGTATAGAGTTGCCACGAATCGTAAAGTCTCTTTCGTCAAGCAGAGATACCTTATTACTGTCATTTTGGGCTATTTTCGCTTGTATTTCAAATAATTTCTGGCTATCAGCTGCATACTGACCATCAAAAATATCGGCAATCGCATTTATTGCTGCGAGCTGAAATGGTTGTTCGTCAAATCGTATATTCTTCATACGCCTAGATTGTCTTAAACTCTTTAATAAACTTCTCTTTGCAGATGTTGGCAACATTAATCTTAAGTGCGTTATTTCCGTTAAATGCACTGTCGAGAACGATTAGCTTTGCGGGTGCAAAGTCTGCAATTTCATTTGCTTGAGCTTCTGTGATTTGTTCGCTCGCAACATAGGCTATCAAGTTACCGCCGTCTACAATGTACACCCAGCTGCCACTTTGCAAGTCGCGCTTTTCGATATTTGCACTGAGAGGCATGCGAGCCTGCAGCATAATTTCCGTTAGTAGTGATTCTGGCGCAGCGTCTGGTTTTTTATTTGCAGCAAAGTCTAATACAGACTGTTGAATATCGTCCTTGGCCCTATTCTCATCCCACTGCACGAAGTTGCTTGGAGCTAGTTTGTATACACGGAAGCCAGTATCAAAAGCCGTACTGCGCTTAGCTATTTTGTCTGCATAGTCTTGGAGTATTTTTTGTCCGGCGCGCCGAATTCGTTCTTTTGAAATATCCGTAATTGCTTTAAAACCAAGATCGTACGCAACTTTACCCCCAAGATTAGCTACCTCCATACCATTCTTGATGCTAAAAGTAGGCTCAGGCAATTGAATCTGAATATGAACCCTCGCTCCATCATCTTCTGCATTAAGCTGCATAACTGAATGAGCCGTAGTACCAGAACCGGAAAAAGCATCTAGCACTATATCGTTTGGACCTGTAGCGATAGACACTAAATAGGCAATAAGATTAACAGGTTTAGGGAAAGTAAAAACCTTTTCACCGAATAACTCTATGATTGCAGCGGTACCCTCTTTTGTCATGCCTACTTTTTCCGGTAAGAGTGTACTTACTGCCACATAACCATGATCGTCACCAGCCTTCTTTATATCGTCTTCTTCAAAATATCTGAGCATAGGCTGCGATATACGTAAAAAGCCATAATCATCTGGAAAAACAATTCGTTTTTTTTCATAATAAACAGGAAAAGTTTCTTTAGTAATGCGCCACACTGCATTTGGGTTAGCTGGATATTCTTTCCCATTTTTTGGGTTTATCATAGTAAAGTAGCTATTAGGTCTTTCACTTGCGGTCGTTTGTTTAGTCATTCCATGTACTCGCCAACTTCGTCCAGGTAAATCGGGTGTTTCATAATACTTTCTACCCTTGCCCAATGTCTTCGACTTAAATGTGCTCGTACGAGCGAACACAAGAATCCATTCATAATCTTGAGATACACCGAAAGGTACGTCACTTTTTGCCGTTCTTTTGCGCCATGGAATCTGAGCTACAAAATTATCTTCTCCGAACACTTCCATGCAAATCTTCAGCAAATTTTGAGCCTCGTCATCGTCAATACTTATAAAAATAGCCCCATCTTCAGTAAGCAGGCTTTTTGCCAACTGTAGACGCGGGTATATCATACTCAACCAGTTACTATGCTTACGCCCGCTGGTCTCTGGTTTACTCTCCGTATTCTCACCGACTTCATTTTTTTGACCGGTATAATCAAGATACCCTTGCAAGCCTTCAGTGAACCTATCTGGATATACAAAATCTTTGTCTTTGTTGTAAGGCGGATCGATGTAGATCATCTTAATCTTACGACGATAACTGTTTTGCAAAGCCTTCAACACCTCAAGGTTGTCACCCTCAATAAAGACGTTTTTAGTATTTTCCCAGTCTACGCTCTCTTCTGGAGCTGGGGTCAACGTAGCTGTAGTAGGGATTTGTGCAAGTGCTTGCGCTGCACGCTTACCGGGCCAAAATAAACCAAACTTCTCTGGTGAATTCTCTGCATCGCCATTAATCATTTCGCGGAGCTTAGCTACGTCCAACTTTCCGTCGCTCAGCGCTTCTGGTACAAGCTCGGCCAGCTTTGCAGCTAAATCGGTCTGAAAGTTTAATGATGTTGGTTCAATTTTTTCTGGTAATTCTGTATCTTGCATATTATTCCTTACTTCTTTAATTAAATTATATCATTGCGATCATTGCTTTGATGGAAACCTCAAGCTCTTTATTATCAAATTTCTTATTTTTCGTGTTTTCTGGGTGGTGAATGACGTTCCTTATGTAAGTATGAGACGTTGCGTTATAAATCCTCTGGGTGCCGTCTGGCTTAATGTGAACATAAGGCTTATCTGACACCGCACCTTTTGAAACTAAGTATTTATCAAATTCCTCAGAACGATAATTTTTGTTATCTTCGAGTATAGCCCTCTCTTGTATATAGCCATAGAGCTCATCGTGAAACTCCCCTGAGGTTACATTAAAAGCGCTGTAATTTATCTCACCCCATGTCGGACTCATCGCTCCAAATAAACTCAATGATGTTGACGGTTCAACATGACTACCTTTGTTTTTTGAAAATATAAATAAAGCGTGAGACTCTGCTGAATACTTCTTAAGCAAGTATGGTGAATGTGTTGTGACAAAAATCTGTGAATCAGCAGAAATTTTTTCAAGTGCATCTAGTAGTTTGTACTGAGCTGTTGGATGCAAGAAAGTTTCCGGCTCGTCAACAAAGAAAAGTAAAGGTTTTGACACTTTTTCATCATCCTCGAGTTCAGTCGATACTTCAGCATACACTTGGATTAGAGATAAAGCCAAAGCACGCTGCATGCCCGTACCTTTCGCGGCACTTGCCGTGTCTATGCCGTCATCCGATAGTGAGATACTCCCCGTTTTTAAGAAACTTGCGACATCTGGAAGTGTAAAATGAAAACGAACCTCAGTCTCGCCATACTGTTCAGTCATAATTTTCTGAAGTTTAGTAGCTAAAGGTTTAACTTTTAACGATAGACTATCATCGCCATCAACAAATGTACTGTTATGAACTTCCTTAAAATTTGACCATTGATCAGATTTAAAAAAGTCTCCAGTTGATCGTTGTAGCAATCTGCCGCATATTTTTGTAGCACCAAAATCTGCTATATCGCCTGGGTTGGTGTCAGCCCATACAAACTGCGCATCAAACAAAGCTCCAATTGTAGTATCGACACCCGTAGGGTTTTTGAAGTTACCATCCTTGGGGTCGCGAATTCTAACATTTGAAAGACCAAGTATCTTCTCTTTTTTGCCCTGTAACACTTTTTCTGGCTTACTAGATCGTTGAATGGTAATAAACTTTTCACCATCGTCAGCAATATAAGAGCCGTACTGCTTCTTTAATTGCTCTGAACTATTTATAACCTCTTCGACATCACCTCTAAAATCAATTGTGACTGACACATCACCACTCGAGCCTTTAGTTATAAAATCATCTATTGTTTTTCTATTTAACGTTTTTATAAACTCAACTGCTTCAAAAACTGTTGATTTGCCACAGTTATTATTCCCAACAAAGAAGTTAATGCCCTTATTAAATTCAATTTCGTGAATACCACCGAAACCTTTGAAATTTTCGATCGTAATTTTTGCTATATACATTAACCAATCCTCCAATCGCAATTAAATATAATTTCTACTTCCGGCTCAGCCTGAATGCTCGCACGTATTTGATCGTTCAGGGCGAGCATTTCATCATCAATAGCGCGTGACTTGGTCCTGTAATCCGACTCTTCGTCGTCTTGTTTACGTTGAAGCATAATTTGGCGTCGTTGAACGTCTAGTCTTTTTGTCATGTCGGTCTCTGTCTGAAATTCTTTTTTAAGTTGTCGAATCTCAATCTCTCTTTTCTTTAATTTCAAGCGAACGCCTCTACGCAAATCATCGGCCCTTGCAGCTATCCGTGCAAACTCTTCGTTCATTAAATGACTATCTCGTTGCTTCGCATCTTTTTCAACTTGATAAATAGCTTTCTTGAGTGCTGAATCAAAACTACCAATCCGCACATCGCTGAGTGTAAATGTCGCCGCTATATCAAATAGTTTTGACGCTTCTTCTAGGCTCATCCATTGGTTCTCAGAGGTTCGAGCCAAAACAAAATAATATTCTTCTTCTTGCACTTCGCTTTTACGCGTGTATTTCACGAGCTGCAGTTGACCATTTGCTCCTACATACTTTTCAAGTAGAGTAATTTTTTTGTCACTGTTGGTGTAATTAAACTCAAGTGTGCCATTCGGAGCTTCTAGTGTCTTAGCTGAATCTAGGACATATCGGGCTAATGGATGGTTAGCTCTGTATCTATATTGGGCGTCGACTTCATCACTATAGGCATAGGTTCCTTTTGGTGAATTCTGCAGTGTAGTGTGTAGCGTGAAATGATCGGCCGAGAATGTTGCATCGTTCGATAAAATACTTTTCGTAACATTCCATAACCACTCAGCATTACGGTCCATATAATACTTATTTTCGCCGCGAGCAATCCGTAATTTCTCCTGTACTTCACTATCAAAATTGTCTATAAGGTGTTGGCGTGATGACTTTTGCTTTTTCTGAATACGATCACTGAACTGTGCTTGTATCTGATCAAACTCGGCATCAATTTGCTCCGGCATACGAACGCCAGTTAATATAATGTTAGCTATGTTTCGCTCAAAATCGAAGCCTGATTCTATTGCGCCAAGAATCTCATCACTTGCCCCAAACACCCCGTCGAACAATTTGAACTTTTCAGTTAGAAGCTGCAGAATACGCTGTTCGGCTTTATTTGCACGGTTGATAAAATTAAAGACAAGTACATCAGACTTTTGGCCATAGCGGTGACATCGTCCAATGCGCTGTTCAACCCTCTGAGGGTTCCATGGTAAATCGTAGTTAATAACCATCGAACAAAATTGTAGGTTAATACCTTCACCGGCAGCTTCTGTTGCGACCATAATCTCAGCTTCATCTTTGAAGCATTCAGTGAGTGCAGTACGCCTATCTGCAGTCTTTACACCGCTGATTTTATCCGTGCCGCTATGTCTTACGAGCCATTTTTTATAAATCTCATTACTTGCTTCTCCGCCGCCAGATCCGTTGAAGGCTACAACTTTACCGGCGTAACCATTCTTCTCGAGTAGATCCACAAGATAACTCTGAGTGCGCGTTGATTCGGTAAATATAATAGCTTTTCGTTGGGCTTTATATTTTGGAAGCTCCTCAAAACCCAGTTTAAGTGCAGATAGTAGTGCATCACCTTTGGATTCATGAGTAATTGACTTTGCAAGTTTAGCCATTTCTCGAAGCTCTTGCGCTTCAACTCTCATTGCCGCAATTTCTGCTTCTGATAATTTAGACTCATCTTGTTCGTCAATATCCTCGTCATCAGCTTCTTCCTCGACAGTAGACAGGAGATCATCGTCGAATATCTTCTTGCCACTGTTATCTCGTCGGACACCGGCTACAGCCTCTGCCTCTACCCTATACGCAATTGCATCGAGCGTATGGCTTATAGCAAAACTCGATGAACCTAGTAACTTAAGTATTAGTAGTGTTATAAGCGCGCGTTGTGAGCTTGAAAAAGCATACAGCTCTGGACGAGCAAGATACTCGGTAACCATGCTATATAGCTTCATTTCTTCTGCTGTTGGCATAAATTGCTGAGTATATGCTCTACGCTTTGTATATTTGATGTATTCCTGGACTTGGCGACGTAGACTCCTGTTCAGTACAGGTTGCATACGTTGGCGTAAGTTTTCTAGCGCCTTTTCACCTTTTTTCCCTGCTGGCAATTTTGTGTATTCATCTTTGAATGAATCTAGTTGTCCAAAAAAACCATCGTCTATCATACTAACTAGACCATATAGTTCAAGCAGCGAATTTTGCAGTGGTGTTGCCGTCAAAAGAAGTTTCGGAGTATTTAGAAAAATGTCCTTAAGGGTATTGGCCATAACATTATCAGGTTTATAGACATTACGTAGTTTGTGAGCTTCATCAAATACAGCAAGGTCCCAATGAACGGATTGCATAAGGTCGGGATGATTGGCGGCGAAGTTATACGAGACGATAATTATATCGTTACCTATACTAATCCTTTCGCCTGACTTTTCTGCTTTTAGAACTTTTTGAGAATCAAGAATAACTGATGGCAAGTGAAACTTTTCCAACAACTCACCGGCCCATTGTTGACGTAGATTAGCTGGAGCAATAATCAAAAGGTTGCGCTTTCCCTCGGCCCACTTCTGAGAAATAACAATACCAGCCTCTATAGTCTTACCGAGCCCAACTTCATCTGCTAGGATTGCACCTTTACTAAACGGGCTTCGAAAAGCAAACAATGCAGCATCGATCTGATGTGGTAGTGGATTTACTGTTGCGTCTAATACAGTATTGACTAGTTTTTCACGATCAGCAGATGACGTCTTACGGGTAAGCAATGAGGCGTAATATTTAGCCTGGTGATCAGTTATTTTATCATAAGACATTGACTCTATTCTAACTCTATTGTGCTATAATCCCAAATTATTAACTTAAAAACATAACAGATTTTTCGTTTACAGAATAGTCTTTGTATAATTCTTAAATATACGTAAAATATAGTACTTATCTTACTAAGTTTTTTCGTTCTATCTCATCAATTGTTTTATTGTTTGAGTCCTTCCATTCCTTCCATCCATTCGCTGATCTGCCCAAAATAAACCCTGCTGCCGTTGATAGGCTTGAGAAAGTAATTTTTTGCTGGACTTCATAATAATCGCCTTTATCTATGATTACCCCATCTTGAATCTTTTCCTCGCGTAGATTATGCAAATGTTCATGGATACTATTTGCCTCGTCTTTTGATATTTGCGAGCCTTCAAGGACGATAATACCCTCTGCTGTATACATTCCTTTTGCCTCTAACCCTTTTGCCTTTATGAAATAGTTTTCACTCGCCTTATCTGATGCGGATGATATTTCGTGAAAAGTATAGCCAAGTGTAGATAGTATAAGTTTTATGCTTTGTTTAAACTCTTGCATTTCGCTTTCATCTTCTTCTGAAAGTCTCGCACCGTCAGGATTATTTCCGTTATGAAGCTTTGCTCTATTCGCCTCTCTACAATCACTAACAAACTTTGCTTCTAAAAAACGAACGTGTGCTTTGGATAAGTTTTCATCTTTAGCCAGAAAGACAACACAAGTATTCCAAAAGTCTTTTGATTGATGATTGGGTATGCGTTTTTGAAAATTCTCCGCTTCGCCTATATATACTTCTGGATTTAATGAGGTGCCACCAATTAAAAAATACAAGCATTGCTTACTTAGCTCTTCCCTTTTATTTACTATTTCAAGTTTATTTCGTGGTATTACAAATGATACACCAGACCAATTACTTAGTTGGACTTTTTTTACTCCAGTCGGATCGCCATTTAAAAGATATAATTTAACAGTTTTTGGTGTTGAGTTTTTCATAATTTTTTAATTTTTACTCCGTTTCTTAAAGTATTCACAATTTCGGATGACAGGATCGGTATCGTGTTTTGTATCGTGGCTTTATCTTTGATAAATGCCTCACGACGGTTAATCGAATTATCCTCTGAGAATAATACTATCATATCGCCTTTGATTACTGTTTTTTTGTAGCCAACCGAGTGTTCCATATTTTTGTTTGTATACCACCATGCAATACTCGCCATATTCTCTGATGTTAATTTGAAATCACCACTCCATGTTAAATCGTCAGACGATGGATGGTCGGAGACTTCTATTTTGATTGTAAAGTCCATATTGCCAATATATTTTAATGTCGCAACAGATTGAGATGCGTCTTTTAATATATAGTAATCAGGCGACCTGATATCATCTTCGTTTTTGTATGCATAACCTACGTACCTGCCAACTAGTGAATTATACTTATGCGTATCGTAAATAATCTTAATCATTGTGGCGACTAAACATGAATATGAAGTAGCCGCTAATGATATAAGGATAGTTTGATAAGGCTCTATAATATTGTTACCATCTAGGTTTATAAAAAGTATGCCGGCGACGGTAAAAGTTAATGCTGATATTAATGACGGAAAGAATAAATAATAGTTTTTAAACACCATGTTTTTATTCTACACTAGCTAGTAACGCGTGCATATGAATGAAAAATAATCTTTATAAGAAACTAAAAAAATATGTAATGTTTCATAATAATTTACACTAGTTTTCGAATAATCGTGCCAGATTTTCCCGATATATAAACCTCGAAATTAAATTTTTTATATATATGTTTGAGTTTATCGAAATGATCACTATCGACAGAACTTAGATTTCCTGTAATAACCTTACAGTTTAGTCGCTTAGCTAATTCTATGACGTTTCGAAGTAAGATTGAACCATATCCTTTGTTTTCAACATGTGATTCAAAGTCGCCAATAAACAATTCCTGCTTATCATAATCGTATACGGTCTTTATTGAAGCGATTTGCGCCGATTTCTGCTTCTGAAACAAGATGAGCATTGCAAAGCCACCTTCATTTAGCTCCTTGAGTTTTTTATTAGCAAGCGCAACAAACCATTGCTCGTCTGCATCAACCTCAAAAATAACTCCACTTTTTCGCTCATATTCAAGCGCTTTGTGAAAAGTCTCAGCCTTTGATGTAAATAGCTTAGAGAATAATCTTTTCACCATTTGGACCCTCTACTGATTGATTATTGTCATCTGATATATTAACTTTTTGCTTAGACTTTAATTTGCCTCTTTTAATGATTAGTTGCTTTAAGTCTTTTTCGCTTTCGTATGCATGTAGGCGGCCGCTTAAATACCCTAGTCGATACGAGACCCCATCACTCATTAAACGCCAATTGGTATCGTCAAGCTCTTTTTTAATTAATTTCTCGAGCGTCTTCTTGCTGGCATAATCATCTCTGTCGGATTTAGAATCAAGGCAACTAAATCCAACGAAAACATCCTTGCCAATTTCAGGCTTGTCAATGCTGAATTCAATATAGCCAGCTTTTTTAAGTGTAGGTTGAAGCAACGGTGCTATTTCTGCAATCTTTGTTTTTTTCAGTTCCTTTATGGCTTCGTAGATATGCTTATTATCATCTCTTTCTTTGAAATATTTGCCAAGCTCAGCCATTTCAGTGAAGCCACGACGGATTTCAAAAAGATGGTGACGAAATGCTTCATCAATTAGACAACAGTGAATGCGATCTTTTTCGTAATTAGGATCGAGTTCTTTCTTGTTTTCATTCAAATTTATCTTTTCTTTGTAGCTATATTGACATACGGAACATGTATAAATAAATGTAAGTTTTTGCTTTGAGTTATTCGTTTTGTGTGTCATTTCATTACTACATTTCGGGCAGAGCGTTGATTTCGCAACCCAAGCCTCACCATCCTCCCAAAATGCACTATTTTTATTACAGTGAGTACATCGAAGCATGAAGAGTACCTCTTCCGGCATATTAATATTGTTATTGTCTCCGCGATGCATCAAGGATTTATCTATAATACGAAGCACATCTTTATCACAATGCTGACAGTTAGGTTCTTTATTAAGACGAGCGTTAGAAATTTGCAGATCCCTGGATTCATCATCTAATATCCACTTATCAATACAATCATCGCGATTCTCATATCGGTTAAGAAGTTCCATGCCAACGGATTGCATATAAAAAACGTTCGAAACAAGGGCATTGCCGGGCTTCTCGATAGTTTCACCTTCTGGTAATTTCTCTTGAAATTCGTCAAAAAACTTATCGTAATGTTTAATATTTTGCCGAGCTTCTTCGACCGTGCTGCGATCGTACAGATCTACGTAATATTGACGGTCTTTCAGATGAGTAATCATAGATTTCTCCTTTTAACTATTCTTAAATAGATATTTACAAAAGGTACTTCCCACTTATATAAATATATTATCCCATAATCACCACTATTGAGTCGACCATAAGCATTTTACAGAAATCAAAAAAGTCGAATATTAGATATTACTTACATTTATACGACTTTATTTCAAATAATATATCTCGTCTTTGGAATATTTTAAATTCGTTATTTTACGACTACTATGTCTTTTATTTCGAGCAGTGCATCTTTAAAGTATTCATTAGCCAGTAGCCTTTCGCCAATGTCGACACGATTGTATTGTGTTGTATTTTTCATATAATTTACTACACTTTCTTCAATTGCCGAAAAAATACTCTGACCTTTAAGATTTAAGAGATACTTTTCTGTGGCGGCGAACATAACGTCTGATTTATTTGTAGCTGTTTCATTTTTAATAAACGAGTCGATACAAAAGGGTAGGCTGTACCTACCGTGCTCGGATATTAAACGCATATACGCTAGATACGCACCTAAATATGCTTGGTTAGAATTTACCCCACTAGACTGAGGAATCTTAAAACTTTTGAAGTCTATATTACTTACGTTAGAACCTGCCATCAATAAAGAAAGGTCGTTTACGTAATCTGAGTATGAGTGTTTTACTTTTTCAGCATGTATAGTTGATGCTTTCACTAATTTTCCGAGATCCTTATTGAGTTCATTTATTTCGGATTCGATATGCCCTATATGTGCTTCTAATTTTATAATTATTGATGCAAATTCATCTTGAGATTTTTTCTTCGATGTTTCTTCAATATATTCAGCGATTGATTTAATATATTGATTTGCTTCTACTTGCTTTGCGAGCTTTTCATACTCAATACTTGATATCGACTGTTCTTCAATTGCATTCGCTAATTTTTTTTCAATTTCAATTAATTCTTGGTCCGTTGTAGATATAAGAAATGACAATTCGAATAAGTTTGTATCTATTTCCATTCTAGTTCTAATCTGTTCTTGAGTAAGCTCAGACTTACAATTCTTGCATATGCATTTAATAGTTTTGTAGTCGCTATTAAACATTTTCTGTATACTTCTATATTCCTCGTTGTCTTTTAATTTTTGGTCGTACTCTCTTTGGATTTTAATTCTTGTCGCTTTTTGTTGTATGTATTTTTTATTTGCGTCATCCATCATTTGTATAAATAACTCAATATTCTTACTGTTAGATTCTACCGGATTAATTATGCTAGATAGCTGTCTTGAAGGCTCGACAGAAATATCATCTAGATAATCAAGATAGACATCATTAATATTCTTCCTCTTAACGACTAATGCTCCTTTTTTATTTCGTAGTCTTGAAATTTCTTCCCTTAATTTAAGCTCCTCATCGTCAGAAATTTTTAATATGTATTCGATAATTCTCTTAGGGGTGTCTGAATACATATTTACTTCTCCAGAAGCTGAAAATAGCCTACCAGACCATGACTCGTCCTGATCTACATAAAAGGGTGTTATCAAAGCAGAGGGATGAGAAATTGAGGATGTAGTCTGTGTTTTTTTATTCGTAAGTTTTAGATCAACACTTAACTGATCGGATAGCCATTTAGTGTAATCAGCGCGCGTAATTGAACCTTTGAAATCTGGTACGTAAAACAAATCACCTTTTCTGACAATATACAAAGCTTTGCCAGTAATTTCATTGACTAAGTCTAGCTTTATGGTCATCTTTTTTTGATTCCAGCCTGCTGGAAAAACCTTAATATCCAACCCCAATCCATAATACATCGTTTTTAGTAGGCTGGATTTTCCTTGACTATTGTCGGCACTTACTAAGATATTAGGTCCGGGTTTAAATTTATAACTACCCGCCTCTCCATTGTCATGATCTATAATCAATATCTTTTCAACTAACACACTTGGCTCCTCTCAAAAAGTACCCGGCTAAAGGCTTTTATTATTATAGCTTCCCGGTCGAGTTCATCTATGCCAATAATAAGAGGCATAGTTTCCAATACTTTATCTATCACGGCACGTTGATTTATATTTATGATATCTAGCTCCTCTATGATTCTTTTTGCTCTATCGATATAAGAAGAATATATCGCTCCTATGGTTATATTTTTCTTTTTTAATTCAACTTGTTTAGCTATAGAATAATTGAGAGATGATACAATCTCTTCGTAAAATTTAACTTCATGCGAATGACTAAAAATCGTACGAAGGTCTTTCTGCGTAAATTTCTTTTTTTCGTAGTCGTCAGTATTGCTCACTATTTTTTCGCTCCTTTGATCAATCTCGAGACACAATTCTTTTAGTGAGGCCATACCCGAACTGTTATCTACTGGTATCTTTTGATTAGCCATTACGCCTGTTATATAAGTTAATGCATCTTTCTGATTTGCTCGAAAAGAAGTTAGAGCAACTTTCGAGTTATTGAGTTTCTTCTTAGACAAATTCGGTAACTTCTCCTGGAGTTTATTTATTGCTAATTCATTATAAAAATATATATCCGCCCCTTCGGTTAGTATTGATGCCGAATGTTCAGATAGGTATTTGTCCGAACCGCTAAAACTCGGGCAAATTAATTTGAAATTACTACTTTCGACATCTTTATCTGCCAAATTTTTTTCTATAATTGAATCTTTATCATTTTTGCGCTTCACTATTATCGGTATGCTTAGTTCAGAACTCTTTGATTGTATATATGTCTTTTTTCCGTCCATCGTAACTACAATGTCATCTTCAGATTCAACATAGATCTGAAAATTATTATCATTCAAATAATGAAGCACGGCAATTAATACGACTATTGATTTTTGATAATTAAATCCTTTAATCGCATGCGCGCCACCGTTATTAATTGTTCTCATAATTAATGGTAATTATAACACCGTAACTGTTAGATAACCATTTTATAACAATAAAATACCCGATATCTTTGATTTGAAATTACTCAATGCGAAATCGCTTAACAAGATCTTTACTTGATTTTCGTAATAATTATTATATAACTTACAAAATTCAATTTGAATTAAAAATCAAAATCCTTTCCCTTTACATACCTCCTCATTATACGTACCGAGCAAAACTATCAAGGTCGTTCGTTCTCTGGTAAACGTCAGGGGCGCTCCACCTTGACAGTCTTGCCATGCGGCACCGTCATTTAACTCCGTTACATAAAAGTAAAGGAGGAACAAAATGAGTAGTTCAAACAATATTAACCAATCAAGTATTCCCTACAATGGGTGGAGTAATTACGAGACGTGGCTCGGTAATCTGTGGATTACAAATGATGAGTATAATTACTCTATACTTTGTGAAGCATTAAAGCTTGATGGTGATATATACAAAAAAGCTGAGTGGCTTGAACAATACTATCACTCACAACTTGACGAAGTAGTTAGTGAATATAGTCTCTGGCAAGACCTAATCGGTCGTGCATTCAGCTTGATCAGTTGGACTGAGATAGTTGAGAGTAATCTCGATTGAGTTCGAGTAGTCCTGAGTAGGATTTGAAACTGCTCAAAAACAAAACTCAAAAAATGAATATCAATAGAGTCTATCTATTTTTATACCAAATATAGCTATCGAGCTCGCGCCGCTTTTTATCACGTGTGATATTATGCTTATCCAATACATAATCTATAACATTGCAATAACTTTCATAATCGCAGGATTTTCTCATTTCCTCGATCCTATTACATACAAAACTACTGATAGTCTGGCCTTTTCTTATTTTAATATTGTCACCAAAAAGAAATCTACAATCATCAACAGTTAAGTAATCGCCGATACGCTCCTTTACGACATTGTCGTAAATTGAATAATCATCTTTATCGTAAATATCGTAATTGTGATACGTGCAATATTTACTAAAAAACGAAAATAAATTCAAGCCTTTTTCGCTACTCCATTTCGATAATTCACTAACTAACGTGCGATCACCAGATTCGACCCTGGCGTCAAATGGTATCGATTGGATTTTATTGACAATATCAATTAAATTAAGGCTTCGACCTTTTTTATGGCCAAGAAGCCTACTTAACTGAGTGGAATTTTCCATATCAATAATTGCAATTTTCATAGCGATTATTGCATTGTCATTATTCATTGGGCATTGTCGCAACGCTTGGCTACCCAAAGAATTATCGGTTCCATAACGTGAGTCCTTGGATATATGTTCTACTATCTCTTTTAAGTCATTGTCTGAAATCATATTATCAATCATCTTCTTTTCTATTTATTGAGTATAGCATTTTATTTTTTCAAGTTGTTGTTGATTACTTAGTATTTTGTCTACAATTAATACAACTTATTTAGACCGTTACGGCTAACGATACCGAGGAAATCTCCTTGCAATTAAAGGCTCTTCCTCCCACTGTCTTCTCATTATACAAAGCAAGCTAGAACCCTCAAGGTAGTACAAGTCTCCACCTTGATGAACCTATCTTGCTTTGCTCCCATTGGTGTGAAGTGGTCGTAAATAGAACCACTCGAAATTAAAGAAGGAGGTGGTTATGACCATCAGAGAAACATCAGCTGAAATAGCAAAGTTAAACGATCAGTTTCGTAAAGTTGAAACGTTCTCGATTACTCAAGGAGTATTTGATTTAAAGGATATGCTTGGGTTAGTACGAGCGATTAGAGATTATACGAATTTTACAGAAGATAATGATCCGTATGGTGAACGAGATTTTGGTAGTTTGGTTTGGGATGGTGAAAAGGTATTTTGGAAGATAGATTATTATGACCAGGCATTACAAAAATGGCATGACCCACTCGATCCGGGATGTGAGCGAGTTTTGACTGTATTGTTGGCTAGTGAATACTAGCCAATTTACGTCCTGAGCAGGACGGTAAAAGGCTCAACAGCATGCATTTAAATCAAACTAACGAAATAAGCTCATCTGGATCATCAAGGTCTGACCATATCAACACTTCCCTATTTGAACTTTCCAGAGCCTTTTTAGTTGTGGTATATATAATAATTTCATCATCAATCTCTATTTTATTTATTACGCCTTTTGCGATGCGTCTAATTCGGCGCTCCATAGTAGCATTCTCGGCAACAAATAATAAGATAGGAATTTCAGTTCCAGTAACATCCCAGCCTTCATTATCAAAGAAATCAAGATAAGAATAGATTCGTTGAAATAGTAACTTTCGTTCTTGGCTTGATGGTATGTAATCGAAGAAATACCGCCTGGTTACATCATCATGTGCAATCGACAAAAAAGCGTCGGGCGGTGTTTTTGGAAAGTAGCTAAATCGACTCATGTCTCGACGAAGATATACTTTTAATTTTGGATATTGGAGTTTGAGTATATTGGTGTATTTATAAACATCTAACGTATGCGAAACGAATGTTTGACTAAGAATCTTATCTCGATAGCTAGCCTTTATAATAGATTCATTGATATATTCATGATGATCAATTGTCTGGAGTGTTTTAAGGCCTTTGGGTGTAAGAAAATAGGATGCTGGCACTCCAAGTAATTTAAGTCGTTTTTCCTGTCTCATTGCCACTAGATCGTGTTTTATGAGAACATTTAATCTTTCATATAAACTAGAACTTGCTTTAATATTTAGACTTTCTGCAATTAACTGACGACTACCAAATCTGTATTTATACAGAACTTCTAATATGTCTATCTGACCTTGTTTTAACGTTGATCTTTTATCTATCATACTGCTGTCTTGTGTTCGCTACTTT